>JABAOC010001128.1_pt1 | contig 34922 bp, 25 predicted proteins | sample 7062161 | NCBI WGS metagenome assembly JABAOC01 (sample SAMN14538625, study PRJNA623070) | marine sediment metagenome | biome: marine biome [ENVO:00000428]; feature: marine pelagic biome [ENVO:01000023]; material: deep marine sediment [ENVO:00002113] | place: India: Gulf of Khambhat ... | reverse complement strand
ACCAGATTGTCTGACTTCCAAAGAAATTATCACATAAATGGGGATGCTTCCTATGAAAAGAAAACAGGAGTTCTCTGATGAAAAAGTTGCATGTATGGCTTTTTATCGACGCGGCAATGAGATAGAATAAAAATCATCAGATTTCTTGTAAAAAAAGGAGGATGAAAAACAGATGTCGAATATGAATGTTAAAAAAGTCGGAGCAATCCTTGTCGTGGTTCTGGGTTTAACTCTCATGTCCTCGGCTTCACGGGGGAGTGATTTCTTTCAAATTGGAAACCTCAAAGTCGCTCCGGGGGAAACGAAGTCCGGATTTCTGTCTGTCCCTGAGAAAGATGGCGTCAGCACGTTCGTTCCCGTGACCATAATCCATGGTTCTCAAAAGGGAAAAGTGTTGGCTCTTGTTGCAGGAGTCCACGGCTACGAATATCCACCCATACTGGCTCTCTACCGGCTGAAAAAGAAGATCGATCCTCGGTCTCTCTCCGGAACCTTGATATTGGTCCACATCGCGAACATCCCTGCTTTTCAGAAGAGGATCATTTATTATAATCCTTTTGATTGGAAGAACTTGAACCGCGTTTTTCCCGGAGATCCAGAGGGGACAGTCAGTCAGAGGATTGCCTATGTGCTCACTGAAGAGGTCATTAAGAAGTGCGATTTTTTGATCGATCTTCACTGTGGGGACGGGAATGAAGCCCTCATCCCTTACTCCTACTGGATGGTCAGCGGAGATAAAAAGACCAATGAGATCAGCAAAAAAATGGTTCTGGCTTTCGGAATTAAGTACATCATCATCGACGAAACCCGCACCCAGGATATCACGGATTCAAAATACATGGGAAACACTGCGATACTCCATTCCAAGCCCGCTATCACCACGGAATCTGGGTATCTCGGGAGGACCGATGAGGTCTCCACTGTCCGGAACATCAAAGGGATTCTCAACGTGATGAGGCTTTTTAAGATGATCGAGGGAGAGCCTGCACTTGTCCCTGATCCTGTCTGGATCGATCGATACAAGGTCGTCTATTCCAACCACACCGGCCTGTTCTACCCTCAGATAGAAATGGGTTATTATGTCACCCAGGGACAGAAAGTGGGATACATCACAGATTATCTCGGCAACGTGAAGGAAGAGCTCCGGGCTCCGTTCAGTGGGATCATCCTGTATATCATCAATACTCCTCCGACCAGCAAAGGAGAACCCCTCTTCGAAGTCGGAGGAGTCAAGGAGGAATGATGAAGCGTCTTTTCCTGTTGGGATCTTTTGAAAAGAACCGGAAGCCGTCCACCGGAATACAGGAAGTTTTATCGATTTCATAAGGATGAAAGGATAGAGAGAATTTCGTGAGACTCAAAGGTGTGATCTTTGATATGGACGGCACGGTGGTGGATGTGCCTTATGACTGGGGAATGATCAGAGCGGAATTGGATACCCAAGGGAAACCCATACTGGCCTACCTGGAGAGCCTCGAAGAGCCAGAGCGATCGGAAAAATGGAAGGTTCTGGAGAAGTATGAGTACGAAGCCACTGGAAAGGCCCGTCTGAAGCCCGGAATGCGAGAATTCCTGGTTTCATTAAGCTCGAGCGGGGTAAAGAAAGCCCTGGTGACCAACAATTCCCGGAAGAATACCATGTATCTCCTGAATAAATTCGGGTTGGAGTTTGACTGTATCATCTCGCGAGAAAAAGGATTCTGGAAGCCGTCAGGGGCCCCGATTCGTGCAGCCCTTGAGGAGCTCGGATTGAGAAGAGAGGAGTGCTGTATGGTAGGAGATTCCCCTTTTGATATTCGGGCTGCCCGGGAGGCGGGCATCTTGCATATCTTTATCCTGAGCGAGGATAGAGATAGATTTAACGGGATGAACGCGGAGCTGTTCAGTTCTGTCGAAGAGCTCCGGAAAAGCATAGAGAAACTCTTGGGAGACGAGAGCTGACAGGGAGGCTCTTTTTTCTTCCTGTGTTTCTGAAAAAGGAGAGCGATTCGATCATAAGGAGAAGATATGAACATACCGATCTATCAAGTGGATGCTTTCTCGGATAGACTTTTTGGAGGAAATCCAGCTGCAGTCTGTCCGTTGAAGGAATGGCTGGAGCCAGAGCTTATGCAGAATATCGCTGCGGAGAATAATCTTTCTGAGACGGCTTTCTTCGTCAAAAAGGAAAAGATTTTCGAACTGCGGTGGTTCACTCCTGCAATCGAGGTGGATCTCTGTGGGCATGCAACGCTGGCCGCAGCTCATGTGATTTTCAATCATCTGGAATATGGCGGAGATGAGGTTGTCTTTTCCTCTTTAAGTGGCGAGTTGAAGGTTTCGAGGACCGATGGCCGTTTCACTCTGGATTTTCCTTCAACACCGCCCTCTGAGGTTACTGTGCCCGAAGAATTGATCCAGGGATTGGGAAGGGAACCGAAGGAAGTCCATAAGTCCAGGGATTATTTGGCGTTGTTCGAGAGCGAAGCCGACATCCTCTCTGTCGAACCGAATTTCAAAATCCTGAAAGAGGCAGATTGCCTGGGGATCATCATCACTGCGGAGGGAGAAAAATGCGATTTTGTCTCAAGATTCTTTGCTCCGGGTGCGGGGATCGATGAGGACCCGGTCACAGGCTCCGCCCATACGACCCTGACTCCGTTTTGGGCCCAAAAGTTGGGAAAGAATACGCTGCATGCTTTCCAGCTGTCTGAGAGAAAGGGCGAGTTGTTCTGTGAGCTTTCGGGTGAGAGAGTTAAAATTGGAGGAGCTGCGGTGACCTTCTTCAAAGGGGAAATCACACTCTGAACCATGCGGCCCGATGGAGCTGTTCCCTGAAGTGCCATCATATATGCAAAACACGCCTTTTTTCCAGCGGTACAGTTTGTTCGGTGAAACGATTTGACTCGGATGCGAGTTTATAGGAATACAGGAGTAAGCGCCAAGTTTGGGAGGCAAAAATGCAACACAATCGAACGTTGAAGTTAATTTCGATCATCCTTTTCCTTTTTTTTGCAGGGCTATTGGCGTCGGATCTTTATGCGGACGGGTTCATCGTCCCCAAGCCGCGTCCGGGAGAAAAGATACCGGCTCTGACGGTGAAATACCACCGTGTCAGTGTGGATATCATCAATCAAGTGGCCAAAACGTCCATCGATCAGGTTTTTATTAACAACCACCCCAGAGATATTGAAGGAATTTTTATTTTTCCTCTACCGGAAGAAGCCACTCTTTCTGAGTTCTCGATGTACATCGGAGACGAGAAGGTCGAGGGAGAGATTCTGGACCGTAACCAGGCCCGCCGGATTTACGAAGACATCGTGCGGAGGATGAGAGATCCCGCTCTTCTTGAATATGTGGGACGCAACATGTTTCGGGCGCGCGTGTACCCGATTCCGGCTCGTGGAGAGAAACGCATCAAGCTTTCTTACACCGAGGTTTTGAAAGCGGAGAACAACCTTGTCCGGTATGTTTACCCCTTGAACACAGAGAGATTCTCTCTCCATCCTCTGAAAGAAGTCGCGGTATCGGTCAGAATCAGCTCGAAGGTTCCGATTTCCAATATCTATTCGCCTTCTCACAAGGTCTCTGTCCGGAAAGAAGGCCCGGGCCGGGCCACAGTGGGTTTCGAGGCAAAAGGGATCAAGCCGGATAAGGATTTTGTCCTGTATTATTCGCTCTCTCAGGACGAGATCGGACTCTCATTCATGAACTGGGAAGGTCCTGATGAGAACTATTTCATGCTGCTGGCCTCTCCCTCGTTTGTGGGTCGGAAGGAAAGAGTTCTCAACAAGAACCTGATTTTTGTTATCGATAGCTCGGGAAGCATGAGCGGGAAGAAAATCGTACAGGCCAAGGAAGCGGCACGGTTTGTCATCAATCATTTGGATAAAGGAGACAGGTTCTCCCTTATCGATTTCGATGACGGGATCAGCCAGTTTTCTTCGGATCTCCTCCCCGCAACTTCCGGGAACATCGAAAGAGCTATCCGATTTGTGGAGGAGATTGAAGATTCAGGAGGCACGAACATCAACGACGCGCTGCTTGTGGCACTGGAGATGATCGAAGCCGGAGAGAGGCCCAATTATGTTCTTTTCCTGACTGACGGGCTGCCCACAGTCGGGGTGACGGGCGTTGCAGATATATTGAAAAACATAGATCAGGCCAATGATCAGAGAGCGCGGATTTTTGTCTTCGGAGTCGGAAATGATGTCAACACCGAGCTCCTGGACAGGATGTCCGGTGTCAATCGCGGCACTTCAGTCTACGTGGATGAGAACGAGGACATCGAGATTGCCGTGTCCAACTACTACGAGAAGATCTCTTCGCCTCTTCTCTCTGAGCTCACTTTTATCTTTCAGAACATTGATGTTAAGGATGTGTATCCGCGGACCATGCCCGACCTGTTCAAGGGTTCGCAGATCATTCTCGTGGGAAAATACAAAGGAAAAGGCCCGGTGTCAGTGATTCTTTCAGGAAAGGTCGGAAAACAGGAGCGGAGGTTCGCGCTCCGGGACCAGAGATTGGTCAAAGATGGTTCCTATAATTTTCTGCCCCGCCTCTGGGCCGCAAGACGGATCGGTTATTTGCTCGAGGAGATAAGACTTCACGGACACAATAAGGAGCTTGTCGAGGAAGTGAGGACGCTCGGGCTGAAATACGGGATCGTAACACCTTACACATCATTCCTCGTGACCGAGAAGGAGAAACGCGCTCTAGATGCCGCGGCTCCGGAGGCTGAAGAAGCCCTCGCGGCCCGGAAGACAACGGGTGCGGGCGCTGTGAAGATCGCCAGAGCCTCGCAGCAGTTTAAGGAAATGGATAAAGCCGTACAGGTGACTTCCCAGAAGATCATCTACAAGGGAGATAAGACGTTCTATCTCCAGGATGGATTTTGGGTGGACAGCGTCTATAAAGAAGGGAGCCCTGTGAAAGAGATCGAGTTCAATTCAGACGCGTATTTTCAACTGCTGACTCAGAAGCCGGGAATTGCGAAATATTTATCCGTCGCATCCAACTTGATTATCCGTTTTGACGGGAAGAACTACCGGATCACGGATGCTCAGACGAAAGAAGAGAAAAAATAAGTCAACGATGGGGTCAGGTCTCAATTCTTTAGAGACCTGGCCCTGATTCTTTTTTCAGGTCTGCACAGGAGATTCCCCTGAGGTTGAAACACCTGTTGCAGGAGATGCATTCTGATTTCCGGACCTCTCCGCTGCGGAACTTCTTTACGAGGAACGGGTCACGGATAAAAGCTCGGCTGATGGAGATAAGATCCACTCGGCCCTCTTGGATAATTCTCTCCATGACTGAGAAGGTTCTGATTCCTCCCAGCCCAAAAACAGGAATGGTCACCGCCTGTTTGATCTTGGAGGCATTGTCGACAAAGTAACCCTCTTCGTCTTCCCCCCGGAGTCCTTTCCAGACCGATCCTTTCCCCGCCTCGGCCATCCCGCCGCTGACTTCGATCCCGTCCACTCCCATTTTTTCCAGGATTTTCGCGATCTCGACGCTCTCTTCGAGGACCAATCCCTCGGATAGAAAATCCTCAGAATTTAATTTCACGATCAGAGGAAAGTTCTTTCCCGCCGCTCCTTTGGCTCCCTGTATGATCTCTCCGACGATCCGGAGTCGGTTTGTGAATGAGCCGCCCCATTCATCTGACCTCCTGTTGGTGTAAGGAGAGATAAAGCTGCTCAGCAGATAACCGTGCGCCATGTGCAGCTGGATTCCGTCAAAACCAGCCTGTTTGGCTCTCCGGCTGGCCTGGATAAAGTCGTCGATAAGACTCGAGATGCTTTTTGGACTCATCTCCTTTGGCATCACTTTAAAGGTCGGCTCATAAACGGGTGAGGGAGCGGATGGTGTGCATCCGCAGATTTTCGGCGTTGTTTGGCGTCCGGCATGGGAGAGCTGGAGGAAAATGCGCGAGGGATTCTTGTGGACGGCTTTTGGGATGCGGCTCAAGCCGTCGATCAATTCGTCCTTATCCGCGCCTGTTTGGTAGGGGCTGGCCATCCCTGAAGTGTTGACATAAGCGTGACCGGTTATGATGAGCCCGACGCCTCCTTTGGCCAGGTTTTCAAACAGCGTGACTTGCCTGTCAGAGACCGATCCGTCGCGGTTGGCCATAAAGTCATGAGTCGCGGAGCGAACAAACCGGTTGGGGATTTCCAGTTTCCCGATTTTCACTGGAGTGAAAAGGATCGAGTCGATTAACAAGCTGGCCTCCTTCGCATCGAGGTGAACGGCCCGGGGAATAAATGAATCTGGAACAACGGCGTGTTCAGTGATTTGTCATATTAACAGATTATACGCATGCAGGTCTACTGTTGGAGGATACAAACACCACGGTTACGGAGAAAGGATCGGCGTTTAAAATCTGAAGGGAGCTATTTCATGTCTGTGCAATCAGTCATTTATTTATGCCCGAAGTAGGGAAGACACTCTTATCAACTGACTTGATTTCTTAAAGATAATCGATACAATGGGGAGAGATTTTGAGATGAAGGAGAAAGCATGCACAAAGAAAAGCTCCTGATGATTCCAGGGCCGAGCCCCGTTCATCCCCGCATTCTCAACAGCCTTTCCATCCCCACGGTTTCTCATGTGAGCCCGGAGCATGTGGCTGAGATGAGAAAAGCGTTAAACAACTTGAAGTCTATCGTGTTTTGCGAAAAAGGAGAGCCTTTCATCGTATCCGGCGCGGGAACTCTGGCTATGGAAATGGCCATTTTGAATCTTATCGGCAAAGGAGAAAAATTCCTTGTCCTCTCCCAGGGTTTTTTCGGGGAACGGATGGTCCAGATCGCGCAGAGTTTTGGACTCGACTGCGACCTTGTAGAGAGTGAATGGGGAAAGGCGGTCTTACAAGAAGATGTGGAAGTCAAACTTCGGGAGAGGGAATATAAGGCTGTGGTGTCTACACATGTGGACACATGCACAGGCGCCTGTGCTCCGATAAAGGATTATGCGGAGATCCTCAAGAAGCACAGTCTTTACTTTATCGTCGATGGGGTCTGTGCGACAGGAGGGATTGAAGAACGTATGGATGACTGGCAGATCGATGTGATTCTGACTGCGGCGCAAAAATGTTTTGGAGCCCCTCCAGGCTTGGCGGTTCTGGTTGCGTCACAAAGAGCGATGGAGAAGAGGAGGCAGATGAAACAGATTCCCGCTTATTACTCCGACCTTATGAACTGGCTGCCGATCATGAAGGACCCCTCCAAATATTTTTCGACTCCGTGCGTCAATGAGATCAGAGCGTTTTATGAATCCACGAGGATTATCCTTGAAGAGGGGATGGAAAAAAGGTTCCTCCGCCACGCACGTGTAGCGCGAGCTATTCGGGCGGCTTTGACGGAACTGAAATTTTCTCTCTTCACTCAAGAGGCGTTTCTGGCGGACACACTCTCAGTTGTCGAATATCCAGAGGGAGTGGAGGACCTGGCCTTCCGGAAGACTCTCTCCGAGAATGGAGTTGTTGTGGCCGGGGGATTAGGGGAAACGGCCGGAAAAGTCTTCCGTATGGGGCATATGGGGAACCTTTCCGCGTCCCAGGTTCTTTTTGCCATCGATGCTTTAGAGCGGACATTGACTTCTTTGGGATACAGTTTTCAGCCGGGTTCAGGGCTGGGAGCGGCCAAAGAGATTCTGGAGGGATGAGGAAGGAGAGAGGAATGTCGAGTCGAGTTTTTTATATTCCTGCGCATAGAGAAGAAGGGAATGAGATGGTGGCGGCCAAGGCTGAAAAGGTTTTTCTCGAAACCGGATTACTCGACAAAATAGAGGACAAATCTTTTGTCGCCATGAAGACTCATTTTGGCGAACAGGACAATACGGGATTCATCAGGCCTCAGTGGCTGGTGGATATTATCCGGAAGATCAAAGACAAAACATCCCGGGTGTTTCTGACGGACTCCAATACACTGTATGTCGGGAAAAGAAGCAATTCCGTCGAACATCTTCACCTTGCATGGGACCATGGATTCACTCCGGAGAATGTCGGGATTCCGGTTATCATCGCGGATGGCCTCAAAGGCGGCGAGGATGAAGAGGTAGAGGTTAAACTGAAGAGAGTGAAGACGGCCAAGATCGGAAGCGTCTTCCTCAATTCAGACGTCCTCGTGTGCATGAGTCATTTCACGGGGCACGGGTTGTCAGGATTTGGAGCGGCCATAAAGAACCTGGGAATGGGATGCGCATCGAGAGCCGGGAAGCTGGACCAGCACTCCGAAGTGCACCCCTGGATCAATCCGAAGCACTGCACGAATTGTGGAGTGTGCTTTGACTACTGTCCGTCTGAAGCCATTGTCCAGAAGGAAAACAAAGCGTTCATCGTCGAGGAGAGATGCATCGGGTGCGGGGAATGTCTGGTCGTCTGCAACGCTGGAGCCGTTAAATTCCGCTGGGATTCGGATGTGGTGCGCGTCCAAGAGAAAATGAGTGAATACGCCTTCAGTCTGTGGAATTCTTTTAAAGGGAATGCCGGATGCATCAATGTTTTGCTCAAGATCACCAAGGACTGCGATTGCATGTCGAAGGATGAGCCGGCGATAGTCGAGGATATCGGTATCCTTGGGTCTTTGGATCCTGTTGCCGTTGATCAGGCCTCTGTGGATCTCGTGATCGAGAGGAGCGGCAAAGATATACTGAAGGTCGGTTATGATGTGGATTGGTCAGTTCAACTCCAGCATGGTGTCGAGATCGGCCTGGGAAGCCGGGATTATGAGCTGATTCAGATTGGGGTCGCGTCTTAACATTTAACATTTGCAACAGAAGGATCAAGAAAAATGCAGAAATGTTAAATGTTAAGACGCGACCCCTCTTGCTTTAATCGGGGCGAGGGGATTCGAACCCCTGACCCCAGCGTCCCGAACGCTGTGCGCTAACCAGACTGCGCCACGCCCCGATGGTCATCTCAATTATATCGATAAACACAGAAAGATGAAAGGCTGATGATTCTGTTTCCCGAACCCAAAACGGAGTAGAGAAAAGGAAGATTTAGATGTGGAGTTCGATTATGTCTTCATCTTCAAGGATATGGTCTCGGTTGACCTTCTGGCCCTGGTATTTATTGAGACTCCATATCCGCGCAAACTTTAATTTCTGAGAAAAATCCTTATGAACCGCTTTGGCGAGATTCATAACTGTGGAGCCCTTTTTCAGGGTGAAGGGGTCTGTCTTCTCAGCCTTCTTCCCAGGAATTTTGCTGTAGACTCGGATGATATCCAGGAGGGAGAAAATTTTTGTGCGCAGGATCTCAAGTCCGTCTTCTGTTTTGGTCGATACGGGAATAAGGTCAAAATCGGGATGCAGGGCCTTTTTGACCGCGGCAAGATTTTCTTCTGATGAAGAAAAGTCGGCTTTATTCGCCACAATGAGCGCTCTTTTCTGAAAGAATGACGCTTCGGAAGGAATACCATGGCCTTTCGGGATGAGTTCTATTCTCTTTTCTTTGAGTTTTGTCAGGAGATTCTCCACGTCAGTGGCAGGATTCTGACTGGACAGATCCAGGATGGCGATGACTCCATCCGCTCCTTTGATCAATTCCGCATGCCAGTATTCCATGTATTCCGGAGTGATGGGCGGTGTGTCTATGATCTGGATCTGGATATTCTCGTACTGCATCATAGCCGGTGAAGGCATGCGGGTGGTGAAAGGATAATCACCGACTTCAGGATCTGCGTTGGTTAAGGATTTCACCAGGGATGACTTACCGACATTCGGCAGTCCGATCAAAACAACCTGTCCGGCTCCGGCTTTGTCGATGTAGAAGGAGAGCCCGTGTTTGGCCACTGTCGGTTTTTTTTGGGCAGCGGATTTGAGCTTGGCGATTTTCGTCTTGAGGAGAGCTTGCAGCTTTTCAGTCCCCTTATGTTTGGGCACGATAGAGAGAAGTTCCTCGAGGATGTTGATTTTTTCTTCGGGTGTTTTTGCGGTTTTGAGTTTCTTTTCTGTCTCGAAATATTGTGGGGGGAGATTGGCTGGCATTTGACTTTCTTTCTGCACAATTATAGCGGAACCTCCCCCACTTTTCAAAAAGGAAGCAAAGGAAAGAATAAGTTGGGATGGGGATTGTCCCCCTAATTCAAAAAGTAGCCTGTTTTTTTTTACCTGTCCACAAGGAGAAAAAAAAGAGACTGGAAGAGAGCCTCAAAAGGCCGTTTTTCGTGTCATTTTTTTTGTGAGAAAAAATTCGGAAAAACCCGTCTTTTTAAGGGGATTTTCCTTTACTTTTTGGCCATTTTTAAGGTATAATATTGACGAAAAATATGCCTGTCAGGATGTGCAAAAAATCGACTGGCATAGCCGTCTCTTTTTCCCAATTTTCACCCCATTTTAAAGCCCATGACACAAAAAAAATACACTGCAGAAAGCATTAAAGTCCTCAAAGGGCTTGAAGCCGTGCGCAAGCGGCCGGCCATGTATATCGGGAGCACGGGGCCCGAAGGTCTCCATCATCTCGTTTACGAAGTCGTCGATAACAGCATCGATGAAGCTTTAGCCGGATACTGCTCTGAAATCAATGTGACTATTCATGTGGATTCGAGCGTGACTGTTATCGATAACGGCCGGGGTATCCCGGTCACGCTTCATAAGAAGGAAAAAAAGCCCGCCGCCGAAGTGGTGATGACCACCCTTCACGCGGGTGGAAAGTTCGACACCAAAACGTACCAGGTTTCCGGAGGACTTCATGGTGTCGGGGTGTCTGTGGTGAACGCTCTCTCGGAGAATCTTGACCTGGAGATCAAGATAAACGGCGGAGTTTACACGCAGAGCTACGAGAAGGGCAGACCCACAACAAAGCTCAAAAAGATAGGAACGACCAAGAAGACCGGGACAAAAGTGACCTTTAGGCCGGACGGAGATGTATTCAAAACTGTGGATTATAATTTTGAGACTTTGAGCCAGCGGTTGCGGGAGCTGTCTTTCCTGAACAAAGGATTGAAAATTATTATTGTCGATGAACGGACCGGTAAAACCAATGAATTCCAGTACAAAGGAGGGATCAAAGAGTTCGTCCAGTACCTCAACCAGAATAAGTCCACTCTGGGAGCGAGACCGATTTACTTTGAATGCAAGAAGAACGGTGTGATCGTCGAGATGGCGCTGCAGTACAACACGAGTTACTCGGAAACGATTTTCACTTTTGTGAACAATATCAACACCACGGAAGGCGGCACTCATCTGATCGGACTTAAGGCCGCTCTGACCCGGTCCATCAACAGCTATGCCAAATCGGGAAACCTGATCAAGGACGCGAGTCAGAGCCTGACCGGTGACGATGCTCGGGAAGGACTGTGTGCCGTGTTGAGCTTGAAGGTCAAGAATCCTCAGTTTGAAGGGCAGACAAAGACGAAGTTGGGGAACAGCGAGATTAAGGGAATCGTCGAATCCATCGTCAACGAAGAGCTGTCCACTTACTTCGAAGAGAACCCGACGACGGCCAAGAAAATCGTCACGAAGATTGTCGATGCCGCCAGAGCAAGGGTCGCGGCTCGAAAAGCCAGAGAACTGGCGCGGCGCAAGGGAGTCCTGGAGTCCACCTCCCTGCCCGGGAAACTGGCCGATTGCCAGGAAAAAGACCCTGCCGCGAGTGAGATCTATCTTGTTGAGGGGGATTCTGCAGGCGGTTCGGCCAAGCAAGCCCGCGATCGCCGTTTTCAGGCCATTTTGCCCCTTAAAGGAAAGATACTCAACGTGGAAAAGGCCCGATTCGACAGGGTTCTCAAGAGCGAAGAGATCGGAGTCATTATTTCAGCTCTGGGAACCGGAGTCGAGCAGACAGACTTCAACCTGGACAAACTGCGCTATCATAAAATCATCATCATGACAGACGCCGATGTGGATGGTTCCCACATCAGAACCCTGCTGATGACTTTTTTCTACCGTCAGATGCCCCAGTTGATCGAGAGAGGCCATCTCTACATCGCACAGCCCCCGCTGTACAAGATATCGAAAGGGAAGGCCTTCGAATATTTAAGGGATGAGCGCTCTTTTGAGACATACATGATCAAAAAAATATCAGAGGATTTTCAGATCAAAGTCAAGGGACAGAAGGAGTTGATCAAGGGTGAGAAGTTCAGAAAGTTCTTCCAGAAAATCATCGCCAAAAAGCATTATCTGCAGATTCTGGAACGGAAAAATTATCCCTTCTTCCTGATCGAGATTCTCCTCAACAACGGAGTATCTGAGCTTGAGTTTCTCAAGGATAAAAAGAAGATGCAGAAAATAAAGAGCCTTTTGACGGAGATGGGGATCAGTTCAAGTTTGAACGCGGATGAAGAGCATGGGCTGTACGAGCTTGCCGTCGATTTCAAGGTGAACAGCATGAAAGTTTCCTGTATGGTGAACCTGGACCTGATTCAATCAGTCGAATTCAAAAGTTTATCGAGAATGCATAAAGAATTAGAGGCCTTCCAGCCTCCTTTCCACATCGTTGCGAACAGCGAGAAAATGAAGGTCGATAACGAAGCCAAGCTTCTGGATTATCTGTTTCAGCATGGAAAAAAAGGAATTGTGATCCAGAGATACAAGGGGCTGGGGGAGATGACCCCGCAGCAGCTGTGGGAGACCACCATGAATCCCGAGAAACGGTATCTCGTCCAGGTATCCATCCAGGACGCGGTTGAGGCGGATAAGGTTTTCACCATTCTCATGGGTGAAGAGGTCGAATCGCGAAGGAATTTCATTGAGAACAATGCTCTTGAGGTAGAGAACCTGGATATTTGATAGATCCGGAGTTTCATTCCACGTATTATGAGGAGAACGGATGACAGCAGAATTGCCTGACCTTTCAGTCGTCAGCCTTGAAGAAGAGATGAAGCGGTCCTACCTGGATTACGCGATGAGCGTCATTATCGGCCGGGCTATTCCTGATATCAAGGATGGACTGAAACCCGTCCACCGTCGCACTCTCTATGCTATGCATGATGTGGGGAACATTTACAATAAACCCTATAAAAAATCCGCTCGTATCGTGGGGGATGTCATAGGTAAGTATCATCCCCATGGAGAGTCAGCCGTGTATGACACTCTTGTCCGCATGGCTCAGGATTTCAGCCTCCGCTATCCGTTGGTGGACGGACAGGGAAATTTCGGGTCCATCGACGGGGATCCTCCTGCAGCCATGAGGTACACCGAAGTCCGGATGAAGAAGATTTCTCGGGAGCTTCTGGCTGACCTGGATAAAGATACGGTCAACTTCGTTCCGAACTACGACGGCAGTCTTCAGATGCCTGAAGTTCTGCCGGCCAAATTTCCGAACCTCCTGGTGAACGGGGGATCAGGAATTGCCGTCGGAATGGCCACGAACATTCCTCCTCATAACCTCGGGGAAGTGATAGACGGAATCATCTATTTGATCCGGCATCCCAAAGCCTCGTTGGAAAAGATCATGCAGTATATTCCCGGGCCGGATTTCCCGACCGGGGGGTATATCTTCGGCCTGCAGGGGATAAAGGACGCTTACAAGACAGGAAGGGGAGTGATCCTTTTGAGAGCGAGGGCCATGGTCGAGAGAGGCCGCAAGAATGAGAGGGACCGCGTCGTTATAACGGAAATTCCTTTTCAGGTGAACAAGTCCAAACTTTTGGAGAACATCGCGAATCTTGTGAACAGTAAAAAGATTGAAGGGATTGCGGATATCCGTGATGAATCCGACAGAGAGGGTATGCGAGTTGTGATCGAGATCAGAAAAGGGGAGTTTCCTGAAGTCATTCTGAATAACCTGTACAAGCACACAGCCCTCCAGACGTCTTTCGGCATCATCATGCTGGCCATTGTCGAGAAACAGCCGAAGATGCTCGGTCTTCTCGACACGATGCGCTACTTTATCTCCCATAGACAGGATGTTGTCCGTCGCCGCACACGCTTCGAACTGAAAAAGGCGGAATTGCGGGCTCATATTCTCGAAGGATTAACGGTGGCGCTGGATAACCTCGATAAGGTCATCAAACTGATCCGTGCTTCGCGAACGGTTGACCAAGCCCGGACCGGATTGATCACTAACTTTCGTCTCACAAAAGTGCAGGCCCAGGCCATCCTGGATCTCCAGCTTCAAAAACTGACTGGCCTGGAAAGGGAAAAAATACAGAAAGAATACAGGGATTTGAAGAGGCTGATCACGAAGCTGAGAAAAATTTTAAAAAGTGAAGAGCTCATCCTGAACATTATCGTTGATGAGTTGAAGGAGATTAAAAACGCCTATCAGGATGAGAGAAAGACAGAAATAAAAGAAGAAACGATTTCCGAGCTGACACCCGAAGACCTGATTAAAGAAGAAGACGTCGCCATCACTTACACTTCTTCAGGCTATGTGAAGCGGACCTCGTTGAGCTACTACCATTTCCAGAGTCGTGGAGGCAAGGGGAGAAGAGGAATCAGCATGAAAGCTGAAGATGTCGTGCAGGACCTGTTCGTCTGCTCGACACACAGCTACATGCTGATTTTAACGAACAGGGGACGCCTGTATTGGTTGAAAGCCCTGTACGTGCCGGATGTGGGAGTCTCCAGTCGGGGAAAATCCATCAAGAATCTTGTCCAGTTAGACCCCGCGGAAAAAGTCAGGTCTGTCGTAGCGGTCAAAGATTTTTCTGGAGATCGGTATGTCGTGATGCTCAGCTCGAACGGACTGATCAAGAAATCCAAGTTGAGTGATTTTCAACACATCCGGAGAGGTGGAGTTATTGCCATAAGCCTCAGGAAAAAAAGTGAACTGCTGACGGCCAAGTTGACCGACGGGAAAAAAGACATTTTAATCGGGACAAAACAGGGGAAAATGATCCGCTTTAAAGAAAGTGAGATCAGACCGATGGGACGTCAGGCTGCGGGAGTTAAAGCCATTTCTTTGGCTCCCAAAGACGAAATTATCGGAATGATCGTCCCAGATCCGGCTGATAAATTCGTCTTCACGGCCAGCCAAAAAGGTTATGGAAAAAAGACGGATATCAGCCTGTACCCCCGGCATAGACGAGGAGGAAAGGGCGTTATCAATCTCAAAGTGAATAAAAAAATAGGGAAGGCCGTCGGGATGGTGGGCGTATCCGAGGAGGAGATGCTCCTGATCACTGAGGTAGGAAAAGTCATCCGGATCAAAACGGGGCAGGTCCGGCCGTCTGGAAGATCGACGCAGGGGGTCAAAATCATCAATCTCGAAAAAGGGGATAAAGTCGTCTCCATCGCCAAAGTGAAAGAGAGTTAAAGTCAAGACGTTTTATCCATTCATGTTCACCTTCAATCAGCGGATTTATATTTATCGTTTCAGCTTCATCTGATTTCTCTCTTTCTCTTTCTCTCTCTCTCCTTCCGTTTCCTGATGGGGAAAAGTGTTTTCGAGTAGAATGAAAAGCCTTGTCTTTAAAGTTTTTCCTCATCAAACAGAAGGACTCGTTCTTGATCGAACCCACGGCAGATAGACTTCGGAAAGGCTTGACAGCCCAATCTTCTCTTCTTTAAAATGGACGCACTCACATTGAGGAGGGAACAATGGTCGAAACGCTCAGCCAGATTTTTTTCAATACGATTAAATCCTACATCAAAGATGATTTTATGCTTTATAAGAAAGAGGGGCGTTATGTCCCGATCTCAACACAGGAGTTCGCAGACAGAGTTAAACACCTCTCCCTGGGAATGAAAGACCTGGGCCTTGGTGCAGGAGACAAGATGATCATTCTTTCCGAGAACAGGCCGGAATGGGTAATTTCGGATATCGCTGGCCTTTGTCTGGGGGGTGTGACTGTTCCCATCTACACCATCCTGGTTCCTGAACAGGTGAAATACATCATCGATGATTCAGACGCCAAGATCGTCCTCTGCTCGAATCCGGAGCTCTGGGAGAAGATCAAAGAAGTCAAAGGCGAGTTGTCAAAGGTCACTCATTACATCAGCTTCGACCCGGGGGCGCCAGAGTGGGCCATGTCTTTTGAGCAGGTACTGGAAAAAGGCAAAAAGATGGATACGGAGAATCCCGGACTTTTCGAGAAAATGGCGTCTGAGATTAAGCCCGCTGACTTGGCCACCATCATTTACACCTCTGGAACGACAGGGCCTCCAAAAGGCGTTATGCTCACTCACAGCAATTTTGTCAGCAATGTCACTTCTTCAGCACCTCTCCTGCCCTTTTCTGATAAAGACACATCCATGTCGCTTCTCCCTTTGTCTCACAGTTTTGAAAGAATGGTGACTTACTGTTACATCTACAAGGGATGCACGATCGGTTATGCGGAGGGTTTCGATACAGTCGCTCAAAACTTCCAAGAGCTCAGACCTCACGTTATGGCGGCGGCGCCGCGGGTGTTAGAAAAGTTTTACTCCAGAGTCATAGATAACGTCCAGGCCAGTTCAAGCCTGAAACGGAAAATTTTCTACTGGGCCATGAACGTCGGAAGAAAGTACGCCCAGAAAAAGCTCCAAAAACAACCTGTCTCAGGGATACTGAACTTCAAAAGAAAAATTGCGCATAAGCTCGTATTTTCAAAGATTATCGCCAAAACGGGAGGAAGAGTCCGGTTCTTTGTCTCTGGAGCCGCACCTCTGTCCAAAGACATCGGTGAGTTTTTCTATGCCATGGGTTTAGTGGTCATGGAAGGCTACGGCTTGACCGAGACATCTCCTGTCATTTCTGTGAATACGTTTGATAATTTGAAGTTCGGGACGGTCGGGCCTCCAATTCCCGGAGTCGAGGTGAAGATCGCCAAAGACGGAGAAATATTGGCCAAGGGTCCAAACGTCATGAAGGGATACTACAAAATGGGAGAGGCGACCAAGGAAGTCTTCGAGGAAGCATGGTTCAAGACAGGCGATATCGGCCATCTCGATGAGGAAGGCCGTCTTGTCATTACGGATAGAAAGAAAGACCTGATCGTCACCGCGGGAGGAAAAAATGTGGCTCCGCAGCCGATCGAAAACCTGTTGAGAACCAATCCGTATATCGAGAATGCGTTGACTATCGGCGACAGAAGAAAGTTTATATCGGCCTTGGTCGTGCCCAATTTTGACAAACTGGAAGAGTACGCAAAATTCAACAAGATTCCCTACAAGACACTCGGTGATTTGGTCAAGAATGAAAAGATTCTGCATTTCATGGAAGGCGAAGTTGACCGGGCCACTCCGAATCTGGCCAATTATGAGAAGATCAAAAAAATCAGTCTTCTGGAAAGGGATTTCGAGATCGATAAGGGAGAGATGACTCCGACCTACAAAGTGAAAAGGAATATTGTCGAGGAGAAGTACCGAAGCGCTATCAATGCGATGTACAAAGAAAGTTGATGAGAACCTGAAATCAGTCCTTTTTGTCTGGCCAGTACAATATCCGGCCGCAGTTCTCACAGAGGATAAGCTGCTCGTTTCCTTTCAATTCATTCAAAACCTGAGGCCGAATACGCATGTGGCAAAGGGAACAGAACTCATCAGTTATAGGGGAGAGGACTATTCCATCCTTGGATTTGAAGATTTTCAAGTAGAGGTGGGTCCGGTCCGCCGGAATTTGTGTCAAAAGCTCTTCTCTTTTTCGAGTTAATTCATTTTTCCTGTTCTCTGATTCCTTCTGCATTTGCAGAAGGATCTCTTTTTCCTTTAAGGATTCTTTTTCCACTTCGCTGAATTTCTGGCTGGCAGCCTTTATTTCTTCCTCGATTTCGTCAGCAGCAAGCATCTCGTTGATGATCTCATCCTCCAGTTCGACGACTCTCTTCTGGGCTTCGTCTATTTCCTTGAGAAGAGATTTGTACTCAATGTTGGTTTTGACATCATTGAGCTGCAAGTTGAATTTTGAGATCTTGTTCTTGATATCCGTGACCTCGGCTTCCAGATCCCGTCGGTTCTTCTGATTTTGAGCCATTTTTTCCTTGGCTCGAGTGATGATTTGGAAGCTTTCTTCCTTCTTTTTATTGATATCCTCGATCTGGCGGGGGATGTCCTCGAGTGAGATAGAGGTGTTCTTGATTTGGCTGTCAAGCTCTTGAAGTTGTATCAGTTTTTCGAACTCAATATCCACATCATTTTCCTCTATCAGGAAATGGGCCTACCAGGATTCGAACCTGGGACCTGCCGGTTATGAGCCGGTGGCTCTTCCGCTGAGCTATAGGCCCTTTTCTCCTTATAGCAGATATCAAATTTCAAGTCAATTTTCACTTGCAGAAAGGGCTCAGCCCTACAGAATAAGGGGAAATGCGGGGAATGGAGTTCAAGTCAGTCGTGTTGGGATTCAGTCGTTTTCGGTAAAAGATTTCAGTTTCCGGCTGCGGCTGGGATGTTTAAGCTTCCGGAGGGCTTTGGCTTCGATCTGCCGGATTCGCTCACGAGTGACTTTGAATTGTTGACCCACCTCTTCCAAAGTGTGTTCATTTCCGTCACCCAGTCCGAATCTCATCTTGAGGACTTTGGCTTCTCTTTCGGTGAGAGACTTTAAGGCTTCTCCGATCTGTTCTCTCAGGTTGATGTTGATGACCGTTTCAGGAGGTGAAGGAATGACCTTGTCTTCTATGAAGTCTCCCAGGTGGCTGTCTTCTTCTTCCCCGATGGGCGTTTCGAGCGAGATGGGTTCCTGGGCGATTTTGATGATCTTTCTCACTTTCGTGACTGACATATCCATCTTTTTGGCGATTTCTTCGCTGGACGGTTCTCTTCCGATCTCCTGGACGAGGCTCCTCGAGACCCGGATCAATTTGTTGATCGTTTCGATCATATGCACCGGAATTCTGATCGTTCTCGCCTGGTCAGCGATGGCTCTGGTGATCGCCTGCCGGATCCACCACGTGGCGTAAGTTGAGAATTTATAACCCCTCCTGTATTCGAATTTATCCACCGCTTTCATCAAACCCATGTTCCCTTCCTGAATCAAGTCTAGGAACTGCAGCCCCCTATTGCTGTATTTTTTGGCGATCGAGACCACCAGTCTAAGGTTGGCCGCCACGAGTTCCTTTTTGGCCTGATCACTGATTTTCTTTCCCGTGGCGATGGCTCGGAGGATTTTTCTCAAACCCTGAGTGTTGAGGCCGATATCTTTCTGGTAGCCCCTGAGAAGTTTGCTGACATCTTTGATTTTCTGCTTCAGGAGCGCATCCTGTTTCTTGCTTTTTGCGCGAGAGACCGCAAGGTTCAATTCTTCCTTGGTCTCTTCCAATTCGTTGATGGCTCTCAATTTTTCTCGCAGTTCGCTGATGATGAGTTCTCTGTGGAGTGGACGGATATTCAGTTCCCTGATGAGGCTGCTCATTTTGACAATAATACGGCCGCGCTTGAAGGTGTTTTTCTTCAGATCTGGAATTTTGTCCAGTTCAATGCTGAGCTCTCTGATTTTTTTGATTTTTCCCATGAGCTTCTTCTTCTGGGCTTCGAGCTTTCCTTCGGCAAGATCGTCTTCACTGATTTCAAACATTTCATAGATGATATCCGGCTCTTCTTTTATCTTTTCTTCAAGTTCGAGAGTCTCGTTCAGCACGAGACGGGTCTTGGAGAGAGCTTTAATGATGGATTTTTCACCTCTTTCGATTTCTCTCGCAATGGCAATCTCTCCTTCTCGAGTGAGAAGTGAGATATTCCCCATTTCTCGGAGATAGAGCTTCACGGGGTCGGTCGTTCGTTCCAGACCTTGGAGGGAGACGAGGTTGCTCCGTCTTTTTTTGGGAGTGATCTCTTTCTGCTTGGAATCGAGGATCTTGATTCCGTAATCATCCATGGAACCGAGAAATGCATCAAAATTACTCTGGGACCGGTCATATTTATGGAAAGTCTTTTCTATCTCCTCGTAATGAAGATATCCTTCCTTTCTTCCCTTGGAGATAAGCTTATGGATTTCGTCTTTTTGGCTTGTGTTTTTTCGAGGCAATATTAGCTCCTCTCTCTCTCGAGGCTCTCCTTATTATTATATCTCAAATCTTGATAATTTCGTTCCGATAGGGCCGATAATTGTTTTTTGGTATCCTGGATTTGTTGAATCAGAGGAAGAATTTTTTCGGTTTCACCCTCTCTTTCCAACCTTGCGAGTTCGGCATTTAATTTTTTTGCCTGATTTTCGAGCCAAAGCTGCTTCAGCGTGTGGAGACATTCAAAAGCCTCTTCAACGGTTGCGTTCTGCTCTTTTTCTAACAGTGCTTTGGATAAAGAGTTCACGAGTGTGGGATCCACCTTCTGTTTGAGCTGATGGAGACTCGAACTCTTCCCCTTCTTGAAGCTTTCTGAAAGAGCCTTGAAAATGGATTCACCCTTCAAATCCTCAAAATATTCCTGTTTGATCTCCGCAAAAATATACGGAGCAATTTCTTTGTCTTCAAGAAGGATCTGGAGGAGTCTTTTTTCAGCGTTGAGGAAGATTCCTCGTTCTTCTTCCTGCTCTTTTGTTGATTTCTGCCGGACCATGGATCTCAATACGCTTTCGTCGATCGAGAGCTGTTCCCCTGTTTGTTTCAAATATTCGCTTCGCACGACCGGGTCAGGAATCTTAACCACTTCAGCAACGATATTTTTTGCGATTTGTGCTTTTTCTTCGGGTGTTACACGTTTTTTATCCTCGAACTGGGTTTTGATTAAGAATGTGAGTCCGGGAGTACTCTGTTGCGCAAGCGCCTTGAATTTATCGACACTGAATTTCTGAATGTAACTATCCGGATCCAATCCCTGGGGTAAGCTCATCACTTTGATTTCCACACCATTTTCGAAACAGAGCGATGTGGCGCGTTCCGCGGCTTTTTTTCCGGGCTTATCCGCGTCGTAACTCACGATCATTCGAGAGGCAAAACGCTTGGCAAACGTGACTTGTTCAGGTGTCAGGCTTGTCCCCAGAGAAGCGGCCAGATTCGTGATCCCTGCCTGAAAAAGGGCCAGGAAGTCGGTGTAGCCTTCCACAAGATAGGCGTATCCTTTTTTCCGGATGGCATCCTTGCAGAAATTCAACCCGTAGAGGAGTTTGCCCTTGATGTAAACAGGGGTATCCGGAGAGTTCAGGTATTTCGGCTCCGCATCGAAAATGGTTCTTCCTCCGAATGCCACAGGCTTTCCTGACTCAGTGAAAATCGGAAAAATGATTCTGCCCCTGAACCGGTCGTAAAAGCCCTTTTTCTTTTCGCTGAATATGGCCAGACCGGCTTTCTCGAGAAGCTTGGGGGGGACGTTTTTTCCTTTGAAAAAAGAAATCAAAGAATCCCAGGAATTCAATGCGTATCCTATCTTGAGTTCCTGGGTGGTCTCTGAAGAGATTTTCCTTTTCTGAAGATAAGCGAGGGCTTTTTCTCCTTCTTTGGTGTTGAACAGGTTTTTCTTGAAATACGCGAGAGCGTCTTCGTTGATTTTATAGATTTGCTCCTCTAATTTTCTAATTTGAGGGGATAATTTTCGCTTCTCCGGGAGTTTGATGTTGTACTTTTCAGCCAGGAACTTCAGAGCTTCGGGGAAGGCGAGGCTTTCCTTTTCCATGACGAGAGTGAAGATGTCTCCTCCGGCGCCGCAGCCGAAGCAGTGGTAGAGCTGTTTTTCCTCATCGACCGTGAAAGACGGGGCTTTCTCGGAATGGAAAGGGCAGAGTCCGACATGTCTTCTGCCTCTCCTCCTCAATGTCGTGTATTGAGAAGCAATCTCTACGATGTTAGACGCTTGTCTGATTTGATCAATAACTTCCATGCCATCATCTTATGAGTGCAAAATACCACAAGTAAATATAGGGTTGAGATGCCCCGTTGTCAAGTATCTAAGTCATTAAAAATTAAAGTTTTACAAAAAAAATGAAAAAAAGTGAAAAAGGGGACAGGCTGCTTTTTTTTAAAAAAGTTGCCTGTCCCTTTTTTCCTCTTTTAAAGGTGATTGATCAGGCTGGCGAGATAGCCTGCGCCGAAACCGTTATCGATATTCACAACCCCCACTCCGCCGGGGCAGGAATTCAGCATGGCGAGAAGAGCCGCCAAGCCTTTCATGCTGGCCCCGTATCCGATGCTGGTCGGTACAGCGATGATCGGAATATTGACGGTTCCGGCCACGACACTCGGCAGAGCCCCCTCCATTCCCGCAACGGTTATGATGACTCTTGCCTGTCGGATTTTTTCATATTCGCCGAAAAACCTGTGCAGGCCGGCAACGCCGACGTCGTAGATTTTCTCGGTTTCATTGCCCAATAGGTCACACGTGACGGCGGCTTCTTCGGCGACGGGAATATCCGATGTCCCCGCGGTTATGATGACGACTTTCCCTTTTCCAGGGTCAGGTTTACGCTGTTTGAAATAGATCGTCTTTGCGAGCGGATTGAACTGCGCTTGGGGTATTTTTTTCTTGAGATTTTGATAAGTCTTTTCATCGACCTTGGTGATCAGAAGATTGCTCCCTTTTTTAATGATTTCCTGCGCGATAGTTATGATTTGTTTTTCTGTTTTTCCGAGCCCGTAGATGATCTCCGGATAGTCTTTCCTCAATTCCCGGTGATGGTCGATTTTGGCAAAAGACAGGTCTTGATAAGGATAGTCTCTCAGGATGTCCAGAGCCTCTTCCGGAGTGAGTTTTCCTTTTTGAACCTTCTTCAGAACATCTTCGATCAGGGATTTCATTAGCCAGATTCTACCAGATATCCGGGGAAACGTCCAGAACGATAAACGGTTCATCCTCCGCATTGAAGCATCTTTATTTCAGTGATAAATCAATGGTCAGGCAAACTGATTCGTCCGCCCGTAGATTTTCCCCAGCGAGGAAAATCCACTTATTCCTCGGTTCGCTCTCCTATTCGAGGAACCATGCCCGCTCACCTCCGGATGGCTTCCTCACCAGATTGCCTGACTTACAAAGAAATTGTCACAGAAATAGGAATTTTACCTCCAGTGGTGGGAATTTGCTGGAAATGAAGGTTTTGGGTTATACTGAGAAAAACTCTGGAGAGATACAGAGAGGACTGATCGAACTCGCAGCGAATCCGGGAGGAAGCCACTCAGAGCACCAAATCGATGAGAAATAAAGGCACTTTAAAGAAAGAAATCCGTCTTTCGGGCGTCGGCATTCACACGGGTCAAGAGGTGGACCTGCGTTTGAAACCGTCTTCATCCGGGGAAATCATCTTTCGCCGGACAGACCTGAATAATAAGGAAATCAATCTGGATTACCGATACATCAAGGCTAAAAACTCAACTTATCTTGAATCTCAGGGGTGCCGGATCCAGACTCTCGAGCATTTGCTTGCGGTTTTGTTTGTGTTCGGCATTGACAGCGTGGTGGTCGAGATGGATGGGGATGAAATTCCCATCATGGACGGGAGCGCGGCTCCGTTCGCAAGGGCCGTTCAGGAGGCGGGAATCGAACATCTTCCGGAGGAAAGGGAATCTCTGCACATCCTTAAACCCTATCAACTCAAGGAAAAAGAGGCGTCCCTCTCATTTTCGCCTGATCCGGATTTTAAAATCACCTACGGAATCGAGTATGATCATCCTCTGATCCAAACTCAGGAGTTGAGTGTGCCTGTGAATGTGAAGAGCTTTGTGAAAGAAATTGCCCCTGCAAGAACGTTCGGATTTCTGAAAGATATCCCTTCACTCAGAGCCCGGGATTTGGCTCAGGGAGGCTCACTGGATAATGCGGTCGTCCTGGATGAGGAGGGTTTGCTCGGCGGGACCCTCCGGTTCCCGGATGAATTCGTTCGACATAAGATCCTGGATTTGATCGGAGATCTTTCCCTGATGAAGTCTTCATTGACCGGGCACTTCAAAGCTCACCGCGCGGGCCACGATCTCCATCTGAAAACTGTTCATTTTCTCCTCAACAGTCCCGAATACATCGGTCCCCAGTAGTTTTCTCTTGTCAAAGCGTTCTTTCTGAGATAGAATGTCACAATCACAGTTTAATCCGCATCGAGGAATATCAATGACGACCAAAGACAAAGAGAAAGTTAAAAAGGATGACTACGAGAAAGCTCTTTCGGCTTTCGACCAGGCCATGAAGGCCTTTCATAAAGGGGATTACACACGGGCTGAAGAATTGCTGAAAGCTTTTTCAGACAATTTTTCCTCGGAAAAGGAGCTTGTGGACCGGGCTCAAATTTACCTGACAATCTGCGCTTCCAGGAAGAAAAAAGAAAAGATTCAACTCACAACATTTGAGGACTATTATCAGTACAGCATTTTGAAGATCAATCAGGGTGATTACGACGAAGCCCTGAAATCTTTGGGAAAAGCAGAAGAAATGAAACCCAAGGAAGGGAAAATTCCCTATTTGATGGCCAGCGCCCATTGCCGGATGGGCGAAACAGAGAAGTGTTTGGAGTATTTGAGAAAGGCGATTCATATCGACAAATTCTTCAGCATTCTTGCTCAGAATGAGAGTGATTTCGAGCCGCTCTGGGAAGATAAAAAATTTAAACTGATAACCCGAATGACATGAGTCAGGGATTTCTTGCTCTTATCTTAGCCGCAGGAAAGGGAACCAGATTCAAATCGGAAAGAATTAAGGTTCTCCATCCTTTGCTGGGAAAGTCTATGCTCCGTTTGGTGGCGGATTCTATCCTCGGACTGAAGCCTCAGAAAGTTCATGTTGTTGTGGGATACCAGAAAAAAGAAGTGATGGAGGAATTCAAATCCGGTGAAGTGGCGTTTGTCACCCAAAAAGAGCAGTTGGGCACAGCCCATGCCGTTCTTGCCGCACAGCGTGTATTGAAGAGATACAGAGACAAGGATGTTCTGGTCATGAACGGAGACCTTCCTCTGGTGAGAACTGAGACCTTGAAACCGTTACTGACTCTTCACCGAAGAGAAAAAAATGCTTTAACCTTCTTGAGTGCAGAGCTGGAAAACCCGAAGGGTTTCGGGCGGATCATCCGAACGGCCGGAGTGATACGAGTTATCGAGGAAAGGGATGCCTCTCCGTCTGAGCGGAAGATCAACGAGGTCAACACCGGCGTTTATCTTTTCAAGATCAAGGATCTTCTGGACGCTTTACCCAAGGTTTCGAACCAGAACAAGAAAGGGGAATTCTATCTGACCGATGTGACAGGAATCATGGCTCAAGAAGGGAAGAAGATCGGATATCATAAAACCAAGAACGCCGGAGAGTTCGTGGGGGTCAACAGCCGGTATGAACTGGCCCAGGCCATCGACGTGCTTCGGGAAAGGAAGATCAGGAGCCTCACGGACAAAGGAGCAACGGTCCTGGATCCCCGGACAACCTGGATCGACCTGGACGTAAAGATCGGCGCGGATACTGTGATTTATCCCTCCGTGATCATCGAAGGACGCTCTGTGATCGGGCGGGAATGTCGTCTGTATCCCTTCACGCATATCAGAGATTCGCGACTCGGAAACCGCGTGGAGATTCTTGGTTCGACGATGATCGTGGAAAGCGTCATCGAAGATGAGGCGCGAGTCGGACCGTTTTCCCGCGTAAGACCTGATTCGATCATCCGCAAGAAGGCGAAAGTGGGGAACTTCGTCGAGATGAAGAGTACGGTGTTCGGAAAGAAGTCTAAAGCCATGCATCTTTCCTATCTGGGGGATTGTGAGATCAAGGACGGCGTCAACGTCGGAGCCGGGACGATTGCCTGCAACTATGATGGAAGGGAAAAGCACAAAACCCTGATCGAAGAAGAGGCTTTTATCGGCTCGGGCACTGAGCTTGTCGCCCCGGTGAAGATAGGAAAAAGGGCCTATATCGGAGCGGGATCCACGATCACCAAGAATGTCTCGCCCGATGCCCTTGCCGTTTCGCGGAGCAGGCAGATCGAAAAGAAAAACTGGTCACGGAGAAAGAGGAAGAAATAATGTGTGGGATCATCGGTTATATCGGGCAGAAAGATGTGGTCCCCATTCTTGTGGAGGGTTTGAAGAAGCTTGAATACAGGGGGTACGATTCTGCCGGGATCGCCGTGGTGGATGAGAATCAGATTCATTTGAGGCGAGTCAAAGGCAAGATCAGCGACCTTGTTAAGAACCTGAAATCCTCTGCTCCTGATGGAAGTTTTGGAGTGGGACACACGCGCTGGGCCACCCATGGCCGTCCTTCTGAAGAGAACGCCCATCCTCACAGAGACTGCACGGATTCGCTCGTCGTCGTGCACAACGGGATTATCGAGAATTATCTGGCTCTCAAGAAGAAACTCCTCAAGGAGAAGCATACGTTCCGGACAGAAACAGATACAGAAGTGATCGCTCATCTGGTGGAAAAACACTTTCAGAGCTCCCTGGAAGAGGCTGTCCAGAAAGCTGTCCAGGAAATTGAAGGAGCGTTTGCGATCGCAGCCATATCCCTCCAGGATCCCGGGAAGATTGTCGTGGCGAAAACCGGCCCTCCCGCAGTCGTGGGTCTGGGAGAGGGAGAGTATTTCGTCTCATCTGACCTCAATCCGCTTCTTCCCCACACACAAAAGATCGTGTTTCTCGAAGACGGAGAAATTGCGGTTCTGGATTCTCAGGGAGCGAAATTTTTGAGCTTTCAAGGGAAACCGCTGAAGAAGAAAGAAGACCTCATCACCTGGAGTCCCCTGATGATCGAGAAAAGGGGATTCAAGCATTTTATGCTCAAAGAGATATTCGAACAGCCTCAGGTTGTGAGAGACACCCTGAAGGGCAGGATTTCCCTGGATTCCGGGAAGGTTTTCCTCGAGGAGATCGGAATACCCGCCCAGGCCTTAACCAAAATCGCAAAGGTTGTGGTCATCGCCTGCGGAACCTCCTACCACGCTGGGCTCGTGGCCAAAAGTTTCATTGAGAGTCTGGTCCGGATTCCCGTGGATGTCGAATTCGCCTCGGAATACCGCTACAGGGATTTTATCCTGGATAAGAATACACTCGTGATCGTGATTTCTCAGTCTGGTGAGACGGCTGATTCTCTGGCTGCTCTGCGGGCCGTCAAAAAGAGCGGTGCGCGCACTCTTGCGGTCTGCAACGTTGTCAAATCTTCAATCGCGAGAGTGGCGGACGGAGTCCTGTACACCTATGCAGGCCCGGAGATCGGGGTGGCGGCCACCAAGACTTTCTCTGCACAGATGGCCGCACTGGCCCTCCTCGCGCTTTATCTGGGTCAGGTGAGGGGAACTCTAGATGAAAAAAGAAGCATCCCCTTGATTGAGGACTTGCAGAGGATTCCCCACAGGATGGAGGATATCCTCAATCAGGCTCAATCGATCGAGAAGCTGGCTCAGGAATTTTTATCTTTTTCTCATTTCCTGTATTTGGGACGCGACATCAATTTTCCGGTGGCTCTGGAGGGAGCACTCAAGCTCAAAGAGATTTCCTATATTCATGCGGAAGGCTACCCAGGGGGTGAGATGAAACACGGTCCGATCGCCCTGATCGATGAAAAGATGCCCACGATGGTCGTTGTCCCCAAGGATCATGTGTATGAAAAGATGCTGAGCAACATGTCCGAGATCAAGACCCGTGTGGGATACATCCTGGCGGTTGCTTTTGAAGAGGATAAAGAGATCCGAGATAAGGTGGACAGGGTAATTCCCATTCCTTCCACAGGCCCTCTGTTCACACCTTTTTTAACCACTCTTCCCCTCCAGTTGTTTGCCTACTACATCGCGGCCAAAAGAGGGGCGGATGTCGACCAGCCGCGGAATCTGGCAAAGAGTGTCACAGTCGAATAACCTTTTTACCATCTGATTTTGATCATGATTCGGGCCTGGCGGGGCTGCTGACGGCTCCAGATATCTCCAAAAACCGGGATGTCTTCTTTGACAAACGAGATGGGCTTCTGGCTGTTGGTGAGGTTAAACACGTCAAGCCTGAGGATTAAGGCCATGTCTGGGGAGAGTTGAAGTCCTCGAAGGGAAAACTCCTTTTCAATGCCCAGGTCCAGGTAATAATGAGGTTCGGTCTCCCTGGTCCCTCGTGTTTCCGGAAAGGAATAGTATCCTCCAAAGAACGGGACATAACCCAGTTTTTCCCAGTAATATCCGGATATCCATTCAAAGGCCGCCGAAAGGATGAAGCCGTGCGGCGCGATGTACACAGTGCTCAGCTTGAGAGTATGGTCGACAGAGTAGGGGAGTTTTCCATACCACCCTTCATCCCCGATCCCTCTTCCTCCCAAACCCCCCAGGGCCCAATCCCAGTAGGCTTTTTCATCCTCATAGCCGGGGATGTCGGGAATGAGGAGATGGTTTCCGAAAAGTCCGATGTAGTTGGTGCTCCCTTCTTCCTGGTCCCAGGAGCCTGTTTCGGTTTGACCGGGATTCGTCCCTTTGGCGGTGGAATGGCTGTAAGATGTGTACAGATAAAACTTCGGCCCGATCTTTCCGTTGAGTTCGAGTTCAAAACCTTCATAATTCCTACGTTTGTGTTCGAAATTGTCGTACAGGAACTTGTACGCCGTGACCAGGTCGAAAACGGCCAGAACTTCGAGCAAATTTTCTGATTTTGTGCGGACGTAACGGGCTTTGAACGCCCAGTCTCGTCCCAACCTCCTGTTGAACTCGATCAGGTATCGGGTGAGGAAGTTCGGCTCCAGGGTCTCATCGATTTCAAAAGCCTGAGCACCCTGTTCGTTCTCGAACAGCCAGTTCACGGGATCGTGCTGCTCAGTTTCTGTGGGAGTCGGGGGCCCCTGCCAGCGGTAAGTGCGGAATTTTAATCCGGCCCCGGAATTGAGCAGACCGAGGGGCATGGTGGTGATCAGGTCTGAGAATCTTCCCCATCCGAGTTTGAGAACGTTGATACCGTTTCCGGTGATGTCCACAGCCAGAGAAAAACGGGGCGAGAGGAAATCTTGGAGGTTCCATTTCCAGAGCGTGTCCCCGTTATGGTCCTTGCAGTGTTGGGTCTGACTTCGGAATCCGGCCATGAAAGTGAACCGGCCCCATGTCCATTTATCCTTGAAGAAAAGCCCGATGCCTTGAGCGGAGTTGATGAATTCGAAATCTCCGTACTCGTAGAAGAAAGTCGGTGTCCCCTGCCCGCCGGCCCAGGTGTCGAAATAGTATTTTGTGCCGTTGTCAAATCCGTTTGCTGGATAGATGTCTTCGTCGGTCCCTGTGAAATCCACGGCGAATTCAGAGGAGAAGGTGTAGTATTCTAACCCGAAGCTGAGTTCATGATGGCCGAAGGTCTCTGTCTCGATGAACTTTGTCAGCTTGATGTTAAAATCCAGACGTTTCTGGTTGTCGGTGACGTTCCCGTAAGAATTATGGGTGCCCCGGGCGAGATCTTCGATATAGTACTGGGCCGGCCCGAGATCCCGGTCTGCGGGCTCTGTGAAGAGATCTCTTTTGACATGCCCCAGTCCGGCCTCGATAAAGGTCGAAGAGTTGAGAATGCCTTTGTAGTTGAGCCTGAGTATGAGGTCTGCAAAATCATCGGTCTCGTAGAGCTCCGGGATACCTATCCCACCGCTCTGTTTGAGGGATGTGTGGTATATGGAAGTCAGGGAGAGGTTGTGATTGCTGTTAACGGCGTAAGTGAGCTTGCCGAAGAGGTTGTTGCTGCGCAAGTTGAGTCTTCCGCCGGGGACAAAGAGATAGCCCATGGTGCCGTCTTTGGTTTGTTCTGTATCCGAAAAATAGTTGTTGGAAAAGAAATACCACAGCTTATCTTTTTTGATCGGCCCGCCGAAATTGAAATACCAGTTGGCGTTCGAGAACGAGTCGGGCTCGCTCACAACAGACAGCTGGTCCAAGCGCGGTGCCTGGAGGCTTTTATTCGTGAAAACGAAGGAGGTTTCCCCTCTGAATGCATTGCTTCCGCTTTTGGTGACCATATTCACGATGCCGCCATACGCGGAGCCGAATTCAGGACTGAAAGGGTCGGAGATGACCTGGATTTCGTCCAGAGAATCGTAATTGAGATGCATTCCCGCGTTCCTCAACCTTACCCCGCTGATCGAGAGTCCGTCCACGATCCAGTTCGTCCCTTCTTCTCCTTCCCCCCGGAAACTGGGGAGGCCCTGGGTGGCCGTTCCCCGGCGTGTGTTGACTCGAATCCCAGTCACTCCGGGAGTGATCTTGACGGCATCCACCACCGTCCGGTATTGGGACGGAATGGTTTCCAGTTCAGTATTTGTCAGATGGAAGCTCGTGTTTGTGGACGTTTTATCGATCAACGGGAGTTCTGCCGTGACAACAATCTCTTTTCTTATCTCTGATATTGTCATAGTGACTTGGAGGTTTGTCACCTGTCCCAGGCGCACGACGACGTTTTCCTGGACCACGGGATTGAATCCTTCGAGCTTGAATGTCAGCGTGTATTTCCCCACAGGGAGGATCGGGAAGTGAAAATCACCGGTTTTGGAAGAGAAGATCGCCCTTTTTCCCTGAAGGCTGGGGCTTTGTGCTGTGATCTCGACTCCCGGTAGACCCTCTCCTTTTTCCTCGAGGACCTGCCCCTTTACCTCTCCGGTTTCCACACCCCAGGCAAGAGTCCAGATAAAGAGGGTCAGCGCAAAAAGCCAGAGAATTGTTTTTGGCCTGCTCATTCTGAACGGTCGCACTTTCGGAGAATCAAACAGAAAAACCTGACCTATTTCTTTTTTCTTCTTTTTTCTGGCTTGGCCGCAGTTTTGCGGGCTTTCTGGCTGTACTTTTTGATGAATTTTTCAGTGAGGTCTCTCGCTTCGCTGTCTGTGTACTGTCGGGGCGGAGTTTTCATGAAGTACGAGGAAGGCGCATGCAGAGCCCCGGAGATTCCGTGGTCCAGAGCCAGCTTGCAGCATCGGATGGCATCGATGACCACCCCTCCGGAATTAGGAGAATCCTCGACTGATAATCGACATTCCAGAGACATCGGGACATCACCGAAGTGACGGCTTTCGATCCTCAAGAAGCACAGTTTGTTATCCTTCTGCCAGGACACGTAATCGCTCGGCCCGACATGAACATCATCCTCATCGATCTCAAGATTCCTCGCTTTGATCTGGGATGTCACAGCCCCGGTCTTGGATATTTTTTTGGAATACAGCCTCTCTCGTTCCAGCATGTTCAGGAAGTCCGTGTTTCCGCCTGTGTTGAGCTGGTAAGTCCTGTCGATCGGCATGCCACGGTCCAAAAAGAGGTTGACGAGTGTCCTGTGGAGGATGGTGGCCCCGACCTGGGACTTGATGTCATCTCCGATGATCGGAAGATTTCTTTCCTCGAACCTTTTCTGCCAGTACCTTTCGCTGGCGATGAACACAGGGATGCAGTTGATGAACGCGCATCCGGCCTTCAAGACCTGTTCGATATACCATTTTGTGGCTTCCTCGCTTCCCACAGGAAGATAATTGATGACGACATCGGTTTGGGTATCCTTGAGGATTCCGATCACATCCGCCGTAGATCCGGGGGCTTTCTGGATGATCCGGGAGAGGTATTTTCCGAGACCGTCATGAGTCATTCCCCGCTTGATTTTAACTTTTTTATGAGGAACTTTGGCAAACTTGGTGGTGTTATTCGGGGGAGTGAAGATCGCTTCACTCAGGTCTTTCCCGACTTTGTTTTTGTCGATATCAAAGGCCGACACGAATTCGATGTCGCGGATATGGTATCCGCCCAGGTTGACGTGCATAATCCCGGGAATAAAGTCTGTGTCATTGGCATTTTTATAATATTCAACGCCCTGGATCAAGGATGAGGCACAGTTCCCGACACCGATAATGCCCACTCTGATTTTGCCCATTTCCTCAGACCTCCTTTCCGGGCTTGTCGGCGTTCTCGACTTTTCTCACATAGAAAGTCCTCTGGATCGCTGTGAAATGGGAGATGACCGCGATCATTGCCAGGACAATGATCATGGCCAGGTCAAAGATATTGAAGATCGAGCCCAAAACTGCGCCAAGGGCAAGCAAAATGATTCTCTCTGCCCTCTGCATGATCCCTATAGAGCATTCGATTCCCAGACCTTCGGCACGTGCCCTGGTGTAACTCACCAGAGCGGAACCGAGCATGGCCGCGATCGTGAGCCAGAGGGCCCAATGGTTCCGGAAATGAACGGCAATCCCCAGGAAAATAAAAAATTCGGAGTACCTGTCCAGCGTGGAATCGAAAATGGCTCCGAATAGGCTTTTGGTTTGGGTGCTTTCCGCAACCTTTCCGTCCAGGATATCGAAGATCCCGGACACGAATATCGTGATGCCTGCAAGCAGCGGCCGCTCGAGTATGAATAATGCCCCTGCTGCCATACCGGCCACAAGAGCTAAGGCGCTTAAGGCGGCTGGGCCGATACGAAGCTTAATGAACAGGGAGGCTAAAGAGTTCAGGCTGCGAAGGACAAAGGAGATAAGTTTTCTGGGAAGAATCCGGGTGTATTCCTTGGTCTCGCTGGTCATAAGAGTCCTTATTATAGCTATTTTTATCTCAAAAATATAATGAATTATTCTGAGTACTCTTTTTGTCGCGCTGGAAGTTTTGTGTGTGCAAAAAGCAGAATTTATTCTTTATGGTTTTCCCAGAGTCTGGCCATCTCAGGAGCGGCTCGAATCCTTTTCCAGCGATAAATAAACAGGCAAGCCGCTATGAGTAGAATGAGAGCCGGTATTCCTGCTTCGGGTCCGTAATCTCCACCTGTCATCCACACTGGACCGGTCTGCTTCACAACAAAAAGAGTGCTGGCCGACTCACTCCCACTCACAGGCAAAGAGAAGATATTTCGCATACAGAAATTCCAGCTGAAATGAAGTCCTGAAGGAAGCCAAAGGGATTTGGTGCAGATGTAACCCAAAGCCAGAAGGATGCCGAAGACAGTTAAGTTGAGAGCGGCCATCCAGCTAGCGTTTGGAGTGAGCAGATGCCCTAATCCAAAGAGAACGGAGACTCCAACGATGGCGATGAAAGCATTGGTCCCTTGGATGAAGTTCTGAAAGAGGTACCCTCTGAACAGCAACTCCTCAAACGCGGATTGAAATACAGTCGTGAGCATGGAAAAGACAAAAATGTTTTTGAGCAGAGAGAAAGTTATATGATTAAGACTTATTTCAATATGGCCCAAACCCAGTTCGAGAAAAAAAAGGATAGCTACGGATATTAAACCGATGAGAACTCCCAGAAGATATTCTTTTATCCAACGAGAATGAAACATATAGCCGATCGTCGCAGTCGGTCTTTTATCCAGATAGCGAGCGAAAAGAAAAGAAAGGGCTAAAAGACTTCCGAAGAGAATAATATACCGGATCAGGTACTGCTCCCATAACAGTAAAGTGAGGAAATAAAAAAAAGGAAAGCTAATGAGGAAGAAAACCAGTATCCTCCAGCCGGACTTGAGCCGGCCTTTCGCCCACAGAGCTTTTTTTATATCCATAACCGCTGTCTCTATTGGTATTATGACAAATGCTGGATTTTTATGAAACTCAAAGGATACGAAATTCTTTTTGGTCAAAAAGGTTGAGCGGACGTTTTTGTGTCGATTATTCCACATGCTCTTATACCGAATGAATACTTATGACGGGAAGAGCAGATTGAAAAAAAAGGAGAAATCATCTATATTTTGGGATGTTCAAACCACCTGAATTTTCTCAGCGATAGTGCCGGGGTGGCGGAATTGGTAGACGCAAGGGACTTAAAATCCCTCGTTGGTTATCCAACGTGCCGGTTCGAGTCCGGCCCTCGGCACTCCTGTTCCCCCAAAAAAACGATGCTTTTTTACGGTTTTTGAGATTTTCGGATTTTCAATCCTAATACCATTGACCTGCCCCCCTGATATCGGTCCAGGAGTTGTGTTAAAATTTTACTGGATGGAGTGCTCCCCGTTTCTCGTCCATTTTCTAAATAAGTCTAAAAATATGCAAGTCATTTTTGATAGTCTCGGAGACCCGGTTTAATCCAATCTCAATTGGACGATCTAGAGCTGCGAATTCTCCCGGAGTGATATTCCCAAGGGAACTATGAGGACGGTTTTGATTATAGTCCTGCCTCCACTGTTCAATCTTCTCCCGAGCATCCTCCAAACTCAAAAACCAATGTTCATTTAAACATTCCAGCCGGAATCGAGCATTGAACGACTCGATATATGCGTTGTCTGTTGGCTTCCCTGGCCGGGAAAAATCCAGTTTAACATGATTCCAGTAGGCCCATAGATCAAAGTCCTTTGAGATGAACTCAGGACCGTTATCCACTTGGATCGTTTGAGGTTTCCCATGCTCTTTGACAACACTCTCCAAAACTTGGACGACTTCACTTCCGCGTATGCGCTGGCTGACATGGATAGCCAGACTTTCACGCGTATGATTGTCCACTATCGTTAAAAGCCGGATCCGATGCCCGTCAAAGAGCTGATCCGACATAAAATCCATACTCCAACATTCATTTTTCTCAGATGCTAAAGGCCGCAGCTTCCGTTTCAAGCAAGACTTCCTCCGCCTGGGAGGCTTTTGCCTCATGCTTAATCCTTCCTCACGATACAGTCTATAGACACGCTTGTGATTGATATCCCATCCCTCACGCCAAAGAAGTATATGAAGACGCCTGTATCCATAACCCACACGCGACATCGCGAGATCCCTCAAACGCATTCTCAGAGCTATCTGAGGATCCGCTACACTCTCATAACGGATCGTTGAACGTGCAAATTCCATTGTCTTGCATGCCCGCCGTTCAGAAACCTGATAGGAAGTCTTTACCTCTCTGACCAGATCTCTCTTTACAGCGGGCCTTAGAGCTTTTTTGACAGCACATCCTGAAGCATCTGTTTGTCGAGCGTTAGATCAGCTACTAGACGTTTCAGCCTGCGGTTTTCATCCTCAAGCTGTTTTAGTCTGCGAAGCTCAGCTACCCCCAAACCAGCATACTTTTTCTTCCAGCGGTAAAAAGTTACTTCTGTAATCCCCATCCTACGGATAATCTCAGCCACTGGTGTGCCGCTTTCAGCCTGGCGTAAAGCAAAGGCGATCTGTGCCTCTGTGAACCTTTTTCTCTTCATTTTTTGCTCCTTCCCGGATGCCCATTCTAACATAAAATACTAACATCCGGTTTGGATCAAGATCCGGGGGGCAGATCAGCCGGGACCAGGAAGTCCTTGAACAGAGAAAAAAAACAAAAACAGAGACTATGAAACACAGAAGGAGATTGAATCAAA
>JABAOC010001779.1_pt5 | contig 34949 bp, 33 predicted proteins | sample 7062161 | NCBI WGS metagenome assembly JABAOC01 (sample SAMN14538625, study PRJNA623070) | marine sediment metagenome | biome: marine biome [ENVO:00000428]; feature: marine pelagic biome [ENVO:01000023]; material: deep marine sediment [ENVO:00002113] | place: India: Gulf of Khambhat ... | reverse complement strand
CCCGGACCCACATCCTCGTCGATATCCACCAGCTCATCGCCAGTAGCCAGGATGGCAACTCTGGGTCGCCTGATCACGGCGCACTGCGCCTTCCCCAGGGAGGCCAGGACACCTATCTCCTGCGCTCGCACGACGGTTCCCTTCTCCAGCACGACTTCACCCCTGCCAATGTCCTCGCCACGAGGCCTCACGTGTTCTCCTAGCGGGACCTCGTTGTAGATTTCAACTTCCCCGTCCAGTTTCCAGGTGCCGGTCAGATACTCGCTGGTTTCCTCGAAGCGTACCACCGTGTCGGCTCCCCTCGGCAGCGGCGCCCCGGTCATGATGCGAATGGCGGTGCCGGGTTCCACCACGGCATCAGTGGTATGCCCTGCTGCGAGATTGGCCACGACACGCAGTAGGGCTGGATTCTCCCTCGTTGCCCCTCGAGTGTCCACGGCCCGTATGGCATAGCCGTCCATGGCCGAGTTGTCGAAGGGAGGGATGTCCACGTCCGAGAATATGTCTTCGGCCAGTGTGCGCCCGAGTCCCTGCAGAATGTCGACCATTTCGGGCTCAAGGGGTTCAAACCGCTGCAAGATGGTGTCCAGAGCGTCATCAACCGAGATCATACCGTTCGACCCCCCTCATTTTCTATGTCTTCAAGGCCTTTCAGTATCTTCTCCGGGGTAGCAGGCAGGGAGAGAAGGCGTACCCCAACCGCATCGTAGATGGCGTTGGCGATGGCTGGGGCCGTGGGGATGGAGGTTATCTCCCCTACGCCCTTCGCCCCATAGGGTCCATCCGCCGTGGGGTCTTCCACCATGATGGGCATAAGCTCTGGCATGTGCCGCGCCGTGGGGATCCTGTACTTGGTGAGCGTCGTCTTCTGCGGAACCCCCTCCTCCATGGTGAAGTCCTCCATGAGGGCGAATCCCAGGCCCATCACCACACCACCCTCCAGCTGCCCCTCTACCCCGACCGGACTCACGGTGCTTCCGACGTCGTGTGCTGCGATGACCCGTAGCACTTTCACATCGCCGCTGGTTATGTCCACCTCCACTTCAGCAGCCTGGGTCGCATATCCGTAAGCGAAATGTTTGTCGCCCTGCTCCCCGAGGGGAACTGTCTTGGGGGGAGTGTAAATCTCGGAGGCCACGAGGGAATGCCCCTCGGCTTTGGCCAGGCGAATTGCCTCCTCCAGAGGCATGGTCTTGCCGTGAGTTCTTGTTATCTGTCCTGCCTCGAACTTCAGGCTGTCGGGCGAGACGTCGAGTTCCTCACCCGCAGAGCGGGAGAGCACCTCTCGGAGCCTACGCGCCGCCAGTCGAGCGGCATTACCTGAGATATAGCTCTGGCGGGACGCCGTCGTGGCACCACCGTCGGGGGTGAGATCTGTGTCGCCCACCAGCACGTCTATCTTGTGGTACTCGACGCCCAGTTCCTCGGCGACGATCTGTGCCAGCACCATGACGATGCCCTGCCCCACCTCTGCGGCTCCTGCCCGCACGTGAGCACGGGCGTCATCGAGCAGCTCCACTTCAACTCCGGCGCTGTCGGCCACACCGCCTCCCAGTCCCACGTTCTTGTAGGCGCAGGCCACGCCCCATCCTCTCTTCTTCCCAGGGGCCGTCGCACCGCTGGGTGCAACCTCCCTCATCGCTTGCTCCACGCGGTCTATGGTTTCCATCAGGCCCACGCTCTCCCGCAGCTTCTGCCCCGTGGTCGTTACGGAACCAACCCGCAGCGCATTCTTGCGCCGCAACTCCAAGGGAGGGATACCCAGCTGCTCGGAGAGGATGTCCATCTGCGACTCTGCCGCGAAGTGCGCCTGGGGAGCCCCAAAGCCTCTGTAAGCCCCTGCGGGAGGATTGTTGGTATACATGGCGTAGCAGTCCACCTTTGCATTGGGGACGGCGTACGGGCCCAGGGAGTGTGTAGCGGCCCGGGTCATGACGTACGGCCCCAGGGAGGCGTAGGCTCCGCTGTCGCCGAGGATGCGAGCCTCCACTGCGGTCAGGGTGCCGTCCTCCTTCGCTCCTGTCTTCAGCCGAATCACGCAGGCGTGACGTTTGGGATGCGCGATCATGGACTCCTCGCGTGTGTAGACGAGTTTCACAGGCCGTCCCGTGATCTTGGCCAGCAGCGCTACGTGTATTTGGCCCGCGATGTCCTCTTTGCCTCCGAAGGCGCCCCCGACCTTGGTCTGAATCACCCGCACCCGATCTTCTGGTAGCCCCAGGGAGGCCGCGATCTGCGCTCGATCTGAGAACGGTATCTGAGACCCTACATGGACCACAACTCGACCTTCATCATCGAGCAGTCCCACCGCGGCTTCCGGCTCCAGAAACACATGATCTCCGCTCGGCGTCCTGTATTCATGCTCGACGATGACGTCCGCCTCGGCGAAGCCCTTCTCCACGTCGCCTTGGCGCAGCTTGATGTGCTCCAGGATGTTGCCACCCTCGTGGACCAGAGGGGCGCCCGCCTCCAGTGCCTCCTCGGCGGAAGCGACTACCTGTAGAGGCTCATATCGGACCTGGATCAGCGTCAAGGCCTCCTCTGCGATAGCCTCAGACTCAGCCGCCACCACCGCTATCGCGTCCCCCGTGTAGCGCACCTTGTCGTAGGCCAGCACCGGCCAATCGAGGCGAGCCAGCCCATGGTTCTTCTCCCCTGGCACGTCGCCTGCCGTGATGACCGCCGCGACGCCTGCCAACGCCTTTGCCTTCTCTGTGTCAACCGACAGGAGCTTCGCATGGGGAAACTCGCTGCGCAGAACCTTGGCAAACAGCATGTTTTCGAAATAGAGGTCCGCCGCGAATGTGGCGGTGCCTGTCACCTTGGCGCGGGCATCTGGCCGAGGCAGNNAGGCCCGCAGCCGTCTCCACCGCTTCGATGATCTTGGCGTAGCCTGTACAGCGGCACAGATTCCCGCTCAGGGCTTCAACGATCTCCTCCCTGCTCGGTTCTGTACTGCGATCCAGCAGAGCCTTGGCCGCCATTATCATGCCTGGAGTGCAGAACCCGCACTGAACCGCGCCCGCATCGATGAAGGCTTGTTGTAGTGGATGCAGCTCTCCGTCCTCCGCCAAGCCTTCTATGGTCTGCACCCTCTTTCGGTCGGCCCTGGACGCTGGGTACACGCACGATCGCACAGCCTTGCCATCCACGATGACCGTGCACGCCCCACATGCGTTGTGTCCGCAGCCGTTCTTGGTACCCGTCAGTCGCAGCTCATCACGAAGAAGATCCAGCAACATGGTCTTGGCTGAGACTGTGACCTCGTGGAACTCCCCGTTGACCCAGAACTCGATCTGCTTTTGGCTGGACATGATATGAAACCTTTCTACCCTATCACCTATCACGTTGACCGATCACCTGGTCTCGTCAATACCAGGTGTCGACTCTTCCCGGGGCCAGATTGCCCTGGCCCTGTCCAAGTCTTCCTGGCTATTGATGTTGAAGAAGGAAAGGTGCTCAGGATCGAAGGCCTCTATCTCTTCCTGCTCGACGTATCGGACGCGCACCTGAGGGAAGAAACGGATAATCCGCAGGTCTCCCATCTGCAATTGCCGTTCCATAAAAGGGAGGCAGTTCTTGGAGTAGATGGCATGCAAGGCCTCGGTCAACCCTCCGACCCGAGGGATCACCACGTCATAGTCTGCCGCCAGCCCCTGCATGTAGCGCAGAAGCGAGACGTTGAGGAACGGCATGTCGCAGGCCACAACCAGGCTGTGATGATTGGCGGCCCTTTTCAGTCCGGAGAATATCCCCCCCAAGGCTCCCTTGCCCGGATAGACGTCAGCGATCACGATGCCCTCGAACTGCTCATACCTGTCGACTTCGTTGGCGACGATGATTGTCTCCTCGCTGACCTGGCCAAGCCTGCGGAGGATCCTTTCGATGAGCAATTGGCCGTTCACTTGCAGGAAAGCCTTGTCCCTCCCCAGACGGGCACTTCGCCCCCCTGCCAGCAGTATCGAAGTGATGGGCTTGGCGTAGCCTCCTTGTGCCATCTGGCCTGCCCCGCGGCATCGAAGAAATCGGATGTGCGGAATAAGTATATATCGGAATTGGTGGCCTGTCTAACGTTGGGGAGCTATTTGCCTGGTGTTGCCAGGGCGAAAGCCCGCAAGAAGCTGCGAGACGTGCGCTGAGCAGGTGAGAAGCGATTCTTCAGCCTGTAGTTGCGCGCCATCTTGCGACCCCTCTCCTCTGCCCATCCGGCCTGGTACTGGGCAAGACAGGCCCGGGAAACGTCGCCAGCAGCCGCTGCCTTGGCCGCGACCTCTGCCGCTAGGCGGCCTGCAATCATGGCGTTGGCGATGCCCCCTCCTGTGAGGGGGTCAGCCTGCCTGGCTGCATCGCCGACGAGCATCACCCCGTCGCCCACAATGTCCCCTCGGGCGACGCCGACCGGTACATTCCCCGTTATGAGGGTGACGGGGCTACCCTGTTCAAGAAATCGGTGCTGGGCGATGAAGCGATTCAGATACTCCAGGGCTGGCGCCTCAGCAAAGTCTGCCTGCACGCCCAGGCCCACGTTGGCCTTTCCCTCGCCCTTGGGAAAAACCCAGGCGTAGCCTCCCGGAGCCAACTCCTGCCCCAGGTAGTAATAGCAGCACGTAGGATCGACGTCGATGCCCACGAGCAGGAACTGAGCGCAGACCAGGCAGTCCGCTTGCGGCAGCGTACACCTGAGACCTGACCACTGTCCCACTCTGGACTCCACGCCATCGGCACCCACGACTATTGGGGCGTAGATCTCAAACTCGGTATCCGCATGAGCCGCCCTGACGCCCCTCACCGCGCCGTTCTCCTTCAGGAGCCCGTCGACAGTTGACTTGACCATCACCTGTGCCCCTGCTGACGCTGCCCTTTCGGCCAGCGTCCTGTCAAAGATCCGGCGCTCCAGCACGTAACCCACCTCGTCCCCTGCGAATGACTGCGCCTCGCCTGTCTCCGCGTTCACAATCTGGGACCTGTTGATCTCGGCGCATATCCAGGGTTCTTCCGGTTTGAGGAAGCGGAGAAGCATCTCGCGATTGATCCCCTCTGCACACCGCACCGGACTGCCTATCTCCTGCCGTTTCTCCAGCAGGAGTACATCCAAGCCCTGTTCGGCAGCAAACCAAGCGGCGGTGGAACCGGCAGGCCCAGCTCCCACGACCACGAGGTCGTACTGTCGGCGCACATGGCCGACTGCAGGCTCATCCTGCTCGGCCACCAAAGCCCCCACAGAGCAGGCTGGTATGCAGAGGTTGCAGTCGTTGCACCGCTCTTCGTCGATCACCAGCCTGGTCTCTCCCAACTCGAGCGCTCCAGACGGGCAAAGACTGACACAACCGCCACAGTAGGCGCATAGCTCGCTCCGACAGGCTATCACGTGCACGTACCTCCGGCCTGTGCACAGCGTGTGCAAGCCACAGCTCCCAAAACAAGAAAGGGATGCCGCTGGGCATCCCCCACTTGATCAAGCCAGTGCTTGGACCCTATGCGAGCCCTTCTTCAGCGATGCGCTTCTCGATGTAGGCCACGGCCTGACCCACGGTGATTATCTCCTGAGCCTCTTCGTCGGAGATCTCAACGGTGCGGCCGAACTTCTCCTCGAAGTACTCCTCAAAGGCCATGATGAGTTCCACAAGATCCAGGGAGTCGGCCTCGAGATCCTCTTTGAAGTTGGCCTCAGGAACCACCTTGGCCTCATCTACACCAAGCTGTTCGATGATGATCCCCCTGATCACGGAGAAAATGTCGCCTTCAGCCGCTGCGCTCATTGCTTTCACCCCTTTCTTCCCCTCAATCTGGATACGCCCCACAGTATAGCAGCCTTGGACGAGATAGTCAAGCTTGACAAGCACTATCACAAGGTTGATAATAGTGTGTGACACCTCAGTATCTTAACCAACACCCGGCGCGTACGGAAGTTACGAACAAACCCTTATGCATCAGCAACGCAAGCTCGACCATCTCCGCATCTGCCTGGACGAGGATTCTCAGTTCACGAATCTCACGACGGGCCTGGAGCGCTATCGCTTCATCCATCAAGCCTTGCCGGAGATTGACCTGGCCGAGGTGCGGTTGTCGTCCACGCTTCTGGGCAAGCAGCTGGACGCCCCTTTGCTCATTTCCTCCATGACGGGCGGGACAGAGGAAGCCGAGCACATCAACTTGAGCCTGGCTGAGGCCGCCCAGGGACTGGGAGTGGCCATGGGCGTTGGTTCCCAAAGAGCGGCCCTGGAGGATCCCACTCTAGCGCACACCTATCAAGTTAGAAGGGTAGCTCCAGATATTCTGCTGCTGGCGAACCTCGGCGCCGTTCAGCTCAACTACGAGTACGACCTGGAGGACTGCCATCGAGCCGTCGACATGATAGAGGCAGATGCCCTCATCCTCCACCTCAACCCTTTGCAGGAGTGCCTGCAACCCGGCGGGAACACGAACTTCTCTGCTCTGGTTGCCAAGATCGAGGAAGTGTGTTACCACCTCTCCGTGCCCGTAGTGGTGAAAGAGGTGGGCTGGGGCATCTCGAAGTCCGTGGCCGAGATGCTGGAAGGGGCCGGCGTCGCGGCCATAGATGTGGCCGGTGCAGGGGGAACCTCCTGGAGTGCAGTGGAGAGGCGCAGAGCGCTGGACGAGAAGACCGACAATATCGCTGAGACCTTCGCCGACTGGGGTATTCCCACCGCTGAATCAGTCCAGATGGCGCGAGAGGGTGCGCCTGACACCACCATCATCGGTAGTGGTGGCATCCGCACCGGTATAGATGTGGCGAAGGTCATCGCCCTCGGCGCCCGCGCTGGGGGAATCGCAACCCCACTGCTTGAGCCCTCCACAATCGGTGCTGCCTCAGTCATCTCCAAGCTGGAGGAGGTCATCGAGGAACTCCGCATGACCATGTTCCTTGTAGGCGTTTCGACCATGGAAGGCCTCCAAGATACCTCTCTGTTGCGCGAAGTCGCTCAGGCATAGGGTGAGCGATGCCTTTTGAGGACCTGACCACCTACCTGGACGCCATCGAGGCGGAGATGAAGGCCTCGGTGCCGTTGGGTCAAGAGCTGCTGTCTCCCTACTACGGGATGATGCTCTACCACCTGGGATGGGTAGACGAGAGCTTCTCCCCGAGACCGCAGAAGTCGGGCAAACGGCTGCGCCCTCTCTTGTGCCTGTTGTGCTGCGAAGCCTGTGGCGGAGACTGGCATCAGGCCCTCCCCGCTGCCGCCACCGTCGAGCTAATACACAACTTCTCCCTCATCCATGACGACATCGAGGACAGCAGCCCCGAGCGACGTCACCGTCCCACTGTGTGGAGTCTCTGGGGGCAGCCCCAGGCGATCAACACCGGTGATGGTCTCTTCGCCATTAGCCGCCTGGCCCTTCAGCGGCTGCTGGAACGTGGTATCTGTCCCGAGAAGACCGTCGTCTCTTTCAGGATCGTTGACGAGACTTGCCTGGCCCTCACAGAAGGTCAGTATCTCGACCTCAGCTTCGAGAATCGCGACGATGTGGATGTCGAGATGTACATGCAGATGGTCGGCAAGAAGACGGCTTCGCTGATCGCATGCGCGACGCGACTGGGATCGCTCCTGGGTACGGATGACCAAGACACCGTTGAGAGATATCGGCAGTTCGGCCACCAGCTGGGACTCGCCTTTCAGATTGTTGACGACATTCTTGGAATCTGGGGCGAGAAAGAGGCAACCGGCAAGGGGGTGGGGGAAGACATCCTCAACAAGAAGAAGTCCCTACCCGTACTCTATGCCCTGGAAAGTGGAGACCGCGAGCTAAGGCAGATCTACAGTCAGGAGAGCATAGGCCCGCGCGACGTGCAGAGCGTCATGAGGAAGCTGGACGAGCTGGGCGCGCGGGAGTATGCACATGGGATGGCTACTGAGCACTGGCGACTTGCCCTCCATTACCTGGAGGAGACGGGGATACAGAACCCGGCCCAGGAGAAGCTGCGAGAGCTGGCCCTCTTCCTGGTCGAAAGACAATACTAACCACTCGAGGAAGGGAGAAACCTCTCGAAAACCTCGTTTCCTAGCAGTCTGCCCCTTGTCGTCAGCCTCAAGCCACTCCCATTCACATGTACGAGCCCCTGGCCGACCAGTATTCCTATCTGCTCGTCATAGACCACGGCCAGCGGCAGACGAAACCGCTCTTCAAACTGCTCGAAAGACACACCTTCGTTTAGGCGCAGACCCATGATCATGGTCTCGCTCATCTCCAGAGCCTCGTCTATCATCTCAGATCCGCTACGGGTGTCTCCGCCAGCCAGAACCAGACGGATGTACTCCGCCGGGTCCGCGACATTGTAGTACCTTCGCTTGCCGCGAAAGGAGTGGGCACCTGCCCCGAACCCAAGATAGGGCCGATTGCGCCAGTACGTGATATTGTGCCGACACTGGTACCCAGTCCTTGCCCAGTTTGAGATCTCATAGTGCTGGTACTCAGCATTCTGCAGGCACTCTTCGGCCCAGGTGTACATCTCGGCGGCCACATCGGCATCGGGAGATGGAAGGCTTCCAGCCGCGACGATATCGCCGAGAGGGGTGCCTTCTTCGACAGAAAGACAGTACAGCGATAGATGCTCGGGCCCCAGCGCGGTGGCCTCCGCTAGATCGGTCCTCCACTGCTCCAGCGTCTGGCTCGGCAACGCGTAGATCAGGTCAAGATTGACGTTCTCAAAACCAGCCTCTCGCGCCGCATGATAGGCCTCTATGGCGTCGGTGACGGTGTGCACTCTCCCTAGCAAGGCAAGCATCTCATCCGAGAAGCTCTGGATCCCCAGGCTCAGCCGGTTGACGCCCAGGTCTCTCAAAGCCCGCAGATAGCCGGGCTCCACACTTCGAGGGTTGGCCTCGATACTGATCTCAATATCTTCGGCTAGGATGAAGCGCTCTCGACAGGACTGAAGTATCTGGTTCAGAAGATCGACCCTCAATACCGTCGGCGTGCCACCGCCGAGATAGATGGTCTCTGCCTGCCACGCCTCTTCGCTCTCGCCAAAGAGCACGATTTCCTTCTGCAACGCTTCTACATAGGCCTCGTAGAGGTGGCCCAATCCCGCGTAGGAGTTGAAGGTGCAGTATCTGCATTTCGACACACAGAAAGGAATGTGGATGTAGACACTCAAGGAATTCACAGGCTGGCCATCCAGCGCACGCGTCATGCTGATAGCTCCCGCCGCAGATAGAGAATGGCTTCGAGCACGCCACCGCCGATGGCCAGCGCTTTGTCAGAGATGGTGAAGCAGTGTTCCCGGATCCCTCTGGGGTCTATGTCGCCTACCTTCAGGCCCTCCCTGACCACCAGCCCATCGGCGATCAACCCTCGGATCACCCCAGTGATCCCCGCCACGACNNATCTGCCTCTCCGCCTCGAAGACGCCTGCGCAAGGAGCTCTCAGAACACGCTCCACAGTGTAACCCATCACGGCGCCGGGTATTCCGGTGTCTGGAGCGGCTGTCCCCTCAAGAATCACTCTCCCCAGGTTGTGGCCTCGCTCGGTCTCCACCACCGCGTGGACATCGACTCCGGCTGCAAATCCCGGACCCAAGCCGATTACGATGGGCGCATCGGTGATCTTGGTGCCCAGATTCCTCTTGGCCAAGATGGCGTCAACGAGGACCTCGGGACTCCACTCGGAAATCGCTTTGCCCTCAGGGTCGGCCATTACGGGAACCTCGTCCTTCGCTAAGGAGTCCTCGGCTTCTTCCAGCGCATCCACGCGCCGACCAACTATTCCTTCGATCTCCACCAGGCCTTCGAACATCGCCGCACCGAAGGCCACCGCGCGACGAATAACCGTGGGCTGAGCGAGTTCGAGGACCATCACCTGCATTCCTGAACGAAACAAGCGGTAGACGACGCCACTGGCCAAATCGCCGCCGCCCCTGACTAGCACTCGGATGTCCTCCAGCATCGTTCTCCTCCGTCCGGTCTCTCGACAGGCCTCGGAAGACTTCCAGCCTCCCTGTGCCCGACTCTACATCTCGCGCAGGACGAGGGAGACAAGAACATTATAGTCGAGCCGAATTCGACAGGCCATTGGACAACCCACCACGAACACGCTATAATCTGGCCGCCCATTCACCGGCGCAGGAGGTCTCGATGCCGGAACCCTGGCCCCTGGTACACTCGAGGTTAGACAAGTCCTACCACGTGTTCTCCGTGCGCACCGATACGGCTCGCTGCCCTCGAACGGGTCGCGAACACGACTTCCACGTCCTGGAATCCCCTGACTGGGTCAATGTCATCGCCTTGACACCAGACCAGGAAGTGGTCATGGTAAGACAATACCGCCACGGCAACCGCGGGATGTGCCTTGAGATCCCTGGTGGTCTGGCGGAGTCGGGCGATACAGCAGAGGACGCTGCCCGGCGAGAGTTGCTTGAAGAGACTGGCTACGAAGCAGGTGACATCGTCTTCCTCGGTTCCGCCTGCCCACAGCCCGCCATACTGAATAACCGGTCCATCACCTATTTGGCCCCAGACGTACGCCAGGCACAGACTCCTGAGTTGGATGACACCGAGGACATCGAGGTAGTCCTGGTTCCTCTGTCCGAGATCCCCAACCTGATCCGCAAGGGGGAGATCACCAATGCCATGGTGATTCTGGCCTTCTACTGGTACTTCATGGGCGCCCAGGAGGAGGAATAGGCACCCCTTGTGAGAAGGTTCGAACTCTCCATAGAGGAAGGCAACTACCCCATACATTCGCTGTCACTCCTTGTGGGAGAGGATCTCGTGACCTGTATCTGGGGGGGCACGCAACCTCACATCGGTGCAGTCGGTATCGCACTGCCGCGCCCCAGCATCGCCGATCCGAATATCGTCAGTTCGACGTCCTCCGTATTCACCGTCCTGGGACACAAGGAGGATGAACTGGTCAAGATGGTCTCGGAGAGACTGTCCGCGAGGCTGCAGAAGAACGTGGTTGTGGCTGCCGGGGTTCACTGGGACCACCTCGAGGAAGATGCCATCATAGAGATCATGGACAACTGCCGGGTGCTTGCGGAGAAGGTGGCAGACGTGATTGAGAGGGAAGAATGAAGACACTCGTGGTAGGCATATCTGGGGCCTCAGCAGCCATCTACGGAATCAGGATGCTGGAAGCCCTAAGAGACGCAGATGTCGTGTCCCACCTAGTCATCACCCAACCGGCCCGAAAGATCATAGCACTTGAGACCAACTACCAGGTTTCCCAGGTGGAAGCCCTCGCCGATCACGTCCATCCGATTAACGACGTGGGGGCCTCTATCGCCAGCGGTTCCTTCCAGACTGATGGCATGGTGATCATACCTTGCTCCATCAAGACCTTGTCTGCCGTCGCCAATTCATACAATGACAACCTCCTGGTTCGCGCCGCTGACGTGACGTTGAAAGAGCGAAGACCCCTGGTGCTGGTGGTCAGAGAGACTCCTCTGCATAAGGGCCACCTGCGATTGATGCATGCTGTGTCCGATATGGGAGCGATTGTCTACATCCCGGTGCCGTCCTTCTACACCAGGCCCAAGACCATAGATGATCTGGTAGGTCACACAGTGGGCAAGATTCTCGATCTGTTGGACATCGACCATAATCTGCTCAACAGGTGGCAAGGGCTACCGGAGCCGTGAGGTCGAGAGACCACGTGCTGGAAGGCGCCGAGGGTTTGACAGTGACTACCACCAGGACTATAATCCTTTCGTCTAGCTCTTCTCATCAACGTAGAAGGTTTCCTGTCTACCAAATGTGACTTGTTCTGTGTGGAGTGGGCTGGTGCACCATCGCGGCATCAGGAACGCCTAGGGCGAGGGAGAGTTCTCTGGCTAGCCACCGAGAAGTGGGCTAGCCAGCTTTGTTTTGTGCAGGGATGACCAGAGACCAAAGCATCAGGGGGTAGAATATGGCACAAGTCAAGGGGGCTGAGCAATACTGGAATCCAGTGCTGGAGACTCTGCCCAGGGACAAGCTCAGAGCACTGCAACTGAAGAAGTTCAGGAAGATAGTTAAGTGGGCGTACGACAACTCTAGATTCCATCGCCGCCTCTACCAGGACGCGGGCTTGGAGCCCGGCGATATCAAGACCTGGGAAGATATCAGGAAAGTGCCCAAGGTGGAAAAGAGCATGATGAGGGAGATCCAAAGGAAGGATCCCTTCCCCTACGGCGACATGCTGTGCGTTCCCCTGGAAAGAGTGACTGAGTTCCACCAGACCAGTGGCACAACCGGACAACCAGTATACCAGCCGGAGACCTGGCAAGACTGGGAGTGGTGGGCGGAGTCCTGGTCCTACATCATGTACGCCCAAGGGTTCAGAGACACTGACCGCATCTTCATTCCCTTCGGCTACAACATCTTCGTCGCCTATTGGGCAGGCCACTACGCCGGCGAGAAGATGGGCTGTGAGGTGGTGCCAGGTGGGGTGCTGGACACAGAGGCGCGCATCCTCAAGATTCAGGAGTTGAAAGCCACAGCAATGATGGCTACTCCCACTTATGTCTTGGGCATGGCGGACAAGGCGCGGAGTATGGGCATTGATCCAGCAAAGGACCTCAGTATCACCAAAATCCTCTGTGCTGGCGAGCCTGGAGCTAGCATCCCCGCCACCAAGAAGAGGATGGAGGAGGCGTGGGGAGCGAAGGTATACGACCACGTGGGCGCGACCGAGATCGGAGCTTGGAGCTACGAGTGCACAGCCCAGCCCGGGGGACCGCATGTTAATGAGGCGCTATTCCTGGTCGAGTTGGAGGACATACAGACGGGCGAACCTATCACTGAGCCCGGGAAGAGAGGTAGGCTCGTCCTGACCGCCCTCGACAGGGAGGCTCAGCCTTGCATACGCTTCGATTCCAAAGACGTGGCGGAATGGGCGGGAGAGCCCTGTCCCTGCGGGCGCACGTTCGGCTGGATCAAAGGAGGTGTGGTGGGCCGGGCCGATGACATCACCAAGGTCAAGGGCGTGCTGCTCGCTCCTTCGGCCATCGAGGAGGTCGTGAGAAGCTTCGCTGAGCTGAGCGATGAGTTCGAGGTGGAGGTAACTAAGAAAGGCGATATAGACGCGATTGCCTTGAAGGTCGAACTGATGCCGGAAGAGGCAGGCAACCGCGAAGCCGTGGAACCCAGATTGGTGGACCGACTAAGATTGAAGACCAACCTACGGTATGACATCGAATTCCATGAGTACGGTACCCTGCCCAGATACACGCTCAAAGCCCAGAGATTCAAGGACCTGCGCCCAAAGCAGTAGGAGGTAGGCAAGCGCATGAGCACGGACAAGGACAAAGAACTCCTGGAACAGATGGACAAGAGGATTCAAGCCATCAAGAAAGCTGCTCTTGAGCTGCAAGACCTATCCGGAGGACTCCAGGCAGTCTACCGAAACGCGGATAGGATCCTGGCCAGCGTAAAGATGTTGGAGATCAACGTGTCGGACGTATTGGATGTTTTGCCATAACTCGGGCCCGTTATCCGTTCACGTGGAGCGATCATTTTGCGGAATCCAGGAAAGGAGGTGACGAGCAGCGGCCATTGACTCACTGAATGGTGAAGCAGCAACCATACGCGGCTGACTCCCACTGTCCACACGATCAGCCGCACGCCCCTTGACGAAAGGAGAGCAACGTGGCAGAGAGACGATTTCCTAGCCCCTTCGACGTCGACGACATCCCGGAGACCGAGGGTTGGCAGGATATGTATCCGTACTACTATCTCTTCAGCGAAGACCGTAAGGACTATGAGGAAAGCCAGTTCTGGTTTTGGGACGCCATGCACCATCCGGACCCCATGCTGCCGTTCGACACCATCACCGCCGAGAGTTGGTGGGTGGCTCTGTCCCAAAACACTTCCCGCATATTCGCCATTCCCCCCGCCTTGGGCATCGCCCACCGTATCGTAAACGGCTATACCTACATCAGTGCCCACGCCCCGCCTGAGGAGTTGATCCCGGAGCGGGTCGGCTACTTCGAGAAGAGGGTGGGCTTCTACTACGAGAAGTGGGAGAGCCTGTACGCTCAGTGGGAAGAGAAGATGCGGGAGATCATCGATGAGCTCAAGGAAATAGAAATCCCCGAGCTGCCCATGTACGAGCCGGATCACGTCGTGTTCAAGGGACTCGGCTACAGCAGCGGATACGAGCTCCTGGAGGCCTACGACAAGCTGATTCTCAACATGTACAAGTCCTGGCAGTACCACTTCGAGTTCCTGAACCTCTGCTACCTCGCCTATCTCACCTTCTTCGGATTCTGCAAGGAGGCCTTCCCCGACATCGGTGACCAGACCATCGCCAAGATGGTTGCTGGCGCCGACGTAATCATGTTCCGACCCGAGGAAGAGATAGGCAAGCTAGCGCGCCTGGCGGTAGATCTAGGACTGTCCGAAACCTTCAAGAAGGGCCTCGATGCTGACAAGACCATGGCTGAGTTGAAGAAGACCAACCCCGGCAAGGATTGGCTGGACGCTTTCGACAAGGCGAAGGATCCCTGGTTCTACCTCTCCACGGGCACCGGGTTCTATCACTCTCACATTAGCTGGATAGATGACCTCAACATCCCCTTCGACCATGTGAGGACCTACATCGACAGGGTGGAGAGAGGAGAGACCATCGAAAGACCGCTGGCAGAGATTGATGCCGAACGCGAGAGGATGGTCGCTGAGTATAAAGACTTGCTGCCGACAGAGGAGGACAGGAAGAAGTTCGAAGAACTTCACAGCACTGTGCGTAGGACTTATCCCTACGCTGAGAACCATCTCTTCTATGTGGAGCACTGGCACCACACCATCTTCTGGAACAAGATCAGGGACCTCGGGCAACTGCTGGCCGATCACAAGTTCCTGGACGACAAGGAGGACATCTTCTACTTCCACCGCTTCGATATCCCTCAGATGCTGTACGACTTGGTTACCGCTTGGGCAGTGGGTCCGGGCGTGCCGCCTCGCGGGCCCAAATACTGGCCGAAGGAGGTCAAGCGACGGAAGAAGATCTTCAAGAAGATGCGTGAGTGGGCACCCATCCCTGCGCTGGGACCTACGCCGGAGGTGGTTACTGAGCCCTTCACCATCATGCTATGGGGCGTCACCACCGACATCGTCAAGCAGTGGCTGGCGCCGGCCGAGAAACCGGAGAAGATGACCGAGTTGCGAGGCTTCCCAGCGTCGCCAGGGACGGCCGAAGGCGTTGCCAGGGTCATCCTCGAGATTGACGAATTGGGCACCGTGCAGCCTGGCGAGATCCTGGTTTGCCCCATCACCTCGCCCAGCTGGGCTCCAGTCTTTACCAAGATCAAGGCCGCGGTGACCGACATCGGAGGCATGACTTCCCATGCCGCCATCGTCTCGCGCGAATACGGCCTCCCGGCCATAGTGGGGACCGGCTACGCTACCAAGGCCATCAAGACCGGGGACAAGCTCAAGGTCAACGCCGACGAAGGGGTGGTCACAATCGAGAGGTAAGACGCGACAATCATATCGGGGTCTGGTTTCGCGAGGGCGGGACCAGGCCCCGAATTGACCAACGGCAGTCGGTCAGCGATGGGCCCTCACAGGCATCGGCCAAATGGCCCCGCTGGATGGCTTTGTTCAGTCGGAGGAGCGGCAGATGAGCCAGAAGCGTCCTCTTGTGCTGTGGTTTGATGAGTGTGATGAGAACTCCTTGCCCCTCGTCGGGGGGAAGAACATGAGCCTGGGCCGCATGACCAGGGCCGAGATTCCAGTTCCTCCAGGCTTCGCAGTGACCACTCACGCCTATGAGGATCTCCTCAGCGAGGCAGGGATCGGACAAAAGATCATGGACACCATGGCCAAAGTTGATCCTGAAGACGTGGCCACGGTTCAAGAAGCGGGCAAGACAGTGCGCGAGTTGATCAGAGGCGCGCCGGTCCCAGCGCACGTGGAGCCAGTTATCAAAGATGCGTACCAGGGGCTATGTGATAGGTGCAGCTTGGCTGCTATGCCCGTAGCTGTCCGCTCGAGCGCCACAGCAGAGGATCTCCCGGGGGCCAGTTTTGCTGGCCAGCAGGAGACCTATCTGTGGGTCATGGGCGCCAATGAGGTGGTGGAGGCGACCAGGAACTGCTGGGCCAGTCTATTCACCGATCGCGCCATTTCCTACCGCCTCAAGATGGGATTCCCCCACGAGCAGGTGCTGATCAGCGTTGGCGTGCAAGAGATGGTGAACGCAAAGTGCGCAGGCGTTCTTTTCACACTGAACCCTCTCACTGGCGACCGTTCCAAGATCACCATAGATGCCAATTGGGGCCTGGGTGAAAGCGTGGTGAGAGGAGAGGTTACTCCGGACAATTACCTGGTCGACAAAGTCACCTTCAACATCGGCAGGAGGACCATCTCCCCGAAGACCGTCGAATACATCGTAGACCGGCAGACAGGCCAGGTCGTCCAATGCGAAGTCCCCGAGGGGAGACAGCAGGAGCCGTGCTTGACGGATGAGGAGATCTTGGAGCTGACGCGCCTTGCCAAGGACATAGAGAAGTACTATGACGGTAAGCCGCAGGATATCGAGTGGGCTGTGGATCGGGACCTGCCGTTCCCGGAGAATATCCTGATCCTTCAAAGCAGGCCCGAGACTGTGTGGAGCGAGAAGGAAGTGAAACCCATCGTGGAACCCGGCAAGAGCGTCTTGGACACCATCCTGGATGCCACGATGAAGGGCAAGAAGCTCAAGTAGACGATGCACTAAGCGTGGGAAAGGAGAACAACAGCATGGCCGATCGAGACCTGAGGGATTTCCTCGCCAAACTCGAGGAAGCGGGGCAACTGAAGAGGATCACGGCGGAGGTGGACTGGAACCTCGAACTCTCCCATGTGGCCAAGGTCAATGAGGAGCGCAACGGTCCAGCTTTGCTCTTCGAGAACGTGAAGGGGTACAACTCGCCGGTGTTCATAAGTGCGCTCTCCACAACAGAGCGACTGGCGCTGGCCCTGGACATGCCCACCAACTGGGGCATCAGCCAGCTGGCTAGGGAATGGGTCAATCGCACCCAAGAGGAGCTACCGCCCAACTGGGTGGACACGGGTCCCTGCAAGGAGAATATCGATACGGGCAAGGACGTGGACCTCTACAAGTTCCCTGCGCCCTGGTTCTACGAGCAGGACGGCGGACGGTACATCGGCACCTTCGTCAGCGTCATCACCAAGGATCCCGACAGCGACTGGATCAACGCCGGGACGTATCGGATGCAGATGCTGGACAAGAAGACCACCGGCATCCAGATCATCAAGGGCAAGGACGCCGACCTCCACCGCCAAAGATACGCGGAACTGAACCAGCCCATGCAGATCGCGGCGGTGATTGGCTACGACCCTGTGCTCTTCTTGTGCTCAAGCACCCTGTTCTCGCCCGGCCAGACGGAGTACAACTACGTTGGCGCCTTGCGGAACCTGCCCATGGAGGTGGTCAGGGGCGAGTATGTGGACCTGCCGGTGCCCGCGCAAGCCGAGATCGTGTTGGAAGGCGATCTGTGGCCGGAGAAGCTCAAGGACGAGGGGCCCTTCGGGGAATACACCGGCTACTACTCCGGCAAGGGCGTGGTGCCCAGGCACTACATCGACGTGAAGAGTGTGACCTACCGCAACAACCCCATCTTCCACGCGACCACGGTGGGCCGTCCCATCACCGACACGCACATGATTCAATCGATGAACCGCACGGCAACCCTCTGGGGCCAGCTGGAGAGGATGGGTCTTCGAGGAATCCAGTCTGTATACATCCCTCCTGCGTCCTGTGGGCGTTTCATGGTCGTGGTCTCAGTGAAACAGATGTATCCGGGCCACTCATCTCACGTCGGCAGCGCTGTCATCTCCACCAGCACCGGAGCCTACGGGGTCAAGGTGGTCATCGTGGTGGACGACGATATCCCCGCCGACGACATGGATCGGGTCTTCTGGGCTCTGAGCACGAGATACCAGCCGGAGCGGGATAGCGAGATCATCAAGCGCGGCCGCTCCACGCCTCTTGATCCGTCCCTGCCCATAGACGCCAGGTGGATCACCTCTCGCATCATCATCGACGCCACCACCCCCTACGAGTGGGAGGAAAAGCCTCCGGTCATCGAGTTGTCCAAAGACGCGGTGGAGACCGTCAAGAAGCGGTGGAAGGAGTACGGATTCGACGAAGAGTTGGTCTACTAGCATAGGCTTGCGGCAAAGAACCTGCGCAGCCGTGATTTGACATCGCTTTCGAAGGAGGAACCGCGTGGCTAACATTGTCGTCGTTTCCACCCTGGACACGAAAGGAGAGGAGACCAGCTACCTCAAGGAACTGATAGAGAAAAGAGGCCACAGAGCCATCCTGGTCGATGTCGGCATGGGTGCAGAGCCTGACCTCACCCCTGACATCACCTCGGACGAGGTTGCCAGGGCTGGTGGGGGTGATATCAAGAAGATGCGCCGGTCCAAGGCGACGGGTGAACTCGCGCCCATCATGGTCAAGGGCGCCATCGAGAAGATCAAAGAGCTCCATGCTGCCGGCAAGGTGGACGGCATCGTCTCCTTCGGTGGTGCCAGCAACACCACGGTCGGCACCAGCGTGATGAAAGCCTTCCCCTTTGGACTGCCCAAGTTCATGCTCTCCAGCATGGCCTCCGTGCCGGCTTACGCGGGCATGTACATAGGCACCTCCGACATCGCCATGATGCACTCTGTGCTGGACATCTCCGGCCTGAACGACTTGGTCAGGGACACCCTCAGGCGAGCTGCGGGAGCCATCGCGGGCATGGTGGAGTCGGGCCCGCCTGTTACTGCAGAAGCCCTCAAGGGTCGGGAGAAACCTCTCATTGCCGTCACCGGCTTCAAGTTCTCGGAGGTGGGCGGACATGAGGCCGTGCAGTACCTGGAAGAGAAAGGCTATGAGCCCATCGCCATCCACGCCCAGGGTATCGGAGACCGGGCGATGGAGGAACTGATAGCCCAGGGCATCTTCGAAGGGGTGCTGGACCTGGTTCCGGCGGGCGTGAGCGAGGAGTGGATCGGCGGCAACCGAGCCGCGGGGCCCGCGAGGCTGGAAGCAGCTGGTGCACGTGGCATCCCTCAGGTGATAACCCCCTGCGGGTTCGACATGATTAGCGCCGGGCCTCTCTCCAGGAAAGACCAGGGAGACCCGCTGTGGACTTCCAGGAAACTGGCCCAGCGGAAGGCATTTCTTCCTGACGAGTTCCGCCTGCAGATCAGGACCAGCGCAGAGGAAGTCAGGGAGACCGCCAGGATTGTGGCGCAGAAGCTCAACAAATCCAAAGGGCCTGTGAAGTTCCTCATTCCGACGCAAGGCTGGTCCCATCTCAGCGTTGAAGGGGCCGACCTATACGACCCTGACACAGACAAGGTCTTTGTTGCCGAGTTGAGGAAGCGGTTGAAGCCAGAGATCGAGGTAGCGGAGCTGGACACGCACTTCAACACGCCTGAGTTCGCCAGGGCAGCCGTGGATGCTCTGGACGAGATGATGAAAGGGATGTAGGGCGCGGCGCGCCAGGCATGACGACAACCACCGCAACCTTCGGCTGGGGGTTAGCACTAGGCCAGCGTCCCTGTGTCGTGGACCCCTCGTTACCACTCAGGGATCGCATACTGCGATGCGCGCTCAATGGCGCAGACGACCAACGCGTGCCGTGGACACACAGGCCTCAAGGACCGCGTTTGAACTCAAGGAGCAGAGACTCGTCCTGCGCTACGCTGTTCGCTCAGACTGTGTGCCTCTGTCATTGGCTGGGCCGGAAGACGAGCAGACATATTCCAGCCAGTAGGAGTTTCGCTTCAGCCTGCGGGGTCTGGACTGAGCGCGTTGCGGTGCTCAGCTCCTAGCCGGGACTACATTGTTTCCCATCCCAGGCATATGCAAGGAACACAAAGCCCAAAATGGGACGTTAGCGAGGCTCTGGACAGCTTGTGGAGGCTATCAGCGTAGCTTCTAAGCCTCGCTCCTCGCCTCAACGGGGAGACACCGGAGCACCGGACAGAAGAAGGGACATACATCATGAACAGGATGTTCAACACAGAATCCGCAGCGAAGCTAAGCGAGGTTCACGGCCAGACAGTGCTTGCCGCTCATGCTCCGCCACGTCACCCGCGGACAACTCCCTTGCTGGCAAACACCGCCAATCAGCACGGCTCAGCTCTCCTAGTCGCCCACTCGAGAACAAGCGTCCCCTTCAGTCTCTACTTCTACACCATGCCCGACAAACCTATGCCACCCTAGCCCCTCGCAACTCAACTTCACCTACTCACGCCCACTTCCCATCCCATCCAGATCGGGGAGAAGACACGCCGCTAGCAGAGAATGCTTATGTCTAGTTCCAAGTCAGTTACCATAACCTCAAAATCCCCTCGAGGAGGGAGCTTCGTCTTATGTAAAGCTCCTCCCTACAACAATCTCCGCACCGACTGACATAGTCACTTGTGCTCACAAGAGCAAGACAAGGAGGTAGAGAATGGCCAAAGGAAGTGGAGTAAAGAAAGCGATGTGCTTCTTCTGCAAGCCTCGCTGCATCGTCAATGTGCACGTCAGGGATGGGAGGCTGGTGAAGCTGGATCCGCCTCCCATGAAGATGTGCACCCGCTGGAAGACGGCGGGCGAATGGTTCTACCATCCCGATCGCCTCAAGTTTCCACTGAAACGGGGCGGAGAAAAGGGAGAGGGCAAATGGGAGCAGATATCCTGGGGCCAAGCCCTGGACGAGATTGCGGATAAACTCCAGCACATCAAGGATAACCACGGGGCAGAGGCGGTGGGCGTGACCGGGGGCACCAGCCGCACCTACGAAGAACTCAACTCCCGGTTCCTGAACCTCTTCGGAAGCCCCAATCAGACCAATCAGGGGTATATCTGCCACGGCAACTCGGCTGTGGTGGCTACTATGGTCTACGGCTGGTGGCCGTACTGGATGTCGACTGAGAAGTTGGACAAGACCAAATGCGTGATGTTGGTGGGGCGAGAGCCCAAGCCCAGCCATCAAACGGTGTGGCAGGGAGTGGTCAGGGCCAAACAGAGAGGCGCCAAGCTGATTGTAGTTGACCCACGCCGTGAATCCGCTGCGGCGGCCGCTGACATCTGGCTCCAGCTCAGGCCCGGAACGGATGCCCCCCTACTGCTGTCCATGATGCAGGTCATCATCGAAGAGGATCTGTATGACAAGGAGTTCGTCCAGAACTGGTGTCACGGCTTCGAGGAACTGTCCAAACGCGCCCAGGAGTACCCGCCGGAGAGAGTAGAAGAGATCACCTGGGTTCCCGCTGACAAGATCAGGACCGCCGCCAGGATGTTCGCCACCAACACGCCTTCCTGCGCCATCGAGGGCATGGGCGTAGCCCATCAGCCCAACACGCTGCAGGCCCTCCACGCCAAGCACGCCCTGTCCGCCATCGTGGGCAACATAGACGTCGAAGGCGGTGAGGAACTCCTCGGCCCGGCGCCATTCATCACCGAGCACGAGATCGAGCTGCCGGATGCCCTGCCCGTGGAACAAAGAGGCAAGATGCTGGGGGCTGACCGGTACAAGCTATACACCTGGCCGGGGTATGAGATGATTCAAACGAGCGTCGAGCGCGTGTGGGGAAAAAGGTGCGACATGTATGGCTACACATGTCTGGCCAGCTCCCCCGCGCTGTACAGGGCCATAGCTTATGAGACCCCCTACCCTGTCAAGGGACTGATCACGCTGTCCAGCAATCCCATGATCACCATCGGGAATACGAAACTGGTGTACAGGGCGTTGAAGAAGCTGGATCTGTACGTGGTGGTGGATTTCTTCCCCACCCCCAGCGCTGCGCTGGCTGACTATGTACTGCCCGCCGCCTCATGGCTGGAACGGGACTTCCTATTCAACTATCACAACACCACGCCGGTGATGAAGGCGGGGGAAGCCGCGCTGCCCGCAGTGATGCCCGGGGAATATGATCGTCGCACAGACTTCGAGTTCTGGCGTGGTCTGGGCATCAGGCTGGGACAGCAGGAGTACTGGCCGTGGGACACCGTCGAGGAGTACTATGACTACAGGCTTGAGCCGCTGGGCTTCACCTTCAGGGAACTGGTGGAGATGGGCCACTGGGCGCCAGAGGAGTACAAGCCCCGGAAATACCTGGACACAGGCTTCGGCACGCCCACGGGCAAGATCGAACTCTACTCCACCGTCCTGGAGAAGCTGGGATATGATCCGTTGCCCAGGTACATAGAGCCGCCGGAGAGCTACATCAGTACACCGCAGATCGCCGAGGAGTATCCTCTGATCCTGATCACCGGAGGGCGGTTCCTGCCCTTCTTTCACTCCGAGTTGCGCCAGGTGGACACGCTGCGCAAGCGTCATCCCTACCCTATCGCGCAGATTCACCCCAATACGGCCAAGGAGCTGGGCATCGAGGACGGCGACTGGGTATGGATCGAATCGCCTCGTGGACGCGTGATGCAAAAGTGCAAGTATTTCGAGGGCATCGATCCGCGAGTCGTGCATGCCCAGCACGGCTGGTGGTTTCCCGAGATGCCTGGGGAAGAGCCTTGGTTGCATGGGGCGTGGATATCCAACATCAACGTTCTTACATACGACGATCTGGACTTGTGCGACGAAGCTCTCGGTTGCTGGCCTCTGAAGACCCTACAGTGCAGGGTCTACAAGGTCAGGACGTACGGCCCGTCGGCCTCCCCAGTGGTCTGAGAGCTTCCCGTGCGACAGTCTCGCGCCCGGAGATAGTGAGTGTCAGTCGTGTACCGCGCCTGCGTGCTGTGCCGAACACGAGCAGACTGCTTGACAGATGTCTTGGCAGAGGTGGTAGCGAGGGCCTTGCACGAACTCGTGTGAGCATGGCGATAGACAGCAAGACCATCCCCGCATTCAACACGCGAAACGAGACACCGCGAGCTTGAAGATGAGAGAACTCCGACCAGAGGAACTGAGTCGAACTTGCGATCCAGGGCAGTTCTCCTTCAAATCAACAGGCGAACTGATCGAGCTAGCCGAAATCATCGGTCAAGAGCGGGCCACGAAGGCCATAGATTTCGGGATTGAGATACCGCTTCTTGATCAGTCGCAGGTACTTGCTGCGTCCGTTGATGCTCATCTTCTCTTCGTTGGGCATGGCCCCCTCGGTAACATTATCATTTGAGTGAACTATACCTCTTCGGTAACATCATACGTGAGTGAATACCCGGGTTTGACAAATCTCGCAAACTCTGCTATACTATAGGCATACCGTTCTATGATACATCGTATCATGTTACAAGACGACCTACGTCTCACCAATGAAGCGACTTTCGGTGAACGACGGAGTGCCGATCACGTCGGGACGTTCTTCGGAGGAGGATACTGCCCCCCCTCAACTCATCATGGCGGGCCAGATATCCAAGGACGCACTGGCCCCAACTAGCCGTTGCTCGCCGGCACAACATACTTCTGCGAGCTCGCTTCGGATTCTCATAGGCACTGTCCAAGGTGATATCCACGAATCACAAAGGACACGGTCACCACTCCGTTTACAGCCTCTCGCCTTAGTGGTCTGCTAACCTGCAACTGAGCTATCGGGGATTTGCGAACAACCCAAAGTCTTAAAGGGAGGATCGGGATGACAGAGCGATATGGTTTGGCTGAAGCCGCTATAAAGATTATTGCCGATCGCCGGAGCATCCGTCAGTACACTGACGAGCCGGTGTCGGAGGAGCATCTCGAAGTGATACTGGAGGCTGCGCGCCAGGCGCCCTCCGGCGAGAACGCACAGCCCTGGCGCTTCATCATCGTCAAAGACGAAGCGACGCGCAAGCAGCTCGGTGCCATTGCTGGTGGAGGCAGCGGTCGCAGGTTCACCGCCGAGTTCGTCACAAAGAAGATGCACGAGCGGTTCTCTAGTCTTGAGGACGAGGCGAAGAAGAAAGCGATCTTCGAGAAACTGACATCGGGACGGGTGTCCGCCTTCCTCGCCGACGCGCCAGTCAACATTGTTGTTTGCGGCAGGAAGGATGTGTGGGATCTCCCCTACGACACTGGGGCTGCCATTGAAAACATGCTGTTGATGGTAACAGCACTCGGGCTCGGTGCTTGTTGGGTGATTGCTCCATGCATCGACATCCGCGATGAAGAGCGCCTGAAGAACCTGCTTGGTGTGCCAGAGGGATTCAAGGTAGTCAGCATCGTTGCTGTCGGTCACCCCACGCGCGCTCATCGGCCTCGTCCCCGCATGCCCTTGAACGAATTGGTTTGGTCCGAGAAGTGGGATTCTCCGTACTACGAGGAGGAAACATGAGCAGCCACGACGTCCCTTTGGACTATGCAAACAGCATTGTCTATGACCTCGAGAAGGCCTTGTGGGATGAACGCGGCATGGGGGGGCGCTTTCGAGTCACGACCGTGGGACGAGACTACTTCCTGGGCAAGTGCTTGCCGAGGATCAAGACTCCGGATGTGGAAACGATTATTGGGACCATCGAGCAGATCCTGGAAGAAGAGGGGATCGTTGCAGGTATCTCGCACGAGGTTGACGGACGGCTGCTGCGCCTCAAGGTAGAGGGATGCGCGCATGAGAGTATAGAGCAAAGGCTTGTTGCCAAAGGGGTCGAGCCCTTTACCTGTGTGCCGGCAAACTTAGTGGTACTGGCCATTGAGGAGACCCTGGATCGCCCAGTTGAACTGGCAAAGATCGAGGTCGAGGACGGAACGTGTCAGCTGATGCTCGTTCTCTTTGAGTCGCGGCCGACGTTTGACTGATTGGAGACGGACATGGGAAGTACCGCAACACTCGCTGAAGCAGTCGCCTCCATCCCAGCAGGAGCGCACGTCGCCCTGTCAGGATTCGCAATCTCTCGATGCGCCATGGCCTTCGCTCATGAAGTAATACGTCAAGGAATCAAGGGGCTTACGGTATCGCAATGCGTTTGCGCTATGGATGCAGACATTTTGGTTGGCGGCGGGGCAGTGGAACGCATTGTGTACGGTGGCGGGTCGCGCGGCCGTTTCGGTCAGCACCACTGTGTGAACCGGGGGATTGAGCAGGGAACGCTGGTCGCCGAGGAATTCAGCAGCCTCTCCATGGCCTTCCGCTACTTAGCTGGCTCCCTGGGCTTGCCCTTCATTCCGACGCGCTCTCTGCGCGGGTCCGATATCCTCAAGCGGTTGCAGGAAGTAGCGCCGTCGGAATTGAGTTACGTGGAGGACCCCTTCACCGGCGATGATTGGCTTGTGCTCAAGCCACTTGTGCCTGATGTTGCAGTTGTACAGGTGCAGGCGGCGGACGAGGATGGGAATGCCTGGATTCACGGGCCTCGGTGGGAGAACGAGGAGCAAGTGAAGGCGAGCGAACGAGCGATAGTCATCACTGAGAGCCTTGTACCCACCGAAGTGATTCGCCGCGAACCAGAGCGTATAGTCATTCCTGGGTTCAGGGTCTCCCACGTGGTACACCTGCCTTTCTCTGCTCATCCCAGTTCCGTTTACCGCGTCTACGACTACGATGTGCCGCACATCGAGCACTATGCAGAGGTCTCCAAGACACCGGAGGGATTGCAGGAGTACCTGGACAAGTACGTGTACGGAGTCGAAGACCACTGGGGCTACTTGGAACTGATCGGTGGCATGAAGCATCTATCTTGCCTGACGGCGGATCCCCTCTTGGGGTACTGACACGTGTGAGGAGAGGAACAGTGACAGCGGACCTTGAGTACACACCGTTCGAGATGATGGCTGTGGCAGGCGCTCGCGAATTGAAGGATGGCGAGATTGTAGCTGTGGGGCTTGGGCTGCCGATGATTGCGACATTCCTTGCCAAGCGCACCCATGCGCCGAACATCACGATTCTTTTTGAGCTGGGTGTGGTCGATCCAGAGCCCGTTCATACGGGGGTTGGCCTAGCCGATCCGAGAGTGTGGTATCGTGCCAAGATCCTGAGCAGTTTTGTGGACGCGCTCGGTACAGTGCTGCACAAGGGCCTGGTTGATGTGGGGTTCCTGGGCGGTCTCGAAGCCGACGCGTACGGCAACCTGAACACCACGTTGATTGGCGACCCCCAGGGGCAGTTTCGCCATTTCACAGGTAGCGGCGGCGCCAATGACGTGGCGTCGTCTGCCCGACGCACGATCATCATGATTCGCCACACAGCTCGGAAGCTCAAAGAGGCTGTGTCCTTCGTGACAAGCCCGGGGTACATAGGAGGAGGGGGTGATCGCGAGGCTGCGGGACTGCGTGGGGGGCCCAGCCGTGTGATCACGGACAAGGCGGTCTTTGACTTCAATCCCGAAGGCAAACGTATGAGAGTGGCCTCGATCCACCCTGGTAGCACGCTGGAGGATGTTCTCGCGAATCTGTCCTTCCATCCGATTGTGCCCGACGATGTGCCTAGCACCGAGCCACCGACTGGGGAGCACGTTAGGCTCATTCGCGAAGAGATTGATCCGGACGGAATGTATGCCGGATAGATAGCGGGAACGTGTCCGCCCATTGCCTCGGAGAGCGCAGCGATGCCATACGTCGTCACCGATGAGTGTATCCTGTGTGGAGCCTGCGTGGCGGGATGCCCGAGCGGTGCCATTGAGGAGGGGGAAACCCAGAGCCACATTGATGTGACTCTATGCATCGAGTGTGGAACCTGCGAGGAGAACTGCCCGGCCGACGCCATCATCTTTGTGGATGATGAGGACCCCGAACCGCTCGACTAACAACTTGTCGGTGAGGCCGGGCTTCCAGGCTTTGACAATCGGCAAAGAGACTCGTGTAGTCTTCTCAAATCCTCGTCGCCACCAAAAGGACGGTTCGCAAGTGATGAAAGACCCAACTATCTATAACGTGCGAGCTGTGGAACGGGCAGTGCGGGTACTGTCGTCTTTTGACAGAGAGCACCCTGAACGGGGTGTGTCCGAAATCGCGCGGGCGACAGGTTTGCACAAAGCAACGACTCATCGCATCGTCGTTACGCTGTTCAACTGCGGTTTCCTGGAACGGGCGGCCGATGGAGAGAGGTATCGCCTGGGATTTGGCGTGGTTAGGCTGGGCCTGGGGGTGTTGGGCCGTCTTGACTTCCGCCGAGAAGCCATCCCGTATATGCAGCAACTCGTGGATCGCTTTCAAGAAATATGCACTCTCGGAATCTTTGACCGCGGTCAGGTGCTGTTCGTAGAGGTTCTAAGCGGTAAGCGTTCGGTGACCATTCGTGCCAGGGTTGGAGAGCACGTGCCCATCCATTGCACGGCCAGCGGCAAGGTGTTCTTGGCGTTTCTCCCGCCAGAGGTTGTGGAGCCCATATTGGAGGCTCCCCTTGCTCCCTATACAGAGAAAACCATCACCTCACCTGCCCGGCTCCGAGAGGAGTTGGAGGTTGTCCGGCAGCGAGGGTACGCTCTAAATGATCAGGAATTCGAGGTCGGACTCCGAGCTGTGGCTGTTCCTATCCGAGACATTGACGGAAACGTCATCGCCGAAATGAGTATGCCTACCCCTGCGGAGCGACTCCCACTGGAGCGCATTCCAGAAATGGCTCAAGCGATGGTGGAAGCGGCCAACGCAGTCTCGGCACGTGGGCTGGCGAGGATAACTGGCTGATCGGCGGTCGGTTTGGTCAATATTGACCTGGTTAGATTCTGCGTCACAGGAGGAAACGAAGCATGGACAAGCTGCCATTTGTCGTAGCTGCGGACGTCGAAGGGGAAGAGAGGATTCCCAAGCGTGTGTCCAAGCTGCTGCTGGCTCCAAAGACAGTGGGCACTCGGAACGTCTCCATGGGGCTGAACGTGACGGCCGTTGGGAGCATGATCCCGGACCACGTTCATGAAGACTCGGAGGAAGTGATGTTCATCATCAGCGGACGTGCCAAGTTGGTGATCGAAGGGGAAGGAGAGTGGGAGATCGGCCCAGAGACGGCCATCTACTCCCCGCTGGGCAAGAAACACCGGCTGGAGAACATCGGCGACGAGCCGCTGAAACTCGTGTGGGTCTACGGCCCACCACTACCACAACATCATGAGCAGTAGACTGCTCTAGAGTGAATTCACGTGCAAAAGGAGAATGGATCAACATGTTTGAGGAAACGAGACGCTACGTCAAGACGCTCGGTCTGCCGGAAGGGGATTTGAACGATCTCCCGACGTCTGACGCCAGGTTCCCGGATGGTGCGACATATCGCATTGAGGTGCCGACGGTGAACTCGGCTGAGGCGGTTGCGGCCCTGCTGGAGACCAGCGACAAGATGGGAATCACCATCAACCGCGTGACAGAGACCTACGGGATGTTCCGGCACACCCGGCAGGAGTTGAAAGAGTTCTGCCGGCTGTGCAGTGAGTATGGCGCGGAGCTGGTTCTTTCGGTGGGGCCGCGAGCCACGTATGACACAGGTGCTACGGTGCTGTCCCCGCAGGGCGTGCGCATCAGCTATCGTCTGCGCGGTATGGAGCAGGTGCTTCGGGCGGTGGAGGACATCAAGCGGGGCATTGACATTGGATGCCGTGGCTTCCTGATCTACGACGAGGGTATGCTCTGGCTGGTGGCGCAGATGCGCAAGGACGGCGAGCTGCCGAGTGACATCGTCTTCAAGGCGTCGGCGCACTTGGGGCACTGCAACCCGGCCTCATTCAAAGTCCTCCAAAGCCTGGGCGCAGACAGCATCAACCCCGTGCGTGACCTGCAGTTGCCCATGATCGCCGCGCTGCGGGCGGCGGTGACAGCGCACCTGGACATCCACACGGACAACCCGCCTGCATCGGGCGGATTCATCCGCGTCTACGAGGCACCCGAGATCGCGCGGGTGGCTGCGCCAGTGCATCTAAAGACCGGCAACTCGGTGGTGAGCGGCCACGGACAGATCACCACCGCCAGCGACGGCAAGCGCATGGCGGACCAGGCGGCCATCGTCGTAGAGATGGTGAGCAAGTATTACCCGCAGGCAAAGCAGAGCGAGAGAGGCGCCGCGGACCTGAGGATTCCGGTTGTCTAGCCGCTGCGGCGTTCCGTGGCGTGAAGGGGTTAGCGCCTTTCCGTCGGCATCCCCGCTCCCATAGATGGATCGGCATAGAGAGGAGATCTCATGGGCAAGTGGAAGTTGCCGCCATCGGGCGGTCATATGGACAAGCCGTCTGGCATTTACTACCAGACCATGACAAAGACCGAGGTCGAGGATCGGCTCAAGGTCAACGACATCATCCTCATCCCTGTGGGCAGCACCGAAAACCATGGGGCAGCCCAGCCCTTTGGCGAAGACACGTTTCTGGTGACGCGGATGGCTGAGGCAGTCGCCGAGGCTACTGGATGCACCGTTGCCGAGCCGGTGTGGTATGGTTCGCATCCGTATAACCACTTGGGCATGCCTGGCACCGTGGTTGTCCCTGAGGATACGTTCATTGCCTACCTGCGGGCCATCATCGCGGGATTCTGGAACACGGGCTTCCGCAAGCAGATACTGATCAACGGCCATGGCCAGGAAGAGGTGATCCCTCTGGCCCTGCACCAGTTTGCGAAAAAGTACCAGGTGCCGAGTATGCTGGTCTCGTTGCACTGGCCTACAGTGATTCACGACTTCCTGAAAGATAAGGCGCACGGCGGGCCGTTCGAGACGCCTTTCCGGCACGCCGACGAGGCTGAGTGCTCGTATTCCCTCGCCCTCTTTCCCGAGATGGTCAGGCTGGAAAAGGCGGAGGACACTGCCCCAGAGGGCTTCATGCCCCCCGGCCACGTGGACAAGGGTGGGGACGTGTACCACGCTCCCATCAAAGGTCACGAGCAGGTTGGCTTCGGCGGCATCGAGGTTGTGATGACGCCCGAAGGTGCCGTTGGTAGACCGTCGCTGGCTGAGGCATCCAAAGCTGAGGCAGGTTTGAATGCGCTCTTTGACTACATGGTTCGACTGATTGGGGATATTCTGGAGCGCTTCCCGCCTGGTGAGTTGCCGCCGGTTGACAAGGTCACGATGCGGGATCCTGACGAGATCGACGCTTTGCTGAAGGGGCCGTTCCACGGTGGCAAGCACATCTACACCATTGCCTATCCTCCGTGATGGTGCACGCTGGCCAATCTGAATCGTGGGTGACATTCTTGGCAGAGCGCACTCTGCACTGAGTCGCTACGCCCTGCCCTACCTCGGCGACGATGGGGCTTTGCCTCTGGCGGAGAGGCTCTTGGTCACGGTACACGGGTCTAACAGTGCACAACCCCCGTGTGTGGGCTCAGGACAAAAGACTCCTCCGAAGTCCGATGATCTAGTATGACCAGTTCAATTATGGGAGGGTTGAAGTGAAGACTCTGAGAGTGAATATGGATCGTTTGCAGGCAAAGTGGGAGTCTATCCCACCTGAGTACGAGTCCCTCGGAGGGCGAGCGCTCATTGCGAAGATACTGTTGACAGAGGTTGCACCACGATGCGAGCCCCTGGGGCCGAACAACAAACTCATCTTCGCGCCTGGACTCCTGGGCGGTACCAGCCTGTCAAGTTCAGGCAGGCTTTCCATCGGGGGCAAGAGCCCTCTGACAGGCGGAGTCAAGGAGGCTAACTGCGGAGGCAACGCCGGTTCCGACTTGGCTCGTCTGGGCGTCAAGGCACTGGTGGTGGAGGGCCAGCCTGCCGATGGCAGGCTGTATCTGCTGCACATTTCGGGCTCCGCAGTGGAGTTGCTCCCCGCCGACGACTGGCGTGGACTCGGCACCTACGCGACCTCCGCTAGGGCTCAGGAGCGGTGGGGCGCTGGCTGCACGGTCATCTCCATTGGGCAGAGCGGTGAATTCCTGATGGGCGCTGCGGGCATCGTCTGCACGGGATCTGGGGAGCAGAACAGCCGCGTGGCAGCGCGGGGTGGGCTGGGCGCCCTCATGGGAACCAAGGGGTTGAAGGCCATCGTCCTTGACGCTACCGACACTGAAGCTCTCCCGTTGGCCGATCAAAAGCTGTTCAATGCGTCGTCGCGCCGCTTCGCCAACGAACTGATCGAGAGCCCCAAGACGGGCCGCAAGGGCGCGATGCATACGTACGGGACTTCGGCCATAGTCGCGGCTGTCAATGAGATGGGAGCGTTCCCGACACGAAACTTCAGCCAAGGCAGCTATGAGGCCGCGGAGAACCTGTATGGCGAGCGGCTTCGGGAGATTACGCTGGAGCGCGGCGGCAAGGTTGGCACCACTTGCATGACTGGCTGTGTCATTGCCTGCTGTAACACGTTCGTAGATGTGGACGGCAAGCCAATCGTGTCCACCCTGCAGTATGAGACCATCGGGTTGCTTGGCTCCAATCTGGAAATCGACACTCTGGATGAAATCGCGCATCTGAATCAGCTGTGCAACGACTTCGGCTTGGATTCCATCGAGGCAGGGGCCGCCCTGGGCATCGCAGCGGAGGCGGGTCTGGCCCGTTTCGGGGACAAGGACAGCTTCGTATCGCTTCTCAAGAACATCGCCGAGGGCAGTGTACTGGGTAGGGTGCTGGGACAAGGCGCGGCCGTGACAGGCCGCGTCCTTGGTGTTTCCAGGGTGCCTGTCGCCAAAGGTCAAGCCATGCCCGGTTACGACCCCCGCGCGCTGAAGGGCAACGGGGTGACCTACGCTACGTCGCCTATGGGGGCGGACCACACCGCAGGGAACGCTTTCGGTGCCAGGCGGGAGGTGAATCCGCTGGGAACCGAGGGGCAGCGCGAACTGTCGCTCAAACTCCAGTTGGGCGCCGCGATGTTGGACAGCACCGGGCTGTGCCTGTTCGCCAGGCCGCCCGTGTATGGCGATCCCCAGTTGATGGTGGATCTGATCAACGGGCGCTTTGGCTGGGGGTGGTCGGTGGCAGACCTGGAGGAGTTCAAGAAGACGGTACTGAAGATGGAACTGGAGTTCAACGAGAAGGCCGGCCTCACGTCGGCAGATGCCAGGATGCCGGAATACATGACTCGAGAACCGCTTCCGCCTCACAACACGGTTTTCGACGTGCCGGAGGCAGAGTTGGACGCGGTATTCTCTGCTCTCTAGCAGCAACATGGTAGAGGTTCGCGTTTTCGGCGCTCTCTGGGAGCACTTGGAGCCAAGGTTGCAATTGGATCTTGAGGGGTGCGACGTCAGCGTGGCGGATTTGCTTGCACGTCTCGACATAGACGCGACAGAGGTTGGCATCGTGACCGTAGATGGACAGCAGAGCAGCTTTGACAAACTGTTGCCCGCGAGTTGCCGAGTGTGCATATTCCCGCTCATCTCTGGAGGCTAGGACGCGGAACCTGTACCCGATTGAATACATCTACTTCGGGCGGTCTGCCGCCTCAGCTGCGCTGTCCAATTTGCTGCTCCGGGCATCTCGGACAGCCACGGACTTGCCTCCGGCGCGCTTCTGCCCCAGACCGTGAAGTAGATAGAGTCCGCCATCTGGCCTCTGGAGAGACTCCAGAAGGTCGAAATACCTGTTCAAATCATCCGTAGGAGAAGGTGGCAACTCACTATGGAAGGGGATACGGTTCTTGTCGCCGCGGATGTCCTTATTAGAGCCTGCGAGCAAGTGTTGGAGAAGGCTGGTGTGCCGCGAGGCCAAGCCGAGATGATCGCGCAGGTTGTGGTCGAGGGTGATCTCCGTGGTGTGGGATCTCATGGAGTGCTTCGACTACCTGCTTACGTCCGCAGGGTCCAGGCTGGACTGATGACTGCTGCCACTGAAGTCAAGGTCGTGCAAGGGCGTGGCGGCACGGCTCTGCTGGATGCGCAGGGTGGCTTCGGGCAGGTGGCAGGTATTCACGCTATGAACCATGCCATCGAGGGGGCGCGGAAGCACGGCGTGGGTGTTGTTGCTGTGCGGAATGCGAATCATTTTGGGATTGCGGCGTACTACGCCATGATGGCCTTGCCTCACAAGATGATAGGGATGGCTGCCACAAACGCGGCGCCCAGCATGGCTGCCTGGGGCGGAACCGCTGCTGTGCTCGGCACGAACCCTATCTGTGTGGCGATTCCTACGGGTCAAGATGTGGACATTGTGCTAGACATGGCTTCGTCCATAGTGGCAAGAGGAAAGATTCGTTTCGCGGCTGGCAGAGGCGACCGGATTCCCCTGGGATGGGCCTTGGATGCCGATGGTTGCCCTACCGAAGACCCGGAAGCTGCTCTAAGAGGGACTTTGCTCCCTATCGGCGGGCCCAAAGGCTATGGCCTAGCGCTCGTGGTGGATGTCCTAGCTGGAGTGTTGAGCGGAGCGGACTACGGTGTGCATCTGTCCTCTGTCCACGATTTGAGTTGCCGGGCATCAGTCGGTTTCGTGATGCAGGCGGTGGATATCACGGCGTTTGCCGACTGGGAAGAATACGAGAAGCGCGTGCAGTCTCTCATCGGCGAGATTCGCAACTCTCCTCGCGCTCAGGGCGTAGACCGCATTTTCCTCCCTGGGGAGATCGAGTGGCTCAAGTGGCGCGAGCGCAAACAGTCAGGCATTCCTATGCCGATCAAGATACTAGAGCAAATGCAGGACTTGGCTTCTGAGCTCGGGGTCACGGTGGATTTGCCGCTATCGTAGGTACCAACAGAACAGGCTGCGGCCGTGAAAGGTGGCCAGGAGGCCCCCGGGTCAGGATCGCATCTATGTCTTCTATCAAGCTCATCAGAGCTCCAGACCCCGCTCCTTGAGGGCAGATGCTGGGCGTGCTGGGCGACTGGCGACTGTGTGGAGCTGTGTCCTGGCTGGCAGGAACAAAATCGCGAGGCGGGTGTTCTCTGCCGGGGACGACGTCTTCTGTGGCAAAGAGCCGCAGACCTCATCCCCTCCCTGCTGGGCAAGATTCGAGTAGGATCCCGCATGCGCCTCTAGGTCCGCTTCCGTCGGCATTGGGGAGGCCCATCCAAGGGCAGCCCTAGCTCCTGCCCGACCCTCCCAGCTCCTCGCCGCCCCAAGCTGAGTAGCTGTGGTTCGCGTAAGGCCACCGGACCTTCCCTCCGACGGGCCGCTACACCACGGACAAGCAGCACAAGGCTTGATTTCGAGCTGCCGGTTGGCTATACTATGAGTGCATCTCAGGCTCTCCGGCGAACTCCGAGGAGATCGCAGATGGAAACGGTCCCGTGGCAGCAACGCTACTCGGACAAGGTAAAGACCGCCAGGCAAGCGCTGCGGATCATAGAGCGCGGAGACAGCGTTTTCATAGGTTCCGGGGCTGCTGAGCCGCAGCTGTTGGTGGCGGAACTGGCCAAGATGTCCATGGAATTCGCCGATACCGAGATCGTCCACCTGTGGACTCTGGGCTTGGCCCCCTACACTCAGCCAAAGTTCAAGTGTCAGTTTCGTCACAACGCTTTCTTCATTGGCGACAACGTTAGGCAGGCAGTAGCAGAAGGCCTGGCTGACTACACGCCCATATTCCTCTCTGAGATACCCCAGCTGTTCATCTCCGGCCGTAGGCACGTGGATGTGGCCCTGATTCAAGTCACCCCTCCCAATGAGCACGGCTTCTGCAGCTATGGCGTTTCGGTGGACATCGTCAAACCCGCTGCCGAACACGCTAACTGGGTCATCGCGGAGGTGAACCCGCAGATGCCCTGGACTCTCGGCGACAGCTTCGTCCACGTCAACAGCATAGACGCGCTGGTGGAGAATGACACTCCCATACTGGAGCTGCGATATCCAGAGCCTGACGAGATAGCCAAACAGATCGGAGAGAACATCGCCAGACTCATTGACGATGGCGCCACTCTCCAGATGGGGATAGGCACTATCCCGGATTCCATCCTCGCCTCATTGCACAACAAGCGAGACCTGGGAATACACACCGAGATGTTGTCCGACGGTGTGACAGAGCTGGTCGAGGCAGGCGTGATCACCAACGCCAAGAAGACCCTTCATCGCGGCAAGATCATCGCCAGCTTTGTAATGGGCACCAAGCGACTTTACGACTGGGTCGATCACAATCCGTTCATCGAGTTCCATCCCTCCCACTACGTCAACGATCCCTTCGTGGTCAGTCAGAACGACAACATGGTGGCCATCAACTCGGCTCTGGAAGTTGATTTGACGGGACAAGTCTGTTCCGATTCCATTGGCTACCTCTTCTACAGTGGCATCGGTGGCCAGGTGGA
>JABAOC010006426.1_pt1 | contig 35025 bp, 40 predicted proteins | sample 7062161 | NCBI WGS metagenome assembly JABAOC01 (sample SAMN14538625, study PRJNA623070) | marine sediment metagenome | biome: marine biome [ENVO:00000428]; feature: marine pelagic biome [ENVO:01000023]; material: deep marine sediment [ENVO:00002113] | place: India: Gulf of Khambhat ... | reverse complement strand
AGCCACCAAGACAACTGAAACACCTAAAACAGCAGAGAAGACCAAGACAAAGGCCAAGAAAACCAAAAAAACCAAAAAAACCAAGGAGCCTGGTAAATAGTATGCCAATCCTTAGAACAAAGGACATCCGAGCGATGTCTTCAGAGGACCGACGAAAAAAGCTCATGGAACTGCGAACTGAACTCCAAAGATTGAGAACGATGGTACAAGCTGGAGGGGCAATAGAGAATCCCGCTCGTGTGCGGGAACTTCGCAAGACAATCGCCCGCGTTCTCACTATCGAAAACGAAGAGAGTCTTTCAGTGAGGGAGACAAGGTGAAGCTCACGCCAACCATCCTCAAAAATGAGTTCATCGGACTAAAAGCTAAGGTTGTTAATAGTTCGAATTCCAACGTCGTGGGTATTGAGGGGAAGGTGATCAACGAAACTCGCAACACCTTCGTAATAACTCATAGAAACAAAAACAAGACAATTGCGAAGAACACGGCCGTCTTTCACTTCACTATGTCCAACGGAACAACCGTGGAGATCAATGGAAAAACCATCGTCGGACGGCCTGAAGACCGAATAAAGAAGAAGCTTAGGAGAAGATGGTGAATGAGTGCTCTTTCTCTCAGAAAACCCAAGAAAACCTGCAATGATCGAAACTGTCCCTTCCACGGAACCCTTTCCGTCAGAGGACGTGTTCTGGAAGGAATAGTTGTCAGCGCCAAGATGGACAAAACCGCCATCATACGGCGTGACTATCTGAATTACTCGCGGAAATTCAAACGTTACGAAAGAAGACATAGTCACTTGCCCGCTCATAATCCACCCTGCATAAGCGCCAAGAAGGGCAACAGGGTAAAAATAGCTGAGTGCCGCCCCATAAGCAAATCCGTCTCCTTCGCGGTGGTGGAGAAACTGGAGGAAAGACGAGGTGGCGGCAAGAGCTAGAACGCGCGCTTTGATAGCTAGGGGAGTAGCAGGGCAGCGGCCCAAGACTTCGAGGGGTCTTCCCGTCGGCTCCATTGTCAAGTGCACCGATAACACGGGGGCTCGATTGTTGAGGATCATTCAGGTTGTGGGATATAAAGGGAGGCTGAGACGTGTCCCTTCAGCTACGGTGGGAGAGATGATCGTTGTTTCGGTGAGGAAGGGAACACCTGACATGAGGAGAAAAATCTTTCAGGCGGTTGTAGTTCGACAAGCAAAGCCTTATCGACGCGCTGACGGTGCATGGGTTCAATTCGAAGATAACGCAGCAGTCATAATTACCCCGGAAGGGGAAATGCGTGGCTCAGAGATTCGAGGACCAGTAGCAAGAGAAGCGGCAGAACGATGGCCTAGGATAGCAAGCGCATCGAGCATCATCGTGTAAGAGGCGGAAGATGTGAAAACAACCAAGCCCAGAAAACAGCGAAAAAACCTGTATCAAGGTCCCTTGCACAAACGATACAGGCGATTTTCCGCATCGCTTTCACCTGATTTAGAGTCGTCCCACAATACCCGTTCAATTCCGGTGAGAGCGGGTGACACCGTTCGGGTTGTGAGAGGAGATTATAAGGGATTTGAGGGAAAGGTCACGGGGGTTGCCCGAAGGGAGTACAGAATCTTCGTGGAAGGAGTGACCCGGGAGAAGGTGGATGGAAGCACCGCCCTCGCTCCAATTCATCCATCAAAGGTTACGATTACTCGTCTTAACCTCGACGACAAATGGCGAAGGAAAATTTTGAAGCGAAAAGGCGGAGTCGCCGAGAAGGAAAAAATAGCTGAAGAAGTTGCGGAAAAAGTAAAACCGGAACCGTCTAAAAGGAAACGGAAAAGAAGGAAGAGAGCACAGAAAAAAGTCACGGAATCTGGAGGAACGTAAGTTTTGGGGAAAAAAGGTGAAAGGAAACATTTGAAACGAAAACCCGCGCCAAAATTGTGGCCTATTCACAGAAAAGAGTTCGTTTGGACAGTTAAACCCAAGCCAGGGCCTCATCCAATCCCCAGTTGTTTGCCACTTGCCCTCATAGTCCGCGATTTGCTTGGGTTTGCCAAGACACGAAGGGAAGCCAAGACGATAATTTCGCAAGACAAGATAATGGTAGACGGAAAAGTTGGGCGGGACGAGCTTTTTTCAGCAGGCCTAATGGATGTAATCTCCATACAGGACGCAGAGAAAGCCTATCGAATTCTGCCCTCTAAAAAAGGATTAGCTCTTCACCCAATCAAAAAGGATGAGACAGGATTCAAACTATGTCGAATTGAAAGCAAAACAGTCGTCGACGGAGGACACGTACAACTCAATTTACATGACGGAAGAAATTTGTTGATTAAGGTGAAGGACGCTAAAAAACCTGAAGAAGACGTTTACCATCCAATGGACACGTTGAAAATTAATATTCCAGATCAAGAAATTATTGGACACACGAGATTAGCTGAAGGAGCTCAAGCGATAATTATTGGAGGCAAAAACGCAGGTAGACACGGCAAGATCACTGCCATCGAAGAAAGACCAGGCCAGAAGCGGAAAAGCCGACTCGTCACTATTGAGGACACCAGCGGCAAACATTTTCAAACGATCTCAAATCTTATATTCGTCATCGGCGACATCGAGCCAAACATATCCGTGCCCGAGGCTGAATGATTTGTCTGAAAAAGAATCACGCGAGATATGGCAAAAAAATCCTATGCTTAAACCTAGAATTGAAAAAGTAACTGTGAACATGTCTGTGGGAAAGTCTGGAGAAGCACTTGAAAGGGCGGCAAAGATCTTGGAACAACTAACGCGACAGAAACCTTCCAAGCGAAAGGCCAAACAAACGATACGGGATTTTGGGATCAGGAAAGGGGAGCCAATCGCTTGTATCGTAACTCTTCGAGGACAGAAAGCGACAGATTTTTTGAAGCAAGCCCTTCAAGCTGTTGACAACAAGCTATCAAGGAATCGTTTTGATACTTACGGCAACTTCTCTTTTGGCATTAAGGAACACATCGAGATACCTGGCACCAAGTACGTGCCAGAACTTGGCATACACGGTATGGACGTTTCAGTTACTTTTGGCAGACCAGGATACCATGTCAAGCGACGACGTCACGCCAGATCTAAGATCGGGCTACGCCATCTGTTAAACCGTGATGAGGCAGCCTTGTTCATTAAAGACGAATTTGGAGTGGAAATTACATAACGGTGATTTGGCTTGGTAAAACAGAAGCCTAAGAAGGAGCGGAAATACGGCAAAGGTAGTCGACCGTGCAGGCGATGCGGATCCTACGGTTCAGTAGTTCGCAGATACGGGTTAAACCTGTGTCGCCAATGCTTCAGAGAAATCGCCAAGAAACTTGGCTTCAAGAAGTATGAGTAGGAGGTTGACGGTTTGACAATGACAGACACGCTGGCAAACGGCTTGACAACCATCATGAATAACGAGATGCGAAACAAGCCAGAATGTGTAATCGGTCCAGCCTCCAAGCTCCTTGGAAAGACTTTGAGGGTGATGCAGCTGAGCGGCTACATTGGCGAGTTTGAATTTGTGGACGATGGACGCTCAGGAAAGTTCAAGGTGCAGCTCCTAGGGCGCGTGAACAAGTGCGGCGCCGTGAAGCCACGTTTTTCTGTGAAGGCAGGCGAGTTTGAAGTGTTTGAGAGGCGTTTTCTTCCATCCAGGAACATTGGTGTCCTCGTGGTCTCCACCTCTCAGGGAGTGTTGCCCCATCGGGAGGCTAAAGAGAAAAAGATCGGCGGGCGACTTCTAGCGTTCATCTATTGAAAGAGGGGGGGTTGAAAATGCGTGTCATAGAAGCAGTGAGATCAATTGAAGTCCCTGAGGGTGTAGATGTCACGGTGGAGGGAAGGATAGTGACGGCTACTGGCGAAAAGGGGACGTTGACACGGGACTTTTCTCACGCCCCCATATCTATTTCATTAGAGGGTAATTTGGTTAAGGTTCACACGAAATGGCCTCGCAAAAAGGAGGCAGCCCTCGTAGGGACCGTCTCTTCCCACATCAAAAACATGATAACAGGTGTAACCAAAGGCTTTACCTACAAGTTGAAAATCGTGTTCTCCCACTTCCCAATATCAGTTAAGGTCAAAGAAAAAACGGTAGCCATAGAAAACTTCACTGGAGAACGAAGCCCACGCGCGGCCAAGATAATGGGTGACAGCAAGATTGTGGTAAAGGGTGAAGACGTGATTATCCAGGGAATCAACATCGAAGACGTCGGTCAAACAGCCGCAAACATTGAGAGCGCAACGAAGGTAAAAAACAAGGATCCACGGGTATTTCTCGACGGCATCTATGTCTATGAGCAGTACGAAGGGATGGAAGCGTGAAGAAAGAGGAAGAGCCAGCGAAGTCTGCCAGAGAACGCGCTCTAGCCGAGCGGAAGCGCGTCAAAAGCAGGAAACCTCACTTTAGGCGACAGGAGAGTTGGCGGTACAAACGAGTAGATGAGAGCTGGAGAAAACCCCGTGGCTTGGACAGCAAAATGCGCAAGAAAGTAAAAGGTTGGCCTAAGTCCCCAGCGATTGGTTATCGAGGTCCCAAGGAGGCGAGGAGACTTCATCCCTCCGGATACGTTGAGGTTCTCATTCGAAACGTAGACGACGTCAGTGGGATTGACCCCGAGACACAAGCTGTTAGAATTGGTCACACAGTTGGAGCTAGGAAGAGAGTTGAGATTTTGGCTAGGGCTGACGAGTTAGGGATCCACGTTCTCAATCCGAGAGTGGCTGAAGAAGCGGTTGAGGAGGAACTCGAGGAGGAGGAACGTGCAGAGGAAGAGGAGGAGGCGGAATCCGCCGAGGAGAGTGGAGAGGAAAGGTGAGTCTTAGGAGTCAACGTCGCTTGGCCGCCGAGCTTTTGAAGGTTGGTGAAGGTCGGGTTTGGATTGACCCTGAGCGAATCGACGATGTTGAGGCGGCGATTACTAGAGAAGAGATTCGAAAGTTGATTCATGAGGGTGCAATTCAGAGCCGTCCCAAGCAGGGTGTGAGTCGCAGTCGAGCAAAGGCTTTGCATGAGAAGAGGAGAAGAGGGTTAAGTAGGGGACCGGGGCGAAAGAGTGGATCTGATAGAGCGAGGATTTCTAAAAAGCAAGCCTGGATGATTAGAATCAGGGCTTTGCGGAAGAAACTGCGTGACATGAAGGCAAATCGTGTTATCACAGAAAGTGTTTATCGTCGACTCTATGCCATGGCGGGCAGCGGAGTGTTTGAATCGACAGCCGAATTAGAGCGTTACGTAGAAACTCGTGGCCTAGGAAGAAAAAGATAAGCTGCCGTTACTCGTTTTTAGATGATCTTCGTCCATTTTCTCTAAATATATTTCAGGTTCCCAGAGTTCGACGCGTGTAGAAAGTATTCCGATGATTGCACATTCTTCGCAGAATGGAGCTCCACGCGCGCAATTTCTTTTCAACAGTTTCCATATTTGACAAGTTTTGTGTTCACGTTTCCAAACTGTTTCTTATGTCGTCAGCATTATGTCCTCTTGGAATCCGCATTCTTCCGTAATCTGGTCTTTCTTGCATCCCCAACAAAGATCGTCATACTACGTGTACTCTCCTTTGGAAATCTCGTCTCGGCACGCGGAGCAACAGAGTTTTTTTTCGTTCATTGTCCTGTGCGTACGCATATTGAAAAAAGGGGTAGGGGAGAGGGGGTATTAAGAATTAGATGCACACAAATTTTTGGCAATCGTTGGCAGGACCGAGGACACACAGGGACGCGCAGAAAGAGAAAGAAACTTTATAAGTTCAACTGCATCCACACAAGTGAAAAACAGACAACCTAGGAAGACCAAAAGAAGGAAGTTAAACCATGGCGAAAGGTCCCACGTACCGCGTTCCTTTCCGAAGACGAAGACAAGGAAAAACCAATTATCAAAAAAGAAAAGCCCTCATCGTATCAAGACGACTCAGGCTAGTAGTAAGAGGGACCCAAAAGCATACATTGATTCAATTCATCAAAGCCAAAACAACTGGAGACGAGGTAGTCGTTTCAGCCCACTCGCAAGAACTAACAAAAAACTACGGATGGAAAGGAGGATGCGGAAACCTTCCAGCCGCCTACTTAACCGGACTTCTATGTGGCCGCAGAGCGACAGTGCACAATGTGAAAAGCGCGGTTCTGGACATGGGCCTACAGTCACCCTCAAAAGGCGCACGGGTCTTCGCCGCTCTGAAAGGCATCCTCGACGCAGGCGTCGCAATCCCACACAAAGAAGACATTTTACCTGATGAAACAAGAATCCAAGGACAACACATTGCCGAATACGCAAAACAGTTGTCACTAGATCCAGAAGCCTATGAAAAGAGGTTCGCGGAGTACCTATCTAGAAGCCTCCGTGCTGAACAGCTCCCTGAACACTTCTCCACAGTAAGAGAGAAAATATCCTCTTCATTTAAGGAGGAGAAAAAATGACAACTCTCGAAGAAGAATGGAAACCTCGCACAAAACTCGGGAAAATGATCCTAGAAGGTAGCATCTCCTCCATGGAAGAAGTCTTCACAGAAGGACTGAAAATACGAGAACCTCAAATAGTAGACGTACTCATTCCAGACCTCCAAGAAGAAGTTGTCAACATAAACCTTGTGCAGAAACAGACGGACGCAGGTGAAAAATCTCAGTTCAAAGCCACCGTGGCTGTTGGAAACCGTGACGGATATATAGGCCTGGGCTCAAGAAGCGCACGACAAGTGCGTACCGCCATTGAAAAGGCCGCTATGGACGCACGTCTCAAAATAACGCTTGTTCGACGAGGTTGTGGAAGCTGGCAGTGCGCTTGTGGTAGGCCACATTCTCTTCCCTTTGAGATTCGCGGGAAGTGCGGCGGAGTGGAAATCGCACTCATTCCAGGTCCCCGCGGCCTAGGTGTTGTCGCGAATGAAGTGGGTAAAGTCATCTTGGGACTCGCCGGCGTCAAAGATTGTTGGACAAGAAGCTATGGTTCCACTAGGACTGTTCCTTCCTTCGCCTGCGCTGTCTTTCAAGCTCTTCGAAAAACTTATGACCTCATCACGCCGGCAGAGTGGGTAAGATAGATGAAAGAAAGACGAAAATGCTTGGCCATAATTCGAGTTCGCGGAATGAGCGACGTTTTTCGAGAAGTAGAGGAAACATTGCAGATGCTTCACCTGACCCGCAACTGCCACGCCACCCTTATCGACAATCGCCCATCCTACCTCGGCATGCTGCGTAAGGCGAAAGACCACATCACGTGGGGGGAGATTTCGAAAGAGACTGTGACACTCCTACTTAAGGAAAGAGGCAGAGTTATTGGTAACAAAAAACTGAGCGACGAATACATCAAAAAGGCAGGCTACAAATCTCTAGGCGACTTGGCTGAAGCCATACAAAAAACAACGGTTGAATACAGCAACCTTCCAAACATAAAGCCCATGTTTCGCCTTCACCCGCCAAAAAAGGGGTTCAAGGGAAAAGTAAAAAAAAGCTACATTACTGGTGGCGTAACCGGATATAGGGGAGAGGCTATAGACGACCTTATAAGACGAATGATCTAGAGCATATTTTGGTATTTACATGAAAGTTTGCGTGCTTTCAAGCACGTGTGACTGTGACACAACAGCAACACAACTTTAAATATTTGTTTACACGATAAACATCCTGAGAGAAGAATTTATGCCTTGGCGCAAAATCAAGGTTCGCAAAAGTGGCCGCAGACCTAAGCAAGGATTGAAGTGCGATAAGTGCAGCGAGAATCTGAAACCTGGAGAGGAGGCCTTCCACATTCGGCACACTCACCACGTCAAGTATCGATGTTTCCGTTGTTTTGTGAGCATGTGGGTTTGAGAAACATGATGCGTGCCCAATGAGATTATTCAAAAGTACGTGATGCGCATACGATATATGAATAATGTTTTTATGCGAAAAGGGTTCTAGTTGCAGAGAATCAGGTTTTGCAGCAGGTGGACAGACAAAATGTTTTCGGGAGGGAAAAGATGCCTGGTGAAAATACCTCTAAGGAAATGATTCTCAAATATTGTTCGCCGCGAAAAGAGGTTCCTTTCTCTCAAAACGAGTATCGAACGCGGTTAGGTCGAGTTCGTGAGATAATGGCCCGAAAGAAGATCGATCTCCTCTTTTTATCGGCTCCAGAGAGTCTTTTCTACATAAGTGGATATCAAGCGGAATGGTATCAGTCCCAAAGCCCCGAGATATGGCCGCCCGCCAGCGGAATTGCTATCCATGTGAATCGTGATTACTTCATACACTTCGACACTGAAGAGGAAGAGATCCTATGCCGTTATACTACCGTATCTCCCGACATTAGAATATATCGAGAGACGGCGGAAACTACTGGGATGCTTTCTTGGATAGTGCAAGAACTGAAGAAGGAAGGATGGCTTCCCGGAACCGTCGGCCTAGAAATGCGAAGTTACCGACCAAATCGAGCGGCTAGTGAATCAGTTCAGTCAGCGTTGGAAAAAGAAGGCTGCAGAGTGGTTGACGGAACGGATATTGTAAAGGAGGCTCGTGCCGTCAAGTCTCTTCAAGAGATCGCATATGTAGAGAAAGCGATGCAAATCGCAGAAATCGGCATGAAAGCGGCGATTGAATCAATAAGACCAGGAATGACTGAACTCCAAGTTTACGGCGAAATAGTCCACGCAATGGCAAAGGTGGGAGGCGAGAATCCGGGAATTCCTGTTCTCGTTACGTCTGGGCCTAAAAGTGCCTGTCTGCACGCACTCGCAAGCCGAAAGAAGATTCAGAAAGGAGAGATCGTCAACGTTGACATCTGCGGCGTTTATAATCGATACCACGGCGATATAGCTCGAAGCCTTTCAATGGGAAAGCCAAATCCTGACGTAGCAAAAGTTGTTGAATTATCAGCAAGAGCGTTTGAAGTACTCGGCGATTTGATCAGACCAAATTTGCCAGTCTCTGAATTGAACCACACAATGAAGGCATACTATCAAGAGGCTGGGATATTGCAGGACAGATGGTGGGTCGGCGGCTACGAACTTGGAATAGCATTCCCTCCTGATTGGGTGGGCGAGTTTGTTTTTGACCTGGATCTTGCTGCGGGAGATCAGCTGTTTGTCCCAGGGACCGTTGTCAACTACGAGAGCAATTTCTATCTTCCACATAAAGCTGGAGTATCATATCAAATCAACACGTTGATCTTTACGGAAAAACAGGCGAGAATTCTAGGTAAAATTTCGAATGACCTAATTGTAGTTGAAAGATGATACCAATGTTTTGATCGAATTTTCGCTCTCGCGCGTTTAGTCCCTCTCGTGCATAATGTTTCTGGGTTTGATTTACGACGCGCGGACTTGCAAGCGCTCGCAAGACAATTGACAAAGGTCTTCATGCTATAGAGTTCCGCGAATTAATTTCTCATCTCGCGGAGAAGCCCCATAAACCAGGAGTCGAGTCATACAATCGTTGCACTGTGTCGTTATGAAGACATCCCCCGTGCGCGCACACGTGGATTTCAAGTCATGAGGACCTTGAGCTTATGGTAAGCATCAAGGAATTCAACGCCCTTCCCTGACGTCTTGAAAAAACCTGTTGTGTTGGTTCCTTTTTTTGAGATAAAAATTAGCATGTCCAACCCCATAAGAAGCTTCAAGTATGTTTGAAGTTGCTTGTAGCTGAGATTACATCTATACATGATGCGCGTCTTTCTTGCTCCTTTACGTGCCTCATTCAAAATACTTGCCATAATATCTATCTCACTTCTAATCAGAAAACTACTGGATAATCCCTGCTTTGCTCCAAACCTACTCGCCATCAAAAGAACTCCAAACGCATCATACCCCAAATGAAATGTTATGCCTGAAAAAGAGACATAATAAATTTGTTGTACAAACAAAACACAACATCACAAGACATGGGATAGTGACTGAGAAAGAATGACGGGAAAAACTAGAAGAATACTGATTTGACAATATCTCCGCACGTTCCAAGGTCATCAAATGGCATGGTTACGCCTAATACAGACTCCCGTTTCATAGAAGTTAAATCTGATGAAACCGAAATCTCAGCTCAGTAAAGTGGCACGGGAGTCCCATCTTGGGGAGGTGAACCATAAACTTGGAAAGGGAACTGATTAGGAACCTGAAAAATGAATTGCGCGCAATAAGACAACGGATTGACAGAGAAAAGAATCCAGCGAAGAAAACTGAGATGGCCAAAGCCTATCGCAAAATGACCAAAGCATTGAGCTGAAAGTAAAATACACTGTGGAAGAATCATGCGCACGCGGGTTCAACGCGCGCAACAATATGAAATGGAGCACCAAGCAAAAGAAGGATTTTCTGAGAAAAGGGGGAGAAATGTCCACAGGTGAACATATTAAACCTCACAACATGTCTTTCTTACAGTCCCGGAGAACATTGTTTATTTCTTTCGTCACTTCCTCATCGAGTTGAGTTGGCATATGGGATGAAAGTATTTGCCTGACCTTTTCCTTTGTTCTTTCGACGATGGAACCATCTGTCGAGGGCAGAATTGAAGCCTCTTTTTTGAGCCAAATTTCTTGTTGGAAGTGTTCTAGAGTATGCCTAATTCCCAAGAAGTTGCCTCCTGGACCAACCTCATTGATGGCATCGAACCCCAAGGTCTCTTCATCAACATTGAATTGACGGAGATAAGCCTTGGCCTGTTCCCATGCCTCAAGGTCAAGTAGCAACTGCTCTAGTGCCGCGCTTTCAGCGTTTTCTAGGGAACCTAAGCCAGAGGAAATGTCGCCGCGGGCTAGCTGCGAAAGGGCGAGCCTTTTGGACGCTAAAACGAGAGAATTCCAATCATTCGGAGTCTCGTCCATCCCTATACCTGTTGTATAGCAAGGAAGCTTGTACAGCCGTGCCATCTGAGTGGCTCCTGCCGCAATGAGAGGGAATTCCGGTGCTTGATAGTTGATTTCGCCCGTTCTCATGTCGGCTGATGATGATTCGGCACAGTAGATCATCGGAGCGCCTGGGTTTGCGCATTCAAGGATAACTAGAGAGCCAAGGTTTTCACTGTTAATTATGGTCAATGTTCCTGCAATCGTTGCGGGAGCTGTACTGCCACACAAAGCCATGGACATGGGAACAATCGGAACTCCAGCCCTAGCCAACTCAACCATAGCCTCAGATGAGCCTTCCTCGAATACAAGAGGACTAACAGGGCAATTCACCGAACAGAATATAGGTCGTTCTCGTAGTTTCTCTTCGCCATCGACGACGGCCGATGCCAACTTAATCTGCCATTTTGCTTGTCTCTCATTGAGGGCTCTATTCAGAATGTGCTTTTCTGTGTGTTCAAATGAGATGGCTAGGCCGTAAACGGTTTGAACAGGAGGGGGTAATTCCGTAGGAGCCACTATGGAGTCGAAGAAATCAACGCCGTCAAGATAGTCACTCAGAATGGCAAAATTTCTTAAATCAGATGCTTTCGTCATTCTCTTTTCTCCAGTTTCCAGATCTCGCATAAAGCTCGCGTAGCCGCTTGTAGCAATGAAAGTAAAATCTTTTGAGGGAAGTTTAAGGTCGAATTTTGGATCTCTCCCGCACAGAATTATTTCCTTTGGCGCTTTCTTAGCTGCTTCTTCTACGAGGGAGCTTGGAATTTTCACAATGGAATGGGTGGAATCCACTTCTGCGCCATTCTCAGCAAGAATACTCTGCACTTTCCTGCTGAGAACTCTTATTCCAATTTCTTCCAGTATTTTCAAACTCGTTTCATGTATACTCGCAATCTCATCGTCGGATAACAGCACTATGCGCCCAAACGCCAGACGAACACCTCCGAGTAGCCTGGAATCCTGAGTATTGTAGGCAGATAACTCGCGATTCCTCTGAGTTCAGATTGGCTCATAATATATAAGACGTGTGTTTCGGCGTAGATCGACCCATAGNNGAGTTTGGTAGATATCTCGCTTTCACGTTGGTTCAAACCCCGCCTCCTACGTGCTTGATGGCATAACAATATATTTTTGACAGCCAAATCAGAAATATGTGATGACGTTGAAAGAAGCGGCAATAGTCATCGACAACTTAACCAAAAAGTTTGAAGATGTTACTGCAGTGGATGGACTTAGCCTAACAGTTGAAAAAGCAGAGCTTTTCGGATTACTTGGACCAAACGGAGCAGGAAAAACCACTACCATTAATGTTCTCAGCGGTCTTTCGGAACCAACAAGTGGTTCAATTAGGGTGGGTGGCTATGACGTCGGGAAGGAACCGGACAAAGTTAAACAGTTGATAGGCGTCTGCCCACAAGACACAGCGGTGTTTTCGTATCTCACCGGCAGAGAAAATGTAGAACTCTTCGGAAACCTTCATGCAATGCCAAAGGAGAAACTGAAGAAGAATGCAGATGACCTTCTAACTAAAATGGGATTGTTGGAAGATGCCAAACGACAGGTTGGAAAATATAGTGGAGGCATGAGGCGTCGAATAAACCTCATAATGGCTTTGGTACATGATCCGGAAATAGCTTTTCTGGATGAACCTACAGTTGGTATGGATCCTCAATCTCGCCGCGCTGTCTGGGACTTCATAAGGGAGCTGAGAAAGCGGGACAAAACGGTTGTTCTGACGACGCACTACATGGAGGAAGCTGAGGAGCTCTGCGACAGGGTTGGCATAATAGACTACGGAAAGCTCATCGCTCTCGGTTCACCAGCGCAGCTCAAGGCTGAGTTCGAAGCGAAAAACCTAGAGGAAGTCTTCATCCAGCTGACCGGTAGAAGGATAAGGGAGGAATTGTAGATTGAACTCTCAACGCGTGTCTTCGCTTGTAAAAAAAGATCTAAAGAAACTGATCAGAGAACCCGCGACACTGTTCTTGATCATTCTCTTCCCGGTTATTCTCACTTTAGCATTCGGAGCCTCTTTTGGCACAATTGGTGGCACCCAGTCAACCACATATGAAATTGGAGTAATCAATACGGGTTCAGCAGGACCTTACCAACAGTGGTCGCAACATTTCATCGGGAACCTTACCAATGCGGAGATTTTGAATATTCGAAACTATTCTGACAATGAGACGGCGCAAGAAGATTTGATTCAGGGGAAAATTCAAGCCGTCCTGCTGATACCTGAAAACTTTGGGCAAAGCTGTGATTCCTTCTGGAAGGCACCAACAGACCCAAGCCTCTGGGTGAACACAACGCTTCAATTGTATCTCGACAGTGGGTCCCTTTTTGCAACTCAGGCGATTCCACCAATTATACAGCAAGTTCTTGAAGTAACCATCTACGGAGGCAGGCCGATCCCGGTCCCAAGGCCAATTCAGATTGGAAGCCCATCTCTAGTTCAAGCTAGCAAGCTCACAATGTTTGATTATATGGCGCCAGGAATATTTGCCTATGCCGCAATCTTTCTCACGATGACAGTAGCCCAATCGTTCACCATCGACCGAGAAAACGGATTGCTCAGAAGAATCAACACTACACCCACCACGCCCACAGAGTTTATGATGAGCCAGATGATCTCAAATATGGTCACAGCCCTAGTCCAAGTAGCCCTTGTTTTCGCGATGGCTCATCTTGTAGGCTATCGTCCAAACGGCGACGCATCCAGCTTTGCCATGGCGTTCATCATAGTATCGCTTTTCTCATTGTGTAATGTCGGATTCGGTCTGATCACGGCTACACTAGCAAAGTCTTCTGGAGCAGCTACAGGACTATCATTCGTATTCATAATGCCACAAATGTTTCTAGGTACATTCGTAGGATTTGCCCTGTCTCCAAGTGCTCAAGCAGCGGGCAAGTTCGTGCCCAGCTATTATGTAACTGACGCATTAACATCGCTTTTCTTGAGAGGCGCGCCGCTGTCAAGTCCAACGATATTGCTGGACCTTTTGGTAGTATCAATCTACAGTGTGACAGCGCTGTTCTTAGGTATACTGTTGTTCAGGAAATATGGAAGAACCTAGACGGTGTCTAGCCGAGGCTGACAAACTTAGCAGTACTGGGAAAGAGAATAACTTAGATTGGAAAAGAGTAGTCTATGCTTTAGCGGGTTTGCTTGCGTACGCCCAAACCATCACTACGCCCATTGTTAGAAAGGCACCGGCCAACCCTGACAGAACCCATTCAACACTAAGTATTTCTGGAAATATCGAGAGGATCACTGGCAACACGTAGTGGTAACTGAAGTTAGCTATTACCCCCGCAGCGAATCCTAAGATCGCAAATATTCCTAGCACTTTTATTCTTTCACTCATTTTTGTCACCTTGCCCTACGTTTCGATTTTCGCCCTTTTGAGTTTAACTTACACAGTTCTGTCTATTGAAGGGAAAGCAGTCAGGTCCTCTTTGCATGTAGAGTTTAAAGCACAAAACACCGAGAAAATCGGGATATAGCGCCATATGTATACTCGAATGTTTCAAGCATATTAAAAATGGTATAATACGTTAAAAAACGCCTTCATCTCTTTAGAGGAATCGAAAATGTCCGAGAAATTCGCTAAAAAATGGGAAAAAGATTATGGCGGTGAACCTTTAACGCAAAGACTCAAGGAAGCCGTTCGACCTCCAGGTCCATTGAAACCACGCCTCGACTTCGCCGTTAGACGAATTGAAATGCAGATTCAAAGGCTGGACAAGGCAACTGACCGCTTTTCAGAACGCGACAAAACCATCTTTAAACGAATCGTTGATGCATACTCGAAACATGACATGCCACGCGCCAACGTTTTCGCCAATGAACTGGCTGAGATACGCAAGATGGAAAGAATGATCATGCATGCAAGGCTTGCTCTAGAACAGATAGCCCTCAGATTGAGCACAGTTTCAGAGCTCGGTGACGTCGTAAGCACGCTTGCTCCAGCAGTGGGGGTGTTGCGGGGCGTCAGAAACGGGATGTCAGCTATCTTTCCTGAAGCAGAAAGAGAGCTTGGACAAATCGGAAACCTGCTCAGCGGCATAATCATAGATGCTGGTCAGAGCACCGGACTAAGCATAAACTTCGAGACAGCCAACGAAGACGCTCAAAAGATTCTAACCGAAGCAGCCACAGTTGCGGAACAGAAGATCAAGGAAAAGTTCCCAGAGTTGCCCGCAGGCATGCCAGCAGTTGGCGAGAAGACTCTAACTGAAGCCTGAAACCTCTCCGCAAAGCAGTAGACATCCAACAAAGTAGGTGACGCTATGGTCAAGTCATCTTCCAATCCCTCTCTATTTATTGGCAAACCTGTTATGGACGAATACGGACGGCAGATTGGTCGAATAGCATCTCTCGCAATTAGCCCAAGCGGTCGTATTAACGGAGTTTTCGTTCAACATGAGGACGGAGGATTCTCTAGGTATCCGAATGATCAAATCAGAATGTCTGGCGACGACATTGTGTTCTTGCCGCTTATCAAGTTTAGGGTGAAAGCTCTCTGCAACGAGATACCCCTCATCTGGAGGAAAAACCAAGCTCTAAATGAGCTTTTAGAGAAACAGAAAGTCTCCCCAGAAATTTTTGAAGAACTCCACGAAAGCTTTGAAGGTGCCCTAAACCAATTGAAAACCGATGCTGAGGAGATCCAAAAAGACGTAGAAGAACAAATCGTCAAGTGTGCCCAACAGATCAAGGAGCTTAACTCAGCTCTAATTCACCTAGAGATCGAACGAGAAATCGGCAAAATCAACGATGAATCATACGAAACGGCCATGGCAATGATACAAGAAGGCTTGAAAACAGCAAACGCTGAAAAAAACGACTTAGAGACCATGAGAAGCCAGTTGTCCAACATAGTTCTCGGAGACACCACCACAACTACAGCACAGACTGATGAAGAGAAAGAAGCTGTTCCCTCCGATGCTGCTCCTCATGAGGCATCACTTCCAGAGTCCACCTCACTCCCTGAACCCCCCGTTGTAGTTCACGTTAGAGACGCAGAAAAACAGAGCTCTTAGGCTTCGGGACAGGCGGTGGATTGTGGTCAAGAGTCTTTTCCGCTCTCCCCCACCGCTAAAGGACGTAGTTTTTAAGTCGATAGGCAAATTGAAGTTTCAGCAAATAAAGCTGGAACAAGTCACTATTCGACTTCGCGAGAGGGATAAGGCTCTCTTCGGAAAATGCATTTGGGCGATCAAGGGGAAAAACAGAGACCGGGCAATAATCTGCGCCAATGAGCTGGCTGAAGTTAGAAAACTAATCAACATGCTCGCGCAGACCCAGCTTGCTATAGAGCGCATCATCCTGAGACTCGAGACAATTAGAGAACTAGGCGACATCATGGTTGATCTACTTCCCTCACTTAGAAACCTCAAAAGCCTTACAGAGCGTCTCGTCAGGGTTATGCCTGAAATGGGACGGGAACTGGAAAGGGTGAATGACACTATTAGCGAGACAATGGCCATCACAAGAATTAGTTCCATGCGAACGGTCGCGCCCATCGAAGTGAAGACTCCGGCCGGCGAGGAAATACTCAAAGAAGCTTCTACGTTCCTAGAAGAAAGGTTGACAGAGAAACTCCCTGAACCGCCTGTTCCTATCATCGCCAAAGAAAAAGTTGAACCGAAGAGGGAGATGAGGCAAATGGTTGCTCTGGCCACCAGTTGTCAGGTTCATAATCCTGAGCGAAAACCTGAGGAGTATTTCTCTTACAAGGACCTGAAAATGCAAAGCGTTTCCCTTACCATCAAGGAGTCCTCATCCATAGAAGATGCCCTGCTAGATTACGTCAAGAAGAACAAGGGTGAAATTGACACGGTTCAGTGCGCAAATGAGCTAAACGTTCCGTTCAATGATGTAGTGGAGACACTGGAGAAATTGGGCCAAGAGGGAAAAATAAGAATCCAGCAGTGATCAGACATGAGCGCCTCTCATGAACTTGAAAAGGCAGCAACCAGCTACGCACTGGAAGCCGTCCGCCTCGATAAACAGGGTTCCAGAGGAATGGCCATCACTATGTACCAAAAGGCCATCGAATCCCTCCTAAAACTAGTCCAGTTATATCCCGAATACGGGTTGAACAAGGTCTACATTCAAAGAGCAATGGCATACCAACAGAGAATACAGAGCTTGCAGGGTGTTGGACCAATCGAGCCACAGCTTGAAGAACAAATGCCCGATGCGACCGTGCCTTCACAGGTCGAAAAGGCGAGCTTTGATGAACTCGTGCTTAAAGAAAAACCGAGTGTGAAGTGGGAAGAAGTTGTAGGCCTGGAATTGGCAAAGAAAGCCGTAAAGGAAGCTATAGTCTATCCGGTTCAAAGGCCTGATCTGTTTCCTTTGGGATGGCCAAGAGGAATCCTGCTGTTCGGACCACCAGGGTGCGGAAAAACCTTGTTGGCCGCCGCCGTTGCTACAGAGATCGACGCAGCATTTGTGTCAGTCGACGCAGCATCCGTCATGTCCAAGTGGCTGGGAGAAGCCGAACAAAACGTTGCCAGACTCTTCACCTCAGCCAGAAAATCAGTCAAAAACGGACGCCCAGTCATCGTCTTCATCGATGAACTCGATTCGCTGATAGGCATGCACTCAAGCGAAGTGGGCGGCGAAGTCAGGGTGCGCAACCAGTTTCTCAAGGAAATGGACGGCGTGATAGATAAGGGAAAGAAGATCCACGTGTATGTTATTGGAGCCAGCAACAAGCCATGGGATTTGGACTGGCCATTTATAAGGAGATTTCAGAAACGAATCTTGGTTCCCTTACCTGACCACTTGGCTCGCCTTGACATGTTCAAGCTTTACACCAGCAACTTGAGGATGGCACCAGACACGGATCTCCACAAGCTAGCCCGATTATCTGAAGGATTCTCTGGAAGCGACATACGCGACATATGTCAGTCTGCGCACCTAAAGGTCATCGGCGAACTCTTCGAATCAGGTGAGGCAAACAATAAACAAGCTCAGCCGAGGCCCATATCCACAAAAGACTTTGAACAGATACTGGGAGAAAGAAAGCCCAGCGTTTCGCTAGACATGGTAGGATCTTACACTCGATGGTTTGAGGCTTTCAAAGCCCTGTAGCCTCGCTTGAAAACGCCTTAAAAAGTAGGCAGCCAGCCAAATTGGAAAGAAGCAATATATTAAGCTTTGCCAAGGGCTCTAACCCTTTTTGACAGTATTTCAAGCGTGAAAACAAAGATTCTTCTCTATCTCGCAATCTTACTGCAGAAACAGACTTGTATTGGAAATCTAGCTTCAAAACTCCCACTGTGCTATTTGGTTTTTTCAAAGAAAGCTAACAAAAAACGTTGCAATAGTAAGCAAATATGATTAAATCTTATATACTAGTAATTCATAAAAATGTTCCACAACATAAGAGAGGATGACGACTCCTAGGGCTCGTGAACTATCATTGATTCGGGGCTCGCTTTGGAAAGGCTTGAAGGGGTATCATTTCTTAACAGAACGTAAGAAACTCCTTTCTCTTTTCAGCAAACCTCTTCAAACCCCAAAAAAGTGCCCCAAATCAATTTTCGTTGAACACTCCCTTGGAAACGTCTTGCCTTTTTCTATGAGTGCAGATTGGTGCGCGCAAGCAGGTCCTCATCTACAATAAACTTATAAGGTCAATCGTTAACTGAAGAAATACGCAAGAATTAGAATTCACGAAGGAATTCTAGTTCTTGGTTGAACCCATGACAGGAGGTGCAACTTGAGTGTCGTATAGACAGAGTCGAGAGATGCATAAGGCAGTCTGTGCTGATTGTGGTCAAGAATGTGAAGTTCCATTTGAACCCGATCCCAGCAGACCCGTATATTGCAGAGATTGTTGGGCAAAAAGAAGGCAGCAGAGACGGCGTAGATATTAGGTTTCGGCGCCCTCTAGATCTCAACCGTAAGGTTTCTGCGCAATTTTCTCGCGTGTTTTGTTTAGGCCATTATCTCGTATCCAGTAGTAGGCGCTTCGACAATTAACATCAAGCCATTAAGAGTTGCGAGATTAAGGTCGGGAAATTCTGTAGGACATTAGCAACAGATCCGCCAAGTCGTAGACTTTGATTTTCTCGTAGCCCAGTTGTTTTAGTATTTCTCGTATTTGGATGTAGCAGAAAGGACATTGAGTGACGCATGCTTCGGCACCAGAAGTTATTACGAGTTCTCCTTTTCGTCGAGCCATCATCATAGATATGGAGCGTTCACCGGCACGTACTCCGCCTCCGGCGCCGCAGCATCTGTCAGATTCTTCCATCTCGACTAGGTCAACGCCAGGCATCTTCTTCATGACGAGACTCAGATCGTCGGGGGCATTTAGACCTCTGTTCAAGTGGCAAGGATTGTGAATTGTAGCTTTGACTTTGACTGGTACCATGTCTTTTGTGTTTAGGTCCACTTTTCTAGCCAAATACTGAGCGACATGCATCGTTTCAAATCCGAGTTCTCTTCCGATCAAGTCAGGATAGTTCAGTTTTATTGTCATGGCACATCCTGGACAGCCTGTGACAATCGTATTGACGCCAAGTCCTTCCAGGATTTTCATGTTTTTGGGAACAAGGTTTTCCTTTGCTTCATCAACCAAGCCCGCTCTCAGAAGGGGAGAACCACAACAGGTGAATTCAGAAGGGACAATGACTTCAACGTTGTTCTTGGTTAGAATCTGAATGATGGCTTTGCCGACTTCTTGAAGCCGATAGTCGGTCAGACAGCCTGGAAAATATCCCACAGTGTCCTTCGGATTCTTCACTCTTGCAGCGTAGCCCGTCTCAATCATTTCCAGCAGTGAAGTCCCCATCTTTTCAACAGTTCTGCCAAATTTGATCGCTCTACTTGTATACTCTTTATGGCCTGGCAATGGACCTAGCCCTGTCTTGGCAGCGATGGCCCTCATCTTTTCGATGGCTTTTTCAGGAATCTCGATTTCTTTGGGACAAGCTTCCACGCACGCTTTGCAAGTGGTGCATTTGTAGAGGCCTTCAATGAATGCCATTTTCACGCGGTCTTCAACGTCTCTTTCATCGAGTTGAAGTCGCGCGAATTTAGCATGATACATGGGACCTGAGAATTCTTGCCAAGCTTCTGCGACTGCTGGGCATGCCGCTATGCATGACCAACATTCAATGCACTCTCGAAGTTCCTTTATCGGTTCAATAGCCTCTGCGGTCATTATTTCCGGTCTAGGCGCTTTTTCGACTCTCTCCACATATGGACGCATTCGCTCAATTCGTCGCAAGCCTCTTTCCAAGTCTACAACCAAGTCTTTTACAATAGGAAATTGCAGAAGGGGCGTAATGGTGATGCCTCTTTCTTTTTCCAGCGCTGTTCGACATGCTATCTTAGGCTTTCCGTCTATGATAATCGTGCAAGATCCGCATTGTCCTGCTCTACATGCCCAGCGATAGGCTAGGGTGCCGTCGATGTTCTCGTAAATGTAGTTTAGTGCATCTAGCACCATCCATCCTTCGGTGTAGGGAACCTCGTAGGTTTCATAGTGGGGTTCCTTGTCGACGTCCGGATCGTATCGGAAAACCCTTATTTTGACCTTTTCAGCCATCTTCATGCCTCCGGTTTTAGCAAGGTCAGAACCACTGGAATCTTCTCGAATGCCATCTTTCCGTTTTCCTGCTTTATCACAATGTCTGCGAACCAGTTCGTATTATCGGTCTTCGGGAAATCCTTTCGATAGTGGGCGCCTCTTGTCTCCTCTCTCATAAGCGCTGCCTTTGCCATCATTTCAGCCGTGAGAACCATGTTTTCCACCTCAAAGGCTTTGATCCACTCGAGATTGTATCTTGTTCCTTGACCTGTAGCGTAGAGTTGAGGTATCTCCTCCCTCTGCATTCTTTCGATTTCTGAGACAGCTTCATGAAGTTCCGTTCCTGTTCTGAAGATGCCGACCTTGTCCCACATCAGGTTAGCAAGTTTTGTCCTTACTTTTACGGGTCGTATTCCTTCCCTTCTTCCCAAGAAACTCTGTGCATGTTTGATTTCGTTCTTCACCTGCGCTGAATCCATGGACACCTTGTTTGTCTTCCGAGCATGCTTTGCAGCGTTTTGTCCAGCTATCTTTCCAAAGACCTGAGTGTCGGCTAGCGCGTTTCCTCCAAGACGATTCCCTCCCTGAATCCCTCCGGTGACCTCTCCAGCGGCCCATAGTCCTCGGAGATCGGTTGCTGCTTCTTCGTTGATCATGAGTCCTCCCATAAGATGATGAGCTGTCGGAGCAACCTCCATGGGTTCTTTTCGTATGTCTACACCTGTGTCCAAGAACTGTCTCAACATCGTTTTAAGACGGTCTTCGATTATGTGAGCGTCGACATGGGATATGCTGAGGTAGACTCCTCCGTGGGGTGTTCCTCTTCCTTCAAGAATTTCTGTAGCGTTGGCTCGTGCGACTACGTCTCTTCCTGCTAATTCAAGGCGTGGATCGTACCTCTTCATGAAACGTTCATTTTTTATGTTGGTGAGTATTCCGCCCTCCCCTCTCACGCCCTCAGTTACCAGTCTTCCTTTAGCGGATTCGGGAAAGACCATCCCTGTCGGGTGAAACTGGAACATCTCCATGTCTATGAGGCTGGCTCCGGCACGGTAGCCCATGGCGTATCCGTCGCCAGTGTCCTGAGCCGCATTTGAGGTTGTTCTGTAGATTCGCCCTGTGCCTCCAGCTGCCAGCACGGTTGCTTTAGCTCGGAAAACAATAAAGTCGCCTGTTTGGTATTTAATACCAAATGCGCCTGCAACTGTGTCGTGTGCTTTCAAAAGATTCGTGACAAATATCTCTTCCATCACGTTTATGTCTCGACGCCTAACTTCCTCCACCAGGGTCGCCATGAACTCGTGTCCGGTTCTGTCAGACGCGTAGCAGGTTCTTCGGTAGCTCTGTTTCCCGAAGGGTCGCTGCACGATCTTTCCTTCAGATGTTCGATCAAACAGCGCACCATATTCTTCCAGATCAAGGATACGCTCAGGAGCCTCTCTCGTCAGGACTTCGACGAGTTTCTGGTTATTAATCCACGCTCCTCCTTTAACCGTATCTCTGAAATGAGACTCCCAACTGTCTTCTGGGTCCACGTTTCCAAGGGCGGCGTTGACTCCTCCCTCAGCCATGCAAGTGTGCTCACGCAGTCATAAAGCTGCGTTGTGAGCCTTGCCGAGCAGTTCCTTGCTGAGGAGGGTGACGTCAACGTTATGTTTGGATGCCTCTATCGCAGCTCTGCTTCCAGCACCTCCAGCGCCTATTACTAGGACTTCAGTGTCAATTGTTTCGTAGGACAACTCGTTCATCTTCCTTCCATTCAGATTGAAACTGCAATTATGCACTCAGCCTTTCATAAATCTTCTGCTTGTTCTTTTCAACTTGCTTTTGAACATCCGCAAACACGTTGTTTCCATGCGTGTCGATGGCAACAATCAAGGGACCGAAATTTTCAACGTTTAATATCCACAGTGCTTCTGGCATTCCAAGGTCAAACCACTCCACACTTTTCACTTTCTTTATCGCTTTCGCAGCAAGGACAGCTGCTCCTCCCGTGAAGGCTCCATAGACCGCTCCATGTTTTTTCATGCCTTCAGTGGTTCTTCGACCCATGCCGCCTTTACCGATAACTACTCGAACCTTGAAAGCTTTAATGAACTCGTCTTCGAAAAGGTCCATTCGAGTGCTTGTTGTAGGGCCAGCTGCAACCACTGTCCACTTGCCATCCTCCTTTTTCACGATTGGTCCGCAGTGGAACACCACCAATCCCTGAAGATCAATGGGCATCTTCTTTCTTTCTTTGAAGTATTCCAGCGCTCTTTTGTGGGCTGAATCACGCGCCGTAACCATGGTCCCCGTCACGTAGATGACATCGTTAACCTTCAACTTCCGCACGGCATCCTCTGAAATCGGGGTTTTCAGTGTGTAAACTGCCATCTCTTTCACACCACCTTATGGGTTAAGTATTCCACAGTTCCGTCGAAACTAATTCGAGCCGAAGCTCTCCTTGCAGCCCAGCATTGAACCGCAACTGCCACCGGATAGGAGGCAGGATGTCTATTGGCGTGATCAACATTTACACCTAGCACCGTGAATCTGCCGCCGAGTCCCATTGGTCCGATTCCCGTCATGTTTGCTGCCTCATACAATTCTCTTTCAAGTTTTGCTATCTCCGGATCAGCATTCGGCTGATCTATGGGTCTCAACAAAGCCGCCTTTGCAATTTTCATGGCGATGTCTGCGCCTCCACCTACTCCGACGCCCAAGATGTTTGGAGGGCAAGGTTTAGCGCCTGCATTCAACACGGTGTCGAGGACAAACTTTTTCAGCCCGTTCAAACCCTCGCCGGGCCTTATCATGCCCAGTGCGCAGACGTTTTCGGAACCGCCTCCCTTTGGGAAGACAGTGAGTTCGATTGTCTCCCCTTGTGTGACGTTCCAGTTTACGTATGGGATGTATCTACCCGTGTTGTCACCTGTATTTTTTCGTGTGAAGATGCCGACAGAGTTTGGACGTAGAGGTACCTCGTTGGTGGCTCTTTTTGTGGCTTTGATGAGGGCGTGCTCAATCGTGTCTAGGCCTTTTGCTTGGGCACCTGCTTTCACGTAAAAGATTATTATTCCCGTGTCTTGGCACATCGGGGTGCCAGTTTTTTCAGCCAACTCAACGTTGTTCAGTATGGCTTTGAGCTGAGTCTTTCCTACTTCGCTTTTCTCTTCACGATGCGCACGCTGCAGTGCTTCTTTCACGTCTCGCGGGAGTTTTGTAACCGCCTGTCGCAGAAGTTCAACAGCAACATTTTCAACCTTAATTTCGATATCCAACCCATCTTCCTCCCAGAGAGCATAGGGTTGGAACGTTGGTTGATATATTTTTTGTGTATCACTTATTTAGGAGGTCACTCTTCGTTTCGGCTCCAAGTGGTTTAAGGGGGAGAAATCCTGCAGGATTTCTTTCTATTCCAGATGGAGTTTCATAAAACTGAGATTCATGATGGAACACGATTCTAAACAGAAAATGGTTGATGCTTCGGAGGGTATGCTGACTTCATGAAAATGTTTGTTGTCTTTTCGTTGGACTTCTATTGGGCTAGACGATTTGACGTAGTATAGGATGGCGTAAGGTTTTTAAATCAAGTGCATGTGTGACAGTTTTTCGATCAGTTCTATCGTTTTTTCATCAACACTTGTGGCGCGAGCTATGTCAGTCAAGGTAACCAGACCTGCTAATTTGTTTCCTTCAACTATAGGCAGTTTTTTCACCTTGTTTTCAAACATAAGTCTCGTAGCTTCGACAAGTTCCATGTCTGACTTTCCAACTATGACCTGTTTTGTCATTATATCAGAGACCTTGGTTTCCTTTGGATCCCTGCATTTTTCGAGGACTCTTTCAAGCATATCTCTTTCAGTTAGGACTCCAGCAATCTTGTCCTCGTAAACGACCACCAAACAGCCTATTCTGTTCTTATTCATGAGTTTTACAGCGTCGTAAGCAGACGCGTCTGCCTCAAGGGTAATAACGTCTTTAACCATTATTTTTTCAATTTTCATGATCAACGCCTTCTGACAACCTACTGGAATGTGTGCATTAATAAATCTATTCAAGTGCAAATTCTTATTGAAAATTTGAATCAGAAATCAACTTTGAGATTAGACTTGTTCGACAATCAAACTTAAATATTAGGATGTTCTTTCTCGTACAGAGTTAAGGGGAGCTAGGTCAACCTGGCTGAGAGGACGACTGGTTAGTCGTCGACCCTTTGAACCTGATCCAGATAATACTGGCGGAGGGAGAATAGTGGGCTTAACTACCTCTGAAACCAAGATAATTGCAGAAGCAACAACTTTGATTGCACTTTCGAGTGCCCTATACTATACAAGTCGCACTTATTTTCCTTTTCTCCATCTTCCTCAAGGCGGTTCGATAACAGTTGCGAGTATGGTGCCCCTGTTTTGGTTTTCTCTGAGAAGAGGTCTGCGTTGGGGTGTTGAAGCGTGCACTGTTTATGGTTTAGTGCATATAGCATTAAGCGGCGGAGTGTATTATCCTACGCAAATCTTACTTGACTATCCTCTAGCTTTTGGGGCGCTAGGCTTAGCCGGTGCGTTTAAGACGCGCCCGCTTGTCGGAGTGGCGGTTGGCATGACAGGCAGATTTGTGTTTCACTTCATCTCTGGCATCGTTTTCTTTGCGGCTTTTGCTTGGCCAGGATGGTCCCCTGTTCCATACTCAGCTGCATATAACGCAAGTTATTTGGTCCCAGAATTCATAGTCAGCGCGATTATCATGTACGTTATTGTCAAGAGACAACTGCTTGAAATCTACCTCTAGGTCGAAAATAGTCATCGTTATTCTTCCCTCGTGTATTTTGTGTATTCCTCATCGAAAGTTTTCTGAAGATGCTCCTTCAAGATAGCTATTATAGGGGAGCCTGTCACCTCATAATTGCAAGAAATGGAGCACCCGCAGCTATTGTATGAAAAGTTTGGTTGAACGTTTGCTTTCTCGATTTCGCGCGCGCTTAGAGTCATGATTTGGTTTTGACTACAATGTTTAGGGGCTTTTCATAACATTGATATTCCCAATCATTGTGTTTAATTTTTCCCCCGAGTTCTTTCAGGAGGTCATACAACTCTGGAACCTGGTTCCTTGGGACGGCCTGCTCGTTTTTGCCTCTCCAAGCTCTCCAAGGGGCTTTATTTGACTTCTCAATTGTTGATTCAATTCTTTTTGCAACGGTATGTTTGCTCAAGTTAGTGCCAGCCTTTTCCAGTTTCTTCTTTCTTTCCCCCATACACTCCCCCAATTTTGAGCAAGCAATGCATTCATATGGAAATGAAGATGTGGAAATCCCTTCTAAATACCCTAGATAATGAAGACACCCCCTTACAATAGGCTCCACTTTAGATCTCCTTCGATTTTCTGGAGCCTCTTGATTCTCTGGTCTCTCGCGGATTTCCGGCGCTTTTTCTTTTTTTGCTTTCGTTTTTTGTTTCGTCTTAATTTTCGTCTTTATTTTCGTTTTTTTGATTTCTTTCGGCAACCATTTGTTTGCGGTTGACGGTTTAGATCTGATGAGCAATATCGTAAACAAAAGAGACATTGCTATGAGGACTAACGTGAAAACCGTGAACAAGAGACTGTCAGCATCGTGAAACACGGGATGTCACTTCAATTGATGTTTCCTTTGAGACCGCCTAAAATAGATTATGAATTTGGTCTATGAATTCAACAGATAAAAAAGCTCAAAACTAACCATGAAATTCGTATGGATTAGAAGACAACTCTGATCTACTGCAAAGCAAGTCACACGTATGCCTTGAAGCTATCGGATGAGTTAAACATCTAATTACCCTACTGTACGCATATTCAAAATACTGACACTCTCAGTTTAGTATGGTCAGAAGAGCGTGCGCTTTTGTCCGAGTGTACACTTGTGCATTTGTGGGGGGAATTAAAATTTAAGCCCACACACACTTATTCCTACTCTCTCCTACTCACTCACTCTCTCTCTACACAAAACATACACAAAAAAAACACGCACACGCGCACTCCAACTCAAAACCACCACTTCAGGCGTCGTCCTCTCGTCCTCACGTTCAGCGCAGTATGTCTAGCCCACTTACTAACAGGGACACCACACTTAGGACAAAAATCCACGTCTTCTTCTAGTTCGGTTCCACACTTCCAACAGTGACGCAATATGCTACATCTCCAAGGAAGATTATTCACCGAAGTCTTAAATAATTCTGTAGCGCATGCAAAGCCATAACGCCTAAACAACGCCTAACTAAAGCCCAAGCAAAGCCCAACCATAGCCCAACTATAGCCCGAATAATGAATGCATTCTTTCTCTCTTCCTTCGTCATGAAAAACCAAAGCTTTAAAGCCCAAACTCATAAAGTCTGGATTATGGGATATTTGGCTACTATTGGTGTCTTTTCGATTATGATTGGTTTTATCGTCTGGTTTCTCAGTCCTAGATATAGAGGAGAAATGAAAATACGAATCGGTCTCTTCAAGGGAGCTATTTCGTTTCTTTTTTTCCTACTGGGTATTTTCCTAACGATTCTAGATTCAATTCATCTGTTCTGAGATATCCTAAACGCCCGTTATCGCTGCATGCATGCATTGATGTTTAAGTGGTGAAGCGTTTTGCGCCAGTTGGCTTGGTTTTGCGTCTGTTTCTCAGCCAGACGTATGCAACAACTATCATGAAGCCCATTCCCGCAGCAGCCTCGGCTCCCAACGGAAACTCTGGAACTGCTGGGGGCGCGCATTTAATGGATTTTGAGGCGGTATCAGGTATTCCATCATTGTCGGTGACGGTTAAAGCGACAGTGTATTTCCCAACTGCCGTGTAGACGTGCTCCACGACCACGCCGCTACCAGAAGCACCATCGCCGAAATCCCAAGCATAGCTGACAATGGTTCCGTCAGAGTCGGTGCTGGCTGACGCATCAAAGGTCACCGTCTCGCCTACGATTGGTTCGGCGGGCGAAAACGTGAAAGATGCTGAAGGAGGAACCAGATATATGGATGTGACAAGCAAGTCTCCGACACCATCACCTGCAACGGGAACTGGGCTAACCCACTCAACGTGGAACCAGTATATGTTTGGATCAGGCGGATCAATCTGAAACATGTGTATCTGGTCTGACGGACTGAGAATGCCGTCGCCGTTGTCATCCCAGCTTTCCATAGTCCATCCGTCACACAAGTTTGGCTCCAGCTCGTGCCAATCCGAACCTGTCGGATCTCCAGTGGGGAACGTGCTTCCTGACCATTGTTCAAACAGGTAGTAAAATATTGGCTTGTTGTAGTGGCCATGCACTGGATTTATGAGGTACTGGGCTCCAGTTGGGTCTTGGTAGAAGCTATTTGCAACATCTATGGTCAATTCCGTGTAGTCGGTTAGGCTCTCGGATTTGAAATATAGGGTGCAAAGTCTTCCTGTGCCGGTGGCTCCTTCTGGAGGCAGTGGCAAGAAGGTTTCTGAGCATTCTATGTAGTCGGTTCCGTAAGACGAAATGAACGTTGGCGGGAATCCTGGAAAGGGATAAGTGGCTATAGACCATTCGTACAGGAAGTAAGTAGCATCTCCTCCATATGCTCCCACTGGCGTAAGCACTGTGGGGTCAACGGTAACGTATAGACCCCATGCGTGGATCCCTTCTAGGCCTGTTAGCACGCCCGTATCAACCCAGACGTCAACAATAACGTAACCTCCTGGAGCTACTCCAAGTATGATCCCGCTGGTACTGGAGAAGTACATCGTAAGGTCAAAGGTTACATCTCCATCTAAGGCTGCTACTGGCATTGTCATCATTATTGTGCTGATCGCGATTATTACCATAATCAATAATGCAAAGCAGCGTTCTTGCTTGGGTGCTTTCAACTTCATTCTCCTTCCTTTTCAATATAACTACTGTACTAACCAATATATGTCATTTGTGAAACAATCTTCTAGGAGTACATAATGGACTATCTTGTTCGTTAGTTGCATTTGTGAAAAAGCAGTCATTTGCGCCGCGTGCTCTAAGCCCATTTTACAAAAGAGCGAGGCTCTAAATACCAATTATTGCTTTCTCTCACATACGTCCAGCAGTGTGGTAAATATTTATGTTCTCGTCCGTACTGGTCAACTATCGTTATTCTTACCTCTATCTTAAGGTCTTCAGTGCTGTCTACACACTGCCTTGGAACACTGAAGTGCCCGAAAATTGAGGTACGAGGATTCAGGTTCCATTCTGCTTTTCCAGAATAATATCCAATTCTATCCTTGATTAATCCCAAATCTTTTCCACCAAGAATGGTTTTTGCCTCAACCTTAGCTTTCACGGGAAGAGAATCACCTACATGGCATGCATGCAAAGCATCTGGTGAGAATGCAAGGTTAACCATGGATGAAGGGAGCAAATAGAAATTGCGACGTGGATACTAAAAGCCTTTTTCTTTATGCATATGTCGTCAGATGAAGGTCAGAGACTTTCTGAAATACGAGATAGATTAGCCCTTCATCACCAACAATATCGTCGGGAAATATCAAAAATCCTCTCAAGGGGTTCGTCGCCGATGTGGACTCTCTAGAAGAGCCGAGCGAATTTGTAGACAGCCTAGAAAAGCCGTCTCTAGAGGAAAAAAGCCTAAAATAGACTTGTCACGGTGTCACAGTCCACAAGGGAGAGAGAGGATATAACTAATTGTAGACAAATTTAGAAGGCTTCCGTGCGGGCAGTCTAATTTGTAGACGTTTTTTCCAGTTGTAGACACTAACTTGTCACGGACTCGCGAAATTTGTAGACCCGTACGGGAGCTATGTTAACATTTGTCTACAAATCTCTCTCGCGCAAAAAGTTAGGAGTATGTTAGGCTCCTAGCTAACATTTTCCATAGTTTTATGTCTAAAACCTAATCGCGCGCAAATTCGGTTCCAATCCTCTACCGAGTCATGGCTCTCTTGAACACTGGGACCGCAATTGCGGTCATGATTACTCCGAAGCCTATGAGCACCACGAGCTCAGTGGTTATCATGGACACGCCTGCTCCAAGCACCATGACCTTCCTTAGGGCTGTGGCTGCGTAGGTCAGGGGGAGAACTTTTGAGATGCCCTGCATGTACCATGGCATCTGTTGGATCGGGAAGAATACGCCACTGAGGAACATCATAGGGAACATTAGGCTCATCATCACCATCATAGCTGTCTCCTGATCCTTCGCGAAGGACGTTAGCACAACGCCAATGCCGACGAAGCTGAAGACTCCCAATAGAAGCAATGCGAAGATTAGCAGAATGTTTCCGTGAATGGTGACCCCGAACAAAGCCACAGCCAACGCGAGTATGAGAATTCCTTGAAGTAAGCCTCTAGCCGTTTGGGCAAGGGTTTTCCCAACGATTATCGCAAGCCTATTGATGGGAGCGACCATCATCCCGTCTAGCGTGCCAACCTCCTTCTCCTGTGAGATGGCTGCAGGGAGCCCTGTCATTACGCTCATCATCACAGTCATCGCCATTAACCCAGGAGCTATGAAGTCGAAATAACTGAAGTGCCCTGGAACGGCTCCCTCTGTCTGAACACTATATGGCTTCACGATCGCCAGTGAGTTGCTTTCGTTGACCGTTGAGTTTAGCCCTTGAACATTCTGCTGTGCCAACCACGTACCTATCTGGTTAAACACTTCCTTCAGGGCAGTCTGCAGTAGCGCTGACATTTGGGGGTTAGATTGGTCGATTACGATTGTGATTGCCCCCTGATTTCCAGTCATGAGGCTTCCGGTGAAGTTGCTGGCAATTACTATGCCTCCTTCAACGTCTTCCCGCTGGATCATGTCTCTTACCTCATCGAGACTTGACGCATGAGTAATAGTCATTATACCTGTGCTATTGCTCATCTCTTCCAAGGCTATGAGCAACGGTTCACTTGCACTAGGATAACTGGAGTATCCCTCATCTTCGTTCACTAGAGCGATGGATACGTTGCTTATGGACGTATCAGAAGGATATATGAAACCAACCATGCTCATCATGAATATCGGCATGAAGACGAGCATAACCAACATCATTTTGTTCCTAAACAACTCCATTAGGTCCTTCCAAGCAACCATGAGGCTGTGGGAGGCCAAACTCTTAACACCCATTCAACTCACCTCACCCTCGACCGCGTCATAAGACGCCTGTGCGTTCCCACTGGAATCTTTCGATCTGCTTTGTCTCTCACCTCGTGGCCAGTGATGTGCAGGAACACGTCTTCAAGCGTGGGTTCAAGGTTTTTCACTGAGTTCATCCTGCCCTTCTCAGCTCGTATCGCGTCGATTATGGTGTCGAACGCCCCGTCACCATCAGCGTGAACCCTGATGTGCGTCGCGTCATTCTGAGAGACTGAACTGACGCATTTCAGGGACCGTATTGACGAGACCATGTCTGTCGTGAGATTCGCAATCTCAAGCTCCAAAACAGTTGTGTCAGCTCCCGAAACAAGCTTCTTCAGATTTGCTGATGTGTCGAGCGCAACGATCTTCCCGTGGTCGATGATGCCTATACGGTCGCAGAGCATGTCGGCTTCAACCATCATGTGTGTGGTGAGGATTATCGTCGTCTTATTTTCTCTGTTAATTTTTTTCACAAACTCTCTGACTTCGACAGAGGATTGAGGATCCAGACCCAATGTGGGTTCATCTAGAAGTAGGACCTCTGGCATGTTAAGCAGCGCCCTTATCACGTTCATCCTTTGCCTCATACCCGATGAGAACGTGCCCACCTGAGAACTTTTCCAATCACCTAGCTGCACCAGCCCCAGCAGTTCGTCGATTCTACTGGCTAAGACTTCTTTTGGGACGTCGTAAAGTCTTCCGAAAAACCACAGGTTCTCCTTAGCCGTCAGCCGGTCGTACATTATTATCTTTTCGGAAACCAGACCGATGAGCCTCCTAACTTCATTGTCATCCTCCACTATGTCGTAGTCTCCGACTGTGGCCGTGCCCTCTGTGGGTCTCGTCAGTGTGGCGAGCATCCTTATTGTCGTGGTTTTGCCGGCTCCATTGGGGCCGAGCAAACCAAATATCTCGCCCCTCTTCACGTTGAAGGAAACATGGTCCACCGCAGTTAATCCATTAAATCTCTTCGTGAGTTTTCTGGTTTCAATCATCACGCCATTTTGCAAACTAGTCACACTCAACTGGAGCATATGTAGCGGGAAAACATCAAAAAGCCAGATATAATCCTTTCTGTGATGGCTACTGCGTGCATGCGTGAGATCTTGCGCACACGAAAATGTGTGAGGATAGTCAGCAACAGTGTTAGTTTCAGCTTCCACTCCCAGAGAATTTTTCATACGTCCCTTCGTCTAATTTAAATACCCAGGGCTTCAATAAACGTGGCTTGAGAAAAAAAATGGGTGAAGAACTCCCCGTGGACGAAGAGAAATACCGGCATATCGAAGATTTACCTGGTATCGGACCAGCGATAGCTCAGAGACTTCGAGAACTCGGATTTCACACGATAGAATCCTTGGCCACTGCCACGGTGAGAGAGCTTGAGTCAGCAGGCGTTGGAGACAAAAAAGCGCTGGAAGTCATCCGTGCGGCCCGATCAACCATTGCTGTTTCCTTCATTCGAGCTGATGAGCTGCTGAAGATGCGGCAAAACGTGCTGCGGTTGACAACCGGAAGTAAGCAGATGGACGAGCTTCTTGGAGGAGGGCTGGAAACTCAAACCATCACAGAATTTTATGGAGAATATGGAAGTGGCAAGAGTCAGCTTTGCCACCAGCTGTGTGTGAATGTGCAGCTACCGGATGAGTTGGGTGGGTTGGATGGTGGAGCTCTCTACTTGGACACGGAGAACACCTTTAGAACAGAGCGCATCGTTCAGATGGCGCAACAACGGGGGTTAGACCCGGAGGAGGTAACAAGGAATATCATTTATGCTGAGGCCTACACGTCGGAACACCAGATGTTTCTTCTTGAAAACGCGGACAAGGCTATCAAAGAAAACAGAGTTCGTCTGATTGTTGTGGACTCTTTGACCTCCCACTTCAGAAGCGAGTATCTCGGCAGAGAAATGCTAGCGGAGAGACAGCAGAAACTCAACAAACACATGCACAAGCTGATCCGGTTGGCTCGAGCTTTCAACGCAGTTGCGGTAGTAACTAACCAAGTCATGGCCAAGCCGGATGTCTTTTTCGGTGAGGCGGTACACCCCATTGGAGGCCACATCGTTGCCCACACAAGCCACACCCGAGTTTTCCTCCGCAAGTCTGCGCGCGGACGAGTCAGAATTGCCCGTCTCGTTTCCAGTCCACATCTGCCCGAAGGAGAAAGAGTGTTTAAGATTACGGGAAGCGGAGTGGAAGACGTAACGGAAGACACTGAGGAGAGGTGAAGGTACGATGCCCATAGCAGCAGCCCTTGTGACCCGTTTCTTTCAACTCTTGACAAACAGGCAATTTGCAGAGGCAGAACGAGAGATAGAGCGACTGAACAAGAACGTGAAGAAAAACGAGTTCAACAGAGGGTTTTTGAGGGCACTTGACGGCATGATTTTGGCTCACAGGTCAAATGATGATCAGTACGTGTTTCTTTCAAACACGAATCTGAAGGATAAACGGGAGCTGGTCAAGTATCGCCGAGAATTTTCCGGACATGTCAAGAACAAACTTCACTCAGACTACGATCGCGGCTTCTTCAAAGCTTGGACGGAATACATGCGCGTCTTAATAAAACTCGAAGAAAACATGAAGCCCAAGAAGATTATACAGGCTAAACTGGGCTAATTCTGGAAGATATACACGCGCGCGTTGGTTTTTCGAATCTATACAGGAGGCCCAAACAACAAGCTGTAGAACGCAGTCCATGCGACGATCCAAGTGAGGAAGTACGCTCCTATCCCCATTGTGAACACCTTAGATGACTTTTCCACCTTGGCTATGAATTGCCATTTGAGGATGTAGTAGGTAACAATGTAAACAATTATTCCCATTGACAGACCGGTTACTAGGGGATAATTAGCTTGATCAAGTCGCAATAGAATACAGGTTAGGGCTGCTACGATGCCGAAACAAACTCTGCTCCAGTAGATAATGCTAAGAGGCTTCAATTCCATCCCGTAACTCTTCCTTGAACTTCATAACTTTTCTGTTTGTACCTTATGTTACTTTCGCTTCCGAAAGATCTCGCCACCGTATTTCGCCACACCTTGCGTGCGCATGCAAAAACTCGTCGATGAAGCCGAATCTGACGCGAAACGGAATGCGGTTATAAACGCCACATGGATCGATGGAAACGGAAAGATATTACCCCTTACCACGTTGAGAACCGCCATTTTGCTGAGACGCAATCGGGAAGACGCGCGCGCGCAACAATAATCGAAAAATTGGCCCGTAAAGAAGCGGTTGAATACATCGAAAACGTGGACTTCTGCAATCTCCATCTGCCAGTGAAAGATCCACGCGAAAACCATTTACGAAGGCGGTTCTTCAAAAGTTCTTCGGATGCCTTGAAATCTACCTCGTAAATATTACGCTGCTCGCAATCGAAACTCACAAAGTAATAAAATAAGAGATCTTGAAGATATAACGACTTGAAAGGGGAGTCTGTTAATATGCGAAGAATCGGCGTCGTAACCGCTGGCGGAGACGCTCCTGGAATGAACGCAGCCATCCGCTCCATAGTTCGCGTAGCCACATACCATGGACTAAAGGTCATGGGAATCGAAAGAGGATATGCGGGGCTCATTGAAGGGTCGGTTCGCCCATTAGACTCACGCTCCGTAAGCGGAATAATTAATCGTGGCGGAACCATACTCAGGACTGCCCGATGTGAGGAGATGAAGACTAGTCAAGGCATCCAGAAGGCGAAAAACACCTTAAAGAACAATGGAATTGACAGTCTAATAGTAATTGGAGGAGATGGGTCCTTCAAGGCCGCTAGCGAAATACACGAAGCCAGCGGATTACCTACAATAGGAGTGCCAGCCACCATCGACAACGATGTAGCGGGCACGGATACCACGATTGGCTTTGACACAGCCGTCAACACAGCTTTGTTCACGATTGACAGAATTCGGGATACAGCGACATCCCACGAGAGAATTTTTGTGGTGGAAGTGATGGGTCGGAAACGGGGCTTCCTCGCTCTAGAGGTGGGTTTCGCAGAAGGTGCAGAATTCATCCTCGTTCCAGAAGTCAAGTATAACACACAGGACATATGTGGAAAACTTGAACAAGGTCGAAGAAAGGGGAAAGCATCTGAGATCATAGTGATGGCCGAAGGGGCTGGGAATTCTGCCACCATTACAGAACAGATAAGGAGGAAGACTGGATACGACGTGCGTTTGACTATTTTAGGACACGCCCAGAGGGGCGGACCTCCAACGGCACGAAGCAGAATCTTGGCCAACCAGTTCGGAGCTTATGCTGTGGAATTACTTCTAAAAGGTGCAAGGAAGAATATGGTTGGAATGAAGGGAAGAAAAACCGTTTCCGTTGATCTGGACTACGCTTGGAAAGAACGAAAAGATTTAGACATGAGCCGATACCGTTTGGCTGAGATTCTATCCTCATAATGCGCGCGCATACTTCAAGCAGAAATAACTGAGGATGGAAGACAGTTTGAGCATCCTAGCGCGCGCAGCACAAACTAGGGAAAAAGTCAACCTTACTGCGTGTGCGATGTGGATTCGAAAGAAGCAAGGTTTAAGTTTTCTCCTTCTTCGTATAGGAATCTACCTAGGTGAAGAGAC
>JABAOC010003111.1_pt1 | contig 35124 bp, 58 predicted proteins | sample 7062161 | NCBI WGS metagenome assembly JABAOC01 (sample SAMN14538625, study PRJNA623070) | marine sediment metagenome | biome: marine biome [ENVO:00000428]; feature: marine pelagic biome [ENVO:01000023]; material: deep marine sediment [ENVO:00002113] | place: India: Gulf of Khambhat ... | reverse complement strand
GTATCCTGCGGGGTGCCTGGACGGCAGTAAATAACTGAGGAAAATCAATATTATAGTGTAACTTTTTGTATTCAAACAATATATAAATTTGGGATGAAAACCCTTAAAACATAGCGGGCCAGGCAACGCTTATAATCACGTGGCTACGGCACGGATGGTGCTCCCCTACGGGGGATAAAAGGAGGTTAGTATGGTAAAAATAAATTATATAGATATTACCGGAATAATTGAAACATTCCCCAAAATGGTAAATATCAACAATAAATCCTGTTGTGAATTTCTAATACATAGCAGGGCATATGTACAATCGAAGGAAATTCAAGAATCTTTTTCTATACCTGTTTTATTGTCAAGGAAAAATGCACAAAGGATACTTAATAAAAAAAATATAAGGGGTAAAGAAATAAATGTAAAAGGAAGTTTATCTTTCAGTTCTTATAATAAAATATATAAAGGATTTTATATTAATGTTGAAAAAATAACAGGAATTTAAAGGAGGAACTTATGAAAACTAAAGAATTTGATCTTTTCAAACTTCTTAATGATGAAGAAGAACTTACAAGATTTTGTGATACTATGGGTATAGATGAATTTAATAAAAATATCATGCTAAATCAACAAAAAGCATGGCAAATGATTGATGAAGCAATTTGGGGAAAAGGAGAAAACAATGAATAAAGCAAAACTTCCGGTTACGGCAGCCCCAAAGGGCGGAAAAGATTATACATGAATAAAATTAAATGTACTGCTATTTGTGACCCATCAAATATTGGATGTATAATATGTATGGTAAGTAATAATACAAAAAAATGTCCAGGATGGATTAAAAAACCCAGATGGATGAAAGAAAAGGAGAAAACAAAAAATAATGACTAAAGCAGAATGGATAAAATCAGTCAGTAAATTATAGAATACAATCCTGGGAAGATTTTTTCATAACTAATATGAAATGCTGTCATATTTGTCAGCATTTTTGTATTGGCTGTTTTCAGCCAGGTAAATCAAGCCAAAATTATAAAGTCAAAAGAAATGGTATTTGCGACAATTTTAAATATAGGGATTTTTCAGTTAGTCAACTTATTTCTTATATTGAGGAAATAAAATATGGGAGGAAAGTATGAATAAGGTAAATTTAAGATTTGAAAAAAATACTGTACTTAATTTATGTCATTGTATATGCGGCGGTGATTGGTTTCATGCTGGAATATTAGAATCAAGAAAATTATGGTTATGTGATAATTGCGGAAAATTATATGATAGAAATATTGAAGTACAACGAATTGTTATAGAAGAAAATCTTGTTGAAATCAATCTTGAAGGATAGAATGAAGGAGGATAAGGATGAAAACAGAAATCATAAAATATAATATAGATCGGAACCGATAAAGGAAAGATCGGTGAAAATATTAAAATCAAGATATTTGAAGATAAATGGTAAGGAGGAAATATGAATAGTCTTAATTCAATTTTGTTGGAAGGTAACTTAATTGCAGATCCAAATTTATCTAAAAAAAAAGGTGTCTTTTTTTGCAAGTTTTCAATTGTATCAAACCAGTATTATAAAAGGGGAGATGAATATGAAAAAGGGGTATCTTATTTTGAGATACAAACCTGGGCAAAACTTGCTGAAATATGTGCTGAATACCTTAAAAAAGGTAGAAGTGTAAGAATCGTTGGTCGTTTAAAGCAGGATCGATGGAAAGGTAATGACGGGAAAAGCAAATCAAAAATTTACATTATTGCAGATCATGTGGAGTTTAAACCGGAATGGAAGGGGGATAAAGATGTATGAAGAAATAGAAATAATAGAATTCAAAGAATTAGTTTTTAAAGAAATAATAGTTAATGAAGATAAGACAGAGATTGTATTTATAACTGAAAATGATATAATATATAAAATGTTTCATGAACAAGATTGTTGTGAATCGGTTTGGATAGAAGATATTTGTGGAGATTTAAATGATTTGATAGGATCTCCCATATTGATAGCAGAAAAAAGTACAAATTATGAAAATCCAATTGATAAGCAATATGATGATAGTTTTACATGGACTTTTTATAAATTAGCTACAAACAAAGGATATGTTGACCTAAGATGGTATGGAACTTCTAATGGATATTATTCCGAAGAAATTAATATAATAAAAATAAATAATTGAGTATTTCACAGAAAGGAGGATAAGCCAATGGACTAGCCAATAGATAGACAACAAGAATATTTTATTTTAAAAGATTATTTATGATTAAAGCAAGGATGTAAAAAGTCCTTGCTTTTTTTTTGCATATAATATAAAATACTAAACAATGATTAACGTAACTGGGAGAACAGCACGCCGTCAATACTGGAGAGAGTACATTCAAAGACTTTCCAGGTTTGAAAGAAATATGTATAGAAAGATATTTGCCTCATTAAAAAGACAATATAAGGCTGCTGCTAAAAATATTGAGGAAGGTCAAATTTCAGCTATAGATTGGACTATTGACAGTTATGATCCAGAGATGTATAAAATATATATAGATGAATTTCAAAGAATTGGTGCTATATATAACGAAATAGTACAAAGACAATTGACTGTTAAATTAATAGATTCTGTATTCTGGACATTTTTCTTTGGATGGTTGCGGCGGTATGCAGTTGAAAAAGTTGTACAAATTAGTATAACGACAAAGAGTATATTAAAAAATATTTTTAAACATGGACAGGAATCTGGATTGAGTTATGGTGAGACTGCAAAGTTTATTCGAGGAAATATTGTTGAGTTAACTGGATACCGGGCTGCCCGGATAGCACGGACTGAGATACATACCGGTGTAAATACTGCTATACATGAATCGGTTAGGGTGACTAATCAAATAGAAGAAAAAGAATGGATGGCAGCTATGGATACCAGGACTAGAGAGGAACACATATTGGCAGATGGTGAAAGAATTCCTATGAATCAACCTTATGTAATGACAGGAGAAGCATTGATGTATCCAGGAGATCCAGCCGGAAGTGCTTGGAACATCATTAATTGTAGATGTCCAGAACTGTTCCATACAAGGGAGGTTGCATGAGTGATCTAAAAAATGTATTTATACCTATCGAAGATTTACCATACGAAGTTAAAAATTTATTCAAGCCAGACTGTGAAATGAAAACGATTGAAGAGGGTATTGTAACAGGATATGCTGCTACATTTCATAAAAAACCGGATTTAGGGGGTGATGTAATACTACCAGGTGCTTTTGCAAAAACCATAAAAAATGGTGGAGTTAATGGAAATGGAATTAAATTTTTATGGCAACATATACATACACGGCCTATTGGTGTTCCGTTAGAAATGGTAGAAGATAAAAGAGGATTAAGAACAAAATCACAATTAGCTATGAAATCGGCAGACGGGCATGATGCTTTTGCTTTTGCAGAACTTGGTGCTTTAGATGGATTTTCTATAGGATATAAAATTGATGATTTTAGAGAAACTGAAAAAATAAGACAATTGATAGAATTGGGATTATATGAATATTCATTTGTTACTTTTGCTATGAATCCAAGGGCAGGAATAACAAGTATAAAAACGGCAATACAAACAGCAAAGACTCCGAGACAACTTGAATTAGCACTGAGGGATTCAGGGCTATCAAGAAAAGCTGCTATGTATATAGTTAAGCTATGTAAGCCTAATTTGAGGCTTGCAGGTGAGGGGAATTTGCAAGATTTGTTAAAAACTATAAAAAGTGTTAATGCTGATATGTTATTGACACGGATGATTAATTCTGTGGGAGACAGAAAAGATGTTTGTAATGATTTTGAGGAAAAACCTTTCCCAAATGAACATGCTTGTAGATTAATTGACCCTGGACAATTTGATAGGTTCAGGCGTCAAAACAATGCTGCACAGCATAATGGGAAAAGAATTGATTTTATTTTCGGCATTAAAGCCGGAAAATCAAAATTGCAGGCTATGAGATATCCTAAAAGTATATGGACTGCTGCAAGTGCGAGAAGTCATTGCAAATCAAAAGAAGGTACATTTGAGCAGGCAAGTGGTAAATTTGTCTGTGAATTTGAATGAAAGAAAGGAACTCTATATGAGTGATACGATATTTAGTCAACAAGAAGTTGACGACCTTCTGAATGAAGCTGATGAGAAAGAGGTTGTCAAAGCGGTAATTCGAGGAATAAAGAAATTGGGCGACAATACAAAAGACGCATATACTGAATTACAATCAACTGTAAAAAAAATGCAGGATAAAATTAATAAAGAAGGTCCGGAATATGACGAACAACTTAAAAAGTTTGTAGATGATATTACTACACGACAGGCGGCTTTAGACAAACAGTCAACAGAATTTGTTGAAGGTACAAAAAAAAGGCTTGATGAGTTTGAGGCTTATATTCAGAGACATGGGAAATCTGGAAATTCTAACGATAAAGAGAACGAAATGTTTGTAAAACAATTTTTTTTGGACGCACGTACCGTACAAGGAAAAGATAATAAGTTTGCAAAAATGAAGGACTTCGATTTTAATCAAGGACAATACAAAAGCTATTGTGATGCTTTTGAAGTTTATTTGAGAACAGAAGATAAGTTTTTCAATACCAGACATGATGATATTAAAGCTCTTACAGTAGGGATTGACCCACATGGTGGATATACGGTCACACCAACTATGGCAAATCGTATGTTACAGAGAATGTATGAAATGGATCCTATCAGGCAGCTTGTTAATGTTGAATCTATATCTACCAGTGATGCATGGGAAATTCTTGTATCATGGGGAGATTTTGGATTTGGTTGGGTAGGTGAAACTGAAAGTAGAAGCGAAACCGATCATGGAGATATGAAGAAAATACGGATTCCAGTACATGAAATGTATGCAAATCCTTTTGCAACGCAGATACTTGTTGAAGATTCAGGTATTAATATTGAAAACTGGATTGGTGATAGGGTTGCTGATAGATTTGCACGTGGTGAAGCTACTACTTTTGTATCTGGAAATGGAATTAATAGACCCAGGGGTTTTCTGACATATCCGAATTATGCTACAGCAGGTACTGATGAGTTTGGAGCTATTGAACGGATTAACATGGGTGCTGCTGCTGCATTAACAGCAGACGGATTTTATGATGTGAAATTTTCGATGATTGAAGATTATATCGAACTTGGTACATGGTTAATGAACCGGACAACTCTTCGGGATGCGCTTAAATTGAAAGATGGTACAGGGCAATATTTATGGTCTCCTGGGTTAACTCAGGATCAGCATAGCACATTGTTAGGTCGGCCTGTACGAATGGCAACTGGAATGCCAGTTGTAGCTGCAGGTGCATTATCTGTAGCATATGCAGATTGGCGTCGGGCTTATACAATTGTCGATAGACTTGGAATCAGTGTGATAAGGGATCCACTTACAAATAAACCTTTTATTGAATTTTATACACGTAAAAGAGTTGGTGGAGATGTTACGGATTTTCAGGCTATAAAAATAGGCGTTGTGGCTGCTTAAGGAGGTATGAAATGAAAAGAGATATGTATTCAAATTTTGGGTTTTTCCAGGCATTACCTCCACAGGTATATAATTCAACGACTATGCCAGCAGGTGGAGAGATATCTGGTCCCAGTATTGATACACAAGGATATGAAGGTCTTGTATTTGCAATTGAAGTTGGTGATGTAGATGTATCACAAGCTACATCAAAACCTGTTATTAGGATGATGCATGCAGAGGATTCTGGTGTTGGACCTTCCACTTATTTAAATGTAAGTGCAGAAGATATAATACATAGTGCTTATTCGTTTGGTGATGCTTTAACATCTGGGATCTTTCTTAATATATCTGTATCCGGGACATCAGTTACAGATTGGGAATCTACGGTATATTATGTAGGTTATATTGGAAAAGAAAGATATGTGAAATTATTTGTGGAATCAGCAGGAACAGCAGATATTGGTAGTACTTTTATTGGTGCTACTGCTATTCTCGGATATCCGAATAATTGGCCGGTTACAGAGCCGGGTTAAGATCTTCTCCTTAAAGCCGGGGAGTAAATCCCCGGTATTTTTGAGAAAGAAAGGATGAAATTATGGGTGAAACAGATTCTACATATCAGCCGACTGTGGGTATTGAACAAGGTGCCACAATAATGTATATCAAAGAAGGCGGAATATTCAAATTTTGGGATGAAGAATTTACCGGAAGTCTATTAAGAGGACTTGCAAGAAGTAACCGAGATTATACAATTACAAATTATTCTACCGGAGCAACTGTGCTCTCAGATCATGGAGGAAGTTCCCCGCCTGTATTACCGTCTGCATATGGAACAATCAGAATTGAAGCATCAGATGGTGGTACTAATCTTTCAGCAAGACTACATAGTGCTGGATCAGGTGAAACATTAAATTTAATATTAATGGGAGGTTCGGTTGCATCAATTATCATTTATTTTTCTGGAAATGCTTCTGGTATATCCGGGGTAAATGTTATCGGGCTTGAACATTCAGCAGGAGCATCGGCTTTATCGTCTATAAGTATGAGACAAAGTGCAGGAAGTTTTGCGTTGGTAAGGATGATAGGACAGGATAATGGCTCATGGGCAATTGTTGAAAAATCGGCTAATAATGTGACAGAAAGAAGAGCATAAAAGGGGGCCTTCGGGCCCTTATTAAGGAGATAATATGAAAATCAAAATGACAAAGAGTCAAAATGTATCCCCTAATGGGATTAAGGTTGAACGATGGATGAAAGGTACGGTGCATGAAGCTGATGAAAAGTTAGGTAATACTCTTGTTAAAGCATTGAAAGCAGCTACTATTGTGATGAATCCAATTGTAAAATCAGAAGAAAAGAAAAAGCCTGAAAAACCGAAACCTTCTAAGATAAGAATACCAGAGAATATAAAACAACATGGTAATGAAAATAAAAATGTAGGTAATACTATTATTCAAAATCCACCACCTCCCCCTCCACCTAGACATCCAAAAGGTAAGAATAGGGGAAAATAAAACTTAGAATAGGAGATATAATATGTCAAACAAAGAGACAAGACCACTATATGAGGGAAATGAATGATAAATCCTCCTATTCTTGATGTCAAAGGAAATCGTAAAATCAAAGTAATAACAGAGCCACTTATTGAACCGGTTACTTTAGCCGAGTTAAAAATATTTGCACGTATAGATCATGATTATGAAGATACTCTGTTAACCGGGTTTATAGTAGCTGCAAGAAAAATGGTAGAACGATATTTGTCTAAAAAATTGATTGAGCAAACTTTACGATTAACTATAGATGATTGGAATAGTGATATAATTGAGTTGCCGTATCCTCCATTGATTTCAGTTATTGGCGTCTATTATATATATGAAGATGATACTACAGAGGAGTATGATTCTGATAATTATTATGTTGATACGAATACTTCCCCTGGAAGATTAGTTATTAAAGCCGGGGGAGAAGTACCTATTAACTCAGACAGATATTATGGTGGATACAGGATTGACTATAAAGCCGGGTACGGGACGGCTGCAACTGATATTTCACAAAATATATTGGAAGCTATCAAGGTGTGGGCTACAGATTTATATGAAGGTCGAGCTGATGTAGCGACTACACCACAAAGAGTTAAATTACTGCTTAGATCAGATTGGAATCTTAGAAGATGAGTTATCTTGCATCTAAACTAAAAGACCGAATTCAGTTTATGCAGGGAATTAATACCCCAGGAGCTAATAATCAATTTGAGAGAAGTTATGAAACTATTTTGACTTGTTGGGGTGAGGTTAAGAATGAATCCAGGTTTATGCAGGCAATAAGACAGGAATCAATTGATGATACGTATACGGTAGAAATTAAGGTTAGAAAGTCCTCGGTGGATAGATTAGGAACAGAATTTAGCACAGCATTTTCAGAAGCTTTTGATTCTATCCCGGATATAAATCCGATTAAGTCAGAATATTTTTGTTTCATTGAAGCAGGAAATAGTTATAAGGGAAGGTTATTTAAAGTTATGGGTACGAGGCTGGATGAAAGAAATAATGAATATGTAATTGTCAGATTGAAAGAAGAAGAAGAACACGGGACCGGAGGGATTGAATGATTGAAATGGAAATAACCGGATTGAAAGAAACGAATCAGAAAATAAGTATGATGAAAAAAATCATTCCAAATTCAGCGACTAAAGGGTTATTTGATGTAGCAGTAGCAATCAGAAATACAGCTTTAATTAGCATGCAGAATACAGTTAAGAAGTCTGGTACTACGTACAAAAGAGGAGTTAAAAGTCATAGACCTTCTGCTCCTGGATGGCCACCTGCAATAGATACAGGGAATTTAACCGGATCGATTGTTCCTGAGATTTTACCAAGCCAGCAAGTTAGAGTAGGTTCTAGAATAAAAGATCCAGGATATCCAGAATTTCTTGAATTGGGTACATACAAAATGGACCCTAGACCATGGATGGAGCCATCAATAGAGACGGTGGGAGATGATATTGAAGATGAAGTTATGGATAATATAATTATAGGGATAGAAAGATTATGAGTTGTAAGAAATGTGAGGAAAAGAAAAGAAAGAAATTACTTAAGAAAAAGAGGAAAAAATGAGAATAGGATATCTTGCTGGATTATTAAGAACTGAGAATACTACGTTTGGTGATATGGTCGGTGGTGCTGCTGAACTAAATGAAGCTCTAAAGGGGACTCTTGCTGTAGATATGGCTTTTGTTATTCCTTTAACAGATCGGGCAGAGAGAAATCAAAGTGCAAACTCAATAAATCAAATTTTAGTTGAACGGTTTGGAATTGTATGTGTGTTAAAAAATGACTCGACAAATAAAGATAAACTTGGTATAATCGCTTATGATAGATTGCATAACATACGGAATGAATTATTTGATGTTTATTTGGGAAAAGTTATTCCAGAAGGACAAACGGTTATATATTATATAGGTGGTTCTTTAAAGTCTATAAATTCTGGATATTTGTGGTATCAATTTGAATTTGAATATGGTGCTATATTGGGAGATTGTGGGTTACAGACAAGTCCGGTTGATGAAACTGAACCAACTAATTTTGATACGGCTTATATTAATTATATTTTAGCACCGAGTGCGGATTTGCCGTATACAGGGAGTTTGCCATTACCTGATGGATTTCCAGATGTAACAATTCCAGATATGGCACAATTAGTAGATTTAACGGATGATCCAAGAGCAGGCGAGTTTAGTTCTGCTTTTGCAACAGCGTTTGATATATATGATGAAAATAGGAGGTAGTATGAGGGAAATTGAAGTAAAGCCAAAAAAAGATTTATTAGTACGTACACCAAATAAAGATCCTTTGCCTAAAGGATGGTCTAGGGTCCCATATAATACGTTTTGGAGACGACAAATAAATCAAGGATCGGTTGAGTGGAGAGAGGTCGTAAAAAAAGAAATTACGGGAGTCAAAAGAGTACGGCCTGAGTATGAAGATAAGAAATTAAAACCGGGAGGTAAAGATAAATGATAACTTTCAACAATATACCTGATACAGTCAGGACTCCGGGAGTATATGTAGAGATTGATAACAGCCGTGCATTACAGGGACTTGTTGCAAATCCACATAAAGTCTTGATAATAGGTGATGGAATCGTGGGAGAGGGAACAAAACCTCTTTTGACTCTAGAAGCTATTACACGGGATAATCTGGCAGATGGTTATTTCGGTGTTGGTTCTCCATTGGCACGAATGTGTAATATCTTCAAAGATAATAATCCAAATACAGAATTATTTGCAATCCGGGTAAGTGGTGGAACGACACAAGCAAGTGCGGTCTTGAATTTTTCAATACCTATATCGTTTGCAGGTGGAGCAGTAAGTACAAATAATGAAGTAGTAAGAATGTTACTCAATGGACAAAAAGCTAATCTAACATTAACTTCTAATTGGTCTGCTGAGGATATTTGCAGTGGATATGAAACGCTGATTAATGGGGATAGTACATATGGATTCACAGCTACTAGGACCAGCGGGGTAGGGGAAAGTCATTTACTGCAAATCTCAAATGTATTTTCGGGAGAATTAGGAAATTATGCAGATGTAAGGTTCAACTATTATCAAGGAGAAAGTTTTCCGACTTGTTTTGATTCTGTCAGTGATGGTGATATTATAACAACAGCATTCGGTGGTGGAGCAGGTAATCCAGATATAGGAGATGTTTGGCCGATAATACAAAACGAACAGTTTCAACATATAATACAACCTTATATAGATTCTGCAAATCTTACTGAGATTGAAAACGAACTTGCAGATAGATTCAAACCTCTGGAAGATAAAGGAGGGCATGGATATACATGTGTAAGAGGTACCCAGGCAAGTTGTACCACTCTTGGAAATTCAAGGAACTCACCACATAATACGATATCAGGGATGTATAATTCTCCGACTCCACCAGAACACTGGGCAGCAGCGTGGGGAGCTATTGCATCAGAAAAATTAAATGCAGATCCAGCACGACCATTACAATATTTAAAATTAACAAATATTTTACCGCCTCCACAAGTGGATAGATTTACACGAACTGAACGTGATATTTTGTTATATGATGGAATTGCAACATGGGTAGTTGATACCGGAGGAAATGTATTAATTGAACGGAGTATTACAACTTATCAAACTAATGCTGCTGGTATTATAGATCCGTCATATCTGGATATAACGACATTATTCACTTTACTTGAAATTAGATATCAAGTTAAAGCAAGATTGACAACCAGATTTATTATCCCGAGATTTAAACTTGCTGATGATGGATTTCCAGTTAGTCCTGGAAGTTTTGTTGCTACACCAAGTACTGTAAGGCAAGAGATGGTTGCTTTATTTACGACATTAAGGGATGTTGGATTAATTGAGAATCTAAAGGAATTTATTGATAACTTAATTGTAGAGCGTGATGCTACAGATAGGAACCGAGTTAATATATTATTACCACCGGATTTAATTAATCAGTTCAGAGTGATAGCTGCACAAATAGGTTATATTTTATAAGGAGGTAAAGAATGTTTCCAAGATTAACAGGGGCGGTTGAAATTATAGTAAACGGATCACCTGTATTGAATAAAGAAGGAGCTACGGCATCAGGATTAGGTATCTCAGGTGAGGCAGCAACAGAATTGACTGCTCAATTCGGAGATACTGGATTACATGGATTTACAGAAGCAGCAATAGCTGCGATGTGTGAAGTTACATTATCAGATAGAGAAGATCAACTATTAGATACATTGGCTCAGATAAATGGGAATGGTACTATTATTTTTAAAGCTTGGAAGGGCGGAAAAGTATATACCATGGAAGAAGCCACTTGTTTAAGAAATTTTTCTGTTTCAGCCGGAGAGGTTACAAATGTTAGATTTGTTGGTGCGAAATGGGTGGAGACTGTCGAATGACATATACCTTGAAATATCCTCTAAAAGAGAAAAACGAACAAGGACAGGAAGTCGAATTAAAAGACATTATTATTCATCGGATGAAAGTAAAACATCTTAAACTGATTCCAAAAGAAATCTATGAAGTCAGAGAATATAAAAGAAAAAAATCAACTATAAATCCAGACAAATTGTTGCCGTTAATTGCTGCTTTAACAGGATTAACGGAAAAACAATTAGATGAAATTGATTTGGTTGATTTACTGCCTATTACAGATGAGGTTATGGCAATCGTGGGGGAAGCCTTGGACCAGACTGCTTAGAATGGGAAAAAGTAGTCTGGTTGATAGCAGCAACATATCATTTTCCGGAATCTGAAATATGGGAAATGGATGTAAAAAACATGAACTTCTGGCTTAGAGGTACGGAGTGGCTACAGAATATTCAGTAAGTGTATTGCTGAGATTAGTTGATAAATTATCTAATCCTCTCGGAAAACTAAGCAATAAAATGAGACAATTCTCAGAAAAGTTAAACCAGGTAGGCCAGAAAATGCAGGCAGCAGGAAAAAAAATGTCGCTGCTTGTAACAACCCCACTTGTATTAATGGGAAAAGCTGCTATACAAACGGCGGGAGAATTTGAAAAGAATCAAATAGCTTTAGAAGCTATGTTGGGAAGTGCTGAAAAAGCTAAAGTATTATTAAAAGACTTGGTTGAATTTGCAGCAACTACGCCATTTCAGTTACCAGGATTAATTGAAGGAAGTAAACAACTTCTTGCATTCGGAATACCAGCAGAAGATATTATACAGAAATTGAGAAACTTAGGGAATGTTGCACAAGGAGATCAGAGTAAACTAATGGGATTAGTCCGGGCATTTGGCAAGATACGGGCAAAAGGTGTTGCGTCGATGCGTGAACTTAATATGATGATTAACTCCGGGGTTCCTATTATGCGGGCATTATCAGAAGAATTTGGAGTTGCAGAATCAGAGATCTTTGAAATGAGTCGAACTGGGCAATTAACTTTTGACAGGATTGATAAAGCTATAACAAGCCTTACAACAGGAACAGGGATGTTTGCAGGAATTCTTGAAAAACAATCTCAGTCACTTCTTGGATTGTGGAGTACTCTTCTTGATAATCTTAGTTTACTTGGAAAAGAAATCGCTGAGACTTTCATGCCTGTACTGAAAGGAATTATCAATGGAATTATGGGAATAGTGAAATGGTTTCGGGATCTAAGTGCAGGAACTAAACAACTTATAGGAACTATTGCAGCATTGGCAGCAGCAATAGGACCTTTGATGTTTATTATCGGAAAATTGTTTGTACTTATTGCAACTGGAATGGGACCTATAGGCTTAATTGTAGCTGGATTTGTTGCTTTATCTGCTGTTATTATAGGAGTATCGGCTGCAATAGATGGGTATAATAAAAGATTTGTTAAAGCTGCTACGAGAGCGAAAGAACAGCGGACAGAAACCAAGAAGCTTGTAGATGAATATGAAGCATTAGAGAAAAAAACAAATAGAACAAACGAAGAACAGGATAGATTTTTAGTTTTACAAAGAGAATTAAAAGTAGCAATTGGTGATAATATTTTAAAACTTAATGATATGACGGGAGAATTAGAGCTAAATAGAAAAGAATTTGAGGAATGGAATGATGAAATGAGAATTCTTGAGGTCAAGAATTTACAAAACCAATTAGGAAAATTATCTAAGGAATTAAAAACAGCTCAAACAGAGAGTGATAGATTAAGAAAAATTTTAGATAAAGCGGATTATTGGAAAAAAAGAGATCCGTTTTTCAGTAAAGAACGATATGAAGAATTATTAAGACAGTCAAGAAGATTAGAGAATAATATACAAGGACAAATTGATCTTATAGAAGCACAAATAAAAGAATATTTAAAGATGATTGTTATGGGTGATGGAGCTTTTGATACGATTGGAGATAGTGCAGATGATACAAAAGATAATGTGGATGAAGTTAATAAATCATTAAAAACTATGGCTGAATTATTGGATGAAATAGATCAGGCTACAAAACAAAGATTAGTAGCTCAATTATTAAAAGGAAAAACAGAGAGAGCTTTTCGGACTGTAGATCTTCTTAATTTATATGCACAAGAACAAAGAAAAGAAGGAGTAAAAGTAATAAGTAGTATTGAAAAAAGATCTATAGAAAGAAAAGAGGCTGAGACAAAATCTAAAGTGGAAGTGTCTGTGAAAGTGGAAGCAGAAGAAGGTACGGCTGCAAAGATTTCAAAAATCAAAAAAACCGGGAAGGAAGATGTATCCATTGATGTTGAATCTTATATCGGAATGCATCAATACGCTTTATGAGTTGGAAAGACAATTTATTATCCGGGTCATTCCGGGGAATACCATTTCATGTGGACTCTCATGAATATAGTTCAGGACGCAGAACGTCGGTTTTTGATTTATTGGGAGAGGAAGATTTTGAACCTATTATTGAAGATTCAGGACCTGAATCGGATGAATACTCAATTGAATTTTACATAATTCAACAAGATGGTAATAATTTGGATTATTTTCCTGTTCGGGATGATATGATAAGTGCTCTGAAACGAGAAGGATCCGGACTACTTATACATCCATATTTAGGCGAAATAACTGTCAGAGTATTGGGTCGATTTAGCATGGCTGAGACTTGGAAAGAGGGAGGAATAGCCAGGTTCACGGTTACTTTTGTCAGATCGGTACCAGCTGATCCAGAACGCACATCTGATTTTGATTCTACAATAGATGATAAAGTCGATGATATGAATGACATTGCCACTGATAATTATGGGGATCAATATGAATCAGGCGGTGTATTTCAAGAAACAACAGCGAATGCAATTGTAGCAAATATGGAAAATCTTACAGTACAAATGTATTCTATGCAAAATATTGTAAATAAGTATGTATCAGAAGCTGTTGGAGCTGTAGCAGCTGGGATTCAATTAGTAGACGATTTGATTGATGCACCATGTGATCTTGCTACTGGATTGCTTAATGCAGGCAATCAACTTCTCAATCTTGTAGGATTAGGCGTTGAAACTATAACCGGGGGAATAATCGGTGGATGTACGGGTATTACAAGGAATGCAGAAATCTTTGATGGATCTTATGTTACTCAGGATATGGGGAAAAAAGCGATAAAAGCTATAATAAAGGTTCTGGAATATGATTCTGTAGAAAACGTTTATGTTCCGGAAGAACAGACAAAAAACATAATACTTACTAATGATACATTTGCAGTATATATGATAGGTATAGGATGTAAGATTTTAATTAAAACTGAATTTGACAGCCAGGAAACCTTGATTGAATATATGAATCTTTTCGTAGCTTCAATAGATGATATTATGGATAGACTTGGCGATGAAGGCGGAGTTAATAGCGATTATATAGGGGGTGATCCGATTGGAACCTCCGGGGTGCAGGTAAGTTCAATTGATGGATATAAAACGACAGATATATATAATGCAGTACAGGACGTAAGAAATGCTTTTGTTAATGAAATGTTAGCAAAAAACACAACGATTGCAAAAACTAATGATTATGTTGTGGGATTTGGAAATAAATCAACTTTGCAGCTGGCTTATGAATTGTATGGGGATATAGACAGAGATGAAGATATTTATGACAGAAATAAGCCGCTTGTAAAACATCCGGGATTTCTTCCAGGTGGAGAAGTTTTAAAGGTTTTAAGCGAATAAAGCCTTGACATTATTATCTTAATTTATTATCTTAACTACATGGTGAAATTAACTACAAATTATTTAAAAAGGAGAAAGATATGGAAGATATAATCAAAGGTGTTTTTATAGTTATAATAGCACTTCTCGTATTTGTAGTATTTTCTTTAATATTAGCTATTCCTATATTGTTTTTATGGAACTGGTTGATACCAACTATATTTGAAGGAAATACTATCAATTATTTTCAAGCATGGGGATTGTTAGTTCTATGCGGTATTTTGATAAAATCTACATCAAGCAATTCATCAAATAAATAAAATCATCCCCCGTTCCCTGTTTCAGGACTCGGGCAAGAACATGTTGTAGAGATAGAATAAAATCCTTGCAAAAAAGAAGAAATAATGCTATTATCTTATAGTGAATAAAATTGAATTAAAAGTAAGCAATTATGTATACAAAGCCTGGATAAAAGTTAATATTTATTCAACTATGAATGCTATATCCAGGATAGCTGAATTAAAGTCTGCAAATTATTATCCAAGAGATATAGCTAAATGGAATTTGCATGTAGGGGATGAATTCCAATTATTAATAGAAAATCAAGTTGTAATGACTGGGTATATAGATGCAATCAAACCTATTTATAAAAATAGAATTCACAATATAACCTTGGTACTCAGAGATAAAACGGCTGATTTGAATGATTGCAATTGGAATGAAGATATAACCGAATGGAAAAATCAGACCGTGTTGAGTCTGACACAAAATCTATGTTCACCTTTTGATATTCAAGTTGCAACTGATTCGGAGGTCTCGGGCGATATTTCAAAAACTATTGAAACTTTCAAAATAAATGAAGGTGAATATATAGTAGATGCACTCATGAGATTTTGTAATCAATTTGATTTGATTCCACTTTCTTACGGAGATGGATTTCTTACATTATCAAAATCAACTACAACACAAAAAAGTTATGATGCGATTGATATGAGAGGTAATGTCATAGAGCGTGAAGCTATCTATAGTAACATAGATAGATATAGCGATTATATTGTCAAAGGAATTGGACAGGCTACAGATAGAAAAAATAATTATGCTGATTATATACAGCCCACTGGAAGTATAGAAGATTCTGTAGTGCAAAGATATAGACCTATTGTATATTTTGATGATGTTGTAACAGATTCAGGGAAATGCATGGAAAGAGCAAAATGGTTAAAACAGGTTAGGGCTGGACAATCCAGGGGAATAAAATATACAATAATCGGATGGTTACAAACGAATGAAGAGATTTGGAAAATAAATCATATTACCAGAATAATAGATCCGGTAATCAATATTGATGCAGATATGCTTATAGATAGTGTGCGGTTTATTTATGAACAAGATAAAGGATCGAGGACTGAAATAACAGTAGTTGATAAAAGAACTTATACAAAAACTTTGAGTAATATAAAGACGGAATTTGATGCTTAAACAGTTGATTGACAAAATAAAGAAAAAACTTTTTCTCATAATAGGCCGGGGTATACTTGCACTTGTAGAAAGTGCTTCTGAAAAAACTATGAAAATACAGATTGATGGATTAGATGGTGAAACTATAACGGATGTAGAGAGATTGCAGGAGTATGGATTTGAAAGCTATCCGGAAACCGGAGAAGTTATAATTTTAGCCCCTGGGGGAAACCGGGATCATGCTATATGCATTAAAGTGCATGATCGGGAAAATAGACCCAAAAATCTTATATCAAAAGATGTCCGGGTATATAGTAATCATGGAAATGAAATAAGATTTGAAGCTTTGGGCATCACAATTAAGACCGGAGATGCGGCAACCTGGACACCATGTATTATACCAAACTGTATTTTTTCAGGAGCCCCACACGGAGGGATTGTGGCTGGAATTACAAAACTTAAGGGAGAATGATATGGCTATGAATGGCGTCACTATGGCAACAGAAATAACTAATGCTTTAGCGAGTCTATCTGATGAAGATCAAAAAGATATTAGTAAGTGTTGGGAAAAAATTGCAAGTGCAATAGTAACTCATATTCAAACTAATGCGGTAATAAGTACAAATGTAGCTGTTACATCTGTATCATTAGTACAACCAGGTGTCGGGACATCTGGCCCAGGGACAGGGACAGGAACTGGGACAATAGCATAATGGCAAATGATATAAAAATAACATATAATTATCAAACACAAGAATTTGATTTCAAGTATAATAACGGTGATTTACTTCGGGATGATGGACTTGAAACGGCTGTATTGATTTCTTTGTTTACAGATAGAAAAGCTGATGAAGACGATAATCTAATCAATCAAGGTGATTTTAGAGGTTGGTGGGGTGATCTCTTAGGAGATGAAGGACAAATGGGATCAAAATTATGGTTATTAAAGGGATCAAAAGTTACAAATCAAAATATTGTATTAGCAAAACAATATATTGAGGAAGCTTTGCAATGGATGATTGATGATGGGGTTATTGCAAAAATAGATGTAGAAACAGAAGCCCAAGGAGCACCTGAAAATAAAGTCCTTGCAGCAAGAATAAGATTGTATTATAATGATGGGAACGTGAAAGCTATAGAGTTTATTAATTTGTGGGAGGCACAGATTGCCATTTCTTAGACCGACAATATCTGAAATATATGACCGAATTAAAGGAGATATTCAGAATGCCCTGGAAGAGCCACAAACTTTTTTAAGAGTGGCATCTTTGGTCATTTTGTCTAAAGTTGAAGCCGGAGGGTTGCACCTTAATTATGGATATCTTCAAGATATTAAAAATCAGATTTTTGCTATAACTGCTGATACTGAAAATTTAGAGAATCATGGTAGTGAATTCGGTATAACCAGAAAAGAAGGAGATAAAGCATCCGGACAAATCACAATAACAGGAACTGTAGGACAGACAATTCCTGCTTCAACACAATTACAATCTTCGTCTGGAAATATATATACGACTGATGAAGCTTATACAATAGGCGGTGGTGGTAGTGTAACGGCAAATATAACAGCAATTGATTATGGCGATACTTACGATGAAGATGGGGGTGTGATTGTAAGTTTTGTCTCTCCTATTTCAGGTATTAATTCTAATTGTACTGTAAGTTCATCCGGGATAACCGGAGGATTAGACGAAGAAGATGATGAAGATTATCGTGATAGAATTTTGTTGCGCAAAAGAAGGACACCTCATGGAGGAGCTGATTTTGATTATGAAGCCTGGATGCTTGAAGTATCTGGGGTAACAAGGGCATGGTCAATTCCCCAATATTATGGGTCCGGAACTATCGGCTGTGCTTTTGTTAGAGATGATGATGATCCTATTATACCAAATTCAACACAAATAGAAGAAGTACGGCAATATATCCTTTCACATACAGATCCGTTAACCAATACAACCGTGGGTGCTCCGGTAACAGCTGAACATGGAATTATAATGATAACTTTGATATCAAAAGCAATTAACTTCACAATTCAATTAGAGCCTAATACAGCAGAGGTTCAAGCAAGTGTGCAAAGTCGGTTACAAGATTTAATTGATGTTAATGGAGGACCGGAACAAAACATATCATTATCTCAGATGTCAGAAGCAATAGGAAGTGCTATTGGTGAAACAAGACATAGAATAGTAAGTCCTGTTGCTGATAGCGTTGCAGCAGTAAATGAAGTACATACATTAGGGAGTTTAACTTTTTTAGCTTATGAGTAGAACAGTAGAGCAATATCAACAGTTATTACAATCCCTTTTACCTCCCGGGGATATTTGGAATAGAGTATCAACAAAAGTTATGATGAAACTACTTTTAGGATTGGCAGCTGAATTTAGCAGGGTAGAAGGTAGGGCAGAAGATTTATTGGTTGAACGGGATAGTAGATATGTTACTGAGTTGATTGAAGAATATGAAAAAGAATATGGAATCCCGGAGGAGGGGCTTGAACTTGAGTCTACATTGGAAAGGCGAAGAAATGTAATTCATGCGAAAGTGATTGCGATAGGGGATCAAGATCCAGATTATTTTGAATCAATTGCATCAGCTTTAGGTTATACGATAGAAATAGAACAATTTAGTCCAGCGTGGGTAGGTATAGTAGTTGTGGGTGATGGAGTTGGAGACCAGACGGCATTATTTAAATGGATTGTTTGGATAGATTCTGACTTGATTGAATATTCAATTGATGTTAATCTGACACAATTAATATCAGATATTGATAGATATAAACCTGGGCATACACAGGTTTTTTTCAGATGGCAAGGAGATGAGTTTTCAAGGGCTTTTAGTNNCTTTTAGTAGAGATTTTAATTCAATACCACATTATGATAATTTATGGCCTGATACAGAAATGAGTTTTAGCCGAGACTTTGGGCCTGCATTTACGAATGCATATGATTATTATGGAGTTAATTATATAGGTGCTTTTTCACAAGCATTTACTATAGATTTTGATAGACATTCAGGTGGAGAATATAGTCGGGATTTCAGTACGGCATTTTCAAGACCGAATTAAGGAGGTATATTATGGCTGATACAGCAAGAACAAGGGCAGCTTTATTGAGTTTATTTGCAGATAATGTGACTGGGCAATTATCTGCGCAAGACTTACGAGATGGTGTTGTTACATGGATGCCGGAAGATTTTGCAAATCCAGGGGATTTCTGGACGAAACCTCAGGCAAAATATCATTATACAGATAAAATGGCATATGGACATATAGAATATTCACAGTTCATTTATGAGGCTTGTAGTTTCGGAAATGTTTTAACGATGGATGAATCAACTGGTGGTTGGTATCTTGCTGATGCTGCTGATTCTGCATTACAAGGATTACTTGCATTGGCAATGGATTCTTATGCAGCAAATGAAAGCCAGGGACAGGTATTAAAAGAAGGTCTGGTTAATAATTCAGTATTTTCAACAGTATTTTCAAGATATATTGGACGGCCTGTCTATTTAGACCGGACTGGGGATGGAAGTATTACCGTAAGCGTTTCGGTAACTTCGGCAGGTAGTTATATAAGGATAGGTGCAGTTGTTATCTCTACGCCATTGTCAATCACATCTGCTAATAGTACTAGTACATATTGGTACTTCAAACCAGAATGGGCGGTGATAAGTGCATAAAATGAAAGGAGAAGATTTTGAAAAAATGGATTTTAATTTTATTTTTAGTAGGAGGTATCATGCATAGAACAGAAGGAGCTAATGCTATTTTAGATAGTTCTGGACATAGAATATATACTGAAGGTCCACCCCCGACAACTATAACAGAAGCAGCGATGAATGCAATACAGGAAGAAATCTGTACAGTTATAGAAAATGCAGGATTTCAATTAAAATCGGCGGCTAATGATACTTACGATCAGCTGTGGCAGGCTATAACGACAGTGGGGAATCCATATGATTATGTTGTATATTCAAATCCAACATTTTTGGATGCTATTGAAAGAGTAGCAGCAAATCAGTATAAAATTAAAGATGAATATGAATCTGTGCATTTCAGATCAACTGAATATTCAATGTCTTATGTCTTAAGTGGTGATGATACCTGGGGATACATTAAAACAAATAATTGTAAATATCTTAATTTTGAAATGGGTGCTTTTATTAATATGGGGAATGAGCGGGGATATATTGAAGTCAATACAGATGGATGTCTAATGCAAAATGTAAGCATAAGAGGTCTTGGAACTGTAGCATCAGCTATATCTCAAAGTTTTTTATTAAATGCGAGAAATGTAACATATTTAAATTGTGATACACAAATACGACTTGGTAATGCAACTTACGCAGGATTTAAAGGTTCGGGAACTGTTATACATAATGAGACATCAAAATATATAGGATGTCTTGTGTATGATATAGAAGTATCTGCAGCATTTCCTTTATATGGATTTAAAGATACGCATAATATGACAAATTGTATTGTTGATACATTAAATATGTCAGGTGGAAATGTATGTTTTGGATTCAGTGCTTGTTATAATATATCTAATTGTATTATCAGGACATTAGATGGGAGACCTAATGCTATTGCTGATAGTTATAATATTAATAATTGTGTAATTAAAGATATTGATGGGAATATACCAAAAGCAATTGTTAATAGTTCTTATATATCAAATTGTCATATAAGTGATATTGATGCAACTGTTGATGCTTATGGTTTAGATACATGTAATAATGTTTCTAATTGTATTATAACTGATATAGAAAGTACTGTCGGGCTTGTACATGGTTTAGATGCATGTAATAATGTTTCTAATTGTAGAGTAACAGTATTAGATGCCGTAACAAACTGTTATGCTTTTTATCAAAGTAATTATATATCATCTTGTTATGTAAATGATATAGATAGTACTGGTGGAAATGCTGCAGGTTTTTATGATTGTGATAATATTAGTTCCTCTTATTGTGTAGACATAGATTCAACAGTCGGAACTCATCATGGTTTTGAAAATTGTAGTATATTATCTTCCTGTGATGCAGATACTTGCGAAGATGGATATAATACATGCAACCAAATAGCAGGATGTAGGGCCTTAAATAATAATAATAATGGATATATGGTATGTCAAAGAATTTCTGCATCTGCAGCAACAAGTAATGGAAATGATGGATTTGAAGATTGCAGTATTATTTCAGCTTGTATTTCTCAATTAAATACAGGTAACGGATTCGATGGCTGTAAAAACATGACTGCTAATAGAGCAAATGGAAATACAGGAGCAAATTATCTGAATAGTTTTGCTGATTGGGCATCACTTAATGCATGCGCTGACACAGCAGCTGGTGGCTATAATAGTTAGAAAGGAGTAAATAATGGAGTTAAAAACATATCTTTTTAGCTTAGTTGATAGATTTGAAGTACATCAGGTATATAAAGATGTTATAGAAACTATGATAGGTTTAGAAAAATCAGGGTTTAAAGGATTTGTACAAGAAAATTTTGATGATCCCCGGGATCGTGCTGCATTAGCAATGCCCTATCAGGTCAAACTGGAATATTTAGATGATAGAGAGCATGTACTTAATTTTCTTGAATTGCTTATTTTGAAACATCGTGAAGAAAAGCATGGTGAAGATTGGGATAATCGAATAAATGAATTGCAGAATAAATCCGATTATACTACGGATGAACTAAATATGATTGCAGATCCCGAGGGATTTTGGAGCGGATAAAATGTTTAAAAGGGTCACAAATAGACATATTATTCTTTTTAATACGGCATTAGTCGCAATAATCAATACTATAAAAAGTATTATTGATAAATGGCATTATACAAGATTTGTAATTTATGTATGTCCTTTTATAATAGTTTTTTTCATTTATCTCCTTTTAAAAAATAGTCTTAAATGTGATCCTTATATTTTTTTCGCATGTGGAATACTTTGTATTTTAGCTGGAAATTGGGGAAATCTTTCAGGAGTAATTTTCTTAATCTTTTCTTTTTATTCTCTAGAGCATAACGAACAAACTATATTTATTGTTGCAGGATTACTTATCTTGACTATAATTTTGAAATTTGTTTTTCTTATGAGAGATGGTACCATTCTTGATGTAATAATGTATTGCATAGGTTTTGAATTTAGTTTATTGATATATTTTAACATGATACATCCCAGACAAGAGCCAGTTATTATTTATGAAGATGAAATCAATAAAAAGATTTTGATTTATTTGATTCAGGGGTTCCGGACAAAAGAAATTGCAAAAAAACTTAATATATCCGGAAATGCAGTAATTAAAAGAATCGCCGGGATGAGAGAAAAATATAATACCGGTAATAATGAACAATTGATTTATAAAATTATGAAAAATGTAAAAATTGGGCTGAATTAGGTCTAATGAAAGAAAATTGAGCCGATTATATTATACTGTGATTGTGATCCTATGAGGCCGTCACTGTCATAGTGCAGGACGGCTTTCTAATAGGGGTCACATTTATGGGAGAGAACATGACACAGGATGAAAAAAAACATATTGATGAAAGATTTGAATCATTAGAAAAATTAGTTATTACTGTTATAAACAATCTCAAAGAAACTATAGAAAACTTTGTAAAAGCACAAGATTCAAAAATGAAAGAACAGCAAGCGGATATATGTGCAGTAACAGCCACTGCAAATGAAAATAAAATAAAAATAGTTGCATTACAAGGAAGAGTTGACACAATAGAGAAAGTAAAAGCAGCAGAGGAAAAAACAGAAGAAAAGATAAAACAAGATACAAATCAAATAAAAAATACTGGATTCAAAAAATGGCAGATTATGGCTGGAATCATAGCCCTGATTGTATCATTAACGATAGGTATTTTAGGAATAGTATTTTAAAAGTCTTGACAAAAATAAACACTCTGATATACTTTTAATGTGCAAGGATATATGGTAAAATCAATTGTGAACTTCTTTTATTCTTCTTATATAATTTGGCCGGGACGTTTTCCTTACACCGTCCCGGTATTAGAAAGGATCACATATGAAAAAATCTTCACGTAAAATGACTGTATTCTGGACAATTCATATTACTCTTGCAATTTATTTGCTAATATGTATATTTTTTGCAAAAGAATATATATCTGTTATAGCATCAATTATAATACCTGCACAGATTATTAATGGGGCTGTGTACATCACAGGAAATGTAGCCGATGCTTGGCAATTATCAAATAATTATAAATGGCAACTTGATCCAGGAATGAAAAGTGAAAAGGAGAAGGTGAGTGAATGAAAAGATTAATCCTTGGTTTATTATTAGTATTTGTTTATTTGTCATCCTGGTCGGCGGAGCCATATGTGCAGGATGGTTTTGTATGCATTCCTCTAGAGAATTACAAACAGCTATTAATGGAACAAAAAAAGCTCAGACAAAACTCATTCAAGTTAACATTAATCTTAGAAAATCTATTGAACGAAACATCAACCTTGAAAGAAAATACCGAAGCTTGGAAACTGATATCATTAGACTCAAAGCAAATAGAGAAAGAGGTGATGAAATCAATCAGCGAAATGAAAGTATTATCAAACGACAACAGACAGGACTTAGAGAATGCCTTGACATTAACCGAGAGTGCCTCGACAGACTTGAAAGAAGTAGAAAATATCTTGAAGGAAATAACCCAGAATGTATGGATTGAGAGAATAGGAATCGCTGCTACATGTTTAGTATGTGGGTTTATAATAGGGAGTTTATTATGAATGAAAATATAAATACAATTATGGCTTTAGAGTTAGCAAATAAAAAACACATAAAAATACCTCAAAAATTTGCAGGTAGAGCAATTTATAATAAAAAGATTGCGGATGAAAGAATTAAATATTGGAAGCGTAAAGGATCTGATACTTATTGCGGACAGTACACAAGTGATGTATTTCTTAGATGTGGATTTGATATGAGACCTATTTTGTGTGGTAAATCATTATGGAATATCAATACATCAATGCAATATGAAAATGCTATAAAAGCTGTAAAAAAAGGAGATTTGATAGAAGTTGATGCAGAAACAGTTTTTTATTTAGCATGCATTGGACGACCTGCACTATGTTTATCTCCTTATGATTTTGTATGTGAAGGAAAACATTATAATCATGCAGCTATTACGATTGTTCAATGGAGAAAAAAATATAATCCAGATATAGGTCCGATAATAAATCAACAAGGATGGTTTTCTTTAAAAGTTAAACCGATAAGTCATAAATATGCATGGGGAAAAGCTTGGCAGGATAAAAAAGATGAAATCGGAGAAATTGTATTTGAAACTAAATTAAAATATTTTCTTCCCCCTTTAAAATAGCTTGACTTTTTTTGAAAATAGTATAATATTTCAGTATGAAACAAATAAACATTAAAAGATTGAGACTTATATTGTCAATAGTAGGTATTGGATTAAGCTTCTTTTTGATAATATGGTTTGCTCATAATCCATTATTTGAGGTTTATTATGCAGCAAAAATTGAAAAAATTCCTGATATATATAGATTGGAAATAACAGAGTTGATTATAGAAATAGAATCAATTGAGACTAATATTAAAGAAAATGTGAGAAAAAAGCTATGGGATATGATGGAAAGTCCTGATTTTTCAAGAGAAAAAAAGTATAGTCCTGAAATTATGGCAGAAATACGTGAGATATCTGAATACACTAAAATGATTTATATAATAGTTGGATTTATAATCATGATAGTTTCGGTGACATTAACAATTTGGTATAAATCTGGAATTCAAAATCTTTTGATAGCAGCGGAAAAAAAAGTAAAAAAAACACAATAAAGCCTTGACAAATAAATAAAAATATATTAATATAGAGTATAAGCTTAGTAGGAGGGCAATATGAAAAGCAAGGCTAAAACAAAGGAAGAAGTAAGAAATGAATTTATTGAATATATAAAAGGAATTGGTCAATTTTGGTTAAAAGAAAGCAGAGCTAAAACGATAAAAGAGAAGATGGAAGGATTTTTGTTTTCAATATATAATTTATTTGATGGTACAAGTATTGATATGCCAGCATTTGATATTATAGTTAGACCACATCCTGATGATAAACAATACCATATTGAAAATGAAGAAAATTATTATGAAGATGGAATGTGTATTAATGATGATGTTTATTTGCATGAAATACAAGGGAGTAACGATTTACATAATCGGTAGGTAATAACCGGGGAACAAAGCTGACTCCTACATACCAGCAAAGAAGCGCAATGCTTTTTTTTGTTCCCCTTTTTGTGCAGCTATCTTGAAGGATGGCTACACGAAAATTTACAAGGAGAAGAATTATGATAAAGAAAGCAGGAGACATTAAACAGAAAAATAAGATTGTATTAACAATCAAGGGATTGCCAGGGACTGGAAAAACTACCCTGGCATTATCGGCACCGAAACCAGTTATATTTGATTGTGATGGTAAACTACAAAAAGTAGAACTTGAACATAAAGCTATAGCTGGAATTGTCGAAGTATCATCTTTTCAAGAAATAATAGATGATTTAAAGGGTGAACACATTAAGGAATATGAAACTATAATTTTTGATACAGCAGGAGCATTGGTGAACTTTTTGATTGCTCATGTGATTAAGATGAATCCGAAAAATGCACAGGCAGATGGAATAACGCCGCAGATAAAAGCATGGGGTATTATAAAACGAGAATTTACAAAGCTTATGGATTATTGTAGGATTACCTTACGAAAAGATGTTATAATAGTATGTCATGTGAAAGAAGATAAAAAAAATGAAGGTTATAAATATTACATGGATGTAGCAGGAGGTTCAAGATTTTTCATATCACAAAAATCTGATCTTATGGGTATGATGGAAATGTCTGGCGATAAACGAGTAATTGGATTTTCTCCAACAGAATTTTATGATGCGAAAAGTGCATATGGAATCAAGGGATTATTGCCCGTACCCGAACTAAATAAAGGTAAGCCTAATTTATTCATAACAAATCTTTTTCAGAGAATTGATAATTATCTTGAAGAGACTGCAATGCAACTTAAAAAAATGAAAGCTGCATATGATTTGGTAATGGAAGATATTAAAAGAATGTGTAAGGGAGTGAAAGATAAAAAGTCAGCCAATAAAATTTTAGAAGAATATAAAAAAATACCAAAATGGCCTTATTGTTCTAAAGATGAGGCATGGACTATTTTGCAGGGCAGGGCTGCCGAAGTAGGACTTAAATATAACCGGGAGATTAAAGGATTTGAGGTGAAGAAAAATGAATAAAAAGGAAATAACAATATCAATAAAAGATGTTAGATTAACTATAGGACAATGGGAAAAAATAGGAAATAAACGAACTATAACTGGAACAGTTGAAAAAATTTATCATGAATTAGGTATTTTTGGATTTAAAGAAAAATCAAAATGGAAATCAGAAATTGTAACTTTAGAAGCTTATTTTAAAAAATTAAAAAAAGATGATGCTCCTATAAAACAGAAAAATATAACAACAAATTGCAGACAAAATATTAGTGAATGGATAATATTTGATAGATTAAGGGAGGTCTAATGAAATTACTTATAACCCATAGCCTTTTATCTGCCTGGAAATGGTGGATAGATTTTGATGGTGATGATAACGATGCAAGGAAATCTTTTGAAAATACTTTGAATAAAATACCTTTTGACAATAAATATATGCAAGCTGGAAGAGATTTTGAGGAATTAATTAAAAGAATAGCCGAAAGCCCTATAGAATTTAATGAAAGCCTCGACAATCAATATTATACAAGTGCTTATAAAATAGCACAAATAGTAAAAAATAGCACTTGGCAAGTAGCTTGCAAGAAAGATGTTGTTATAGAAAACCAGCCTTTTATGCTGTATGGAAGAACAGACGTATTAAAAGGACCAGACATTTTTGATATTAAATTTGTCAAAAAATATGAAATACGAAAGTATTTTAACAGCACTCAACATAAAATGTATTTTGAATGTTTGCCGGGTACAGAAAGGTTTACTTATCTTGCGAGTGATGGAAAGGAAGTTTTCAAGGAAGTTTATAATCGGGATGAAACCGATTCTATAATTCCAATAGTATATAATTGGTGGTCCTGGGTTAATCAGTTCCCGGAGTATCTTGAAATATATCAGGAGAAGTGGCAGGCATATTAATGAATAAATTGACTGACAGATTCTTGTCTTATAATCCTCCCAGGTGATATTTCAATTAATCTGTCAGTCTGTAGAAGGGTAGCTTAGTTGGTTAGAGCGCAATCTTATAAGATTGATATCAGTGGTTCAATTCCACTCCCTTCTAAAAGGAGGAAATCATGGAATTAAATAATTCAAAATTACCAGAATGGTGTATGGCAAGTGAATGTGAAGATCGGGAATGTGAAGAATGCATCTTAAATGAAGATGTCGAATTCATACCCGCTGATATAGATCTGGAAAATGAAAGAAATAGGTTAATAAGATGATAATAATCTTTTGTATTCTATCACTCGCTTTTATTCTCTTTGTAATTACAGATACTTGTCAAAAAAACCATGGTAATAAAGACTGGCTTAAGAAAATGCAAAGGAAAATTAAATGAGTTTTCTTATTCAAGGATTATATGAAATACAAAATCAAACCGGTATTAAAGGACAGATAACTATAGATGTATGTCCTGAATATCAAGATTTATTGAGAGCTTTTTTAAAAAAACATTTACAAAAAGAAAAAGAGAAAAATGAAAAAATAAGAATACCATTAATGTGGAATCCGGATATAACAAAACGGAATTTAGATCAAAATGCATTGATGTGGCGGTGGTATGATATAGAAAAGAAATGTCTTAATGCCAATATGGTAGGAGCTGGAAAACACGAATATACAGCCTGGGAAATATATGAAAATGATCTTAAGGAATATTGTCCCAAAGAAGAACTTTTGATAAAAGCTGATTTTTTGAATATGTATAAACGTAAGTTTCGGCACCTGCATATAATAGAACAAGAAAATGATTATATTCGGGTACGAATATGGAAAACATCTTCACATTTTACGATCAGAGAAATGGCATATTGGATTAACCGTATAATCAATAGAGTAGCTGATTACGGAGTACCTGTTGACATACAGACTTATACAAAATCAGAATGGATTGATTATCAAAAATGGTTGAGTAAAAATAAAATCATACTGCATTATGAAGAAAAAATAACTAAAGAAGAATATAAAGATAAAGTTCCGATTTGTGAAGCATCCGGTGATTTCTTGGGAAATGGCGGAGAAGTTGCACATATAAAAGCTGTAGGTATGGGCGGCAAAGAAGAACCTGAGAAAGATCATCCTGGAAATTGGTTTCATTTAAACACTGATATACATAGGAAACTTATTCATGGAATTGGTGGAGGCTGGGATCGTTTTTTAAAGGAATATCCCTGGTTGAAATATAAATATAAAATGGCAATGAATAAACAATCTGAGCATGATACTGAGAATGCCAAAATACCCTCTGAGACAGCTGAGGAACGATCTCAAGGCGTTTTATTCGACAAAAATGATGCCGTAGTAGATACAAAATGTCCTGAATGTGGCAATAGCTTAATAAATGGAACATGTTCTGTATGTAAAGGAATGGGAGTATTTTAAAAAGCTTGACAAATAGAGTTGATTAATTTATATTTAAGATACCCGGTTCGGTGGGAAGATAACAATCAGGCCATAGGCGGATTAGTACCGAACTGCTTTTCCTGCCTGTGGCTTTTTTTATGAAAGGAAATTTTATGGAACTAACGATTAAAGATTTGAAAGAGTTATTTTGTTTGAAAGTTGATTTGTCAACAATTGATGAGTTAATAGGAAAGGATGTCTTCATTAGGACAGTTACACATCACTACACAGGACATGCAGTGAAAAGAGATTCAATGTTTTTAAAACTTGAAAAAGCAGCCTGGATTTCGGATGACGGACGCTTTAACGAAGCTATGAAAGATTCGGCTAATTTCGAGGAAGTAGAACCCTTTAACAAACCATCCAGAATTAATTTGTATTCCATTCTTGATATTTGTGAATTGTCAGGGCCTTTACCAATTGAGGTAAAATAATGATAACTTGTGTAATACGAATAGGATTTGAATGGTCAGTATCAGTATCAGTATCAAGGTCAAGGTCATGGTCATGGTCATGGTCAAGGTCATGGCCAAGGTCATGGTCAAGGTCATGGTCATGGTCAAGGTCATGGCCAAGGTCATATCCATGGCCAAGGTCATGGTCAAGGTCATGGTCATGGTCATGGTCATGGTCATGGTCAAGGTCATGGTCATGGCCAAGGTCATGGTCAAGGTCAGTATCAGGATCAAAGTCAGGATCAAGGTCAAAATCAAAATAATTGATATTTACGGGAGGTCATATGAAGATATCAAACAAAGAAGAGAAAACAGTAAAACAAATTAAAAAAGATGTCCAGGCCTTATTACTAAAGGCAATTGAAGGAGAGTGTCTTGGATGGTATTTAAGGGCGATTAAGGAAAAGAAATGAGAGGTCATTATTGGAGGAATCTAATGACAAAAACCGAACTTAAATTATTAAAAGAATCTATCATCAAAGAATGCGAGATATTATTTTCTGGATTCCAGCTTATGATAGATTCAGGAAATTATAAAAAGAAAATAACACACGGGCTATCTAATCAAGAATATCAAGCAGAAATAGATAAAACAATTAGATCTATGACAAATATAGTTACAAAAATGAGGGTATATGAGCAAGTATTATCTGATACCTGGAAAGCCCGTTTGTTAAAGAAGGCTAATAAGTTTCATAAAGAATTATTAATTTTGAAAGAAAATATCAGGAAGGAAGAAAGCAAATGATAGGCTGGCTTATTAATCCGGACAGAACATCTGGCATTACAAAAAATTATGTTTTCGGGTGTTATCATGGATGTGTATTTTGTTATGGCAAACGAATTGCAAAAAGACTTAACATGGCTCACAAAATGGCAGATGTAGATACTTGCTTTATGTACGGTCCGCATTGGCCTGTTAATCCCATAGCTGTGAAATATCACAAAAAATTAGAATATAATTTTTATAATTTTATTCCAACATTTAGACCTTCAGTCCTTGCTCAAAAATTACCGAAAAAACCTACTATGATTTTCTTTTCTATGTCCGATCCTGCTTATTGGAAACAAGAATGGTATGAAAAAATACTTGAAAAGATATGCAATCATATGCAACATATTTTTGTAATATTAACAAAGCAACCGAAGATTTATAGAAAATATACTTTTCCTCATAATTGTTGGTTAGGTATTACAATAACTAATGAAATGAATTTGTTTGATAATATTTCTGAAATAAGATTTGTAATAGAATATACAAATAATATATCATTTATTTCATTTGAACCATTACAAGAAAAATTAAAATATAATAGTCATATAAAATATATTAAAAATTATATTGATTGGATACAAATCGGTTTTGAAACCGGACAACGTAAAGGAAAAGTCAAAGGTGAAGAATCCTGGCTTGATTTATTTTGGAATATAAAGGTATCTATATTCATGAAAGAATCATGTAGCAAGGTAACTTCAAGAGAATTAAGACAAGAATGGCCAGAGGGATATTTAAATGGATAAATTAACGAGGAAGAACAAATGAAAATACCAATATTTGATATTGAATCAAAAATAGTTAATGATATAGATTATAAAGTTGAATTGAAATTTGGAGTTCTAAAATTTCGATTTAAATTACAGGAAAGACAAATGTTTAGATTGATTAGCGCTCTTATACAAGGTAGGGATTTTTCAATTTCAACACAAATAGAATGCCTACCTTTGCCACAAGATAGAAGAAAGAAATATTTTGAAATAACAGATGAAACTTTTAATCCGAGGATGATAGATGAAAGTAAAATATAAAAATATTATAGGAACAATTGCATTTAATAATAAAGAATTATATTTTTTCAAAGCTGGAGTTATTTATCTTAAATTAATTAGAGCCGAACTGGAATTTATAAATCCAGAAAGTCTAATGATAACCGGATTTGAAAAATATAATTCAGAAAAAGAAGAGTATCAATATAAGAGATGTTATTTTGAGGTGATGGGTGAAAAATGAATAAAATTACAGCAGCGGTGAGCTCAATTATAGCACCAACCGGATGGGAACTGAGCGATATATTGCCCATATTCAGATTATCTGGCTGCTGTATATCGGCGGAATTAGTAAAATTTAGGTTATTTCCGGGGAATTTGCCGCCGAGATTCCCCAGTTATTTCTTGACAAAACTTAAGAATTTTGATAGATTTTTGATAGGGCAAAATACTACAGGATAATGAGGGCGTATTTTAACCCGGTTCCTGTAGGCCGGTCCCTGCCCGGGGATTAAGTTAAAATACGCCTTTTTTATTGGAAAGGAAAATTATGAAATTAACAATCAAATGGCTTGAAAAATATAATGCATGTCCAGAAGGGATTGAATGGTTTGAAAATCAAACAGAGACAAATCCGGTTAAACTAATCAATAAGGCTATAAAAACTAAAGAACATCTTGGTTGGGCTAACTGGTTGATTGTGCGAATAATGAAGTACAAGCAATATGTTAATTATGCTATCTATGCAGCGGAACAAGTATTATATATCTTTGAAAAAAAATACCCACGAGACAGCCGACCAAGAAAAGCGATAGAAGCTGCTAAGAAGTATTTGAAATATGCAAGCAAAGAAAACAAAAGAGATGCTGCTGATGCTGGTTATGCTGCTGCTTTTGCTGCTTATGCTGCTGGTTATGCTGCTGCTTTTGCTGCTTATGCTGCTGCTTATGCTGCTTATGCTGCTGCTTATGCTGCTGCTTATGCTGCTGATGCTGCTGCTGCTGCTGCTGCTGATGCTTTTGTTGCTGCTGATATTAAATTACAGGTTCAAATATTAAAGTATGGGTTAAATTTATTGGAGAAATAGTATGAACAGATCTTTTAAAGTTCAATGGGTACAAGTAGGATTATAAAGGATTTTAAATGAGAAGTACACGAAAACAACCTTTTTGTTGGCAAGAAAAAAATATATTACGATTAATAAGAAAGCAATATAAAAAATCAGAACTTGCTAAATTAAGAAATCTATATCTTACAATAACGGAAATGGATAGTGATTTTAATGGACAAGATATTAGGTTCTATACTAAAACCATTAATACTTATTCTGGATTATCAAAAGATTGGATTCCATCAGGATTAAAAATATTACAGGATATGAAAGTAATAGAAATAAAAGAAGAAAGGATAAAAGGAAAATTTAAGGGAAAAAAGCTTGTATTTACCCCTGATAATATTCAAGAAATACCCCGAAAAACCGTTACCGGAAAACCCGTTAACGGTAAATCCATTCTTGGTTTATTCGATACATCAGAAGATAGTACTTATTTAGAAGATAGTAATAGTAATGAAAATAATAAATATATTAATATAGCTACTTCTATTCTTCTATATCTTAATAAAAAAGCTAACCGTGATTATAAGCCAAATAAGCCCAAAAATTCTTTAACCTATATAATAGCTCGACTTAATGATGGATATACAGAAGAACAGTGCAAGCGAGTTATTGATGTGAAAGTATCTCACTGGAAAAATGATCCTAAAATGGATCAACATTTAAATTATATAACTTTGTTTAGACCAACAAAATTTCCTTTATATTTAGAGGAAAAAAAACTTGTCTGGTATGAGAAGGAAACATGGTGGGGTGGCAAGAAGGAAACCAAATGGATAAAAATTACCGAAGATGATCCAAGAGCGAGGAATAAAATATGAAATATAAAATTTTACGATTATTTTTAAGATGGATTGATGCATGGTGTAATTTGATTGATTCTATTATTTGTATTATAACTTGTGGAATTATATGTACTGATTTGAGTTATAAGTTTACAATTAAATGTTATAAAGTATTGAAAAATTTAAAGACAAAGAAATAGTAAATACAAAGAAAGGAAAAGCATGAAAGAAAAAACAAAAGATGATAATCTTGAAAGAGCAGGAAAGATGAAATGACGAGAATAGAATGGCTTGCAAGTGGAAAAAGGCGATGTGCTTGTAAAAATCTAATATTGCAATATTTTAAATTTCAATTCGAATCTACGAAATTAAGCAAAAATTGGAAGTTAGATTTTACCAAGATGATATCAGGCGAAAATTTATCTAAAAGAAAACATATTGTATGGAAAGCTGTCTGTTCTCAGTGTGAAAAAACATATCTTGTTTATGAGAAAAGAAAAGATTTGATTGAAGCTTTAAAAATTACCGGAATTAAATATGAGGAAAAAAAAGGCTTGACAAAAAATGAAAATGTGTTATTATTATAATATCAGGTGGTGCACTGATGAAAAGCCGTTTACCCGGCCGGAAGGTGGCACCACACTGGAAGGCCAGGTAAGCGGCTTTTTTGATGAAAGGAGTAATTATATGAGTATAATGCCGATTAAATTTAAAAATATAGAAATTGGAAAAAAATTTTTGTGGAATGGTAAAACTTATGTAAAAACAGAAAAATTGGAAGATAAAGAAAATTCATGTATTATAAATGCAGTAAATATAGATACTGGACAATTTATGTGTATGGAAGATTTATTAAAATGTTGGATTCATTAATATTTGAAAGGAGCTTTTATGGACGAATTAACAGATCCTTATGAAAATGTAACTCACTTCCAGAAAGTGCCAACATATCCAGATGATAAAATAGAATCATCAATAATGACTCATATAGTTTGTAGAAATTGTTTTTTTTGGAATAGAAAAAATATACAATCTAAGAAAGAATTATGCTTAAAAAAAACAAGTAAATATAATATGAAATTAACTGATGAAAATGATAATCATGCAAAATGTTTTGTTGAAGATTATCCGAAAGGAGATTGAGTGGAAGGTATAGATAATGAAATATAATAATGAAATTATAATATACATTGAATATTTTTCGAATATTCCTTTTTTAGCAATGACTGAATTTTCAACATATAATTTTGAATTGTATGGTAATGAATGGCTAATGTATTGTGATGGGGGTTGTGGAAAAAATTGGATTATCAATAATGATAAAAAAATAATTGATATAAATATAAATTATTGCGATCCTGAAAAATGGAGTATATGGGTTGAAAAAGGCTATGAATTGCCAGCATTACAAAAAGGTGTGAAAGTATTACAAAAGCCTTTAATGTTGAAAGATTATCTTGATGCAAAAACAAAATATAACAACCCATTTGTTATTGGCGAAAAAGTGGATGAAATTTATTATTGTGAAGATTGCAAAATATATTGTAATGAAAGCTTTTTGTGTTGCTCAGGGTGCGGGAAAGAGGAAGGGGAATAAGTGAATGAAAAAATGTATACATTGTGGAGCAGTTACATTATCAAAACAAGAAACATTATTTTATAAATATTTACCATGTACCACTATAGACATTTGGAATAAAACACGACGATCGTTAAAGATAATCTATTCTGTTTTGACCCGATTGTCAAAAGCGGGAATAATTATAAAATGTAAAATAGTTGGTTTT
>JABAOC010012598.1_pt1 | contig 35228 bp, 25 predicted proteins | sample 7062161 | NCBI WGS metagenome assembly JABAOC01 (sample SAMN14538625, study PRJNA623070) | marine sediment metagenome | biome: marine biome [ENVO:00000428]; feature: marine pelagic biome [ENVO:01000023]; material: deep marine sediment [ENVO:00002113] | place: India: Gulf of Khambhat ... | reverse complement strand
CGATGCGGCGCTTGTTCCTCAAATTCAAGGGTGATGAGCCACCACTCTCCTGTTTGTTGCGACTGGACAGTGAGCTCAATGGAATATTCACACGTCCGGACAATTTGGCCGATTTTCGCCTCACCAATTCCTTTTTGATCTTGCTGGATAAATTGGAACAATTTTTCTTCGGTAGCTCGCTTTAAGTATTCTGGCTCAAAATTTTCCTTGATAAAGGCAAGAGTCCTTTGTTCATCAATCGTCTTGTAAATTTCAAGCAGAGCCAGGACACGGCGCCACATCTCCGAATTCTTCAGATCGTCTTTGCTTAACCCTTCAATCTTCTCTGGCGGGAGCTTGTATTCATAACCGAAAACAATCCGTGAAATATCAGGACTGACACGAATGGCAGATTTTCCTGCGGTGTTTGACATAATGATAATCACCACTTTTTCATCCACATAGCGGAGAAAATCGGCAGCGAAGGTCATATTACCGCCATTATGGGCGATCAATCGGGTGTTTCGTGGCGTGGTGAAAATCGCCCAGCCGTAGCCATAATATGAGTCTGCTCCTGCTCCTTCAGGGACATTTTCAAAATATTTTGTGATGGATTCATTCACGCTGAGTTTTTCCATCATCTGAAGCTTCAAAATGGCAGCACCGGTAAATTGTTTGGTAATGGAACCGATGGTGAAAACAGTCTGATCGGTGACAGGAATATTTCTTTCCCTGTTAGCCAGACCATAGCCTTTGGAAACGATGATTTTGTCGTCCTTGGCAACTAAAAGAGCACCTGAAAAGCCGTTTTTTGTTACACGGATCATGTATTCATCGAGTTTAGCATGGAGTTCGTTTTTGTTCTGTGCGTTGCAGATAAGAAATATACCAGACAAGAATAAAACAAAAGTAATTAGAGAAATCATTTTTTTCATTGTGATTTTCTCCCAATTGGAATTTTCAAATCCTGTCAAGCTACTAATGATGATAATTAATAGTTATCTCATGACATTTTAATTAATCATTTTGATGTCATTAATTTATATAATAAAACTATTTGAACTTGAAAAAGTTTTGATCATGAGGTTCTAAAAAATGCTTGATATTTAATGAAAAGTCACCAAATCAGATGGTTGTCACCTCAGTGGTGGAGAGCATCTGATAAAGAGAAGGATGGGCAAAGGGATATTTGATGTGTGTCGGGATCCAAATAAAATAAAGTAAGAATTATTTAACGATTATATAAGGACATTACCAAAAAAAATAAAAAAAAAAGAAAATTTTCACTTGACTTTTTATCAAAAATGTTTATTTTAGGTATCATCGAAAACGTTTTCGTTTTTAATCTAAAGTCTGTTATGAGTATTGAACCATACAGGGCAAACGCTTTTGAGTTAAATGAAAAATTATGTCTTACATTCCAAAAGTTATTTTATTATAACTCCTATGAATGAATAAATCTAATAGGAGGATATAACGTCATAGGAAAAAAAGTAGCGGCTAGCATTTTTGATCATTTTAAAGTAATAACTGATCCCAGAATTGACCGTAATAAGTTACATAATTTGACAGAAATAATGGTTATCTCCATTTGCGCTGCCATCTGTGGAGCAGAAGGATTCGAGGACATTGAAGAGTTTGGTAAATCATCAGAGAGTTGGCTAAGAACATTTTTGGAACTCAAATTTGGGATTCCCTCACATGATACCTTTCGTAAAGTAATCATTGGGATCGATCACGAGAATTACACCACTGAAGAACAAAGTCATGGTAGAAACGAAAAAAGAGACTACTGACTAGTGACCAATATGGACTGGTTAACCGACAAAGATGATTGGACAGAATCAAATAGTATCGGAATGGTCATATCAACAAGAACAGTCGATAGCAAAACGACAATAGAAAAGCGATATTATATCTCGAGTTTAACAACAGGCATCAAAGAATTTGCTCGTGGAGTTCGCAGTCATTGGATAATTGAGAATAAACTGCATTGGGTTTTAGATGTACAAATGAGGGAAGATGAAAGTAGAATAAGAACTGGTAGTGCACCAGAGAATTTTGCGATGTTGAGGCATGTTGCCTTGAATCTATTACGACAGGAAAATACTGTTACGCGAGGCATTAAAGGAAAAAAATAAAGGCTGCTTTAGTTGTGAAATATCGAGAAAAAGTACTGTTTGACAATTAAATATAACTATACGTTTTATAATAAATTAAAATACGTTTGCCCTGCAACTTTAATTGAGTATGGCTCAAATTGGGATTATTATGATGCAGGACAGCAACCAGAAGTTCAGAAACGCAGCACAGGTGTCAACAAAATCGAGAAGAGTAAACCTCGGGCGAATTAATAATTGCTTTAATTAACATAATTGACGAAATTAGCGGCTAAAAAAATCTATAGGCTCAGAAAAGCTCAATAATTTCTCTTGTGTTTGAATAAAAATGCTATTGATTTGTTCAGTTGATTGAATAAAAATGTAACAGTTTTATTCAATATGGAGAATAAAATGGAGCAAAATTTATTATTACAAAGTCCTTGGTGGGAAAATGCTGAGCTGATTCAATAGGATCCGCATTTTAAAAGAGTAGACATACTTCCATTTCGATATCAATCCCACGTAATACCTGACGATGACCTTAATTATAGTGGGAGTCATAACGTTACGTGGCCCCAGACAGGTTGGGAAGACAACGTTTTTAAAACAACTCATTCGAAAGCTGTTGCAGGATGGACATAATCCTCAAAATATTTTTTATTTCTCAACTGATCTTGTTGCCAATGAAAAAGAACTCTTTTCTCTCATCCATAATTATATTCAGTTCGCTCCACAGGGAAAACGTTTTATTTTCTTGGATGAAATTACCATTGTGGATCGATGGGAGTATGCCATAAAGCATGTTGTTGATTTAGGGCTTGCTGAAGATATTCTATTTATCCTGACAGGCTCATCCTCTTTTGATTTGCGACGTGGGGGAGAAAGATTGCAGTGAGACGTCTTATCACGCAACCTGATCGAGTATTGTTACATTTGAACTTCAGAAAATATTGTCAATTGCAGCATTTTAATGAACTCGAAATTTTTGATGTTCAAAACCGGTATAACTCTTTATTAGAAAAGTTACCCAGGCTCCGTGTATTCTTCCCGAAAATTCAGTCTTATTTTCAACAATATTTGAAGTATGGTGGATTTTTAATGGCAATTTCGGATTTTATGCAAAAAGGTTCTATTTCTGAACAAACATTAGAAACCTATAAAACCGTAGTGGTTTCTGATTTTGAAAAATTTAAAAAAGATCGAATCATATTACGGAATATTATTCGTCAATCTCTTGATACGCTTGCCACCCCGATTAGCTGGAATGGTCTGGCTCAAGATTTAGGCTCGGTATCGGTAAATACAGTTAAGGAATATGTTCAACTGTTAGCGGATTCTTTTGCAATTTTTATTCTGGAATTTTTAGAAAAAGACCATCAACGACCATCAGCTCGAAAAAACAAAAAGCTGTTTCCGTTTGATCCATTAATTTACCAGGTGTTTGCAAGCATAGCTGGAAAAAATTTGCAGGAATCAATTGAATTTGAATCCAAAAAAATTGAGGGGATTGTTGGTTCTGCTTTATTGAGAATAACTGAATCGGAATTATTTCAGGGATTTGCCAATTTAATTTCCACTTTTTATTGGCGCTCAGCACGAGGTAAAGAGATTGATTTTGTCGTCATCTGGAATGATAAAGAAATCCCAATAGAGGTTAAATATCAAAGCAGGATTATACCAAACGATTATACGACAATCAAGCGAAGTTTTGGAAAAGGATTGGTTTTGACAAAAGATTCATTTTTCCAGGACGATGCCGTCATTGGTGTGCCTGTCCCATGTTTTTTATACTTATTAGCAGAATCAATGTCATAACGATAGCGAATGATATTCACAATTAACTAGTGCTTGAACGAAAATTCCACAAATTGTCATTCTGAGGCGTTTTTTGCCGAAGAATCTATGACCACTAAATCTAAAGAGAAACAATGGCTTGGTGGTCACAGATTCTTCGTCGCTTTGCTCCTTAGAATGACAAAAAAAATAAGTTTTCGTTCAGACACTAACTAACATAATCATATTAATTTTTCAATAAGGAATCATTTATGCAGCTTCATCTTATCGATATCACAATTATATTTGCATATCTCTTATCCATGATATTGATCGGCTTTTTTCTATCCCGACGGGCTTCTCAGAACCTTGATTCTTATTTTCTGGGTGGCAAAAAAATGCCCTGGTACCTGCTTGGCGTATCCAATGCCTCGGGCATGTTCGATATCACTGGAACGATGTGGCTGGTGTACCTCTGTTTTGTTTATGGACTGAAAAGTGTCTGGATTCCCTGGCTCTGGCCCATTTTTAATCAAGTTTTTCTGATGATTTATTTATCGACCTGGCTCCGCCGTTCCAATGTTCTCACTGGAGCTGAATGGATTCGGACACGCTTTGGCACGGATAGAGGTTCGGAATTGTCGCACATCAGTGTCGTCGTTTTTGCATTGGTGAGTGTGATTGGATTTTTAAGTTATGCCTTTAAAGGTATTGGGAAATTTTCGGCAGTCTTCTTGCCCTGGGACTTCTCACCCGATACGTACGCTATAATCTTTATGAGCATCTCCACTATCTATGTGGTGCTCGGTGGCATGTTTAGTGTGGTGTTAACTGATCTTATTCAATTTGTGGTTTTAACCATATCATCGCTGTTCATTGGTATTATCGCTATTTCCAAAATTTCACCTGAAATGCTGAATTCAGTGATCCCTGAAGGCTGGATAAGCATCTTTTTCGGATGGCGACTCAATTTAAACTGGTCAGGTTTGATTGATTCGGTCAATACAAGAATCGCTTCCGATGATTGGTCATTGTTTACCATTTTTTTCATGATGGTTGTATTCAAAGGGATTCTGGTCAGTATGGCTGGGCCAGCGCCCAATTACGATATGCAACGCATTCTCGCCACAAAGTCCCCAAAAGAAGCTGCCAAAATGAGCGGCATCGTTTCAGTTGTTTTATTCTTCCCCAGATATTTCATGATTACTGGGATCACGGTTTTAGCGCTAGTATTTTTCAGTCCGCAACTACGAGAGATGGGACAGAATATCGATTTTGAAATGATTTTGCCTTATGTTATCAATAATTTTATTCCTGTGGGATTAATGGGTTTTCTCCTGGCAGGTCTGTTAGCCGCGTTCATGTCAACTTTTGATTCAACGGTCAATGCTGGAGCTGCCTATTTAGTTAATGATATTTATAAAAGATATATCAAGCCAGATGCCCAAGACAAGCGATTGATGGTAATGAGCTATCTCGCCTCTTTTACTGTCGTCATTATCGGTATTCTCTTTGGATTTATGGCAGAAAATATAAATACGGTAACCCAATGGATCGTTTCAGCACTTTGGGGAGGATATACCGCATCTAATGTTTTAAAATGGTACTGGTGGCGGCTCAATGGTTACGGCTACTTTTGGGGTATGATGACAGGGATTGCAGCAGCTTTATTATTTCCAATTATTTTTCCAGCTTTATCACCGCTTAATGCCTTTCCATTTATTTTAATTCTTTCTTCGATCGGATGTGTTTTAGGAAGCCTGTTAACTAAACCTACAGATGAAAAAGTTCTAAAAGAATTTTATCGTTCTGTTCGTCCCTGGGGCTTTTGGAAATCTGTTCATGAGAGAGTGATCAGAGAAAATCCACAGTTTAGAAAGAATATGAATTTCAATCGGGATATGTTCAATGTGTTTATCGGAATTGTGTGGCAGACCGCGTTAGTCGCTTTGCCCATTTATATTGTCATTCAAGAAAAAACTCCTGTCGTTATCGCTTTTTTAATTATTCTTATTTCATCTTTTATTTTGAAAAGAAGCTGGTATGATAGATTAGAAGAGAATTGATGAATCGTTTTCTATATCGTAACACAAACTTCCAGTTTGTGTTATTTCTTAACTACTAAGGTTCAGAGACGAAAAGCAAAAAATTAGACATATTCAAAATTAAAATTTTTTGTCATTTCGAACGGATTCGCCAGTTGGCGAAGGAGTGAGAAATCTGTATATCATAATATTAAATTTTCATCCAGATTTCTCGCTCTGCTCGAAATGGCAACCAATTCTATATTGCAGAACTCAAAAAAAAATTGCAAGGGAGATCAATGATCAAACGTACTTTTCTTTTGATTATATTGTTTATATGCTCAGTTAATTCACTTGTGAGTAATCTTTATTCCAGTAATTTTTTAAAACAGCAACTTTACGAAGCTGAAATAGCCAGTTTTAATAATCTGATTATCGTCACCGATTCTTCTGCCTCTGCTGGCGCATATCTCAAAATGGGAAACGAAGGAAGTGTCGTATGGAATATCGAAGTTGATTCTTCAGCGTGGTATAATCTTGTTTTTCGCTATCGATCACCGCAGGGCGAAAAAGAACAGTCGCTGGTGAGAAACGGCTATGAATCAAAGATTGGTTTTGGTTATACAAAGGATTGGAATTTTTTGACGACCAAAACCCATCTTCAAAAAGGATTTAATACCATTGAGCTTAAAGCGAGCTGGGGCAACATTGACATTGATTATTTGACGCTTCATCTCATTAATCCCACACCGACCTTAAAGCCCAGGCAGAATTTCTTTTACAAAGAATTTCCTTATGACATCTCGATAAAAACGAATCAGTTCGGACATTCAGTTGAAAAAATAATGTGTGGCAAAAGGGAAATCCAATTTTCTAAAACAGAATTTCCTTTTCAAGAAGATGCTGCAGTGATTACAATTTCAAAGGATGTTCTTTGTCAAATACCATTTGGACATCATACCTTAAAATTGTTGTACGCTGATTACTATTTACTCGATATTGATTTGCGTGTGGCACCGAATCCCAAACCAGCGCAACTGACGATTGTTGTCCCGGATGTAAACCATGGTTCATCGGTACTTTTTATTTTGCCTGAAGGCAAAATAATGCTGGTCGATTGCGGTAAAGACTTTATCAGGGATCAAATCCTTATCCCACTGCTCGACCGCCACAAGATTCAAAAAATCGATTACTTTTTCCTTACCCATTATCATGATGATCATGATAGTGGAGACCAGGGAATGAAAATTCGTGAACAGTACAAGGTGGAAAAATTTTACGATTATAAAAGTTTCACAACTGGCCAAACTTTTGAGCTCGACCAGGCCAAATTTAAAATTTTAAACAGCTTTCAAGACGGCAACGAGGAAAATACACAATCACTGTCATTCAAAATGGAATTTAATGGTTTTGTTTATGTGCACGGCGGTGATATTTGTGGGGAGAATCAACAAAAAATGTTGAGGAATTTCCCTGACGATATTGAGGCGGATGTCTATTATGCCAATCATCATTTCCACGGCTCAGTTGAAGTGGATTATTTGTATGCGGTTAATCCTACAATCGTCCTGGTTCAAGCGCAGGAGGCAATTTATGCTCGTAGTGCTTATATGGTAAATTTTAAACAGGAAGTTGAAAACTATTTGATAAAAAATGAAAAAAGATATATCGAAGACCTGCCTAACCTGGAAGTGGGCACTGTGGTGATTCGTGTCAATGGGAGAAATGATTGGTCTTATGAAACTTACGTCGATACCAAAAACGTGGTCGTACCATTATTAAAATAATTTTTGTCAGGTATAAGTATTGTCCTCTGTCTTGAAAATAAGTGGTGAAAAATAGAGATGAAGATAAAACTTTTAAGGAGAGAGAAAAATGAAGTCGCTGTGGTTTACTTTATGTATTTTGTTCATTTCATTAATCATTCTTTCTTACAAAGCAAATTCAGCTATGAAAAATCTAGTAAAAATTGAACTCACTAAAAGCTGGCAATTTCATCAAGTCGGCGAAGACGAATGGATGCTAGCCGAGGTTCCTGGGACTGTTCATACCGACTTATTTAAAAACAAAAAGATCGGTGATCCATTTTATCGCACCAATGAACAAGATCAACAGTGGATCGATAAAGTCGATTGGGAATATAAAGCCACGTTTACGGTAGATGCTGACTTGCTCTCGAAAAATAATATTCGCCTTATTTTCAAAGGACTGGATACTTATGTCGATGTATTCCTGAATGGAAAACAATTATTTTCGGCAAATAATATGTTTCGAGAATGGATGGTTGATTGTAAATCTGTTTTAAAGGAAGGTGACAATGCTTTAACGATTTATTTTCATTCACCAGTTAAAGTTGATGTGCCCAAATTAGATGAGTTGGGTTATCAATTACCTGCTGTGAACGATCAATCGGAAAATGGAGGTCTGGGTGACAAAAAAATATCCGTGTTTGCTCGAAAAGCGCCGTATCATTATGGCTGGGACTGGGGTCCACGATTAGTGACTTCAGGCATCTGGCGTCCCATATACCTGGAAGCCTGGGATCAGGCTCGAATTGAGGATATCCACTATATTCAAGGCCAGATTTCTGAAGAAAAAGCCGCACTTACCGCCGTTTTTGAAATTGAATCGGAAGGAGAAATAGATGCCACGATATCTATTTCTCATCAGGAAAAGGCATTGTCGGATGCACCAGCCAAACTAAAAAAAGGATTACATAAATATCCTGTGGATTTTGAGATAAAAAATCCGAAACTCTGGTGGTCGAATGGATTAGGAGAGGCATTTCTCTATGAGCTCACTAGTGAGTTGAAAGCGGGAGCGAAATTGCTTGATGAAGATATCCAAAAGGTCGGTATTCGTACGATTCGAGTGGTTCAGGAAAAAGATGAAAAAGGTAAAAGTTTTTATTTTGAGTTGAATGGTGTCCCTGTTTTTGCCAAAGGTGCCAATTATATACCAAATGATAATTTTGTCCCTCGTGTCACCTCGGAGAAATATGAGCATATCATCAAGTCTGCGGCAGATGCCAACATGAATATGCTTCGAGTCTGGGGCGGCGGTATTTATGAAAATGATATTTTTTATGATCTCTGTGATAAATATGGCATTATGGCCTGGCAGGATTTCATATTTGCCTGCGCCATGTATCCTGGTGATGAGGCGTTTCTTGAAAATGTAAGACAGGAAGCCATTCAAAATGTGAAACGGCTGCGGAATCATCCCTGCATTGCTATCTGGTGCGGCAATAATGAAATGGATACTGCCTGGTCCCATAACACCCCAGGTGGATGGGGCTGGAAAGCACGGTTCGATGAAAAAACAAGAGCTAAGATATGGCATGATTATGAAAAAATTTTCCATGAGATGCTGCCTAAAATTATCGAAGAGTATGATCCCAGGACTTATTATTGGCCTTCTTCACCGCTTGCAGATTGGGGAAAACGAGCCTCATATTCAAATACATCCGGCGATATGCATTATTGGGGCGTTTGGCATGGAAAAGAACCGTTTGAGAATTTTAAAAAAGTTATCGCCCGTTTTATGAGCGAATATGGTTTTCAATCATTTCCAGAACTCAAAACTGTAAAAGCCTATACGATTGTAGAAGATTGGGATATCCGCTCAGAAGTCATGGCTGCCCACCAGCGCAGTGGGATCGGTAATGAACGCATTAAAATGTATATGGGCAGGGATTACAAAGTTCCTAAAAATTTCGAGCATATCCTTTATATGAGCCACGTGTTACAAGCTGAAGGCATAAAAATCGGGATCGAAGCACATCGTCGCAATAAGCCTTATTGTATGGGGACGATGTACTGGCAGATCAATGATTGCTGGCCTGTGGCATCCTGGTCAAGTATCGACTATTTTGGCAGATGGAAAGCGCTGCATTATTTTGCGAAGAAGGCTTATGATGAAGTCTTTGTTTCTCCAATAGTTGATGATAATAAATTAAATGTATTCATTATCTCTGATCGGTTAAATCTATGTCAGGCAAATCTTGAAATGGAAATCATTAATTTTGATGGCGAAGTTCTCTGGTCAAAATCTCAGCAAATTAATGTTGATGTCAATTCCAGTCGTTCTTTTTTTGAAGCCAAAGTCGATGAATTATTAAAGGGGATGGATCGAAAAAGGGTTGTTTTTCATGCGAAATTAGTCGAGAGTGATCAACAAATTACAGATAATGTATTATACTTTTTGCCTGTTAAAGATTTGGATTTACCGCTATCTGAAATCAAATTAGATGTCACAGAAACATCTCATGGTTATGATATTATCCTTTCCAGCGACAAATTGGCTAAAAATGTCTACCTAAGTTTCGATGATGTCGATGGATTTTTCTCGGATAATTATTTTGATTTGTTGCCAGGGCAAACTGTGCAGGTGAAATTCAGTTGTGATGAGAAGTTTGAAGATTTTCAAAAGAGGTTAAATATTATGACTATACGGGATACATATTAATAAATAAAACGGAAGGAATAAAACGTGAGACGTGAAACGTAAAATATGTTCGATGCGGTTTACGGATTACGGATTATGCATTACGTTTTACAGCCTATAGATCAAAACATCCTGTTCCCGAACTAAATAATAACAGAAGGATTATCCATGGGAGATAGCTCTGTCTCACAAGGAAGATTTTTGAAACAATCCAGCATCGGATTGGCAGGTTTATCGACTGCTCCTTTTTTTCTTCAAAGTTACGAGGGTAAATTAGATAAACAAAAGCTCAATGTCATCATTATTTTTGCTTTACATGGTAACGACTCTACCCCATTATCCTTCTATGCTGGAATCTTTAAAAGCTGATCCACGAATTTCGGCTGCTGGCTTACGGGATGAAATCCCCGGGGTTCAACCATCACGGGAAGATGTGTTGAAGCGAACCCGTGCAGCAGGCATTGATGATGAACTGGCAGGTGATCCAAAATATGCCGATAAGCTGGCTGGACTGAAGGCTCTGTTAGCAACATATTGCAAGGATTTGCCGCATGCTTTTGGGGAGTTTAAATCGTAATGTCAAAAATTAGCAGAGTAAATTATATGAATCGTAATTCAATGATTAAGTTCTTAATCTTCACGTTCTTAGCATCATTTATAAGTATTCAATTTAATCAAGGCATGACCAGGGAAAAGTTTAGTTATAAAAGTGAAAAATTCCTTTCATGCCGACATTGGGAGGTGATAGATATAACTTTCAAAATAACTAGGTCAGTTGAAAATCCATTTGATGAAGTGTTTGGTGCTATTTTCAAAGGACCAGACGATATAGAGCTTAATAGCCCAGGATTTTATAATGGCAATGGAGAATTCCTTATCCGATTTTCACCGACTGAATTAGGGAACTGGACTTTCATCACCTATTCTACACGGGCAGAACTATCTGAAAAAACTGGTAAAATTCATGTTTTAAAAAATGAAAACCCAGATGTGCATGGTCCGCTAATCATAAAAAAGGACAATCTCCGACATTTTTTTTATGCCGATGGAATGCCATATTTTCTCATGGCATTTGAGTGCGACTGGCTTTTCGCTTTAGATTTAGCTAATCCAAATGATATCCCAAAAACAAAGCAATTGATTGATCTTGTGGCAAAGTATGGATTCAATCAAGTTATTATGAATGTTTATGCTTATGATGTACAATGGCAAAAGGATTCTGATTTAAAAAAAGAACACGATTATGGCTCGCCCAAAATTTATCCTTTTGGTGGAACCAATGAGAAACCTGATTTTTCTACCCTGAATGTGAAATTTTTTAATCGTCTGGATCGAGTGATTGAATATCTGCATCAAAAAAATGTTGTTGCTCACCTGATGATTTATGTGTGGAATAAAAAGGTCAACTGGCCAGACATGTATTCTAAGCCTGATAACCGTTATTTTGATTATGTTATTTCACGTTATCAGGCTTTTCCCAATATTGTATGGGATATTTCCAAAGAAGCTTTAGCTTATGGTCGTTGTGATATGGATTATGTTTCCGAAAGAATTGCACGTTTACGCCGTCTGGATGCCTATAAGCGATTATTAACAGTTCATGATTACGGCTACTGCCAAAACTATTCCCAATATGTGGATTTTATATCGATTCAAACATGGCGATCTCAGCTTTATAGCGACATGCTCCAAATATGGGAAAAACATGCTTTGCAGCCTGTTTTTAATATTGAACATGGCGGGTATGAACGGGGCAAATATCAAGTTTTTACTGGAGATTATACAGATCCGAGAGCCTGTCTGGAACGTAACTACCAGTGTCTTTTTGCTGGCGTCTATTCCACTTATTACTGGCAAAATTCCTCGTGGAATGTGATTATTCATGATCCAATGAAATTATCAGACAATGAAAAACCTAAATTGGAATATTACCGGTATCTGGTAAATTTTTTTACTAAGTATTCTTTCTCATCGTTGAAACCCTTAAATAATGCCTGTTCTAGCGGGTATTGCCTTTCCGATAGGAAAGACCTTTATTTGTTTTTAGTTCCTGCCCAGAATGATGCGTTTCATGTTAATGTTGCTAATTTAATCGATAGGCAGATGGAAGCAACCTGGTTTAATCCGATCACAGGAGAATATTTAGAAGATGGACACATCCAGATGCGGAATTGGCATTCTTTTAAGTCACCTTGGGAAAGACAGATGGTTCTTTTGGTCCTTGAAAAATGAACAAATAATGTATATTAATTTCTTGTTTTTGGAATTTAATAATTTATTCATTGGAACTTATTTGGAATTTATTCATGAATGTATCGCTATTTACTAAATCTTTGCTGAAAATTTTATTACCCACACTGAATCGAAAAAATGGAGACGTAGTTATGTCAACAAAACAAACGGTAATCGGAGAAGCCCTGCCAAACATGCCCTGGGAAAATAAGCCAGTAGGATATACAGAAGTCCTCTGGCGTTACAGTGGGAACCCTGTTATCGACATCAATCCGATTCCCTGCGCTCAGAGTATCTATAACAGTGCAGTAGTTCCCTATGAAGGCGCTTTTGTCGGGGTATTTCGAGTGGACTATAAATCCTACATGCCATTCCTTCATTTCGGTAAAAGTCAGGATGGCTTAAATTGGGAACTAGAACATGATCGGATTCAATTCATAAGTGACGATCCAGAAATTGCAGAGATGATTTATGCTTACGATCCCCGTCTATGTAAAATTGAAGAAATTTATTATATTACCTGGTGTAACTGTTATCACGGTCCCACGATCGGAGTTGCCAGAACAACGGATTTTAAAAAATTTTACCAGATGGAAAATGCTTATTTACCATTTAACCGAAATGGGGTTCTCTTTCCAAGAAAAATTAATGGTAAATACTATATGTTAAATCGTCCCAGTGATAATGGTCATACGCCTTTCGGTGATATTTTTATCAGTGAAAGTCCTGATATGATCCATTGGGGGAAACATCGCTTTGTGATGGGCGCTGGTGGACAGTGGTGGCAGGCAACGAAAATTGGCGCTGGACCGATTCCAATCGAAACCACTGAAGGCTGGTTAATGATTTATCACGGCGTCCTGAATACATGTAATGGCTTTGTATACAATATCGGCGCAGCTCTGTTGGATATTGATAAACCATGGAAAGTGCTCTACCGGACCAATCGCTACCTTTTAAATCCAGAGAAATTATATGAGACAACTGGAAAAGTACCGAATGTTGTATTTCCCTGCGCGGCACTTTGTGATGCTCCATCTGGCAGGATTGCAATTTATTATGGTGGCGCCGATACTTACACCTGCATCGCTTATACGCAGGTTGATGAATTGATCGATTGTATTAAGGCGAATTCTGACGTCCTCTAACGATTTAAAACCACGAAGGCACAAAGAATTCTTGAAATCAGAATTTTGGATAGTAAAGTTAGGCGCTTACAATCAAAGTAGTGCCCCAAAAACATAAATAATTAAAAGACACAAAAATAGAACTCTCTCGGAAGTTGAAAATTGATAAAAAATTTTTGCTATATGCGAATCCATTTTGGAAATAAACTTTTCGCAAATAAGATTGTATACATTACAGATATTGCTTAGTGTCTTGGTGGTTGAGTCTATGAATCCCACAGAAAAAATATTAAAATTTTTTAAAAAAGTGCTTGACTTTAAAAGATAAATGTTTTACATTAATTTAAATAACGAAATCGTTTTCTGTATTTTAATTAATATGGTAAAATGAAAAACGTTATTCTTACATTCCCTCTTATATGTTTTTTCATACTCACTAATTTAATGTCTCAAACTCAATTACTAACTGCTCCCACTTTTCCTGTGGAAGTCGAACAATATGAATCTCATTTCTATCAGCTCCAGATTAAGGCACAATATATTAATCCTTTTGATGTTAATGACATCAAAATTGATATGCTTATTAACACGCCATCTGGATATGAGATTGTTCAGCCTTGCTTTTTTAATGATGAGCAGAATGATGTTTCGTTTTGGGGCTTAAGGTTCACTCCTGTGGAAATCGGAAATTATTCATATCAAATTAAGATTCAAACTCAAAGAGATACAATATTAACTAAAACGTTTTCGTTTAAAGTAATTACTTCGGAAAGAAACGGATTCCTTCGTCTAAATCCTGAATCCGATTTTACTTTTAAATTCGACTCTGGAAAATTGTTTCGAGCGTTCGGCGAGAATGTTTGCTGGACGGATGATTATGAGTATTATTTCAAAAAGTTAAATGAAATCGGGTGTAATTTTACTCGCATCTGGATGTGTCCTTGGAATCTATATTTGGAATGGAAGGAGCCAGGATTGGGCAAATATCATCTTCAAAATGCTGCTCGGTTAGATTCAGTATTATTTTTAGCTTTAAAATACAATATTTTTACTATGCTATGTTTTGATTATCACGGCACTGTTCAAAAAGAACAGGGCTACTTTCAAGAGAAAAAATGGGATGAAAATCCATATAATCAAAAAAATGGCGGACCCTGTCAAACTGAAGCTGATTTTTTTAGCAATCAAATCGCTAAACGATATTATAAAAATCGCTTAAACTATATTGTTGCTCGTTATTCCTATAGTCCTCATATTCTCGCCTGGGAATTCTGGAACGAAGTTGACTTAACCGCTGGAAAACCAGAAGATATTATTGCCTGGCATAAAGAAATGGCAGCTTATTTAAGACATATTGATCCCTATAAACATTTAATCACGACGAGTTTTTCCTATATGGAGTACCCAGAAATTTGGCAAAATCAAAACATCGATATTACCCAAACTCACCTTTATAACAAGCCCAATTATGCTGCCCTAATTCCAGTGACACTCGATAAACATCAATTGGAATATAATAAACCACATATCATCGGAGAATTTGGCAGTGATTACCGGGGATCGAAAGAAACAAGAGAAAACGATCCTGAAAATGGTGCCATTCATAATGGACTATGGGCGGGATTATTTTCGCCAACACCGATTTTACCGCTCACCTGGTGGTGGGATGAGTTAATCGAAGCCGATAATTTGTATTTTCATTTTCAAGCCATTACCAATTTTGCCAAAGAAATTTCAATCAGCTCAAAGCCAATTGAAAAATTAGATATTGAGGATATTCTAATTGATTACAATTCTTCAAAGCCCATAGATAGCTACTCGATACACCCGTTTAAACCCTGGGGAAAAAACACGATTTCCTCTTTTCATATTGATTCGGACGGTCAGGTCAACAATAAAGATCAAATCCCCTCGTATTTGTACGGTAAATCAAAATTAGACATGAAACGACCGCCTGAATTCAAATTAAATTACCAATCCGATGGAGGATTTTCTGTTCATGTCGGCGAAGTATCAGATTTTGGAGTGATAAAAATTTATCTCGATGGAAATCTGGCTTTAGAAAAACCATTGCCTTTGGGTGAGGGTGATGGTGAATGGGAAAAGAGCACCTGGAAAGAGGAACTAAAGATGTACCAGGGTGTTTACAATAAGCAGTATAGCATCAATGTTCCCCCAGGTAACCATACAATTCGAGTTGAAAATGACGGTCAGGATTGGATTAAGATCACATTGTACCAGTTTGAAAACTGCTGTGTCAATAAGGGGGACAAAATTAAAATATTGGGAGTTCGACAAAGTCCATATATTTTTCTCTGGCTTCGGAATGAAAAATCTCAATGGCAGCTATTAAAACATAATAAAATTCAAATATTGCCTGAAATCAAATACACGTTAACAATTCCTGATTTAAAGGTTGGGACTTATCATGTTGAATGGTGGGATACTTATCAAGGAAATATTTTTCAAAGTCAAAATGTTTCGGTTACTCAGGATGATGAGATAAAATTGAATATTCCTGGTTTCAACAAGGATATTGCCTGCAAGATTTATAGGAAGTTTTCAAAATGATCACAATAAAAGAAATTGCCAGACTTGCCAATGTTTCGCAATCAACTGTTTCAAAGGCGTTAAACGATAAACCAGACGTAAGTCCTGAAACGAAAAGAAGGATAATTGAGCTTGCAAAGCAATATGACTTTGTTCCCAATGCATTTGGCAAAGGTTTAAAATCTCGAACCACAGAGAACATCGGTGTAATTTTCTGTCGTGAGGAACAGCCTCTATCCGGCAATCCTTTTTATTCTCGAGTTTTGGAAGGAATTGAGGCTGAACTTGTCCTGAAGAACTATAATCTTGTTTTGCAGCTTATACCAGAATCTCAGCAAAAAATGTTACCTAAAATGATTCGTCAACGACAGGTTGATGGTCTTATTTTAGTGGGAATATTTCAAGAGCAATTTATTCAAAATATTTTATCAAACCATATTCTCGTTGTTTTGATCGATCCTAAAATAACAATAAATACTTGTAGTCAGGTCCTTATTGATAATGAACATGGCGCTTTTACTGCTACTCAATACTTAATTCAAAAAGGGCATAGAAGGATTGGTTTTATTTCAGGCGATCTGGAGCGGTTAAGTTTCAAACAAAGATTTGATGGTTATAAAAAAGCGCTGGAATATAATACGATATCTGTTGATAAAGCCTTAATCCAGACTGGTGGCCTGGAAAAAGGGTATGAACATGTGAAAAATTTATTCATGTTAGAGAACCGACCTACAGCAATATTTGCTGCAAATGATATTAATGCCATACATGGTTACAAAGCGATCCAGGAACAAAATCTGAAAATTCCAGATGACGTGAGTATCATCGGATTTGATGATATTGATCTGGCTAAGTATTCAACGCCATCACTCACAACGGTTCGTGTTTACAAAGAAGAACTGGGTTCTATTGGCGTACGGACGCTTCTCCAAATTATTAATGGTGAAAATAAAACACCCATTACTACGATTGTACCGACAAAATTAATAGAGAGGGATTCGGTAAAAGAACTGGAAAAAATGGAATAAAATTGGACTCTAGTAAAAAATAATGAATTTATATCAAGTAATAATTTTTAATCTAACCTTTAGGGAGGAGGTTTAAATATGAAAAAGTTTCTATTTTGTTTGTTTATAACAGTAATATTGTTAGCTGGTAATTTGTATGCTGACAATGGGATTCTCAAAGGAAGGATTGTCGATTCTGAAACCGGGGATGCTTTACCTGGAACGAATGTGTTGATAAAAGGAACTAACATGGGTGCGGCAACTGATTTGAGAGGATATTATATAATTGGAAATGTACCACCGGGTGAATATACTTTAAAAGTAACTTATATTGGCTATGAGCCACAGGAATTGAAGGTAAATGTGGAATCCGGAAAGACGGCTGTTCAAGATTTTAAACTTGTATTTGGGCAAGTTGTAAAAGGTGAAACAGTTGTGGTTACTGCCCAGGCATCAGGGCAATATACAGCAATAAACCAGCAGTTGGCGTCGAATACCATCGCTAATATTGTTTCTCAAGCCCGTATTCAGGAGCTGCCGGACGTGAACGCTGCCGAGTCCATTGGTCGTCTGCCAGGCGTTTCCATCGAGCGGACGGGCGGTGAAGCCACCAAGGTGGCAATTCGTGGTCTTTCTCCAAAGTACAATACGGTCACCGTTAACGGCGTGCGCGTTCCCGCGACAGGTGGGGACGACCGGAGCATCGATCTTTCGCTCATCTCATCCAACATGCTTGATGGTATCGAAGTGAAGAAAGCGATTACGCCGGACATGGATGCCGATGCAATCGGCGGTACGGTGGACCTGAAGTTGAGAGAAGCTTCGGACGAGCTGGAATTTCACATCACGATGCAGGGGGGGTATAACCAACTCCAGGATTACTACGGCAACTATAATTTCATCGGCAATTTGAGCAATCGGTTCTACGATGGCCGTCTCGGCGTGATTGCCAGTTTCAACAAAGACGATTATGACCGCAGTGCAGACAAGTTCTCCGGTACCTACCGGGAACGATTAGCAGACAATAAACTTTTAACCCAAAGCCTTGTCCTGAGGGAGGAGACTGTAGACCGTGGACGAACCGGCGCAAGTCTCTTGCTCGATTATCGCATCCCCAATGGTAAAATCATCGCTAATTCGTTCTATAACCGGCTTCAGTGGGATGGACTGTACCGCATCAATCGGATGCATCTTACCAATCCCGGTTCCAGTAACCGTCATTATTATGACTTTGAGGATCGCGGTGGTACGACATCAATTTTTACAGGAAGCGCAGGGATTGAGCAGGATTTTGGCTGGATCCGTTATGATGGTGGCTTTGCTAGAACGGCTTCGCGATCGAATAATCCCAATGAGAAGACCTGGACTTTTATAGAGGAGTATGGCGCCTATATTCAGAATGAATTCGAAACGGATACAGATCCGACCGAGATTCCGGCTTATGCAGTCAACGATACTTTTAGAACTTTTTTGTCTGAAGTATGGATCTGGGATACCGATCGTGAGGAAAACCAAACTTCTTTTCAGTTCAATATCCAGATGCCTTTCAATTTTGGAAAAAATATAAGCGGTTACCTAAAGACAGGTGGAAAATTCCGCTGGCTTGACCGGATGAACGATGCAGAGTATAGGGGTCGCCATGGCATCCAATACGGTGATGGCGGCAACGAGATGGAAAAACATCTTGACGGAGCTATTCCCGAGTGGGGGGTTCAAGATTTTATTGATGAACATGGTCACTTACCTATTAAAATCTTCCTGGACAACTATACCCGTTCTAATTTTCTGGACGGCGATTATCCGCTTGGATTTACTATTAAAAAATCGATGCTGGATCGTGTGACGCAGGTTCTGAGTGATAGTGGTGATGTTCTTCCCTATTCGATAAATTCCCTGGCGAGTGATTACGACGGTATCGAGCGTTATGGAGCCGGCTATATTATGGCTGAATTTGACATTGGCAAATACTTCAAATTCTTGCCGGGTATCCGTTATGAAAAAGACTACTCCAAGTATACTGGTTATCGTTTCAGGGAGCAAGTGATCAATAACATCCAGGGACCTCCAGCAGACCTCGATACCCTTACAAACGTGCGCGAACACGAATTCTGGCTGCCCATGGTGCATTTAAATGTGCAGCCGAACGACTGGCTGAAAATCCGGCTGGCCTATACGGAGTCGCTGACGCGACCTGACTTTATCCAGTACGCGCCGACCACGCGAATCAACAATTACTTTACCTACCTGCGCGCTGCTAACGCCCAGTTAAGACCGGCACAGTCCACCAACTATGACGTTTCCATTTCAGTTTACCAAAACTACGTTGGTCTATTTACTGTATCCGGTTTCTACAAAGATATTAAAGACCTGATCTTCCAGACCAGCTACCAATTCAAACCTGGTGTTCCGGTTCCTGAGGGTTTTAACATTCCAGATAATTGGTTAAAGGATCATACCCCAAATGCTGATCTCTATATAAACAATCCCTTCAAAGCGACTTATAAAGGTTTCGAGTTGGACTGGCAAACGCATTTCTGGTACTTGCCTTCGTTTTTGAAAGGATTAGTGCTGAATGTGAACTACACCCGGATATTCTCAGAGACACAAAAGCAGCTTTATTTCACGGTAGAAGATTCTTTGATTTGGCCCAGGCCACCGATATACACCTATAAGGTTGTAGACAGCACCAGGACTGCCCGAATGCCAGACCAACCTGCTCATATAGCTAACGTTACGATTGGTTATGATTACAAAGGATTTTCAGCCCGACTGTCTTACCTGTACCAGACAGATAAAGTGACTTATATAGATAGAAAATCGATACTGGACAACTTTTCAGGTGCCTATGCGCGCTGGGATCTTACACTCCGGCAGAAGCTCGGCATGGGCATTGAGTTGTTCGCTAACTTTACGAATCTGAACAATCGATCGGATGAGAATTTTCGAGGTAATACGAAAAATCCCACTTATATCGAATACTATGGTTTCACCATGGATGGAGGCATTAGATATAGGTTCTAAAATTCTATTTCGATATACAAAATCAATAACAACTGTAAACCATTAACAAACTTTAAGGAGGATGAACTATGGAGTTTAATTACAGATTCATTCTGTTGGCTCTCATTATAGGAGTCATCTTCGGGTTTGCTCAACAGTCTATTGCACAGGATACGCTCCTTGTCCAATGGTCGGATGATGGAATAAATCCAGTAGAAAATAGATTACGGGACGTCATCGCTGGCGACACACTGTCCGATGGAACGCGTAATCCGAACCGCGTGTATAAGTTACAAAGAGGCGGATTTTACTGGAATAATGACCGTATTGATAATTCTGGTTTTCACCTGCGTATTGTGGGTGAAACACCCGATCCAACTGATCCTGTTTTTGGTAATCCCGCGGTTCTCCAGAGGGTCACTAACGACGAAGGCCAAGTAGATGACAAATTAATTACTGGTAATGGTAGCCTTACGTTGAAGAACGTCTATGTCATCGGCTGCGATGAGTTTGGTGTACAGGATGCCTACCAGCCCATGGAATTGTCCGGTTCAGGCCAGCGTTTCGTATTCGATAATGTTATCTTCCAGCGCAGCAACTTTTCCATTCCCGCATTCACCAACCCGGGTAACGATATCTTTTTCACCAACTGTGTATTTCGTAATCTTATCGGTTCATCGCAACAATGGGAAGGGCGCGGCACTTCGATCTGGATCGATCAGGACACAGTGATTGTAGAAAACTGTACGTTCTTCAATCTCGGATTTACCGCATTTCAGCTTGAAGGCGGAGCCGCCAATTACGTCCGCTTCAACCACAACACCCTGGTGAACATTGGCCGCGCCATGCATTCAGGAAGCTGGTGGCAGGAGGCTTACATTACCAACAACCTGATCTATAACGGCTTCTGGCATGGTGAAGGTTACGCTGATATCACCGATCCGAATCGTCAACCGGGTCAAATTTATGCCGGTATATGGAGTATCGGCGATTTACCATCGAAATATGGTCCCGAAGAAGGGCGTCGGATCGCCTTTGCCAATAACTCGGCCTGGCGTGTCCCGGCCTTTGCCGCTTACTACGCGGATTCCATTCGGGCACAGCCGTTTGTAAGCTCTATTACGAAAAGGGACTACCTTCCGGTGTACGATCAAATGGTGGCAAAGGATACTGTATGGGCTGATCCGCAATTGGCGACCACTTTTGAAGCCGCCCTATACGACTCAATGATAAAGAACATCAGTGATCTCCGCGCCGGTATCACCCCAGCCACGCGGTACTTCTGGGGGATTCCTGAGATACAGGGTCAGATGCAACATACTATCCCATCCTGGCCGCTGCCAGAGGATTTCTCTTATACAAACAGCACGTTACTGACTTATGGCACCGATGGTCTGCCCCTTGGCGACCTCAATTGGTTTCCCGATAAAAAGGCCCAATGGGAAGCGAATAAGGCTCAATTCATTAAACAAATAGAGGAGCTACCGGGAGCAAGGGTTGCATTTGATGTTGCCGAGACTATTGAGGCAGAGGATGGCACGCTGGGTGGCGACGCTGCTATAGAGAAATTTGAAGGATTCTCTTATTTCCAGATGGATGGCGGCGGTTTCATCGAGTGGGTTTTCGAATTGCCGGCCGAAGCACAATATGACCTGAATTGTTGGACTCATATGCGCGGTAACAGTATGAGAGGTCAGAGAATCATCGTCAACGGTGTGAGTATCCATGATCCAAAAGGATGGGGCGAATACATCTGGGATACCGCTGATGGACCCCAGGCTGGTATGCCGACCAATGAATGGACATGGACATTGATCACCCAGGCTGAAATACTTGAAGATGGGGCATTGACTCTGCCAGCGGGTCAGAATACCATTCGGATCGAATCTTCCTGGGGATGGCAGCACTTCGCTGGCTGGGATATTATTGATTTTGCTACGCGAGATACTGTACTACAATTGAGAGCACCTGATGTTACCAGTTATGATATAGTAACACCTCGGGCTGCGGCTGCACCATGGGTACCCAGTGGTTTCAAATCAGTCGCGCTGAATACAAACGGAACCATCACCTGGAACATGAATGCACCATCCGACGGAAAATATAGGCTTTCGATATTTTACCAGAACTATGGCAGCCCGGCGACGGGACAAGTCCAGGTAGATGGAGTAGATGCTGTTTCTATTGACTTTGAAAGCGAAGCTGATTCTACGGGTCTCGACCTTTTGTCTGCTAATTTCGATATGACCGCAGGTGCACATTCCATCACCCTGGCAGGAAGCGGGCTCAATGTTGACTATGTTCAGTTAATTCGAGAAATTGTTGCTTCGGTGAGGGTGCGTAACGAATTGCCGCGAGGCTACGCCCTGTCGCAGAACTACCCCAATCCCTTCAACCCAACAACAAACATCAACTTTACCGTGGGTAAACTTTCTCACATTGAATTGACAGTTTATAACATTTTGGGTCAAAAAGTGGCTACACTGGTTAATCAGCAAATGCCAGCCGGAACTTACCGAATTACCTGGGATGCTTCCAATATGTCTTCCGGGCTGTATTTTTACACGATGAAAGTCGACAATTACACAAAAACTCGTAAGATGATGGTAATTAAATAAGGACAAATACTCTGGGGTAGCTTAAATATGGTCATTTGTGGTGGCTTTTAATTAACTCAAGATAATTTAAAAAGAGGGCTTAATTAGCCCTCCTCTTTTTTTAAAATGATCTCAACAAAATATGGTATAGTCATGCAAATTGAGTTTTAACGATTATCTGAACAAAAAGCTATTAAATTTGTTTTAAAGCCATCATTCCGAACGGAGTGAGGAATCTGTCTCTATTGAAAACATTGAGGTTACAGATATCTCCCTTCGGCAGAAATGACAAAAAATGGAGTTTTCATTTAAGCTTTAATTATACCTATTAAGGTTTTAAATTGCATACTGATTCCATCGCTCCAAGCGATGGAATCAGTGTATCAATGCTTTTACACTCAAAAATTAATCCTAATTGTTTATAAATAATAGGGTGAGCAATAAAAATGAGTACCGATTTACGTAGAAAATTATTTATAATTTTTATTGGATCGATCCTATTTTTCTTTAACTCCAGCTATGGCGCTATCTGGGATTGGGAAGATGGCACCCTCCAGGGCTGGAAAGCTAAGGATGACTTTAGCGCCGCGGGAGATACGCTTCAGCTCAGCAATTCGACTGAACGCGCCTATCATGGCGCCCATTCAATCAAATGGCATATTCAAGGTACTACCAGTGATTCATACTGGTATGTCACTGTTGACAATCCCAAAGTTAATCCAGGTGAGACAGTTTTTTACCATGTATGGGTTCCTGGGGGAACGGAAGTGAGAGGATTGAAGACATTTTTAAAGGATAACAATGGCAATTGGGTCGATGGCAACTGGTATGACCAGTGGCATGGCATGGTGAGAAATGCATGGAATGAACTAACAATTACCATTCCTCAAACTGGCGCCTTTCCCATGCTGGAAGTCGGGCTTCAGGTTGCGGCTGCAACCTCAACGGTGGATGTAACTGTTTATTTGGACTATGTCGTTTGTGGTGTTCCCAATCCGCCCACAGGATTAACAGCCGTGTCGCTCAGTCTCTCAGAAATTGCTCTAGATTGGAATGATAATACGGAGGCGAATTTTGCCTATTATAAAATATATCGGGACACATCTGCTAACTTTCCCCTCAATTCAACTACCTTTGTCGATACGACTTCCATGAGTGAGTTTATCGACACGGGCTTGAGCGCTTTTACACAATACTACTATAAAATAACCGCTGTGGATGCGGATGGTGATGAATCATTACCATCGGAACAGGTAAGCGCGACGACCTCGGAACCTGGCGCTCCACCGTTAGTCGGCATAAAACATGTCAATTCGACAACGATTGGTCTGTATGAAAAATTTGAAGCCATTTTAGTTCTGAATAATGCCGACTATGATAATCCTTATAATCCGGACGAAATTGATGTTCAGGCAACGTTTATTTCTCCCTCTGGCAAACAATGGAAAATTTTTGGTTTTTTTGATGACTATAATGGAGTTGCGCAATGGAAAGTCAGGTTTGCGCCAAACGAGATCGGGCAATGGAGCTATTCGATCCAGGCAACTGACAAAGATGGCACTGGTAATAGTGAGACAATTCAATTTACTGCCACAGCATCCGAGCATCATGGCTGGATTCATGTCTCCGAAAAAAATCCACATTATCTTGAATATGATGACGGCACTCCCTTTTATGGCGTCGGCATGTATGTAGCCTGGGGGCTGACTATAGACCAACTCGATTTATTGCAGGAATATGATGCCAATATATATGCAATGTGGAATATCAGTTACGGCGGTTATATTTCCAGCTATGGTCTTATCGAAAATGACCTGGGTAAATACAATCAGCCCAAATGTGGTCGCATCGATGAGATGATTGAGATGTCGGAAGATCGAGGATTGAAAGTGATGTTCTGTTTCTGGCCACATGATTTGTTTTCCAATACTGTTTGGGCGCATATCTGGGATCAAAATCCATATCGACTGATTTGTGATGTTAAAGATGTTTACAGCGATTCACTCTGTTGGGAGTATCAGAAGAAACAATATCGCTATTTAATTGCCCGTTGGGGATATAGCCACTCCCTGGCGATCTGGGAGATCATCAATGAAATAAATGGCACGGATGGCTGGGCTGCTGGTCGTCGAACCGAGGCTTTGAATTGGGTGAAAAAAGTGCATGATTATTTTCAAGAGAACGATCCATACAATCATCCCACAACGGCATCCAAGAGTGGGGGCTATACAGAATACGAACCAGGGCTTTATGCTTATTGCGATATACCCAATCTCCATATTTATGAATACCAGGGTTGGCCTATAAAATCACAGAGTAATCTGCCATGGAGCAGTCTGCATAATTTTGCTTTTGCTGCAAAACGGTTTTGGGATAGTTTTCCCAAACCTGCCATTATTGGTGAAGCAGATGTATTTTACCAATTACAAAATATGCCTCATGCACCTGTTGCTTACCATAATGCGATTTGGGCTGCCATGACTAATGGCCTGGCGATGATCCCGGTATGGTGGAAACTTGATGAAATAGACGTATCCTTACTGGATAGAATGTCTTATTTCTCAAAATTTGTTTCAAAAATCGATTTTATCAATGAGAGCAAAAAACATTTTGAGGCTTTAACAGAAAAGTATGATTTATTTGGTATGAATTGGGACTCCACTGCATTTGGGTGGATCAGAGACCGATATGGTCGTCAAATAACCGGACAAAGTTTTTCTTTTCCAAATGTACTGAGCGATGAATTTGATGCTTACAAGATAGATTATTATAATCCCTGGAACGGCGAGTGGTTCGATTCTCGCATCGCTCTAGTTGTCAATGGGCAAGTGATAGATAGAATCTCGAAACTCGATTCCAGTGTCCCCGATGTTGCTTTTTATATTCAATCGGCGCAAGGAGGAGTCACTCCGACAAAACTGCAGTTAACAACATTCACAGAGAGACTCCACAATTCTGAACAAAACCGGGCTGAGATATTATGCTATATTATTGATGAAAACGGTCTATTGTGCAACAATTCTGATAACTTGATTTCTTTTAAACTCAAGGGTCCCGGGCAGCTTAGCCACAGTGAAATTACAGCAACTAATGGAGTCGCAAAAATTGAATATCAAGCAAGTGTTGAAATTGGTACCGCTCGTATCATCGCCAGTTCTCCAGGTATTTTACCTGATACCGTTGCAATCGAGATTACCTATCCCAGTGCTGTTGATAATTTTGATAAAGCATCTTCTGCCAAAATTCCATCGGCCTATTCGTTATCACAAAATTACCCCAATCCATTTAATGCAACCACAACGATTCAATACGATGTGCCCGAATTCAGCCACGTCACAATCGCTATTTTGAATGCAAACGGTCAATTAATCGAAATCCTGGTCGATTCGCAGCGGAATGCTGGACGATACACAATCTCCTGGGATGGCTCGAATGTGGCATCAGGTCTTTATTTTATCCGCATGCAAGCGGATAATTTTGAAATGACCAGAAAGTGTTTATTATTGAAATAGAATCACACACTGATTCCATCGCTCCAAGCGATGGAATCAGTGTATCGATGATTTTATATTGAAAAGTAACCATAGAATTAATAAGAAAACCAAATCTGGAGCAGGAGGAAATCGTTAAACCTTATGCAAACCAAGCGGATCCTATTTTTAAATTTACTACTATCTTTTATTGGATGTAACTCTTCTTTTGAAGTGCAAAATCAAAAAATCTTTGAAGAAATGGAAAAATCTCTGAGACATGAGCTACTGAATGCCTGGTACCCTATATCGGTCGATACGGTTTATGGCGGATTTCTCAGTGATTTTACCTACAACTGGAAGCCCAAGGGTCCTCAAAATAAATTCTTGATCTCTCAAGCCAGGCATGTGTGGACCACTTCGGAAGCTTCAATGTTTTTTAATGATGACAGCTATCGAAAGATGGCAGAACATGGATTCCATTTTTTAAGGGATAAAATGTGGGATAAAACGTACGGCGGTTTTTTTATGCTGCGAAACCGTCATGCTGACCCAATCCAGAGCGGTTATGGCGATGACAAAAGCGCTTATGGCAATGCCTTTGCCATCTATGCGCTGGCAACTTATTATGCGACGTCCGGTGATACCTTTGCCCTGAATCTTGCTCAGAAAACATTTTTCTGGCTTGAACAACACAGCCACGATCCTAAATACAAAGGGTATTTTGATCGGATGAAGCGGGATGGTACATGGTATGGCACAAGTAATTCAAAACTGAATCCCCGTCAATTGATCGGAGCTGGTTTGAAAGATCAGAATTCTTCCATTCATTTACTGGAAGCCTTCACTGAATTATACCGAGTCTGGCCTAGTAGTCTTCTGCGAGAGCGTCTTCTTGAAATGCTGACTTTAATACGAGACACCATCACCACCGAAAAGGGCTATTTGACTTTATTTTTAGAAAGAGATTGGACTCCTGTATCCTTTCGAGATTCATCCGAGGCATCTCGGAAAGCTAACTACTTTATGGATCATGTTTCCTTTGGTCATGATGTTGAAACCGCTTACCTGATGCTGGAAGCCTCTCATGTTTTGGGAATAAAATCTGATAGGAAAACTTTAATGGTCGCCAAAAAAATGGTTGATCATGCACTGGCAAATGGCTGGGATAATGAAAACGGAGGATTTTGTTACCAGGGATATTATTTTGATAATTCAGATACGATCTCAATAATTGACGAGGCAAAAACCTGGTGGGTGCAGGATGAAGGTCTGAATGCACTGCTGCTAATAGCTGAATTATTCCCGAACGAAAAAAAGTATGAAGATGCATTTAAGAAACAATGGGAATATATGAATAAATACCTGATCGACCATGAGCATGGTGGCTGGTATATGGAAGGTCTGGACAAAAGCCCTGACAGGAAGAAAGCCCCCAAAGCTTTTGATTGGAAGGTCAATTATCATGATTTTCGTGCGTTGATGAATTGTATAAAAATGCTAAAATCAGAACATGAATTATTAAAGTAATGCATCAAAGTCCACCGATTCCATCGCTTTGAGCGATGGAATCGGTGAATAAATCCTTATCCTACTGACATTGAAGTAACACAAATACAAGACTTGTAAAAAACAAATTAATGAGGTCAATTATGAACAGTAAAAATATTTTCATCATAACTTCTATTTTTCTATTGGTAATCCTGCTTCTAAATTGTACGAATAACTATAAACATCCTGAACCTGTAAATCCCAACGCATCTAAAGAAGCAAAAGCGCTATTAGATTTTCTGTACCAAATTAGTGGGAAATATATCTTATCTGGTCATCACAATTGGATAAATTTACCCACGAAGTATAACGAGGAAGTGAAACAACTGACAGGGCATTATCCCGTAGTTTGGGGAAGCGATTTTAGCTTTCATTTTCGAGGACGCGATCCGGAGGTGGTCAGGCAGGGGATGATTGATAAGGCAATCGAACTGTATCAGCAAGGTCACATCATCACCTTGATGTGGCACTGTTGCTACCCTACGGATGGGGATTCCTGCACCAGGAAAAGTATCTGGGTGATGGAGAATAAAGTACCACAATCCGAATGGGATTCCCTGACAACAGCAGAAACAGCATTAAATAATCAATGGCGCGCTCAGGCAGATAAAGTGGCAAAGTACCTCAAACAATTGCAGGAGGCGAACGTACCTGTTTTATGGCGCCCTTATCACGAAATGAACGGCGTCTGGTTCTGGTGGTGCCAGCATCCCGGTGAAGACGGTTTTGTAAAATTATGGAAGATGATGGTTGACTATTTTACCAATTATCACCAACTGAATAACTTAATTTGGGTATGGAATGCGAATGCACCAAGAAATACACCAGGCGATGAAGCTTATGATTACAAAGATTATTTCCCGGGCATCGAATATGTCGATGTGCTTGCTGCTGATGTATATCATAACGATTATAAGCAAAGCCACCATGATGATTTATTAGTATTGGCACAGGGGAAACCCATCTCATTGGGCGAGGTTGGAGAAATGCCAACTCCTGGTATCCTTAATCAACAGCCCAGGTGGACCTGGTTCATGGGTTGGACCAATTTCTTACATGATGCGAATAATCCAGATTCAGTCCGAGCCCTTTACAATGCGCCTCGTACGATTACCCTGGATGAAATAACAAGAAACGAGGACGGCTCTTATAAGGTTCAATCGAAATAACATTTAAACATTTAAATTTTTGTTCAAGGGGCAAAGATTTTTTAACCGTTAATTTCGCTAATTACGCGAATTAATAATTATCGAAATTTGCTTAATTCGCGTTATTAGCGATCTGGTTCTGGCTCATACAGGCAATAAAATAGTATGAAAAAAAATTAATGTAACTTCAAAATTCTTTTTAGGAGAAATAACCATGCAAAAATTGATCAAACTCATTCTATGTATTTTTATATGCTGGGCATCAAAGGCTTTCTCACAGGATATCGACAAAACCGAGCTCGTCAAAGGCGTGAACTTCATCGAAACTATAATATATTCAGATGAAGAGAATGCCAAAATTTTAAAACTCTTTGAAGGATTGCGCGTCGCTGACGTTTCTGATGGTATGGACATGGTTGGGCTACCAGGCACAGGTTTAGTCGATCCGGCAATTCATGCCGATTGGCTTGACTTAGAGAATTTATCGCATCAATTTAGGGGGATTGCTGTTACAGTTCGATATGTCCCAACTCAGCGATTTGATAGACCTAAAGCAGGGGAAGAATTTCAAAAGTGGGAGGGTAATTTTTACAACAGTTATTCCAGCGAGGCCTTTACGAAATTGATTAAACCGGGTAGCGTTGTTGTTATTGACGATGTGGAAGCCAAAGATGTCGGCACCATAGGTTCTTATAATATTTTGAGCTGGCATCAAAAAGGAGCCGTTGGCGTTGTAACTGATGCGGGTGCTCGGGATACCGATGAGGTGGCATTGGAGCGTGTACCATTATATCTGCGCAAAAAAAGCCGCGGCATTCGACCGGGACGGAATGAACTGGAATCGGTGAATCGACCAATCGTAATCGGTGGGGTTCTAGTCTGTCCGGGCGATGTCGTGGTCGCTGATGGCGATGGTGTGATTGTCGTCCCTCGCTACGTCGCTGAGCAAGTAGCAAAATACGCCCGGGAAATTCTCGATAAGGATAAAGCAGGTCGAAAAAGCTTATACGAAAATATGGGCAAACCAATGGATCGGACGGTTAAATGAGAATGATAAAACCATTTATATCATTACAAATATATTATGCCTTACTGAGAGAGAAAAATGAAAAGTATATCTACAATATCTAAAATGATCGATCATTCACTGCTTCATCCGACATATACCGATGAATTCTTGCGTTCAGAATGTTATCATGCAAAGGAGAGAAATGTAGCTTCTGTTTGTATAAAATCTTAGCAATAAAATGCGGTTATAAATGCCATAATTTTTGTTTGAAATAATGGGATCGGGTTTCTTTCCCGCGATCCTAATAAACTATTAAAAAAAATTTCAGGAGAAAAAACAATGGAAAAGATGAATTTCATTATTGACCAATCAAAGAGGGTATCCATCCTTTTTTGGGGATTCCTTCTGAGTATTTTTTTGCTTTATGGATGTGCGACTCAGAAGCCCCAACTCAGAGTATCGCAGTACCGGTTCAACTTAGAAGACGAGAACTATCGCATCCGGTCTATTTCCTCTGTGGATAAGACGGAATCCTACAACGAACTTATTGGGGAAAAATTTTTGGCGGCTGATTTTGACCAGGATGGAATCATCGATTGTATCCTTCTTGGAAAAGTGGGTTTGAACGAAGCACAAAAGATTTATGAATATGGCATCAATGGGGTCACAAAAGAAAATAAATTGCAGGTACGAAATCCAAGTATTAATCGATACGTACATGTAAATGAAGATGTTCAATTTGAAATTAGAAGCTTTCGACCTATGAATGCTCAACCTTTCAATGAATTTAAAATTACTGATAATCGTCCCTTAGTGCGCCCTGAAATCACAGTAATTTTTGATCAAAATGCAGATGGTAGTTTAGATGAGGTGTTAAAAGGTTCGGTTACCCTGGAAAAAGTTCAATCCCGCTACGCTGAAGTGATAGAAGCAGGCTTGCAAAAAGGTGAATTGGTTAAAGTCAACGGGACGATTCTGGTGAAAAAGAAATAAAAAACCTGAAAATTCTTTCAGTTAAAGCAGATAAGATTATAAAAAACATTTATTCACCAAATAAACAGTAGAGGAATTGATTGATCGATGGAGGCCTTTGATGGACAAAGGTGTGCCGGTACATGTTGGAGAATGGGGGTGTTATAACAAAACATCCCATGATGTCACCCTTCGATGGATGAGAGATATTCTCCCCCTCTGGAAAGAAGTGGGATGGCGATATGCGATGTGGAATCTAAGCGGAGACTTTGGCGTGCTCGACAGCAAACGGGACGATGTCAAATATGAGAATTATAAAGGACATAAACTCGATCGCAAAATGTTGGAGTTGTTAAAGGAATTTTGAGAGTACTTCATAGGCTGGAGTAGCAATGATTGAACCACGAATTTACGCTAATTGATCAAATTACGCGAATCTCCCAATTGGCGGCTTAGCGGAATTTGCCAAATTCGTGAAATTAGCAGTGAAAAAGTTTTTCACCACTTTGCAGCGAGTTTATTATGAGATAAAAGTATGAATCGGAGAGTATTTGTTATGTTTAGATTGGTTTTTGCCCTGATAATTTGCCTAAACTGCCAGTTATTCTCTCAACAAAATCTTGCTATAAACGATAAAGGTTATTTTGAAATGCCGGGTCTGAATGTGATGGTGTTCAGTGATATTTATCCGGAGGGACATCAAACCGGTGTAACCATCATCCATCATGGTTTAAGGGTTGCTGCCAATGGGGATTTAAGGTTAGAACCTTCTCCCGGTCAATGGTCGCCGGTGCCCAAAAGCGGTAAATTAACCGTCGATGTGGATCATCAAAAAATCACCCAGCGACTTTGGTATCCGGATTCAACAAGAAATCGAACTGGCTTTAATCCGATAGAATATCCTGATTTGTCCTTCCAATACGATGTCACTGTAACTGCTTTGAGAGGTAATTCTTTCAAAATTACGGTCGATCTCGATAAGCCATTACCCGGAGAATGGATCGGTAGGGTGGGATTTAATTTTGAATTATTTCCTGGATATTTATTCGGTAAATCTTTTTTGATGGATGATCAGTCAGGTTTTTTTCCAAAGCAACCAACTGGACCTGTCCAGGACTATTTTGGAGAATATTTGGCGCAACCTTTAGCCAAAGGAAAAAGATTGGTGGTTGCTCCGGAGGAAGACAAGCATCGTTTATTGATTGAATCAAATATAGAATCGCTGGAGCTATGGGATGGCAGATCCAATCATAACAACGGCTGGTTCATCGTACGAAGCGTCGTCCCTGCTAATGCCTCAAAAGCGGCTGTGGAATGGATCATGACACCTCATGTGATAGCCGATTGGATATACGAACCAGTCATTCAAGTATCTCAACTGGGATATCACCCTGATCAATCAAAACGTGTTATACTCGAACAAGACCAGCGTGATGAAAAGACAGGTGAAATCTCTATATATCGGATCAAGCCTCAGGGAAAAGAAAAAGTCAGCACGGGAACACCTTCTTATTGGGGCAAATTCTTACGATATAATTACCTAACTTATGATTTCTCAAATATCAAAGAATCCGGAATGTATATTATCGAGTATCGATCGAAAATGTCCCATCCTTTTCAGATCAGCGAACATGTCTATGATCATGCCTGGCAGCCGACGCTGGAATATTTCCTGCCAGTACAGATGTGTCATGTGCGGGTCAATGAAAAATACCGGGTGTGGCATGGCGCCTGCCATCTGGATGATGCGCTGATGTCGCCAATCAATACCAATCATTTTGACGGCTATAAACAAGGTTCATCAACCCTGACAAAATTTGCCCCCCAACAGCATGTTCCCCAATTAAACCATGGTGGCTGGCACGATGCCGGCGATTATGACTTGAGAGTGGAATCGCAGATCGGCACGGTTTGGATGCTGGCGCTGATGGTTGAGGAATTTGGGCTTGATCATGATGCGACTACCATTGATCAAGAAAATAGAATTGTGGAAATTCACTTGCCCGACGGCAAATCAGACGTCATCCAGCAGATTGAACATGGATTGCTCTCCATTTTGGGTGGTTATCGCACATTGGGCAGACTTTACCGCGGCATTATTTGCAGGGATCTCAGGCAATATGTAATGTTAGGTGATGGCGCTAACATGACTGACAATGTCATCTATGACAGCACGAAAAGTAAAATGGATGATCGCTGGGTTTTTACGGAGGATAATCCCGATCGCGCTCTTTACGTGGCGGGTGGACTGGCTGCTGCATCCAGAGTCTTAAAGTCAGTCAATCCCGCATTATCATCGGAATGTATTGAAACGGCACTGTTATTGTGGAATAGTGAGAAGGATAGAGTAAGAAGAGTCGGTTCGAAAGTGATTGCCCTGTCTGAGCTTATACTAACTATCGATGATGAAGCTCTCAAACAAACGTTTATAGGTATGAAAGATGAAATTATCCGGGGGCTGCGTTGGCATGGTGGGACAGTTGGACGGATGATTCACAAAATTCAGGACGAAACTTTTAAAACCGATGTTTCGATAGCAGTCGCTGATTATATGGACGCTTTAAAAAAGGAATCAAAGATAGACTCACCTTATGGGGTACCTTACCGACCCAATATTTGGGGCGCCGGCTGGACAATACAAAGGTTCGGCGTTGACCAATATTTTATTTATAAAGCCTGGCCCGAGTATGGCTCAAAAGACCTGTTCCTGAATGCCTTGAATTTTATACTGGGAGTGCATCCCGGTGAGAATACTGCTTCCTTTGTTTCCGGCGTTGGCTCTAAATCCATCCTGGTGGCTTATGGAGTAAACAGGGCTGATTGGTCTTTTATACCAGGAGGCGTAGCATCAGGAACTGCTTTGATACGTCCTGATTTGCCAGAATTGAAAATCTGGCCCTTTCTTTGGCAGCAAACTGAATATGTCATAGGAGGAGGAGCAACCAACTATATGTTCTTAGTGTTGGCTGCGCAGAAATTGTTTGAGAAGCAGTGAGGGAACAAGGCATAACAGTTATGATGGGGGCTTTAGCTGGTAAAGTTAGTGAGGTAGTAGTTCATTTTATAAAAAAGCTTACAATATCTGGGACGAAGATCGTCAGGAGTTTGCCAGAAAGCTATTCTGGGGCGTGGGCAATGGCTGGGCAGCGGCTGGAATGACCCGAGTCATTCGAGCACTGCCGGATTCCATGAAACAGGAAAAAGAGCTGATTGCTGGCTTTGTCAAAGAGGTGATCGATGGCTGCCTGAAATACCAGCGGGATGACGGATTATTCCATGATATTCTGGATGATCCCTCAACTTTTGTTGAGACGAATACAGCGCAGATGCTGGCTTATTCGATATTTCGAGGCGTTAAAGGGGGCTGGCTGGATAAATCATATTTAAAGTCTGCTAATAAAATTCGTGAAGCAGCACACCATAAGGTTGATCAATTTGGACTGGTTCAGGGTGTCTGCGTTGCACCCAATTTTGATCGGTCTGGAACAGCAACAGAGGGGCAGGCATTCTTCCTGCTAATGGAAGCTGCATATAACGCCATGATACAATATTAGCCCATATTATTCTCAAAAAAATGGCAATATGATAACTCAGTGTTGAATCTGAAGAAAATGTGGTGGAATAAACTTACGGAATGAGCGAGGACATTGACCTAATTTAAGAAGAGTTGAAAAGACCTAAAAATGACATTAGCATTTTAGTTTCACTATATGGCACTAAGCGAGACCGATCTAATTTTTATTATAAATCTCTAGTGTAAAAACCTTTAATTAAAACAGATTGATTATGAAAAAAACGATTTCAAACTTTTCGAAAGTCATCACTTCCATGATTTTTTTGTTATCTTCACTAATCGTCCCGTCTTTTTCTCAACAAAAACAACTCGGTATTTTTGAAAGCCAGGCTAATATAGGGAATGTTAAGATACCTGGTTCTGTTGTTTACGACGCTGAAGAGCAGGTATTTACCATTGAAGGTTCTGGCACGAATATGTGGTTTGATCAGGACGAATTTCACTTCGTCTGGAAGCGAGTGAAGGGAGACTTCATCTTGAGAACCAGCGCTCAATTTATTGGTAAAGGGGTCGAAGCGCATCGAAAACTTGGATGGATTGTGCGTTCCAGCCTTGAATCAAATTCTAAACATGTCAATGCCGCAGTGCATGGCGATGGGCTGACATCTCTACAATTCAGGAGAACAGAAGGAGGACCCACCGAGGAGGTAAAATCATCTCTCAATGG
>JABAOC010011896.1_pt1 | contig 35312 bp, 28 predicted proteins | sample 7062161 | NCBI WGS metagenome assembly JABAOC01 (sample SAMN14538625, study PRJNA623070) | marine sediment metagenome | biome: marine biome [ENVO:00000428]; feature: marine pelagic biome [ENVO:01000023]; material: deep marine sediment [ENVO:00002113] | place: India: Gulf of Khambhat ... | reverse complement strand
TTGAAAACAGAGGGTGCAATCCGGCGCTGCCATGTACGGGGTCGGGTGTATGCAGTTGTTGCACGCGCGAATTCCAGGGCCGGCCGGTAGTGAGCTATCTCATCAAGGGGCCGAGCGGCCCCATATCGATCGTCGTGGTCCCCCACCGGCCCAAGGCTCTGGGCCTGACCCCGATGAGAGACGGTGCCGCGGTGGCCAGGCGAACCGTTTGGCAAGGTGCGTGCGAGAGCTGCAATATGGTCTCCGTTCGCATCGGCGAGTACTCGTATTGTGCTCTTGGCCAGGTCTCTCCGAAGGAACTGGCCGGCGTACTGGATACCGTTTTGGAGTAGGCCTCGGCGCTTCCCGCGCCGTTCGCCGGTGCCAGAACGATGCGGCCCCCTGTGGGTTGCTCGGGGAGCAACCCGCAGGAGGCCGTCCGATGTGCCCCATCTGTTACGACCTCACGTTTGATGGGACACGCCCGTGCCTGATCGCCCGACGTTACGGGCGAACCATTTTTGACATGTCCACAGGCACCTGGGTAGCCAGGTCGGCGATGCTGTCGTGCAGCACCTGGATGATGTACTTGCCGTTGTGAACGTAGGCACAGGGGTCTTTCTGTGCGTACTGGTAGTTGTAGGCGGCCCGAACCAGCCGGGGCGTCCAGGCCTTGTATGCATTGGCTCTCACGGCCTCGTCCGGATCGGCCTGGCCGTTGCCGTTGGTGTCCGCGAAGAAGTACGGATACGAATGTGCCTCGTAGATGATCGGGGTCTTGGCCACGTCCGCGGCATAGTCCTGAATCGCGCCATAGAGGATATCCGCGAGGGTCTCGACCTCGGCGGCGAGTCCTTCCGTCTTGCTGCCGTCGCCATCAAAATCTTTCATATCCTTGCGAATGTACTGAGGCGTCGGGGTGCCGTGGCAGAACGCATTGGCGCAGGGCTGGGTATCCACCTCGAGGGTGTGTGCATCGTGGCACTCGGTGCAAGTGTCAAAGCTGCTCACGTGGGTAAAGCGTCCGACGTAGGTTTTGCCCTCGTATTCGTAGGCGCCTTTGGCCGAGGTGCCGAACAGTGTCGCGCCGGCCGGCAGGTAGTGGACGTTGACGAAGCCCAACGAACTGGAAACGGTGTCGGGGTCGAGCCCGGCAGTTCTCGTATTGACACTGACGGCGGATTCGCGGCCCTGATGGCAATTGATGCACAGGTTGCTGTCCGGGTTGCCCGTATCGAGCTTGGCGCCGCTTGGGAATGTCACGGTCTTTACCTCGCGGCGCGTGAACTCCGGCATCGCGTCGTGGCAGGTCGTGCAGAGCATGCCGTTGGACAGCGGCTGCGAGGCGGTAACGCCTTCCTGCAGATAAAACGGCAGGCCGGTAGCCGAGTGGCACTTGCTGCAACTGCCGGAGACTTTGCCGTCCCCGTCCCAGTGCCGCCAGGGCTCTTCGGACCCGGCGAAATGGCCGACGTCGTTGCGCGTGAGGTTTGCCACCGCGGCCGGGTCGAGGTCCTCGATGGAATCGAAGAGCAACTGGATCATGTACTTGGCATTGTGGGCGAAGGCACAGTCATCCTTCTGCGAGACCTGGTAGTTGTACGCCGCCTTGAGCAGTCTCGGCGTCCACGGGGCGTAGCTATTGGCCCTGGTGGCTTCGTTCGGATCGACCTGGCCGTTGCCGTCGGTATCCTTGAAGAAGTACGGATGGCTGTGGCTGTCATAGGCAATCGGGTTTCCGGCGTTGGCTGCATACGCCTGAATCGCGGCATAGAGAGCCGTCTGGAGAGTCTCGATCTCCGCGGCAATTCCTTCCAGGTCGTCGCCGTCGCCGTCGTAATCCGGCGTGGAGCCGGGCATGCGGATGTTCCGCAGGTCTTCGGAGGTCTGGACACCGGGATGGCACGCGGCACACACTTCCACGCGGACCTCCAGGCTGTGCTGGTCATGGCAGTCGATACAGGTGTCGATGCCCTGCACGTGGGTGAACTCGACGTCGTAGGATTTGCCGTCGTATTCGTATCCGCCCTTTGCAATGGCACCGTGTAGAGCGGCCGCCGCCGCGCGTGGAAAGAGCAGGCCCATCTGGTGGGCCTGCTCTCGACGTGACTCATTACTTGCAGAAGGCTGCGACCGTATCATGCCGGTCAATTGAAGAGTGCCATGATATAGTCGATTACCGCCATGAGAAGGCCTTGGGTCTCCTGACTGTCGGCGCCCTCCTCGATCAGATAGCCGCCCTGCTTGGTATGCTGGTTGAAGGATACAAGTTCACCCGCTTCATCTTCGTTGATCAGGTGAGTTCTGTGACATGAACCACAGGCTCTTGAGCCAGGTCCGGTGATATAAGCCGGCACGTCGCCGATGTTTCTGTCCCAGCCTTGGAGCGGGTAATCCGAGCCAGACAACAAACCCGGGAGTGACTTGGACTGATCGGGCACTTCAAAGGTACCCTCATTGTGACAGGATTCACAGTTCTTAATCGTGAAATTGGGGTATACGTGCTCGACATGGAGATCGTAATGTACTGCTTCTACCGGATCGGCGAAATTGACATCGCCAATGTCAAACGCCTGGAACGAGTGGATCGCATGGATGTAGGAGTCGATCGACCTCGACTGCATTTCCAGATGAGAACCGCCACTCTTCGTGATGTGACACATCCTGCAGACAACGATATTCCCGCCTCTATCGGGCGAGTGGAAGGTTGTGGCAAGCGCGTCATGGCAGGTGTTACATCCATCCTCAACCTTCACGATATCGCTGTAAAAGCCGTCATCGAAAGCATTGGCGACAAGGTCAAAGGTTCTGGACGGAGCATTGAGCGCAACCTGAACGCCGGCAGCATTCTCCAGTTCCGGCATGACAGCAATTTCCACTTTCTTGACAGTGCCATCAGCGATCAGGTCGGCCCATGTCGACATGTCTGCGACCACTTCCCAAACGCCGCCTGCTGCCGAGACAGTCGTGAAACGCGGATGGTCAGCACCTACTTCATATTCGAGAGCTCTCTCATCGCCGCGGGCAATCTGGCCATCGTCATTATCGTCGACAAGTCTCTCGTGTGGACCAACGATGTAGTCCTTCGTGTCCCAGCCATACATTCCGACCATCACGGCGGGTACAATGTCCGCCACATCGATCCCTGCGAGATCCGTGACCTCAGTCGCACTGAATTTGATTGTCAGTTTGTTGTCGGCTACAGAGGCATCATCGATGGTGACGACAATCGCGTCAGAGTACTTGCGATTAGCAGCGGCATAGATCGTCTTGTCATAGCCGGTGTGAATTCTCCTGAAGACCGGGGCAATACGGCCGGCGGAATGGCAGCGACTACAGTCCTCAGGTTTGATGTCATGAGGCACTACAGTCTTCAGTGCCGGCGCCTTGTTGGCCTGGGTCCCTTCCGCGGGTCCGGTCATAGGGTGACAGCTCTTGCAGGTTTCCAGTTGGAAATTGGCATCCGCCAATATAACATCAAGTTTACCTTCGTGACACGTTGTGCAGTTCGACATGGACTGCGGATAGGGGAATTCCATGGCGTGAGACATGTGAACGTCGTTCATGACGTTGGCCGTGTATGCGTATTTGGCCTTCTCTGCGGCCGTAAGGGCGCTGCCCGCGTGGATTTCCGCATAGCGTGCAGGATTGTCCACTAAGATCTGCCAGTCTTGATGGCCGCCGGTACGGCCATCGTAGTGGCAGGTCTTACAAGCGGCAAAATCCGGCAGGTCGGCAACCGCAGCCGCTCTGTAGCCATGCTTCATATAAGGCGTACCGTGACATCTTTCACAACCTGATACGTTGGCAGCAGACCCATAGGTGGCCACGTCGCCAAAGGCCTTGCTTGCGTTGGCCACGTCATCGTACATACTCACATGACCCCCGCTCTCAGTGTCCAGCAGGCCGTCGGCGATATAGGCATAAGCCAGCCCGTTTGAGTTGCTTAGATCATAGGTTATCCCAGTGGCGGTCACGGTGTATTGGCCGTTTCCCAAGGCGACCGGGTTTGAGAACGATTTTGAGTTGGTGAACTGTCTCGTCGCGCTGTCGTAGGTGACTGCGTAGAATCGCTTTTGTTCCAGCGACGGAAGTCCATCCGCATCTATGTATGGAGCGCCATTCTTGCTAATGGTGAACGCCATAGTCGCGTTGAAGGCACCGGCCCCGTCAGGGATGCTTGTAACGCTATCAATCGCGAGTTTCAGAGAACTGGCATCCGCATAGTCATCGTAAATGGCCTGATGTTTCTTCTCGCCAGATCCACTGTGACACACCACACAGGTCTCGGGCGGGGACAAAATGTCAAAATGGGCCACTTGTATTTGAGCAACCACGCTGGAAGTGCTCACCAGTGCCACCGCTCCCATCAGCAAGACCGATGGTGCCAGCCAGTTCGTCCACTTTCCGAATTGTCTCTCTGACTTACGTTCTGCTTTCGTCATTGCCGTCCGAACCTCCACTTTTGAAGATCCAACCAAGCTTTCTGAAACCACGACATGCTCCTCCGTGGAGCGTTGCCGCCCGGTGTACAAGGCGACAGACCGCAAATACCCCGCAAGCTCCGTGCCAGAGGGCTGAGCTGTGGCGCTGTTTTCAATGATGTACACCTAACTACTTGCAAGAAAGGTAGTTATGGCCGAACACAAAATCTCCGGGCGTGAAAACATGCACGCTTTGCGGGGCGATTCTCTCAAAAGTGAGAGAGACGGGCCGGCCTAATCTCACCCGCGGGAGGGGTGCTTCACGTTTGTGCCGAACGGATTGACGGCGCGCGGTCCCACCGGCTTGCGACCTCTGCACTGTTTCTGGGAATTGTGTTGCGGGGCCTCTCCTCGTTGCGTATATGTCTATGCGGACGGGGGTGGCATGGGTCGAATCGGGGCAGTTTGAATGATCCTCGTATGGTTTGTATATGGCCTGGCTTTCTTCATCCTGGGCGTGACGATTCTTGTCTATCCCAAGCGGGGCAGCCGGTTCGCTCTGGCCCGATACATCTGGATGATCGGAGCTTTTGGCATCGTCCACGGCCTGAACGAGTGGCTCGACATGTTCATCGCCATCGGCGGTCCGCTTCCGCCCGGATTCATGGCACAGGCGCGGATGGCCACGCTGTCGGTCTCGTTCTTCTTCCTGCTCCAATTCGGGGTCACGATCCTGTCAAGGCATGCCGGGATGCGTTATCCGTTGCGCAGGGTTCCCCTGCTGCTGACCGCCGGATGGCTGGTCATTCTGCTCGCGTGTGAGCCGCACAGACGGCTCCTGCTGGGAGATATCTGGGCTCGCTACCTGCTGTGTGCACCGGGGACGTTCCTCACCGCCTGGGGCCTGTTCTCCCAGATTCCTGACTTCAAGACCATGAGACTGTATTCGGTCACGCGCAACCTAGTGCTCGCTGGAGCCACATTTCTCATTTATGGTGTGTTTGCGGGTCTGTGCGTGAAGAAGGCCGGCTTCTTTCCCGCCTCTGTCCTGAATTATGAGACCTTTAACGCCCTGACCGGCGTTCCGGTCCAGGTATTCCGCGCCTTCTGTGCGATAGTAGCGGCCTGGAGCATCATCCGCATGCTCGACATCTTTCGCTGGGAGACGCAGGAGGCTTTGCGAATCAGCGAGCTGCGGTGCGCGACGATTGCCTCGGCGATACCGGTCTTTCTGTTCATGACGGACCGCGACAGCATTGTCACGTTTGTCCAGGGCAAGGGCCTGGATGTGCTCGGCCTGCGCCCCGAGCGAGTCCGCGGCCGGCCTATCGCCGATATCTTTCCGTCCGGCGCGGCCTTTGCGGACGACTGCCGGCGGGCGCTCTCGGGACAGGAGTTCATCACGACCGTTGCGTTGGGCAGTGCCGTCTTCGAGGTTTACTACTCTGGTCTGAAGGACAAAACGGGCACGGTCACAAACACCGTGGGGGTAGCCCTGGACATCAGCGCCAGGGTGCAAGCGGAGAGAGAACTCAATGAGCATCGCCGAAAACTGGAGAGGAATGCCCGCGAGGCGGCTATCGGGGTACTGAGTGCGACCGTGTCTCAACAGGTGGACGAGCCATTGTCGGTGACGCAGCTTGTCTTGGAGAAAGCCGTTGCCGATCTGGCCGCTGCGGAGGTGCCGGATACCGTGCGCGGCAGCATCAGCAAGAGCCTTTCCGAGATGCGCAAGGCCCATGCGGCCTTGAAACGATTCATGGAGATTTCGGGTCCGGGCTCGGCGGCCCCGGAGCAGCCGGTGGGGCTCTACCAGATCGCCAGGCGGACGATGAGCGTCTTTGCCGAGAGCGCTCAGCGTCACAAGCTGACCCTCGCGATCAAGGAAATGGACGCCGTGCCGCTTACGGTTGTGTCGCCGCGAGAGGTCGAGCAGATATTCTACCACTTGATCCAGCGGGCCATCGATGCCGCCGACGGGGATGCGGAGCAGAAATTGGTCATCAGTTGTTCAGTGGGCGAAGCGTATATTGACCTGCTGTTTAGTGACACATGCGCCGGGGCCCAGCCAGGGCAGCCTGAGGGTGCATTTGACTCAATTGCCCCCGGCATCGAGGGGATTGGTGGGACCGGGTTTGGTTTGGCCGTTGTCAAACGGATCGTCACAGGCTACGGTGGTCAACTCACGGTAGAAACTGGGCCGGGCGGCACAACGACCTTCAGAGTCCGGCTGCCTGTAAAGCGAGTCTATTGACAGGTCGGACAACGGACCCTGCATGTATGAATTACGTAAATCCGCGGTAAGAAACAATTTAAGGGCAGTTGGGTCCTCAGCACAGGGTGAATGACCGCAGAGAAGAGGTCGGGCTCATCTCATCGACCTCGGCAGTCGAAAATGCTTGCGTCTGCAACCCCGCAAGCGTATAATATGGAGGTTCCGTACCATCGAATTTGGGGCGCGCGGGGTGGTGTAAAGGACCCACCGTATCCATCGAGGATTCCTGGAGAAGTGACGAAGCAGAGAAATGACATTGAGTATAGGATTTTGGCCGCTTTGCAGGACGGTTTGCCCAGGACCCGCACACCGTATGCCGACATGGCCCGCCGGATCGGCATCTCTGCGAATGAGCTCCTGACGGTTCTCGATCGTTGGAAACAGGACGGCACGATACGCCGGATGGGGGCCATCGTAAATCATTTCCAGGTGGGATTGGCCGACGGCGCGATGGTGGTTTGGAGAGTCGAGCCCGGCCGCGTGGCCGATGTGGGGGTGGTTCTTGCCTCCTTCGAGGAGGTCAGCCACGTCTATGAGCGGCAGACCGCCCCAGGGTGGGAGTACAATCTGTATACGATGGTACATGGGACGACGCCGGAGATGGTTCGCCGGACGGTGGAGCGAATGAGCCAGGTTGCCGGGGTATCCGATTACTTGGTTCTTTCGACTCGCAAGGAACTGAAGAAAGCTGCGCCCCGGTACGTCCAACAAAAGAACATCTCAAGACGATGAGTGTCATTCTGAGCGGAGCGAAGAATCCGGGCTGCGAACGTGAGAAACCTTTCGTTCGATGGCCGGATGGTTCGGTTCGCTCACCATGACAAATCAGAACAACGGTTTTGTGAGGTTAACAGATTTTGAGGCCGGCAGGGAACGTTAAGAACGGGGTTGGCGATGTTTGATTTGCCTGCAACGGAGGCAATAGTGCTCGCACTGGCCGTGCTGGGTCATGCGGCGGCCGGCGCGATTGCGGCCCTGCCGCTTCTCAAGAGGAATCAGCAGTATGGGGTGCTGCTTCTGCCGCTCCTCGTGGCGGCGATTGTGCTCGAAGCCGTGCTGCTTGGGCTCAGGGGGGCGTCGATCCAGGCGTTTCCGCTGACGGGACTGTTCGAATCACTCCTCGTTCTGGCCTTGGTCTTTGGCGTTCTGTACCTGTTCCTGAGATCCGCCATCGAGCAGGTCTGGTTCAACTCGATCATGGTATGGGCCATCCTTGGCATCGTCCTCACGGCGGTATTGGTGGCCCGGCCCGCTTCGAGGCCCCATGACGTGGCGGCGACACCCTGGGCGGTCGCACATGGCAGCGCCATGATTCTGGCGACGGCCGCGGTCGTGTTTGCGGCCGCTAATTCCGCGCTTTATCTGCTCGGCAGCTATCGGCTCAAGCACAAAGGAATCATGCAGGTGCTGGGCCGAATCCCCAACATGGAGACCCTTACCCGTATGAATCGCATTGGCGTGCAGGTGGGTTTTGTCCTCCTGACGCTTGGGGTCATCAGCGGCCTGGGCCTGGCCTCACTGGTTGGCCCGGGGATTGCCGGGTGGCTGGCCGACGGCAAGGTCATTTGCATCCTTGGGGCCTGGGGCCTGTTGGCCGCGATCCTGGTTCTGGGCCGGTTCAATCTGCTCAAGGTCAAAGTGCGGGCCTATGTGACGATTATGGCGTTGGGATTGCTCTTGGTCGCGATTATAGGAGTCACGGTCGCCGGAGCGACGCGGCACAAGTTCTCACGAGATTGCGGATTTCGGATTTGGGATTTCGGATTGGCGCCAGCAACTGTGACGGTTTGAATTCGACATGAGTATTATTGTTCTCGGCCTGAATCATAGGAGCGCTCCCGTGGAAATTCGGGAGCGACTGGCGTTCGACGCGTCGCAAGCCGCGACGGCGCTGCGCCGGCTCAAGGAGCTGGACCATCAAGCCGAGTTCGTCCTGCTCTCGACCTGCAACCGGGTCGAGTTGTACTATGCCGGCGAGCAGGAATCCCAGCAGATGGCCGGCCGGCTGGTGGCCTTTCTGTCCGGATTCCACAATATCGAGCCGGAACAGTTCAAGCCGTGCCTGTATTTCCATGAGGACGAGGAGGCGGTGCGACATCTGCTGCTGGTCTCGGCGGGACTGGACAGCATGGTAGTGGGCGAGGCGCAGATTCTCGGACAGGTCAAGGAAAGCTACAAGCTCGCCTGCGCCGCCAAGAGCACCGGCAAAATCCTCAATCGGCTGTTCCACTGTGCCTTTTTCACGGCCAAGAGCGTCTATACCGGCACGGGTATCTCGACGGGCCGGGTGAGCGTGGCCGGCGTGGCGGTGGAGCTGGCCCTGCAGCTCTTCGCCGATATCGCCCGGGCCAAAGTGGTGGTCATCGGAGCCGGCGAGACGGGCGAGTTGGTCGTGGAGCATCTTCTCAAGTCCGGCTGTACCGACGTGACCGTGGTGAACCGATCGTACGAGCGCGGGGCCGACCTCGCGAAGCGGTTCTGGGTCTCGGTGGGTAAATGGGAGGAACTGGGCGAGCAGATCGGCCGGGCGAACATCGTGATTTCCTCGGTGGCCACGCCGGACTACCTGTATACCAGGGAATCGTTCGAGCGGACGGTGAACCGGCGAAAAGCCGGGTCTTTGCTGATCATCGACGTCGGCGTGCCGCGGAACTTCGATCCCGCGATCAACAAGATTGCCGACGTTTATCTGTATAGTATGGACGAGCTCAAGGAGGTCGCCGAGCAGAACCTCAAGGCCCGCGAGGAGGACGTTACCAGCGGCCTCGAAATCGTCTATGCCCAGGCCGCTCAGTTCATGGATTGGCTTCGTGCCAAGGACATCGGCCCTCTGATTGGCCGGGTGCAGGACGAATTCCGGCAGATCGGCCGCAAGGAACTCGAGCGGTTCCTGGTCGGGCCGCGGCAGGAGGCCTCCTGCCGGGTGCTGCTGGAGGAAATGGTCAACCGCGTGGTGAACAAGCTGCTGCACTGCGTCATCAAGAACGTCAACACCGTTGCGAGAGAAGCCGGCCCTGCCGAAGCGGCCAAGGTGGTCGATACCATCCTGCGGCAGGCCCGCGAGATCTCTTGCGCGGCGAAAGGTGAGGAAGAGACACGGGGATGAAACCGGCGGCGCCATCCATGCGAGTTCTGCGAATGCTGTTCTGGGAGACGACGGTCCGGTGCAATCTGGCCTGCGTCCATTGCCGCCGGCTGGAGTCGAACGAGGCCGACGTGGCCGATCTTTCCACTTCTCAGGGTGAAATCCTGATCGAGCAGCTTGCCGCGCTGGGCCGGCGACAGCCGCAAATGCCCGTGCTGGTCTTCTCGGGCGGAGAACCGTTCTGTCGGCAGGACCTCTTTCGCCTGGTCGGCAAGGCCCGGCAGCAGGGGCTCATCCCGGCCCTGGCCACGAACGGAACGGCGATAGATGATGACAAGGCCCGGCAGATTCGCGACAGCGGCGTTGCCCGCGTCTCCGTGAGCCTCGACGGCGCCACGGCCGACGTTCACGACAAGATGCGGCAGATTCCCGGGGCCTTCGACCGAGCGATCGCGGGCATTCGGCACCTGCACGACTGCGGCGTGCCTTTTCAGATCAACATTACCCTGACGAAGCAAAACGCGGCACAATTGGCGGATGTCTACGAGCTGGCCAGGTCGCTCGGCGCGATGGCCGTCCACATCTTCATGCTCGTCCCCGTGGGTTGCGGCGAGACTCTGGCCCAGACGGACATGCTCTCGCCCGAACAGTACGAAGAAATTATGCGGGACATCTGCGCACTGGAGGCCAGAGGGCAGATTCAAATCAAGGTGACCTGCGGCCCGCATTATGAACGTGTCAAAAGGGAACAGGGCCTGCACGGGATGCACAGAGGCACCAGTCATCCGGGCGCCGGTGGCAGCGTCCCCGACGCGCAGCGGCGCTCCGCACCGAGGGCCGAAGGCCTTGGCGATGGCTCCAGTACATTCGCGGGAAACCGTCGCCAAGCTTCGCTTGACGATGCCACTCGCACGGGGGGGCACGTGCCCACGGCTGCCCCGCACGGTGGCCATTCGCGTGGTTGCCTGGCGGGCCTCGGCGTGCTTTTTGTCAGCCACCGGGGCGACGTCTATCCCTGCGGCTACCTGCCGGTGAACTGCGGGAACATCCTCGAAGAGGCGCTCACGGAGATATGGGACAAAAACAAGGACCTTGCGCGGATGCGTAACGCGGCAGCCCTGGAGGGCAAGTGCGGCATCTGCGGCTACAAGCTGGTCTGCGGCGGCTGTCGCGCCCGAGCATTCGGGATGACCGGCAGCTACATGGCCGAGGAGCCGTTCTGCGCCTACAGCCCACCCCGATTGCGAATGGAAATCCCGGATTGAATCCGCGCTCAAACTGAGAGCCTGTTCCATCAGGGCTCTCTCTCGGATACCTTCTGGGTGGCAGCCTCAAGGCCGAAGGCCTTGGGGAGGGCGGGCTAAACAGTGGGAGGCCATCCCCAAGCTGCGCTTGAGGCTGCCACCCGGACAAGAAACTCGCCTGCTGCGATGGGCTCTGAAGGTGAATACGGAATGATCAATATCAGCAAGCTCTATTGCGATCAGATAACGCCGGGCGATTGGCTTCGCTACGGCCGCAAAGGCTCCGGGGAGCGCTCGGGCGAAGTCGTCCCGGTCACAGCCTCCGAGCGAAGGCCCATCGTCGTCTGGAACATCACTCGCAAGTGCAATCTGCAGTGCGTGCACTGCTATAACGACAGTGGGCCGGACAAGACCTGTAACGAGATATCCACGGACCACGCGAAGGCCGTCATAGATGATTTGGCCGCCTTCGGAGTGCCATCGATCCTGTTCTCGGGCGGCGAGCCGCTCATGCGCCACGACCTCTTCGAGTTGATCGAATACGCCGTCGGCAAGGGCCTGCGCACCGTGATTTCGACAAACGGCACACTGATAGCCGAGGACAAGGCACAGGAGATCAAACGGCTGGGGGTCTCCTACGTGGGAATCAGCCTCGACGGAATCGGCCCAATCAACGACAAGTTCCGGGGTGTCTCCGGGGCATTTGAGCGGGCAGTCAAAGGCATTCGGAACTGCCAGAACGCCGGCGTGCGGGTGGGCCTGCGACTGACGCTGACCAGGAGGAACGTGCAGGACATCAAAGGGCTGTTCGGCTTCTTCGAAGCGGAGGGCATCGAACGAGCCTGCTTCTACCACTTGGTCCCCAGCGGCCGGGGGGCGACGGTGGAGGACCTGACCCATGCCCAGACGCGCGACGCACTGAATCGTATCCTCGCCAAGACCCGCCTCCTCAAACAGGCCGGACGTCAGACGGACATTCTGACTGTCGACAATCACGTGGATGGTGTCTATCTGTACCTGAAGCTGCTCGCGGAAGGCTCGGAGCGGGCGGCCGAGGTCTGGAAGCTGCTCACCTGGAACGGCGGGGGCCTATACAGCAGCGGCGTGGGCATCGGCTGCATCGACTACAACGGCAACGTCCACCCGGACCAGTTCTGGTGGCGGTATGACCTGGGCAGTATTCACGAAAGGCCTTTCAGCACGATCTGGACCGACCCCGAGGAGCCGTTGCTCCAGGGGCTGCGGGACCGTCGGGCGCGGATCAAGGGCCGCTGCCGGCTGTGCCGGTTCTTCGACGCCTGCGGCGGGAGCCTGCGGGTGCGGGCCGACGCCTATTTCGGCGATCCCTGGGCCCCGGACCCGGCCTGCTATCTGGCTGACGAAGAAATCGGCCTCGGCGCGGCCCAGCAAGAGGAACTCCTCCAGGCCGGCGAGCAATTCGACCTGTCTCCATGGGCGAAAACCGTGTCGCGCCCCTGATGGGAATACCAAGGACAGAGAGAATCGTATTAATTCTCAGAAGCGGGAATTTTTCTCTTGTCTCCCTGATGAGCGGACGTTAGGATAAGAGACAATCAAGGCTTGGGGACTGCCCGGGCCTCTGGAGGGGCGGGGATCCCGGCGTCACACGGGGGACAAACTGGGGACAGAGAATGGTCTTAGAAACCTGCGATTTTCATCGCTCGTCAGATGCCCACGGTGGGTTGGGCCCGCGAACGCAATACGATGCGTTTGGGGACCCCTTCCAGGGATCGCTTGCCGACCAGATTCACTGGCTGATTTCCCTGCGGTGGATTGCCGCTGCCCTGGTAGTGGTCGGCACGATGGCCGCCACGCATCTGTTCCCTGTGCTCACGAACCCCGGGCTGCTCTACGCCTGCGCCGCCGTCCTGCTGGCGTGCAATCTCGCCTACGTCATCGCGGCCGGGCGTCACGGCCGGCCGCGCAATCCCGTCACCCTGGCCATGGTGCAGATGGAAGTCGATCTGCTGGTCCTGTCGGCGGTTCTGCACTTCTCGGGCGGCGTCGCCAACCCCTTCTTCCTGTTCTACGTCTTTCATGTCATCATCGCGACCATCATTCTGCCACGGTCTCTATCTTTCGCCGTAGGCTTGACGGCCATCGTCCTTTTTGGCCTGTTGGCGGCAAATGAGCTGAATGCGGGGACCATCCTCGGGCACTATCCTCTGCAATTGTCGGCCGGCGCGGGACTCTGGCGGAACCCCGTCTATGGGCTGGCCGCTTTCGTGGCCTTTGCCTGCACGGTGATGATCGCCCAGTACCTGACCCGCATGATCATCGCCCGCATGACGTCGAAGGAACTGGAGGCCGCTCGCAACAGCAATCTGCTCCGCGCCATTATCAATGCCATGGGGGAGGGGTTGGTGTTCGTTACCGCCGATGGCCACGTCGCGCTGTGCAACCCCGCCGCCGGGCGGTGGCGACACGGCAGTGCCGGGCAGAACGGCGAGCCGATTGACGATTTTCCGGCCACTCTCGCGGAGCATATCAAGGCCCTGGCGAATGCCCCCTGCGGGTCACAGCACCAGGAAGAGGCCATCGAATTCAGCACAGGCGGGCCAACACCGCGGTTCATCGAGGCCCGGAGTTGCCCGGTGACGGGCCTCGACGGCGCGCCGCTCGGGCACGTCATCGTGGGCCAGGACCTGACCGTACACAAGAAACTGGAGGCCGAGCTTCTCAATCGCACCGAGCAGGTGACGGCGATCAATGAGATGCTGAAGATGTCCCGGGTGCGCATGGCACAACGTGAGAAGGTGGTTGCTCTGGGCCAGATGGCGGCGGGTATCGCCCATGAGATCGGCAATCCCCTGACGAGCCTGTCGTCTGTGGCGCAGTACCTGAGCAGAAAGTGCACGGAGCCGGAGCTCAAGGAGTTGTGTACGGTCGTGGACCACCACGTGGCTCGTATCTCCGCGATCCTGAAACGCATGTTGAGCCAGGTCCGGCCGCCTTCCTCAGAGTACCGATGGGCCGATGTCAACCAGTCGGTGCACAACACGCTTTCGCTGGTCCGGTTCGACAAACGGGCCCAGAATGTGACGATCGTGGACACCCACAACCCCGCGCTGCCTATGGTGTGGCTCGACCCCCAGAACCTGGAGCAATGCCTGCTCAACATCGTAATCAATGCGCTGGATGCGATGGAGGCCAAGGGGGCCGGTCCCGAGCACCGACTCGAGGTTGTGAAGACCTGCAAAGACGAAATGGTCGAGATCCGCATCAGTGATACGGGGGTGGGCATGAGCCCGGAGGTGTGCCGGCGCGCGTTCGAGTCATTTTTCACGACCAAGGAGATCAGCAAGGGGACGGGCCTGGGCCTGTTTGTCAGTTACAACCTGATCACGGAGATTGACGGCACGATCGAGCTGCAATCCGAGCCGGGCCAGGGAACAACGGTGATTGTCAGGATACCCGTGAGGCCCAAGAAGGACCTCCTCGCCGCCCCGGCCCCGGAAATCAATCGCGCCGATCATGTGGAACGAAATGAAGGAACCCGCTGTATCCAGTAGGAAAGAGCAGATAGCCTATGTCCGAGCAGAAATCTCAGATTCTTCTGGCCGATGACGAGGCCACTTTCCGGGAAACCTTCACCAAGGTCCTCGAAGAGGAAGGGTTCGCCGTTACAGCGGTCAGTGACGGCAGGGAGGCGACGGAGGCCATCCTGAAACGGCCGTACGCCGTGGCCATCCTGGACATTCAGATGCCCGGAAGCGACGGGATCAGCGTGTTGCGCGAGGTCACGGCGGTCCGGCCCCAGACGCGCGTCATCATGGTCACTGCCTACGGGACCGTGGAGATGGCGGTGGAAGCCATCAAGCTCGGCGCGTGCGATTACGTGATGAAGCCGGTCAACTTCGACGAGATGCTGACGAAGATCCGCCAGCACCTGCGCTACGTCGAGCTGGAGACGGAGAACCAGAAACTCCGCGAGGAGCTGAACGGCCGTTTCGACATCAGTCAGATCATCGGCGAAACGCGGGTCATGAAACAGGTTTTCGAGACGGTCCGCAAGGTCGCCCCGACCCGCAGCAACGTGCTGATCACGGGCGAGAGTGGGACGGGCAAGGAACTGGTCGCCCATGCCATTCACGCCTTGAGCATGACCAACGGCGGCCGTTTCATCCCCGTCAACTGCAGCGCGATCCCGGAAACATTGCTCGAAAGCGAGCTGTTCGGCCACAAGAGAGGCAGCTTCACCTCCGCTTTCGAGGACAAGAAAGGTCTCTTCGAGACGGCGCGCGGCGGGACGCTGTTTCTCGATGAGATCGGCCACATGCCGATGAATTGCCAGGTCAAGCTGCTCCGGGCCGTGGAGCAGAGGCAGATTCTGCCGGTGGGCTCGACGAATCCCATCGAGGTCAACCTGCGGCTGATCGCCGCGACCAATCGGGACCTGGCCAAGGAAATCAAGGAAGGCCGCTTCCGCGAGGACCTGTTCTACCGTCTGAACGTCGTCGGCATTCGCCTGCCCGCCCTGCGGGAGCGCCGCGAAGATGTCCCACTGCTCGTCCGGCATTTTGTGAGGAAGTACAACGCCGAGATGGGCAAGCACTGTACGGGTGTCAGCGACGAGGTAATGAAAATGCTCGTGGACCACGACTGGCGGGGCAACATCCGGGAACTGCAGAACGTCATCGAGCGTGCCGTCATCTTCGCCGAAGGCGAGACTATCGAACTGGCGGATATCGGCTTCGCCGGCGCCGGCGCGGCGCTCGCCACGGAGGGCGATGAGGACCTGCAGAGCGCCGTCAAGGCGTATGAGAAGGAGCAGATCTATCGGGCGCTCGTCAAATATGAATGGGACAAGACGGAGACGGCCAAGGCCCTGGGAATCGGCGTCTCAAGCCTGTACCGGAAGATCGATGAGTTGGGGATCATGAATGGGAGAGAGCGGGCCAGGAAAGGTGGACAGTGAAATGAGGTGCGAGTTTCCAGGAGTCTGTGAGTGAAGATCAACCAGGCTTCAGCCTACGCGTTGCACGCGCTGATGTACATGGTCCGGCACGCGACCCAGTTGCCTGTCACCAGCAAGACCATCGCCCGGACGGAAGGCATACCGGAAGGATACCTGGCGAAGGTGTTGCAGCAATTGGTCAAGGGGGGCTTCATCCGCTCTGTGAAAGGCCGTGCGCGGGGATATGTCTTTGCCAGGCCGCCGGAAGAGATTAGCCTTCTGGAGCTGTTCGAGACCCTGGAAGGTGAGCCGTTGTTCGACGACTGTCCCTTGCGGCACTGTGCCTGCGGCGGGACGGGTCGCAACTGTCAGATATTCGCGCAGTGGATCGCGGCCACGCGCAGGATGAAGGACCTGTTGGACGAGACGACCGTGGCCTCCGCGGCCTGGCACCACCCCGAGCACCGCTTCGATGTGCTGCCGACTCTCATGTCGATGGAACAAACCGATTGAGGGGTATTTGTCCGTATTGGTGGAATAGGTGCCCAGGGCCTGTGAGCCGGGCGTTTTCCTCGGACGGTGGTCAAAAAATACGTGCGGAAACAAGAATTTTCGAAGATTCTTACAAATGAGAATGGATGACCTGGATTGTAGAATATTGGATGCCTTGCAGTATGACTTCCCGTTGAGCGAGCGGCCCTTCGATACGCTGGCGGAACGGCTTGGGCTCGACACCGAGTTGCTGTGGCGGCGGATGGAAGAGATGCTCGAACGGGGAGTGATTCGCCGGCTTGGGGCGAGTCTCGATTCGAGAAAGCTGGGCTTCTGCAGCACGCTGGCGGCGGTCCGCGTGGCGCCAGACCTTGTGGATCGGGCGGCCGAAGCGATTGCCCGATATCCCGAGGTAACGCACAGCTATCTGCGCGACCATGAATTCAATATCTGGTTTACCATCATCGCGGTCCACGCGGAGAGGATCGAAGCAATCCTGCGCGAGGTCCGCGCGGAATTATCCCTGCAGCCGCCGGACGTTCTGAACCTTCCGATGAAACGGATGTTCAAACTCGATGCGCGTCTCACTGCCCGGCCGTGAGTTCCGGTCCTCAACACTTGGGGAATGAGAGCCTGTTCGGTCGCAGGATTGCCTCCCGGACAGGTCTACTTCGTTGCACCGTGGAATTCCCATATCTGAGAAGGCCGTGTTGGGAGACACGTTGTGACCTGCGGGGCGGAGCGGGCGTCGATTGAACGGCCCCCGGCGTTCCGATAGCATGAGAGAATGGTGACCCTGTCTGGAAAAAGTGCTTGCCCGCGCGGGTTGAACGGGCCGAGCCTGGCGCAGGTCTTTCGTCCCGTCTCCCGGGATTTGCAGGCGGTGCACGAGCGCTTGGCCGAGACGCTCAGAAGCACGAGAGACCCACTCGTGCGCGAGATCGTCGATTACCTGCTCGAGTCGCCGGGCAAACGGGTCAGGCCGGCTCTCGTGCTCCTCTCGGCCAGAGCAGCCTGCGGGATGGGGAATGGGTCATCCAAGTTGAACGGGGTTTCTATCAAGGTTGCGGCGGCCGTGGAGTTGATTCATATGGCCTCGCTGGTTCATGACGATCTGATCGATGGGGCCGCGGTTCGCCACCACCGCGCCAGCATTCCAGCGAAATGGGGCAAGAGGATCGCCGTCGCCGTGGGCGACCACCTGTGCGCGAAAGCCCTTCAACTGGTGGCGGATTGTGCGGACCCGCGTCTGTTCGCGCTGCTGGGCTCGCAACTGCGAGTGATGTGTCACGGGGAGATCGAGCAGGTGGTCGGGCGGGGCGATTTCGGGTTCTCCGAACGTCGCTGCCTGGCCCTCGCAGAGAAGAAGACCGCTGCTTTGTTCGGCGCCTGTTGCGGCGCGGGGGCCGTCACGACCGTCGGTGAGCCGAGGATATGGAAGGCCCTCCAGGAGTTCGGGTTTCACTTTGGCATCGCCTTTCAGATCCTCGATGACTGCAAGGACCTGTTGAGTGACCAGGAGAAGCTCGGGAAGACGCCGGGGCAGGACGTACTGGCAGGTGATGTGACCTTACCGCTGCTGTACGCCGTCTGGCATGGCTGCCGGCAGGGCCAGGAATCACTGCCTTTGAATCGGCATGTTGCCGACGACCGGGAACTGGCCCACATCGGTGAGGTATTCCACTCCTCGCCGGCTCCTGGAAAAATCCGGCAATTGGTCAACTCCTGCGTTGCCCGGGCCAAACAACAGTTGCCGTCTCTCATTGCTTCGGATTGCAGGGACAGCCTTCACCAGTTGGCTGACCATATTGTTGTATCGATGGCTGATGTTCTGGCGAGGTGAACGCATGGGAAAGCAGAAAATCCTGGTCGTTGACGATGATGTCGATCTGTGTGATTCGCTGAAGGTGATCTTCGAAAACGCCGGCTACGACATGCTGACGGCGGCCAACCGGTCGGAAGGGATGGAGAAGATCAGGACGCAACAGCCCGACCTGATTATCCTCGACGTCATGATGGAGACGTGGCAGGACGGCTTTGAGATGTCGCGGGATCTTAAGAATGACCCACAGCTCAAGAATACGCCCATCCTGATGCTGACGTCGATCGAAGAGAAGACGGGTATCGAGGTGAAATCGTCCGCCGGGGACCCCGTCTGGCTGCCGGTCGAGGCATTTCTCGACAAGCCCGTATCGCCCGATATGCTGCTGGCGGAAGTGAAGAGGCTATTGTAGAGCGGGGTACGGGCAGGCCGGGTTCGGGGCCGCCGGGGCGAACGATGGTTCGCCCCTACCCCAAACGTGACGTGTAGCGTTGGGGGACCGTGCCCGCCCCAATGTGTCGGGTGACCGCAGACCGGGGTTGCGGTTGCCCATGCTGCCACGCGTTGCTGTAACGGATAGAATGATAGGCAGGATAGTAAGAAACATGATGCAAACGCCGGCACTGATGCTTCGTGCCGTTCGTCGTCTGAACTGGCCGGGGAGAATCCTCGTCGTGACGGCAGGCGCAGGCGCCTTCAGCGTCGCCGCGATCGAGGTGACGGGGCAGCCCGGATTCTGCAACTCGTGTCACGTCATGCATCCGTACTACGACAGTTGGACAACGTCGGGCCACGATGAGGTGAATTGTCTCGATTGCCATCTGCAGCCCGGCTTCACCGGATACATCAAGGGCAAAATCAACGGTCTGGCCCAGGCGATCGACTGTGCGGTCGGCCGCGTCGGCACCAAGCCCAACGCCACGATAGCCGATGCCTCGTGTCTGAGGTCGGAATGCCACAGCACCGAGGAGCTTGCGACCGAGACGATCGACTACGGCGGCGTCCGGTTCACGCACGGGAAACACATGGATAAGACCGTCGGCGGAATCAAGATCACCTGCGGGACCTGCCACAGCCATTTCGAGGGCCAGGAACACTTCACCGTCAATAAGAACGTCTGTTTCACTTGTCATTTCCTCGGCAAGGACACGGACCGCGGCCGGCTCGTCCAGACAGGCTGCCAAAGCTGCCACAAGGTGCCGGCGGAAGTCATCCGCCGGGGCTTCGTCAAGATCGACCACAGCGAATTCGTCTCTTATGAGGCCAGTTGCGAAGAATCTTGCCACAAGCCGGAGGTCGAGTTGGTGGGCCGGGTGGAGGAGACCGTGTGTCTGGATTGCCACAGCTTTCGCAAGGAGGCGGATGCCAACAGCATCGAGCTGCACGCCAGCCACGCCAACGGGCATAAGGTGGAGTGTTTTGCCTGCCACGGCGACATGGCGCACGGCCGGACCGAGGTGGAGTCGATATCTGCCATGATGGATTGCCGCAGTTGCCACAGCGACACGCATCAGGTCCAGCAGACGATTTACGGCACGCAGCATCCCATACAGCCCCACAGCACGGACCGGGTGCTCAGTCCCATGTTCCTGACTCACGTGGAATGCACCGGCTGTCATATCGAGCGGACGGCCAGGACGACCGGCACGCTCGACAGTTTCGGCACGGTTGCGCGGGCGACTCCCACGGCGTGCGACAAGTGCCACGAGGCGGGGACGGGCGACCAGTACGTGCCGTTCTGGCAGAAGAGAATCAAAGCGCTGTACGAGCAGGTGGAAAAGCGGGTCAAGGAGTCTGAAGCTCTCGCGAACGCTGAGACGAATACCGAGCGGGCACAGGAACTGCGCCGACGGGTCCAGCAGGCGAGATCCATCCTCGATTCGGTTCGCTACGACGGCAGTTGGGGCGTTCACAACTTCAAATACACCGAGACCCTGCTCCTCGAAGCGGACAAGATCGTGTCGACTGGGGGTTAACCATGCACGTGCGTAATCGATTGATGGATGGAAAGACCAAGCGGCTGACGATGGCGGGGGTCATCCTCATAGCGGTGCTTGCGAGCGGCGTCGCGGCCCAATCCGCCAGTCCGCATCATGGTTTTCTCGGAGGGCCGTGGGAGGTCCTGGTGAAGATGGGGCACGAAGGCGTCACGATGCGGATGCCGCTGTCGATTGCCGATGAGAACAGGCCGCAGGAGCTTGATGCGGTCATACCGGTGATGGGAACGCCGATCAAAGTGAAGCTCGAACGGTATCTGCCGAACCTGGCACGCGAGATGACCGCCGTAGAGGACCCCAATGGCGGCCCGATTGCCAGGCTGTCCCTCCGGGGCGAGAACCTGGAGCAGGACCTTTGGCTTTGCGCGCGCGATCGCGAGCGACAATCGATATCGGCCCACATCGGGAGCGTGGTGATGCGGGAGCTTCCGGCACCAGACGGAACCCGGATTCTTCAGGAGTTGACGGACCCGGATGTGGTGGGAGTGCTGCTCGTGTGGCGCGCCGAGACAGGCTCGGCGTCGCCAACGCATGATCCTGCCTTGAGCCCCTCTCCACGGGCGTACGCGGTCAAGCCGGGCCGGGCGATAGCGCTGGCCGGCTCCCCCTGGAAGCTCTCGGTACTCAGGTACGTGCCGCACTATTCCATCGACCGGCAGACCAAGGAGGTTACGAGTGCCTCCGAGCAGCCCGAGAATCCGGCGCTTGAGATTCGTGTCGAGGGCGACGGGCAGGAGCATCGGCAATGGCTCTGGTCTCAGTTTGCCGCCTCGCCGCACGCGAGAAGACCGCTGCCCTTCCAGGCCCGGTTCGTGGATTTCCATTCGGCCGGTGCAGGTCGGTACATCCTCACGGCCGTGCAAGACTCACAGCCCCATCTGTTGTACCTCCGGGACGGCAAGAAACGCGTGGAGCCTGTTGAACTCGGCAAACGATATCCCTTCGACGATGAGCGGTATTCCTTCGGCGTCGAGGAGGTTCGGTTTGGAGCGCGGATCGAGACCACCTGGAGGAACGCCTCCGAGGTGCTGTTGCGTCCCGCCGTGCTGGCGACGATCAGTGAAAGCCAGTCGAGTCAGCAGGTCGTGCTGGAGTTGGGTCAGCCGTGCCATCAAAAGACGGCCTCCGGCACCCTTGTCGTGCTGTACAGGCGGGTACCGCAAGGCACCGAGAGGAAGTAGATGTCGAAAACAGTCGATTTACGTCCTGTTATTCATAGTTGTTCAAATGAGTACCATGTTGCAAGCAGGCGAGGAGCTGATGATATGACAGGTGCGAAGAAGTATCGTTGCGTATTCGTCGGGACGCTGGTCCTGGCGTTCGTGGCTCAAGCGGGGGCTGTCGATAGGCCGACGACGCCGCAGAAGACGTGCGTGACGTCGGAGTGCCACGCGGAATACGGCAAGAAGGCACACGTGCACGGACCCGTGAGTCTGGGCGATTGCAAGAGCTGTCATGAGGAAACGAACGTGGCCACCCACACGTACAAGCTCACTCGGACGGGCCGGGACCTCTGTGAGTACTGCCATCTGGACCAGGCCATCAGGAAGAACGTCCACGAGCCGCTGAAGACGGGTGACTGCATGGAATGCCACGACCCGCACAGCAGCGACAGTCCGGCGATGATTCAGGCGAAGACCGTCGCGGAGCTTTGCGCCAAGTGCCATGAGACGGGCAAGGATGTTGCGTTCCCGCACGGTCCGGTGGCGGTGGGCGAATGCACCATCTGCCACGCGTCTCACAGCGCCGACCGCGCCAAGCTGCTCGTCGATGAGCCGACCAATCTGTGTTTCTCCTGCCATGTCGTGACGAAAGAGGAACTCACGGAATTCGAGTTCGTGCACGAGCCCGCGAAGAATGACTGCATCGGGTGCCACAATCCGCATGGCGCCGGCAACTCGCACATGCTGAAGGCGGAGCCGCCCGCGTTGTGCTACTCCTGCCATGAGGAGATCAAAAAGGTGGCGGAGACCTCCAAGTATAAACATTCGGCGGTGACGGAGAAGGACGCGTGCCTGAACTGCCACACGCCGCACGCCTCGACGGTGCAGTTTGCCTTGCGGGATGCCCCGATGTCGCTGTGTGTGTCGTGCCACAATGAGCCGATGAAGACCGAAAACGGTGGGCCTATTGCATCGTTTACCGAGCAGGTCAAAGACAAGAAATTCCTCCACGGCCCGGTCGCGCAGAAGGATTGCAGCGGCTGCCACGCGACCCACGGGAGCGATCATTTCCGTCTCCTGGCGAAAGACTATCCCCGCCTGTTCTATTCCCCGTTCAGCAAGGACAACTACGCACTGTGCTTCAGTTGTCATCCCGAGAGCATCGTGCTGACGGAGCGGACCTCCGAGCTGACGGATTTTCGCAACGGCGATTTGAACCTGCATTACGTGCACGTGAACAAGGAACGTCGCGGCCGGACCTGCCGCTCCTGCCACGCGACGCACGCGAGCGACTTGCCCAAGCACATCCGCGAGAGTGTTCCTTACGGCGTGTGGAACCTGCCGATCCAATTCCAGAAGAACGACACCGGCGGCGGCTGCCGGCCCGGCTGTCATCAACCGTTGAGTTACGACCGTAAGGCGCCGGCTGCGTACGCCACGCGCGGAAACTGAACGATGGGCAAGCCGGCGGCACAAACGACAGGGGGCCTCTCATGTTGACACCACGGAACCGTAAATTGTGGCGACTTGCGGCCTTCGTTCTGGCGGCTTGTCTCGTAGCCCCGTCGTTCGGCGCGGAGGGCTTGCGTCGGCTCCAGGTGGGCGATGTAATGCCCGAGTTCAAGCTGGCGGACGCCAATGGAACGACCTTCGAATACGAGCACGAGCGGGCACGCGTTCTGGGCGTCGTCATTTTGCAGGCAGGCCAGACCCACCTCGAGCGCCTGGTAACCGACATGGAAGCTCTCGCCCGGAAGCTCAGATCGGAGGCGCCGGCATTCGATTGTGTGGGTGTGATGAGCGGCCCGGGTGCCGGCGAGTACCTGCGTTCCCGCGCGGCGGGCGCGCAAGCCGCCTTCCCAGTACTGGCAGATCCGAATTTTGCGCTCTGGGGCAAGCTCGGAGTCATTGCGGTCCCGACGGCCGTGGTGGTGGGGGCCGACGACAAACTGGAATGGGTCAAGGCCGGATACGGCTACGATTTCGTCGCCGGCTTTCACGCTCAGTTGAACAAGGCTCTCGGTCTGGACGATAGCGTGGGTGCGTCCGTGCGCGTGGAGACGTTGGAGAACACCTCCCTCCGCGCGCGTCGTGACCGGCACATCCAACTGGCGCGCACACTCGCGAAGAAGGGGCGATTCGACTCGGCGATCAAGGAGCTTGAGAAACTGCGCCGGCTTGACCCGAATGCCGTTGATGCTGCTCTTGAGCTCGGTGAGGTTCTGTGCCGGGCCGGGAAGAACGAAGCGGCCTTGAAAACGGTGGCAGAAGTGAAAATCGAAACAAAGCAGGACGAAGGACACGCGCTGCTCGTCCGTGCGTGGGCCAGGCGACAGATGGGTGCACTCGATGCCGCCGAATCGCTCTTATCCAAGGCCCTGGAACTTGAGCCCGATTCCCCCCGTGTTTTGTATGAGATGGGCAAGGTGCAACAGGCGAAAGGAGACGCCGAGAAAGCCCTGGCGTACTATCGCAGGGCTTTGGCCGAGGTCTTCGGAGACGCCGATTCGCCGGTGCCTTCTCAAAAGTAAGACGCAATGGCAGATGTATTCTCAGTTGTGAGACCCGGCGGGCCTCCCATTTATGATAATGCGAGGATTGCGCCGTCGGATAGAACTGTAAATCGCAACACTAAAATGGTTTATGGGAATTTTTTCCTGGGGCGGTGCATATCGTGACATAATGGCACAGCGTTTGCAAGAGCAAGGTGACTGCGGGCAAAGTGCGTGTGCACTTGGCCCTTGGGCAATTGGTTGACGGAACTGGCGAAGCTCGTTGCTTCACCGGCATGGATGTGATGAAGCAGAAAAGTCTCGCTGGAGTGCGGGAGGCAGGGTGAACGAATCGGTGTAAGGCCGATGCATGAAGGAGGAGTTGAGAAAAATGTGCAAGTGGTTGGCGAGGTTAGGTTTTGGTGTGATGGTATCAGGTCTTTTGGTGGCAGGAACATGGGCGGCGAGCCCGCATCCCGACCTTGTAGGTTGTGATGGCTGCCACACGCCCCACAACGCGTCAGCGTTGCCGGGCGTGCCGCTGTGGAACGGCAGTGAAACGACTACCACCTTCACGATGTACTCCAGTCCGACTTTTGACGGGACCATCGACGGTCAACCCAGTGGGGCCTCACGTCTATGCCTCAGTTGCCATGATGGTGCGAACCCGAATTTCCTGTGGATGAGCGACACGAAGCTGTTCGGGGCCGACGAGCTGGTCAACAGCCACCCTGTCTCGTTCGTGTATGACTCGGCCCTGGCCGCCGCCGACGGCGCGCTGAAGGACCCCGCTCAACCCAGCACGCTCGGCCGGACTATCGCGGAAGACCTGTTGGATGCGAGCAGCAAGCTGCAGTGCAACAGTTGCCATGACGTGCATACCTCGGGCGTGGGCGAGCGTCAACTGCGTGGTTACAATTACGGCTATGAGACGGTCGAGAATCCCGACGGCTCGACGACTCAGATCCATCATGGGCCTGAGTTGTGTCGTATGTGCCACTTGAAGTAGGACTACCGGCGCCAACTGCACAGGGGGGCAGACAATCTTTGGCCCGGGATTGCTCGGCAAGTCCGGCGGGGAAGAAGGTGCGTACCCGGACGTTACCGACAATACCGGGCCATTATTATTGAGTGCGAGGTTGCAGACGGCACCCGTCGACCCCCCTTGTGGAGCGGGGCGCTGTCCGGGCGAAATCCTTCGCTGATTTGCTAAAGAGAGTCTATCCGATTAGACGAGAAATAACCCATGTCGATTGTTAACTTATTTTATCGCAGTGGTTTAGCACTCACCGCCGCCCTGGCGGCGTGTTGGCTTATCGGGGGCTGCGCGTCGGGGCAAGAGGCCCCCGAGGGCGCCGGTCCGGTGTTCTTCCCGCCTGCACCGGAAAAGCCCCGGTTGCAGTTTCTCACCTCACTCTCCGGTCCCGCCGATCTCGGCGCCGCAGGTCCGAGCGGATTCGAGAGATTCGTGCTCGGGGAAGCCGAAGAGAAAGAAGGGATCATGACGCCGTACGGTCTTGCGCTCCACGACGGCAAGCTCTACGTCTGCGATGTCGGCAAGAAGCGGGTTGAAGTGCTCGATCTGCAGAAACGGTCCTTCGGGTACATGACCGAGGATCGCAGGCTGATGAACCCCGTGAATATCTTCATCGCGGACGACGGGACGAAGTACATCGCCGACCCGACCGCCGGCGCCGTCTTCGTCTTCGACAGGGGCGATACCCTACAGGCCATTCTCGGCAAGGAGCTGCGCATCAGCCCGATCGACGTGGTCGTGCGTGGGCCCTACTGCTGTGTGACGGATTTCGCGAGCAATCGGGTCGTCGTACTGGACAAGGCGACGGGCCGAGAGATCCACCGCATCGGCGAAGAAGGCGACGGCGAGAATCAGTTCAAGCTCATCAGCGATCTGGCGTTCGGGCCGGACGGGGACCTCTACGTAACGGATAAGNNCGGACGGGGACCTCTACGTAACGGACAAACTGAAAGCCGAGATTTTTCATTTCGATGTCTCGGGAAATCTGAAGCGGACCATCGGCCGGCGGGGCGACAACATTGATGAATTGGTGCGGCCCAAGGGTATCGCGGTGGACCACGACAACCGGATCTGGGTGGTCGATGCCGGCGTGTCCATGGGGGCCTCGGTGTGGTCCACGGAGGTTGCTAAAATCTACGACCAACAAGGTCGGCTTCTTTTGTTCTTCGGCCGGCCCGGCAATGAGCCCGGCAACATGAACCTGCCCACGAAGATCATCCTGGACTACGAGCACGTGAATCTGTTCCGGCGGTACGCCGTCAAGGGGGCGGACATCAAGTTCCTCGTGTTGGTATCCAACCAGTACGGCCTGAAGAAGGTCAACGTGTACGGCTTCGGCGAGTTTCCCGTTCCGAGCCGGCCGGCAGAGGTCGGGGCGCCAGGCAGTTCCCGGCCCGAGTCGATGAGCGCCGCAGCGCCGCCGATGGAGGACGCCGAGCGGATGCGGCGCACCCAGGAGGTTGCCGACCTTTACTCGCGGAGTATGGAGTTGTATCGTGCCGCCCGCTTGGAGGAGGCCCGGGCCGGATTCGTCGAGGTGATCAAGAGCGGTTTGATTCCACCTGCCATGGAGCAAACGCTCAAAGGCTATATCGAGGATATCGACGGCAGGCTCGCCGACCGGCGGGGCGTCAGACCTTGATTCGCGGCGGTTGGGCCGGTCTGAGATCGCATGGAGTTGTTGTTGGCCGGGGGCACAAGTGAATGTTCGGATATCAGGTGCATGCGAAAACCTGCACGTTATGCTGTGGCATCGCTTCGGACCGTCGGTTCCCTGATGGGGCCGGGACTGGCAATCGTGTTTCTGCTCCTGGCCAGTTGCGATGAAGTCGAGCGCCACGACATGTTGACGTTTTTCTTCGATGGAGTTCCGCCGCTGCACGGTGAAACCTTGGAGGTCCGGTCCTCCGGCGCGAAGAAGGCCGAAGTCACGACGGTCTCACCGACAGGAGGCTGGCGCGTGCATAAGGCTACGAAGGATTGCACCAACTGCCACGGCGACCAGCGCCGCAGAGGCTTCTCTTCGAAGGTTCACTTGGTGGCTGAGGCGCCGCACCTGTGTTATCAATGTCATCAGGAGTACTCCACGCTGGAAGGATGGGTGCACGGGCCGGTCGCCACGGGCAATTGCCTGTTCTGCCACGAGCCGCACAAGACGAAGAACGAATTTCTGCTTCTCAAACCGGTGCCCGAATTGTGCTACCAATGCCATGATCTGGACGCGATCCACACGATCGAGAATCACGCGGCGGAATCGTACAAGCACTGCGTCGATTGTCATGAAGGCCATGCAAGTGAAACGCGCGGTCTTCTGAGGCCGTCTTTTTTGGCCGGGCCCGTGGGGGCGGAATATCAATCCGAGGCGCATCGCCGCAAGTATGAGCAGTCGCTCAGAAAGGCGCGTAGCGATCTGACGCAAGGACAGGATTTCCTCGCTATGTCTCGGACGATTATCGGCCACATCGAAAGCGGCCGGTTATGGTCGGCCCGGGCTTATCTCGAGGTTCTGCTCGACAGCGGCCTGGTCACGGATTCCGAAGAGGCCCCGGTGGCTAGGGTCCTGCAACAGGTGGTCGCTCTCCAGACAAGCGGTCCGGCGGCGTATCAGGAAGGTCCCGAGGGCCAGACTTCGCCTGAGGCCGGGAGGGAGGCGCCAGCGGCCGCTCTTCGGGCCGTACGGGAGCAGAGACGTGAGCGCGAGAGAACCGTGGCCGAGCTGTACTATCGCAGTATCAGGCAGTATCACGCCGGACAGCTTGTGGAGGCCCGTGAGGGCTTTCGGCAGGTTCTTGAGGCCGAGTCGCTTCCCGGACCTGTGAAAGAAACGGCCCAGGGCTACTTGGACCGCATAGAGGGGGCCCTGGTAGACCCGCAGCAGCCCGGCTGGCGCCCGTTGCAGTAGTGTGCCGTCCGGGGCGTCCCAAAAATGAGAATCCCATACGAGAATATTCAGAGCAAAAGAGGGGATGTCGATGAAACAGTGAGGTCCACGGAACCAGCGTCCTGGTTCGCCGGCCGTCCACGGCGTGAGCAACGCACGAGTGGGTTGGTCCTGTCTCGATGGACGGCACAGAAGACCGAGCGGGTCGAACTCAGGAAACCGATAGCTTGTTGAACCGATCACGCAACAGGATAAGACATAATCTCGCACGACCAGGACGCGGCCAGAGGGTCCTTGGGACTCTTCTGTGCGGCGGGCTGGGTCTGATAATGTTCAGCGGCTGTGACGTGACCGTGCGAGGCCGCCCGCGCCCCCTCGTCAGGCAGCAGAAGATTCGGGGCGAAGTCGAGGCGGTCGTCGAGCATCGCACCGACGAGCAGGAAAGCGGGGCCAGCAGGCGTGAAAGCAGGAGCAATGTGTTCGAGGAACGCGTGAGAGTCAGGACGCACGGCGACATATATCACCCGGACTTTCTCGACTACGACATCATGGTCGGCGGCGGACTGGCACAGCAGCACATCGACTCCGACGATGTGTCGGGCTGGAGCACCGACGAGCTGAGCGAGTATGCCGCCTCCGCCCAGATCCTGCGCTCCAAGCCGTACTCGGCCACCCTCAATGCGAACAAGTCGCAGGACTTGATCCCCCGGCAGTTCCTGGGGCCGCTCCGGGCCGACCGGCAAAGCGAAGCAGCGTCCGTCTTCGTGCGCGAGGGAGCCTGGCCGATGCTGTTCCAGTACAGCACCAGCGAAACCAGCCAGGATGGGTTCAATTCCTTTGCGCCGGACTTCTTTGCCCGCGAGGACGAGCGCTTTCGCTACTCGGTCGACCGCGACTTCGGCAAGCTGTCGCATCTGCATTTCGATTTCGACCGAACCGAGGCCCGGCAGGAGAGCGTCGGCGCCGTGGTGGACACGGACACCGATACCTACACTCTGTCGCACGATTACACGTTCGGCAACAACGAGCAGCATCGGCTGGACTCGCTGTTCAATTACGTCGACCAGGGCGGCTCCTTCGAGTACGAGAATCTCCGCCTGCAGGAACGATTGAAGCTGCAACACACACCCGATCTGCTCAGCAAGTACGACGTGCAGTACGCGCAGTTTGACCGCGAGATGCTGAGCAGCGAACAGATCCGCGGCCAGGCGGGCCTCGAGCATCGGCTGTTCGACAGCCTGGTGACCAACGTGGACGCCTTCATCTCGGAAACGGACCTGGGGAACGAGGGCGACCTCTCGCAGTACGGTGGTATCCTCGGGCTCAACTACAAGAAGACGAACCCGTGGGGCATCCTGTTCGGCAGCTACAGCGCCAATTTCATTCGGAGCGAACAGACGGGAGGGGCCGGCAAAGGAGCGGTCGTCGGCGAGGCGCATACGGCCACCGACCTGATCCCGATCGAGCTGGATCGCTCGAATATCGACATCTCGACCATTCAGGTTAGAGACGCCGGCGGAAACTTCTTTCAGGAGGGCGACGACTATACGATCTTTCAGAGCAGCGGCCGGGTGTTCCTCAACGCGATCGTTGTCGGCGGCACGATTCCCCCGAACTTCACCGAGGGCCAGGCGTTCTTCGTCGATTACGAATTCTTCATTGAGCCCGAGCGCGACGAGGACACGTTCCGCCAGAGCTTCACGCTTCGCGAGCGCTTCCAGAACGGTCTCTCGCTGTACTACGGTTTCCGCATGCAGGAGGAAGACATCACCTCGACTCTGACGGAGGTGGTCCCCGATGAATACACGGTCCACACGGTAGGCGCCGACTATACACACAAGGGCCTGTTTCTGGCGGCCGAGTACAGCGAGGAAGACTCCACCCTGATCCCGCTGACCAGTACGAAGCTGGAAGGCCGATACCGGTGGATGATAGGGCCGGCGACCAGTGCGGGCGTCGGGTTGATGAACCAGTGGCTCGAGTTCGGCGCGCCGGATGCCCGCGACGTGACGCTCCTGGAGGCCAGCGCCGAGGTCTTCAGCCGGCTGACGGACAATTACAGCCTCTCCGCCTCCGTGGACTATCGCGACGAGGAGGATACGCGGTTCGGAAAAACCAGGGGATTTCAGCTTGATACCGAATTGGAGTATCGATACCGGCAGTTCAGTGCTACGATGGGCGCGGAGTTGAGCTTTCTCGAACGTCGGGACGACGAGATCGACAGTGTCTTCCTGTATATCAGGGCTGTGCGGCGTTTCTGACCCGCGTGGAGAGGTTTGAAGCCATGGGACTTCAACGAGTTGGCAGACATGAATGTTCGGTGCGGCTGTGGGCCCTTGTGGTCGCGCTGCTCCTGGCGGACGTCGGGTGTGGCCCGCAACCCGCCGGGCCATTCGGCTCGCTCGATGCGCCTTTGGTATGGCCCGAGCCGCCCGAGCAGCCGCGCATCATGTACCTGGGGGCGATCTCCACCGAGGCCGACCTGCACCAGCGTGGCTCATTGTTCGAGGGGCTCGGCGCGTTGCTGTTCGGCAAGAGGCCCGTCGGGGTCCTGGTTTCGCCCTACGCGGTGACGGTAGATTCGTCCGGGATCCTGTACGTCGCCGACTCCGGAGGCGCCGTCGTCCACGGATTCAACCTGAACACGCGCAGCTACATTCAATTCTCGTCATTGAGTGACGACGCGAAGCTGCAAAGTCCCGTCGCCCTGGCGGCATTTGCCGACCGTCTCTACGTGGTGGACAGCACGTTGCGCCGGGTCTGCGTTTTCAAGAGGAATGGCGAATTTCTCTTCGCCTTCGGGCAGGGCCGATTCGAGCGGCCCGCCGGCATTGCGTATCGGTCTCCTGAGAACATGGTCTACGTTGCCGACGCCGGCAGCCATACGATCCATGTCTTCGACCACAAGGGTAAGTTCATCCGGCGGATCGGCACGCGGGGGATCGGCCCGGGCCAATTCAACTTTCCGACGCATCTGTGCCTCGGTCGTTCCGGACGGCTCTACGTGAGCGACACGCTCAACTACCGCCTTCAGGTGTTCGGGCCGGACGACCGGTTCCTGAGGATGTTCGGGCAGCAGGGCGACCGGCCCGGCAATTTCGCGCACCCCTGCGGCGTGGCCGCCGACCGGTTCGGCAACATCTACGTGACCGACCGCCAGTTCGAGAACGTGCAGGTGTTCGACTCGGAAGGACGCATCCTGATGGCGTTCGGGCAGGAAGGAAACGCTCCCGGCGAGTTCTGGCTGCCCGCCGGCGTCTTCGTGGACGACCGCGACAGAATCTACGTCGCCGATTCATTCAATAAGAGAGTCCAGATATTCGAGCTTCTGGAGGAAATCGAGAGATGAGCAAACGGCGCCCGATAGCGGCTGTTTTCTGTCTTGCGGCACTCGGGGTCCTGCACGCGCCGGTGGAGGCCTCGGTCCAGGGCACCCCGCATGACCTGTCGGCGGTCTCCGGCGAGGCGGCGTGCAGCTTCTGCCACACCCCGCACGGCGCGCTGCCCGGCACACCGTTGTGGAGTCACAAGCTCTCGACGGCCGTTTACAAGATCTATGAAAGCTCGTCGCTGGAAGCGAACGTTGGCCAGCCGACGGGTTACAGCAAGTTGTGTCTGAGCTGCCATGACGGCACGGTGGCGCTGGCGGAAACCGTCACGGGCGGCACCGGCGGCACGTATATCGCGCCGGGCGGCGCCAATTTGGGAACCGACCTGTCGGACGATCACCCGATCAGTTTCGTTTATTCCTCGAGCCTGTCCGCCCAGGACCCGCAGATCCGGCCGCCCCTCGCGCTGCCCGAGACGCTGGTACTGGACCGTTCCGGCGAGTTGCAGTGTACGACCTGCCATGACGCCCACGATAACCGGTACGGCAATTTTCTCGTGATGTCCAACGAGCGGTCGCAGATGTGTACCAGTTGCCATGACCTGGAGGGATGGATGACTTCCACCCATCAGAGTTCCGGCGTCCTGGTGGCGGGCGCCGACGACCCGTACCTGCAGACCGGCGACCGCGGCACGCTGGCGGAGACCGGGTGCCTCATCTGCCACAGGCCGCACGGCGCCGGGGGGCCCGAGCGGCTCCTTCATTTCGCCCGCCTCGAAGACAATTGCCTGAGTTGTCATAACGGGCTCGTCGCCGATGCCAATATCAGGGCCGACCTCCCCAAGCTCAGCCGGCACAACGTATCCGGCTACGGGGACGTGCACGACCCCAGGGAGGTGCCCGCGGCCGCACCGATGCACGTGGAATGCGTGGATTGCCATAATCCGCACGCCCTCCGGCACGCCCCCGCGCAGGCGCCGATGATCCCCGGTGAAATGCGGGGTGTCTCGGGTGTTACCATCACCGGTGCGCCGACGGGGAATGTCCAGTTCGAACACGAGGTCTGCTTCAAATGCCACGCCGATAACCCGGAGCGGCCGTTGTCCAGCATCACGCGGCAGATCACGCAGACGAATACCCGGCTCGAATTCGACCCGTCCGGGCCGTCGTTCCACCCCGTGGTGGCACCGGGCGTGAACCCGAACGTTCCGAGCCTGGTGTCGCCGCTGACGGTGGCGACGCAGATTTACTGCACCGATTGCCATGGCTCCGATAGTGCCTCGACCGCCAAAGGGCCGCACGGGTCCATTTATCCGTACCTGCTCGTGGGCCGGTACGAGACGGCGGATTTCACCTCGGAGAACAGTTCCGCCTACGAACTTTGCTACCGCTGCCACAGTAGGAACAACATTCTTGCCAATGAGAGCTTCGCCGGCCACCGGAACCACCTGGAGAACGGGGTCCCGTGTTCGGCCTGTCATGACCCGCACGGTATCAGTGCCTCGCAAGGATCGATGTCGAACAACAGTCATCTGATCAATTTCGACATAGCCATTGTCCAGCCCGATCCTGCAACAGGACGGCGGGAATTCGTGGACCAGGGTGTATATCGCGGCCAGTGCTACCTGTCCTGTCATGGCCACACGCATTCTCCAGAGGAATATTGACGAATGAAGATGAGACTCATCGTAAAGCTTGTTATCGGAATCATCGTAATCGGCGGCGGCGTTGGCTACTTCATGTACCAGGCGATGCAGTCCTCGTGGGCCTACTATTACTCGGTGGATGACTTCTCCGCCGCGGGGGCCGCCGCCCAGGAGCATTCGTTCCGGCTCGCCGGACGGGTCAAGCCCGGCAGCGTCGTGCGCGACCTGGAAAACGTGACGCTGCAATTCACGCTGGCCGGCGCGCAGGCAGAGCTGCCCGTGCAGTATAAGGGCGTAACGCCGGACAACTTCACCGAGAACAGGGAGGTCGTCGTGGAAGGGCGTTTAACCACCGCTGGCGTTTTCCAGGCCGACAACTTGATGACCCGTTGTGAATCGAAATACCAGGCGAAGGTGAAATAGGCATGTCGGAACTGGGGCAATTCGCCTTGCGGCTGGGGCTGTTTCTGAGCGGCTATGCCATCTTCGCCGACCTCCTGGGCCGCCGGCAGGGTCGTGGCGAGCTGCTGCGCAGCGGACGCAACGCTACCGTCGCATGTCTGCTGTGTCTGAGCGTGGCCACCGCGGCGCTTTGGGTTCTGTTGCTGCGGAGCGATTTTGCCGTCAACTACGTGGCGCAGCACACCGCCCGGGCCCTGCCGCTCATGTACAAAGTGACGGCGTTCTGGGCGGGGGCGGCCGGCTCGCTGCTCTTGTGGTTGTGGATCCAGACCGGATTTGTCGTTTGTGCGTTCTCGAAATCCGACACCAACTCCGGGCGGTTCTGCGCCGGCGCGCGGGCGGCGGCAAACCTCGTGGCAGTTTTCTTTTTTCTCGTACTGATATTCGACAAGGACCCCTTCACCGTGTCGCTGACAACGCCGAGAGACGGCGCGGGTCTCAATCCGTTGTTGCAGCATCCGGCCATGGCCCTGCATCCGCCGACCCTGTTTCTCGGCTACGCGGCGTTCGTCATTCCGTATGCATGGACTCTCGCCGCCCTGAAGCGGGACGACCTGAGCCGGCCCCCCATCTTTTTCGAGCGGGCCCGCAACTGGTCCCTATTTGCCTGGATATCGCTGACCGTCGGTATTGCTCTGGGCGCGTGGTGGGCCTATGAGGAGCTTGGCTGGGGGGGCTACTGGGCGTGGGACCCGGTGGAGAACTCCTCACTGATGCCGTGGTTCACGGCCACCGCTCTGTTGCACTGTGCCCGCACCTACCGGGCCGATACGAAGACGGCGGTCTGGCTCATGGTCCTGGCAATTGCGACGTTCAGCCTGTGCATCTTCGGGACCTTCCTGACGCGCTACGGGCTGGTCTCCAGCGTCCACGCTTTCCCCGATCCCGGCTTGGGAATCCTGTTCCTCGTCCTTCTCGTGCTGATCTGGGTGATCGCGGGTCTGCTGTTCCTCGCCGGTAGTGGCGCCGTCAGGCGTTTCTCGTGTCGAGGGCGTCCCGCCCTCGAATCGCGGGCTGGAAGGGGACCCCAAACGCGAAATTCCGCGTTTGGGAACCCAAGCCCGCGGCACAGGGGCATTCGGTTTGTCATCTGGAACAACTGGCTCATGATTGTGCTGACCTTCGTGGTCTTTGTGGGTACGCTGTTCCCGTTCTTCAGCGGCCTTCTCAGCGACCGCCGGATCAGCCTCAAGAGCGAGTACTTCACCAAGATCACGGCCCCCGGCGGATTGGTCCTGCTACTTCTGCTCGGCGTCTGTCCGCATCTCATCCGACACGGCTTCAACAGGAGTTGGCGGACGGCGGGGGCGGTCGTCACGGGAATCGTCGCCGTGCTGATCTGGGTGCTCGCTCACCATTTGGCCGTGGCATATCTCGTTGCCTGCGGGTTCGTCGCGTTGAACCTGGGAGCCGACTTCGTACGGCGATACGCCGGCCGCCGGACAGGCGCCGGGGCCCTGCCATTCAAACCGAGCCTTCGGTGGTATGGGACGAGGGTCGTCCATATCGGCGTGCTGTTGACGTTCGTGGGAATCGCCGGTTCCGGCGGATTCGATACGGAGAAGCAAGTCGCCCTCAAGCCCGGCGAACGGGTCCGGGTCGGCGATTTCGAGCTGGCCTACAACGACCTTAAGGCCAATCACGGCCCGAACTTCACGGCGGTGACGGCCGATATGTCGGTGTACCAGGGGCAAAAGCGGCTCGGTGAGCTCACACCGTCCGTCGCTTTCTACGGTCAATCGGGCCAGCGCACCAGCGAAGTGGATGTTCGCCGCACGCTGGCGGGCGATCTCTATCTGGCGCTGACGGAAGTTGACAGCGGTACCCGGTTGATTAACCTGACCATCTTCGTCAAGCCGCTGATCAACTGGATTTGGATCGGCAACATTCTGATGGTGCTCGGCACGACCCTGGTGCTCGCCGCCGTCCTGGGACGCCGGCAGAGCACGCCGCAGGAGAATACGATTGATACGGCTTACGAATGAGTATTTGGCTATCTGTCCTATCGAGCGAAACGCCCGCTCTTTGTCATGTCGAGCGGAGCGCGGCGCGGCCTCGGGCCGCAACC
>JABAOC010026588.1_pt4 | contig 35412 bp, 42 predicted proteins | sample 7062161 | NCBI WGS metagenome assembly JABAOC01 (sample SAMN14538625, study PRJNA623070) | marine sediment metagenome | biome: marine biome [ENVO:00000428]; feature: marine pelagic biome [ENVO:01000023]; material: deep marine sediment [ENVO:00002113] | place: India: Gulf of Khambhat ... | reverse complement strand
CCATGAATCTTAGGAAACCAATCGTCATAACTGTTGTCTGTGAGCTGGATTATAGCATATGTTGGGGGATCTACCGCTCCCACAAATGTCATAGGTTGTACTCCAAGTGGTACCGATAACTGTAACGCTAGAAAAACCACTAGAACAGCCCTTAGCACAATTTTCATTTTCATTATATTTCTCTCTTGACTTTTTTAAAAAAGAGAACTCGTCCACTAATCCCTTGTATTTGTGCGAAGGGTCGAGATAATGAGAGACAGACCAGTAGCTACCGCTACACAACATCATGGGAGGGGTTGCCATACACACTGTTACAAAAGCAAATTTTGTCGACACTTCCAGCTCTCTCCATCTCTCTCCGTCATGCCCTCCTTACTGAAGTAACTTAGTAGACTAATTCCTTTTAAGTAATAGTAGAGTAAAAAGAAATTATAAATCTATTGTGTTAACTTTGAGTTTTAGTTTTAAGTTAAAACCCTCCATATTCTTTATCTATAGACGTAAGTATTTCTCGACAGTTTTGCGTTCTATTACAATTATCTCCGATCTCACAAGAGTTTAAGAGAGAATTCCTCGATAGGAGATTATTGGGGTGAATCATAGTAAAACAGGAGGATATCTTAAGCTGGAGGCCTGAAAAGTAAGGATCATCGAAAAAGGGAGGGGAGAAGGCGTTTCAATCATAACTTAGCAGAACCTGTTTCCTATCCAGCTATCACTATTATTAACATATAGCTAACANNCATCACTAAATCAAATGAATGGCTATAATTATCAGTAATGAAAGGCTTACACAAAGATGTTCGATCCTGTACGTGTAATAGGCAGAACCCTTATGGGAACGTAACTCCACATTATCACCCATGATTGGATAAGGGGCGGTCGTGTGCCAGCAAGCAGCANNACTCCTCTCCCAGTTTTTGCGACGCCAGTTGGTCCTCTCCAAGAGCGATCGGGGTGAGTTGTTCCAGTTCTGCCAACAGGGAGTCTTGACCGCTTTTGAAGAGCTCTTAGCCGCCCTCTTCTTCCTTCCAGCCTCCACCTCCAAGGCACCCCTTCCATGCTCAACGACGAAAGCCAGCAAGTAGACGTGTTCGTTACCTTTGTCCACCAATGTGAAGAGTGGTTTATACTTAGACATCCCCCCGATGTCATCCGTGGGATCCTTCAGGACACGATCTGCACACACGAACCCTAATGGAAACCATCGCAATGCTTCGGTTCTTACTCAATGCAGAGCTGGTTCGGCAGTTTATGGCCAAGACCACGCTGNNCGTTGGATCAATTAGCTCTTTCACTCCCGAAAACAAATGATACATAAGATGATTGAGTGAATGACGCCACATAGCGTCATGGGGATAAATCCTTCGTAGTACGAGGCAAGCTAAATAAATAGGGTTATGTCTGAATCTTTTGCGTCATTCCACCAGGTACCTACTGCTCCATAGTCATCGATTAAGTCGTCTCGCAGATCGCTCTTCTTAAGCCCCATGATTTCCATCGTCATCTCGCATGCAATAATCTTTCCACCAAGCTCCTTGAAATCCTTCATCAATCTTTCAAGGGAAGCGACATTTGACTTTTTCATTCGACGTTTCATCAACCAACGGCCTAGGCCAAGGAAATTCATCCGTGAAAGAGGACCACTCTCCAAGCCTCCATTTTTCTTTAACCGCTCTAAACCCCAAAATGTGAAATATATAGAACTATCCCAGCCCATTGAGAGGTTTCCAGTCCCGATGATCAATGCCGAATAAATCTTATCGAGATCTCCGGAGTGGCACACGATTGTTACCCTTTTCATAATTTCATCTCCTCAGGTTTTTCTTATGTAAATATGCCAGGTCTTTTCGTCGGTTTCTTCTTCAATCCGTAGAAGTTCATCTCCTAAGGATTCCACCGCCATTGGAATCTCCTTCTTTGAGGCATAATGATTCCCGATGACCTCCAACTCTTCACCTGGCTTCAACTTGCGAAGTGCTTTTCGTGTCTCGATCAAAGGAATTGGACACGTTTGATCCAACACATTAACTACCTTCCGTGATTTCAAAATTTTCTCACCTTTTCACAATATTTACCTTTTATAAATCAGCTTTGCTCTTTCTTTTTTCGATAATCTTGGATGGCTTTATGCAAACCATCGGCAGCTAGATTGCTGCAATGCATCTTGACCGGCGGGAGTCCCCCGAGTTCATCCGCGACTTCTTTCCGGTTAATGGTCATTGCTTCTTCCAATGTCTTACCCATAGCCATTTGGGTTGTGATGCTTGACGTGGCGATCGCGGCTGCGCATCCAAAGGTCTTTACTTTAATATCCTCGATGATTTCTGTGCCCTCCTCATTTTTACCTACTTTAATGTACACCCACATCAGATCTCCACATTTAGGGTTTCCAACTTTCCCGATACCGTCAGCATCGGGGATTTCCCCCATGTTTTGGGGATTCATGAAATTTTCCATGACTTTCTTACTATACAATCTATATTCACCTTCTTCAGAATTCGTAAGTCCATTCTCTGGAAAGCTCGTTTAACGGACTAATCATTCTTAATTTTTCAATAATCTCAGCTAAATTCTCTATCGTAAGATCGATCTCTTTCTCAGTATTCATCCGGCCGAGTGTGAACCGGAGGGATCCATGAGAGACCTCAGGAGGCAATCCGATCGCAGTCAGAACATGGCTGGCTTCCAAGCTCTTAGATGAACAAGCTGAGCCTGTGGCAACTGCAATACCACGCATGTCTAAATGAAGCAGCATGCTCTCACCTTCTACATAGTTAAAGACAAAGCTAGCATGATTGCAGAGGCGCTCCTTTCGGGGTCCTGTGAGTTGTGTGTGGGGAATTCGGTCGAGAACGGTTTCAATGAGCATATCTCGAAGATGTGCCATGTATTGAATATGATCCTCCTTTGCTAGTTGAATTGCCCGTCCGAATCCAACGATCCCAGGAACATTTTCCGTCCCTCCTCTTCGTCTTCGCTCTTGGAAACCTCCATCAAGCATTCTTACAATGTCGACACCATTTTTTACAAACAGAGCACCGATGCCCTTAGGACCGTGAATCTTATGGGCGGAGAAGGAGGCAAGCGAAAGCCCATGGACTTTGACATCGATCGGAATCTTGGTGAAGCTTTGAACCGCATCGGAATGGAATAGAACATCCTGTTCCGCACAAATTCTCCCGATCTCACGAAGTAGTTGAATAGTGCCAATTTCTTCATTCGCATGTTGGATTGAAACGAGGATTGTAGAGTCTTTTATGGAAGTTTCAAGCTGTTCAAGATCAACAAAGCCATCTTTGTCGACATCTAGGTACGTTACTTCAAATCCCAGGGCTTTCAAGGCTTCACAACTATCTAGGACTGAGGAATGTTCAATTTTCGATGTAATTATATGGTTCCCTTTGTCCCGGTTAGCCATAGCCACACCCTTTATCGCTAAATTATTTGCTTCCGTGCCTCCGGACGTGAATACGATTTCCCTAGTGTCCGCATTGATCGCGTTTGCAAGAATTTCTCTTGAATTCTCGATAGCTTCTCTTGCGAGTACCCCATAAGAGTGCCCATAATCTGTGGAAGCAACGCCAAAATGCACTGTAAAGTAGGGCAACATGGCCTCAAGGACTTCTTTCGCCACCAGTGTGGTTGCTCCATGATCTAAATAAATGGATTTCTTCATTCCAAACACACCGTACAAGTTGCATAGGTACTACTCTCGCGCTCCCGATGAATCTGACACAGCCGTCGACTTTTTCTAATGAACTTGCAAAGCTCTTGAACTTCTTTCATATATAATCCATTATTCATTGCGATCCTTTCAGCGGCCCTTCTTATTTTTTGAATGAGTTCCTTGTCAAAATCGACTTCTTTTGCTCTTTTCCTTCTGATGTAGTGTGAGATAGAGGCTTTTGAAACACCTAGGATATTAGCAATATTTTCCCGACTCAATTCAAGATCTAGAAGCGCTTTAGAAAGTTCTCGTCTTATCGCAGGAAGAATATACCAAACTTCCAACTCTTGTGGCATAATATACTTTGTACCTTGCATCTTGCTCAATATCCTTTGCTAAATTAACTATTGTTAATCCTCTATAAAAATAAGAACGTTACCACACGGTAACCTATGGCTAAAGCTCCCTTCATTTCTAATCAAAAAAAATGTGAAAAAATTAAATGAAGATGACATATCTAAGTAAAGTAAAAATCAAGAATTCGTCAAACAGATCATTTTCACTGAGTTTTTATCTTTAATATTTGGTAACCTTTTTTCCTATTATTTGTCTTTAGATAGAATGCTAACATTTGAATGTCGAGGAGTTACTATGAGCGATCAAGAACAAAAGGATACCCTGCCTGACGCCAGTGAATTTATGGGAGTCAAGTTGGAACATGTTGAACAAGAGTATAAGCAAGAAGTTGTGACTCCCATGTTGAAATGTGCGGTGTGTGGGAGCCAACAGGATTTCCCTCAACACTGTGGTGAGCCGATGAAGCTTCAGCAGGACAACCAGACGTTTAAATGTGTTTCGTGCGGTGAAATGACGACATTTCCACAACACTGTAATCAACCGATGCAAATCTATTTAGTTCGTGCTGGTTCCTAATTGATTTACATATCGCTTTGACATGGGAAATCAGTGACTTCACTACAGAAGGACATCCAACTCCTCTATTTTTCTTTTTCTGGCTTCATACCAAATAGAGATACATATTCAAACTTCAGAATATTTTGATCTACTAGTCTAAAATAATTATCTACCTCAAAGATTTCTATTTGCGTGAAAACTAATTAACTAATTTTCTAGAAATGAGTATGTATCATGGAAACTGAGAAGGTTTATGAAATGGCAGTTACTGTCTTTGGGAGTATTAACATGGATTTAGTGACTCGTACGCCACGCCTACCGACCCCTGCTGAAACAATAACTGGGTACAAATTTTTTACCACGCCCGGGGGCAAGGGAGCTAATCAGGCAGTTGCAACGGCTCGCTTACAAGTTCCAACGACATTGATTGGCCGCGTTGGTGATGATAGCTTTGGGCAGGAACTCCTACAAAATCTGAAAAGCGTAGGTGTTGATGTGTCCGATGTTTTCATCGACCCAGAAGCGACTTCCGGAGTAGCCATTATTGCCGTTGACGATAAGGCGCAAAATAGCATTATTATTGTACCCGGGGCTAATGGGCGGGTGGCCCGGGTTGATGTCGAGCGGCTTAAGCAAAATTTACATAGAACAAAAGTGCTTCTGCTCCAACTCGAAGTCCCCATGGAGGCCACCATCGCTGCCGCCCATTTAGGCCAGCAAATGGGAGTCACTGTCGTTTTGGATCCTGCTCCGGCGCGTGACTTACCAGCCAGTCTCTATACTCTAATAGACATTATCACCCCTAACGAGGTTGAAGCGAGCCAATTAGTTGGTTTTCCTGTAAATACTGAAGCAGATGCAGCCCGTGCTGCCGATGTCCTCTTGAATAGAGGAGTAAAAACAGTGATCATTAAGATGGGAGCCCTTGGAGCTTTTTATGCTACACAAAGTGATGTTCCTAGAAAAGTTCGAAACTTTATCCCTGCATTTAATGTTGCCGCGATTGATACAGTTGCCGCTGGTGATGCGTTCAATGGAGGTTTAGCTACCGCGCTGATAGAGAACCACCCATTATCAGTAGCTGTTCGCTGGGGAGCGGCAGCTGGCGCACTCTCAACAACCAAGCTAGGAGCTCAGCCTTCCATGCCAAATCGAGCAGAATTTGAAACTTTTTTGCATGAACAGAATGCAAGAACCGATTAGGGTGACATTAAGTTCAGCTACAGACCAAAGTCAAAGAGTTTAATGCAGGTGGTTTTAGTGAAACTCCAAGGAAAGCTAGTTACCGGAGTTTTTCGTGCAAGACCAAACCGATTTTTGGCCTTAGTAGATATAGAAGAAAACATCACAGATTTGTGCTTTGTTCCAAATCCAGGAAGGATGAATGAGTTACTAATTCCAGGAGTTGAAGTTGTGTTAAATGAAGCTCCTTACTTTCAGAACAGGAAGACACGATACGACTTGTTTGGTGTTCATCATGATGACCAAATTGTTTTAATCGATTCTAGAATACCAAATAAATTAGTGCATGAAGCCTTACTAAGCGAAGAACTGGAAGAATTCGTGGGATATGAAACAATTCGAACAGAGTACAGGTTTGGAAAAAGTCGAATAGATTTTTGCCTTTTTGCAGAAAATAGAAAGCCCTGTTTACTAGAAACCAAATCTTGTACCCTAGTAAAAGGCGAGCGAGCTCTATTTCCAGATGCACCTACTGAACGCGGCCGACGACACATGGTGGAGTTAACTGAAGCCAAACATAAAGGATATAGAACCTGTGTTTTATTTATTGTCCAGAGAACAGACGCGCGAATATTTTCTCCAAATGACGAGACAGATCCGAAGTTTGGTGAAGCGCTCAGAGCAGCCGCGGCCGACAGTGTAGAGATATATTCCTACTTCTCCACCTACCAAGGATATGAAATAACAATAGGGGGCAAGCTGTTAGTAGATCTCGGAGGGAATGGAAATTAAGGATATTACATTCGTTGGCTGTTGAATCCTCTTCTAGGCTTGGGGAGGTGAGATTGGCTTCCCTCGTACTATATTCCATATGACTGCAAGTAACAGCCCAGTAATGAAGCCCCCGATGTGGGCTCCATGTGCAATTCCCCCGCCAGGACCTTCAATCACTGACAACACGAGCTCAAGACCCGCATAGAAGAGAGCATATGTCCATGCGTTTGTCTCAAAAATAATAAAGCCAAACCAAATCCTGATACGTCGTTTTCGATAGTTCAATGCATAGATAGCAAGTGTTCCAAAAATAGCGCCACTTGCTCCGATGCCAGGAACCGCTGCCCAGTCTTGTGCCATGCTGGGATCCCAGATTGGCATCAAGAAATCTACTACTAAGAGCGCATGAACGATGTTTCCAACTGCTCCAGCAACAAGATACACCAAAACAAAGCCAACATGCCCGAATACATCTTCGGCATCGTCCCCGATAAACCAGAAAACCAACATGTTTGAGAAGATGTGTAAGAAGCTTCCATGAAGAAATTGGCTTGTAATCAACGTATAGGATCTATTCATAGATAAAACTTCTTTAGGAATCGAACCAAAGGTGTAGATGAATGATTCCGCAGAAGATCCTGGCGAAATACTACCAAAGAGTATATCAGGTGAAAGGAAAAGTTCGTATAGGAAAACAAGTACATTTAATCCAATAAGCCCATAGGTCACATAGGGCGTCAAACGTTGGGTGATGTCCCTTTCTCCTATGATCATTTAACCGCCGCTCCACTTTTGAAGTAAAATCACTTTTAAATTTGAAATTATCACTAATAATTCTATAAATTTTCCATCTGGACTAAGACTACAAAAAGGGTTTTTATTATTTGATCCCTAAAAATGAAGTGTAATAGGGTTAAACCATTTACTACAAGGATATTAAAATACCTAAATGAATGTAAGGGGCTGTAAATCTATTTAAATATTATAAAAATGCTTGCTCCTCTTTTCTTATTTATAGCCACCTTTCATGATTTTGTCAATTTTTTGAAAGGTTTGTTCATCAACTTTTTCAAAAACTAGAGGATCATTTGAGCCACGCGCTGCTTCCACTGGATCTCCTCTTGACAAGAACGATTGGATCTGATTACTCTCCTTGTGCTCGTGAGTCTTTGTTTTCCGCCATGCCAAGATCTGAATGACAGTACCGATAAGAAAGAAAATTAGAGCATATTGGAGGAGCGAATTGGAGTCAAGAGACATTCTATCAACATCCATTTTAGAGGAACAATTCTCTAATATGTATTAGAAATTCTTTACCAATTAATTTTTTCGAATCATTCATGGAGTCTCTTGTGGTAGTTACTATTTAGTTATTCATTGCAAGTTCATTATTTGAAAGGTTGCAATCATTATTCAAATTTCAAATAAACGATTATACTAAAGTGTATCTATCTTGAATAAGCGATATGAAAAGATTTTATTCGAAAGGGATTCTAGGAGGCCAATTAATAAGTGAATAACTTTAATGCTTTCAATAGTTTCAGCCGGAAGTGATCTGAAGTGAGTTAGATAAAAAAGTACTAATAATTAGCAAATATCATAAAGTTATTAATACTTTAAAAGAAGCTAGTTACTAGATAGTAACTTCCAGGTGAGCCCATGAGTATCGCTGCGAGAGAATTTGATGTAAGTCGTATTAAAACCCCAAAACAAGCTTATAGAAATGTAACATGCCCTCTTTACACAGCTGCTAAGATTCTAGGAAAGAGATGGACGTTAAACCTCCTTCAAGATCTTTTCGCTGGCGGTGGGTCAAGACGTTTTAATGAAATTAGAAAATCCCTAGACTGGATTGCTCCAAAAGTCCTCTCGCAAAGGCTAAAGGAACTAACGAACTTTGAAATTATAGATAGAAATGTTAATACAGAAAGCTCCCCCGTGCGTGTTACATACAGCCTAACCGAAAAAGGATGGGGTTTAGAATCTGTTCTTGCTTGTCTGAAAGAGTGGGGGATGAAATTCGTCAACCAAGAAATAGCGCATTGTGCTGATGTGATCTGTATGAGTTGCGAACCAAACTCGGAAACCGATTGATATTCATCTCTTGGCAAGAATTGAAAAGAAGGGATATTATTCCACTCATAAAATTATACGCAGGATATGCTCTTTTCCCTTCTCAGAGTACATCAAAAGGGAAAAAATGATTCTTTGGGAATTCCAGTATCAGGGATGAGATAGACTAATTGAAGTTAAATAAAACAACATCATTCCCGTTGTTGAACTTATTTGCTTCTTACTTTTTTCTAGGATATAGTTCGCGGTATATTTGTCCCTGGATTGTTAGACGCAACATTTCTGTGGATCCTGCACTGACTCGAGAGATCCTGATGTCTCGATAGTTTTGCTCTAGGGGATATTCCTTAATATAACCAGCTCCGCCCAACACTTGCATAGCCTCATCACAAATTTCAGTACATTTTTCCGCAGCAAAACATTTGGCTGCAGCAGCTTCTTTTGCGAAACTGAGTCCCGCATCCGTCATCCGAGCAGCTCTTAAAATTAAAAGCCGTGTTGCTTCGATATTGGTGTACATGTCAGCGATTCTGAAAGAGATTCCTTGAAATTCACGAAGAGCTTTCCCGAATTGTTGCCGTTCTGCTGCATATATCGCTGCAATTTCAAAAGAGGATCGAGCGATGCCAATATATTGGGAAGCTGTACATATACGCTCTGAATTTAAACCATGTAGTAAAATCTGAAATCCTTGCCCTTCTTCCCCTATTAAGTTCTCAACGGGAAGTTCAATGTTGTTTAACCGCAGTTGGGAGTTAACGGTTCCTCTTCGCCCCATAAGTTCGTAGTCTTTGACAACTTCGAATCCGGGGACATTTGTGGGTAGAATAAACGCACTCATACCCTTTCTACGGCTAACATCTGGATCAGTTATCGTATAAAGAAGAATGTAGTCCGCTATACTGCCATTAGTAATATATCGCTTTTCTCCATTTATTATATAGTGGTCTCCCTCCTTGACGGCCCTAGTTCGCATTCCCCCAATAGCATCAGAACCCGCGGTGGGTTCCGTGATTCCAAGAGCCCCTATTTTTGTTCCTTGTATAACAGGTTTCAGAAATTTTTCTTTTTGCTCCTGGGAGCCGAAATTAAGCACTGGGATGCCAAACAGAGCCACAGAACCAGTTCGAACAAGGGATACCGCATAGCTAGCTGCGGTCAACTCTTCGGTGAAGATTGTTCGATAGACCACTCCCTTACCTCCACCTCCAAGTTCCTCTGGAAAGGCGAAACCAAGGTAGCCGGTTTCACCCATCCCTTTGACCGTTTTTATAACCAAATCAATGTTATTTTCTCGTTCGATTTGAGGGGCGAGAGGAGCAATTCGGTCACGGGCATATTCACGGACTTCTTGCCGGAATGCATTTTCTTCTTCAGAATAGAAAAATAGGCTTCCTGGACCTGTACTATTACCAAACTCCACGTTTAAATCTTCTAAACTTACATGTCCTTCTTTAACCAAGTAATTCACCTCAAATTGAGCTGCTTCCCTATTGTTTGTTGTTTAAATCATTAAATGTTCCTTGAACTTCTATTAAACCGAATATTTTTGTTTCCTGAAGTATCAGGGTGCTTCTCAGGAACATATATTGGTTTTTCTTATTAGAGTTATTCATAAATATACATGACACGAAGACGATTTTCCTGTACATCAATTTTTTGACATATTCACGAATGTAGAGAACATAATCTTGAAAGAAGAAAACACTAGTCAACAGGTTGGAGACTTTGCAGTGGCTAGATATTTTGCTTTTGTTGAGGGTTCTGATCGAGAAAGAGCTATTATATTGAAGATAGTTAATACCTATTTAACTAAGAAAGGTCATTCTGTAGCAATAATAAAACGTGTACAAGACTTGGAACTATTTCAAGAGATAACAACTCAGAAAATTATGGGTTATGAGGATTTAAAGAGCAAGTTGGTAGCATATGTCTCACCTGAAGTATCTAACGCAGTTCTTATAGGACCAGATCAAGAAACCCGGATTTTTCAATGGGCCGAGGATACCACCGATTATATATTGCTTGACGGCTTTGAAAATCTTCCTGACACTCCAAAAGCCATGATTCTGGGCAAAAATGAGCCTGGAGAACATATCGGAGTTGATACCATCGCCGTAATTGGCACTCATGAAAAGACTCGAATGCACCCCCTCTACAAGACCGAATCCGAACTCCCAGCTCTCGTTGAAACCCTTGCTTTGCCTCCTAATCGTAATTTAAATTGTGAAAAATGTGGATATCCGAATTGTAAAGCTTTTCGATCAATGGTTCTAAAGGGGAAAGCGGCAATCTCCGATTGTGTCACCTATGATAGCCCTGTTCGGCTTTGTGTCAATAATAAGGATATTGCACTTGTCCCCTTTGTTCAGAGACTAATTGAATCAATTGTTACTGGAATGGTCCATACACTGCAAATACCCGATGAAGAAATCAGTACGATTCAAATAGCGGTTATAAAACCGCATACAACCTGAATACTGACTTGAATTGGCTGTATCTCTCAGGAGCCGAGTATGAGTATTCTTAAAAAATTGGAAATGAAACATTTAAGTTGAATCCTTCAAGATATAAGAAGGAGGTTGATCCCCGAATACACTCTGCCACAATTCTGTGGGCTTCACGCTCAAGTTATGCTACTTTGATCTTTTCCTAGCTCCTACATAATCCAGCACTGCGCGATACTCCTCTTCTTGCAACAAATTCTCCTTACGAAGATTATGTACTGCCTCAGAAATCGTGTACAATGCATAAAAGTCCAAGCCTTCCTTTGCTAGAAACTCCACCCCTCCTTCTTCACGATCGAAAAGACATGTGATTCCTTTTATCTCAACCGTGATCTTGCGTTTTTCACACTCCTTTTGAATGGCTTCCCTCGCCTCCAGTTTGCTCTCACCTGTTGTCACTAGGTCGTCCACAATTACTAATGCATCTCCGTGTCCTATTCGTCCTTCGATAAATCTTGAGATACCATGCATTTTTATCTCCTTCCTCGTATAGCAACTGGGGATTCCGGTTTCCAGCGTAATAGCAACTGCCAGAGGGATTCCCGCGTAAGCAACGCCGATAATTCTATCGATTTTGGGAAAATTTTTCCGAATCAATTCTCCAAATGCGGCTCCTATCTTTTTCAAGATATTCCGTCCAATGCCTCTCTCATAACTTGAGAGCTCACGAAGTTGGATATAGTATGGAGAAATTTCTCCTGATTTTAACGTAAACGTACCAAATTTAATGGCTCCAACCTTAAAAAGATCGATTAGAAGATCTGTTTTCAGTATCTTTTCTGTCTGATTTGCCATTTTTTGTACTCCTAAATATTGTAAGACTTTAGATTACCTTAGGTACTATTTATGTATGGTACCTTTTTGATCCGTATAAAAGCCCTATATCGTTAAAAGGCTATATTTTTTATTTGATAATCCAGATCTTCCTAAAAACATATACAACTGGATGCAACATAAAAATGAGCATTAAGAACTCTGGTAACCTCATTCTTCTTAATCACTAAAAAAAAGACATAAATAATTCCCATCCTATCCAAGAAGGATTCTCCCAAACATTTAAGACAAAATAAACTTGAGTATCATATATGGTGATTCTAATTGATTGAAAACATAAAGCTAGAAGAAATGACTTCCCCAGACATTAAAGCAGCCATTGAACATGGCATAGATACTGTTGTTTTTGGGATTGGGAGTAATGAACAACATGGTCCTTGTCTTCCCGTGTTTACTGATGCAGCAGTAGCTGAAATATTGGCGCATCTTGTTGCACAGAAACTGGGTAATGCACTTAAGGGCCCCACGATAACCTTAGGCTGTTCGGATCATCATATGAAGTTCGTTGGGACTATTTCTTTACGAAAAGAAACCTTACAAAATGTGATTAGGGATTACTGTGCAAGTTTAACAATGCACGGCTTCCGCCGTATCATTATACTACCAACCCATGGAGGCAATTTCGATCCCCTCACAGAAATAAAGGACGAACTCCAGAAGACACATCCGAATGTTCGGATAATAGCCTATACAGATCTTCAGGAATTAATAAACATCGAACAACAAGGGAGCATGAAACAAGGAATATCAAAAGAAGAAGCCGGAGCCCATGCAGGGGAACATGAAGTCTCTCAGATGCTTTGGATTCGAGGGGATTTGGTTAAGACTNNAAGACTAATAAAATTCCAGAGGCTACAGGATTTCTTGGAGAATTCACTGAAAAAGAGCTTACCAAGATCTTTGAAGGAGGAATTGGTGCCCTTTCTCCTATAGGTGTACTTGGATCTCCTACCAATGCGAGTACCGAACATGGAAAGATCTACCTAGAAGAATTAACGTCTGCTATGGTTGAATACATTTCAAAAGCCGAGTAGCTCAGACTATGAAAAAAAATAGAAACAAACCTTCTAGCGGGTTATATTCCTAAGAGCGTTCCATTGATACCTATTTTTTTCTGCTACTAATGTTTCAAGATATACTCGCTACAAAATCGAAGCATCAAAATTCATCCAGACAAGAAGTCTCCCCAGTTCTCATGCTCGTCTAGGATTAATCGTAATCATTGGAGGTTGAAATATTATGGGGGGATGGTAATCCATCTGGTATACAAGGATACATTAGCCATAGATAAAGCCAATTAGAAATCGAAGTTTTTAGCAGGGATTCGTCCAAGTTCGATGAAAACATTCCGACAATCACGTATATCCTCTAGCCAAACGAATTCGTTGTGACTATGGTATCGTGTACCATCGCGTAAAGCGCCAAAAGTCACCACAGGGATTCCAATATCCGCGAGATATATGCCATCATCAAAACCCAGATCCGCCCCGAGATAAAATTCTCGTTTAAGGGTTTTTTTCGTTGTCTGGTGGAAGAACTTGACCCAAGGATGCTCGGGATCTGTGAAATATCCATGAGCTTTCTTAATAATTTCAACGTCTACTTGAGTTTCCTGTTTTTCTGCAGTCTTTTCAATGAAATCGACTGCTGCATTGGCTGCTTCATTGGGGTCTTCTTCAGGAGTAATTCGCCGATCGAATCGAAACTCACACTGGCCTGGAATGATGTTTTCTTTCTCCCAGGCTTTTATCATGCTCACTGTGAATCGACCATAGAGTTTGGACTTTATAGCTGCAGGAGGTCCACGTATCTTACTAGATACTGTTTCCTTTATGGTTTCATGATAACCTTCGAGTGCTTGGATGAGTCTAGCAGCTCGGTAAATAGGATTATTCAGGATGTCGGGATTCCCACTGTGGCCACCTTCCCCATTGACGATGACCCTACCCCATACCGTGCCACTTGCGCCAATACCAACATATTGGGAACCGGCATCAACCACAACTCCGGCGTTTCCTCGGATTTTTGCTTGTTTAAATAGATACCCAATACCGCCAGGGCCTCCCGTTTCTTCATCACAAGCCGCACAGAGCCGGAAATTAATATCAGTATCCTCCTTTAGCAGTTGTCGCATAGCACCAAAGACAATGGCTATACCTGACTTATCATCAGCAGCTCCTCGTCCAAAGGCTTTATCACCGATTACCGTGAGTTCGAATGGATCGGTATCCCATTTATCTCGCTGAACTGAAACTACATCATAATGGGTAACAAAGAGGATAGTTACATCTGATTCTTTGTTTAAATCGACAACGACATTGGGACGGCTTTCTCCATCATCAGTTGCACTTTTTCCATCAATGATCTCGGCTTGCAAACCTAACTTCTTTGCTTCGGTAATGATAAGATCTGCACATTTCTTGTAATTGCGTCTAGTAGTACCTGTATTGATCGTATCGATTGCCACCAACTTATTGAGAAGTCCAATTTCCCACTCAACATCTTTTAAGACCATTATTATCACTCTCTGGGAATAAGATACAATTGAGGTTTATTCCACTTATTCATTATACCCTTTGGAACCTAATCAATTATTATGGCAATAGAAAGAATCAAGAGAACAGAAAGCAGCCACAGGTTATCTTGGAGAATTCACCGCACTAGAAGCAGCAAAGATCTATAAAGAAGGAATTGATGCTCTTTTCCCAATTGAAATTCTTGGATCTCCTGCCAAAGCAAGTTTTGAAAATGGAAAGATCTATTTTGAAGATCTAGTGACCGCTTTGATCGAATTCATTTCAAAAGCTGAATAAATTGTTTTATCCAAAAAAGGAGATGTATGTATGAAACTTTCAATCTGCGCTGAAGTAGTGGCCATCCCCACGGAGAAGGGATACTGTTTCGATTATAAAATAGCAAAGATTAGAAACCAAAAACATAGCAATATAACTACCCTGTTTTCTAACTATAAAAAAATGAAGGGGAATTCTACCCCCCATTAGTTTAGCTAATGCTACTGATCTTATTGAGTAGTGTGGAGATTAGGATTGTTATTTTTCTGGAGATGCACTTATTACTTCCTTAACTTACTATTCCAGTACCAGATTAATGCAACCAACGCAACAACGAAGATAACCATTAAGGCAATGCCTGCAGCAGTTTCATAACTTATCGGTCTTTTCCCATGTAAGCCGGAATCAGTATACGCTCCGACAATCCGTATAATGACTAGGATTAAACCCACAACCACTAATGCAATGATGTAATTTCTCGTTCGTTCATATTCTGTGGACATGGTTTCTTCACTACTCCTATTCTTCTATCTCTTCGCCACCACGCCAGCTCCAGATTGGCTTCATGAATTCTGGAAAGATTCTGATACATAGCCATAAGGGGATGAACTCTTGAGCCCAATACAACCACAAGACCGAACCCACGGTTGCTGTCATTTCTGGCCAGAAGGATGCAACACCAGTTATATGAATTGCAGCATTGAAGTAGATATTACCGAGCAACTGGATGGGCAGAAGGACAATGGCTAGAACCACAAGAGGTCTGAGGGTATTCCATTCTTCCCTTGTACGCCAGACATATTTGGTAAAAATCGACAAAAGAATCCCTATCATAGGGTAATATACTACATCCGCGTAAGGTACTGATGACGGAAGGCCGATCAGAATGCCCACTCCGATTGCGACATACGGACCTCCAGCAAATGCTGAAATTACAAGAATCGTTTCTCGGATATCTAGTAAATATGGAGGAACAAGAGGAATAACTAGACCTAATGCGCGCCAAGCAAAACCTAGTCCACCGAATGCAGCGATCATGCCAACTTGGCGTGAGGAGAGCAATGGTCTTCGATATTCTGTTTCACCCATTTTTATCACAAACATTTTTTTATTATTATCTCTTTTTAAAATTTACTCACAAAATTTAGAGTTGTGCTCAAAAGAGAAGAAGTTTGCTATAGCCAGTTTATGGAGGGAGCACTTTCAAGGTAATACTACCGACTAAAATCGAAGTAGCGGTTTATTTAATTTGTATAATAACAATGAACCAACTGTAACCGCATCATACTATGGTATTGTCTAAAGGACAAAGCATAAACCATTACATCGAGTTATTACTTGAGTGGACATAATTTTCAGTCCAAATCCCAAGGAAATGGTACATATTTTATTGGCACTCTCTTCCACTTTAACATACAAGTCATCAGAGTCTCCTAGCTTAAGCAAAATTTTTAAGAATCCCAAGTTATTACGCTGGATTATTTGTAAGAATCAATAAATTGGATGGGATTNNGGATTTACAATTTCAGACACAGCAGATATTTTGATAGAGGACGTCTCGTTTACTTACAAAGGATCAGACCACCCAGCCCTCGAAAACGTCAACCTCACCGTAAAGCAAGGTGAGATCATTATGATCTCAGGACCTGCAGGAGCAGGAAAGACGACCCTTTGTTGTTCACTTAATGGGTTAATACCTCACTTCTTTCGGGGCAAACTTTCAGGCCAAATTTTAGTTCAAGGCCTTAATACAAAGAAACATACAATTGCGTATCTGTCCCACAGAATCGGACTATTATTCCAAGATCCTGCAGCCCAGCTTGTTTCTCCTACCGTTGAGGATGAGGTGGCGTTTGGGGCTGAAAACTACGGAACTCCACGAGAAGAAATAATTACTAGGGTCAAAGAAGCAATGGAAATGGTTCGAATCGAAAGGTATGCGACCCACAACCCTCACCGCCTTTCTGGAGGAGAACAACAAGCCTGTGCACTTGCAGCAGTTGCAGCAATGCGACCAGCAATCTATGTCTTGGATGAGCCAACCTCCAATCTGGATCCCATTGGAAGTTACCGCGTCTTGGAACTGGTTACAGCTCTTGCACGACGCGAAAATAAAACGATAATAATTGTTGAACACAAGATGGAGGAGCTTTTGCCACTTGTGGACAGACTAGTCATCTTAAATGAGGGACAAATTATTCTTGAAGGTCCTCCACGGAAGTTGCTCCAAGAAGTAGATCGTATGGAGCAGATAGGACTTAAACCTCCTCAAGTTACTCTTCTTGCAGAAAGACTTCAACGAGATGGAATGGAAATACCAACGTTGCCGATTACGGTAGAAGAAGCAATGGNNCAATGGAGGCATTTTCCAAGATTTTCAAGAATAAGAAAAGGAAATTTCGTGCGCCTCCACAAGAACCAACCGTTGAACCACAAGAAGAGATAATCAGAACTGAAAACCTCTGGCATATTTACGAAGATGGCACTGAAGCGCTCAGGGGAGTAACTGTGAAGTTCTATCGCGGTGAATTTGTAGGGATAATTGGACAGAATGGTTCCGGCAAGACAACCCTTGTCAAGCATTTCAATGGCTTACTCCGCCCTACGCGAGGGAGGGCGTACGTTGAGGGAATTGATACCTTAGATGTTTCTATTCCCACCTTAGCAAAAATGGTTGGATATGCGTTTCAAAACCCGGACTTTCAGATTTGTAAAGCTACCGTCCAAGAAGAGCTTGAATTCGGACCGAAGAATCTGAAATTACCTCAAGAGGAGATAGAAAAGAGAGCCAACGAGGTGACGGAAGCTCTAGGGTTGAAAGATATGCTAGATGCCAATCCTTTCTCCCTGAGTAAAGGTGAACGGCAAAAAGTAGCTGTGGCATCCATCCTTGCCATGCAACCCGATGTATTGATCATCGATGAACCTACAACAGGCCAAAGTCCTGGAGTAGGGCGTGCGATGATGGAATTTTATAAACATCTCAATGAAGCAGGAAAAACCATCATTGTAATTACTCATGATATGAATCTAGCAGCAGAATATGCAAAAAGGATTATCGTCTTAAAAGATGGCCAAGTCTTACTAGATGGCCCTACAAGAGCGGTTTACGCTCAAGTAGAGTCACTAAAGACCAGTTTTCTCCTCCCTCCTCAGATCACTCGATTCGGGAACGCCATGGCCCAATACGGGTTTTCGGGGGATATTATCTCTGTAGACGAAATGTATGAACAAATGATCGACCTGTTAGGAGGTGCCTAGAATAGCATTTGAATACATTGAAGGAGATTCCATCTTCCACCGCATGGATCCCCGGACTAAACTATTTATTGCTGTTAGTTTGGTGATGATGTCAATTATCTTTAACGACCCGATTTGGTTGTTCATCAGCTTTTTGCTTCTCCTAGTTCTTTTGAGAATAGCTCAAATGCCCTTCAAGATAGTTGGCGGCTTTATCAAGGCGATTGCACCCGTTGCAGTTCTCTATTTTTTGTTTAACGTTATAATGCCTCCCTTGGGGGGAAAGGTTGAGGATCCTTTGATTATTGGGTATTTCTACAAGAATAGAGCACCAATCACTCTCGAAGGCTTGGTGTGGGCGATTGGAGCCGTTTTCCGATTCCTAATAATCTTAACGACTGTACGGACTATTCTTATGATCACACCAGTCCGGGATCTAATCCTTGCCTTGGTGAAATTGCGTGTCCCCCCAGAATTTGCTCTCGCCTTCAGTATTGGGCTTGGTTATCTCCCTGTTATGCTTGATGAAAATCGAAAGATTATGGAGGCTCAAATGGCCAGAGGCTGGGATTATCGATTCCGCAACCCGATAAAGCGATTTAAGGCCCTCTTTTTAAATATGTTCTTCCCAGCTATTTCAAATAGCATGAGACGCTCTCAAGACATTGCGATCGCAATCGAATCGCGAGGCTTCGGTTATAACATTGATGGTCGAACCTACATGCACGAAATCCGATGGGTAGGAAGAGACTACGCAACCTTTGCTATATTTCTCCTTCTGTTGGTAGGGGCGTGGATAGGAAAGCGATACTACCAAATTGCCGATTATATAATTACTGCTACATATATCAGGAATTGGCTCACTACCAGTGTCTTTCAGAGTTGGTTTGCTAAGGTAACCGCAAATTCCCCCTTCAAAGGCCTTCTGCTCATTATAACGTTTATAGTGCTCGGACTCATCTGTGGCCTGATCGGTGGTTTAGTAAGTAGACGGGGAGGACGACTGGTTGCCCTCCTTTGTAACTTGGTTATCACACTACCACTCCTTTTGGCTGCTTTATACATATTGATTCCAGTTTTACCCCCATTTCTCGAATTAACTACCTCTCTCGGAACTGATCAACTACTTCAGCGTACATATATGGTCCCTTTTCTGGTTTTGATCCTCATTGTCTTTGGAATTGCCTATATTTTTTCGTGGTTCGGAATACGTCTTGGACGAACTGGTAGAAAAAAAGTTTATATGCCCACATAAGCCTTTAAAGGTGTTTGTTTTAGATAAGAGAATGTAGAGAATATAGCCTAATTTTGAATTGCGCAGGAGTCTCAAGCGGTGTAATCTCCTATCATCTCCCTCTTATCTGGTTACATTATTCACTTAAGGTGCAAATCAAAAAACAGATGTTGAAGTAAAACTTTTTGAAACTACACCTATCTTTTTTTGCGGTCAAGTTTGCTATACCGGGAGATCTTTTTCTCCCATCCACGTTTCTTTTTTGGAGCGATGCGTGTAACTACAAAATCACTGTACTCGACCATGGGTACTTCATCTCTTCGATCTTTCTTCGACTTAGAGGGTTTCTCAGGAGGTGAAGTTCCAGATTCATATACCGATTGCCCTATAAGGATTGCTACAGCGATCACCGTCCAAATCAAAAATCCTTTTACTTGAAAAAAGTCCCAAAGAAGTATAATAATCGCGTAGGAAGGGATAAGCAAAAGGGCTACTTGTTTATAATTTACCATTCATATTACTTCCAAAGATTCGATTTTTCTCATCAAATAATTAATTAATTTTAGTGGCATTATTACTCTATTTTTAGCTCACATGGATTCTACTATGGGTTTTAACATTTTGTGAGTCCTCTTCAATTTCTGATTGGTATAATTTTACTAAAAACAACGCATTATCAACGCTACTGGTCTTTAAAAAGAATAATATGCCTATATCTTCTAAAAAAAGGTCAATCAAAAATGTTTAAACATAATTCGAGTCGGGTTTTTTATTTCGAAGATATTTAGACTCAGAAGGTCTTCTTTTAGTTTTTTTATTTTGAAAGGCCTCTCTCTATCCAAATATTTGATTAGAATTATTCAACTTAGATTAGGATCCAGAAAACTTCTACAAGTCATCTTAGAGTTTCTAAATAGCAAAATTTCGAATTATTAGCGCCTAGAGAGGACAGGAAGATGACAACTCAAAAAAAAATCCAAGTACTAGCAGAACTGGGCCAATATGATACAGTTGGTTTAAATTCAAGAGAAATGCTTTTTCATTCGCAGTCCAAAGAAGAGAAAGATATTTGGCGGGGAAATGATAGTTTCTTGGCAAAAATTCACACATTGGGTGTTGGAGGAAAATATGATGTATGTGCCTCAACTGCTTCGTCCCGTTGTGGATCTAGTAGTAATCAAATTGGGAATACCGTTGCTAGTGGAATCTGCCACAGTTACACCCCGGATGGTCGATGTGTTTCGCTTTTCAAAACGCTATATACGAATGTGTGTACATTTGATTGTAAATATTGTATGAATTCTACCTCTTCTACTAAGAGGAACAATGTAGGGCATTATAGTTACACGCCAAATGAGTTAGCAACAATTTTCATGAAATTATACTTGAGGAATTATGTGGAAGGGTTGTTCCTGAGCTCTGGGATTAAGGGAGATGTTGACAAAACCATGGAGGACTTACTTGAATCTATGCGAATTCTTCGGACAAAATATAGGTTCCGGGGGTACATCCATCTCAAGATTTTACCTGGAGCAAGCTATGAGCACATCCGACAAGCTGTGGAATGGGCGGATCGTGTGAGTATTAATGTAGAAGCCCCCTCTGCCTCTAGACTGAGCGAGATTGCTGGAGTGAAAGACTATGGAAACGATATTCTTCGAAGACAAACTTGGATTCAAGGTCTACAAAAACAGGGTATGTTGCCTGCTGGTCAAACTACTCAATTTATTGTTGGCGCTGGAAACGAAACAGATCTAGAAATTCTAAATCAGTTAAAGTGGGAATACAACCACCTGGGATTGAAAAGAGGATATTTTTCTGTTTTTGATCCTATTGCTGGGACACCTCTTGAATCTCGGGCTGCTGTTCCTCTTTGGCGGGAACATCGGCTCTATCAGTTTGATTGGTTGATGCGTGTTTATAAATTCGACTTTTCTGAATTAAAACAGGTTTTGACAGAAGATGGATTACTTCTAAATGTGGATCCAAAAAGACTTCTTGCAATAATGACCCTAGATCGTCCTATTGATATTAACGATGGGACTTACAATGAGTTGCTAAAAGTCCCAGGTATTGGTCCTAAAAGTGCTTCTAGGATCAAACGGCTACAAGAAACTGGAGTAAAGATAAAATCATATAAGCAACTTAAGCGGATCGGAGTAGTCTTGCGACGTGCTAGTCCGTTCATTGTTGTTAACGGCAAATTTCAAGAAACTTTGGATAAATGGTGGAAATGAAGTATAAAGACATCCTTGATCGGTTAAGAAGGAATCCCAAATGTCCTTTGGAATTTATAGAACAAGTGATCAAAGAAGATCCAGCACATTTAGAAAATCTAACCTCAGACATCGCGAAAAAAGCGGACAAGCTAGCAAGGGATGTTTCTCGAGAAGCTTATAAAATCCGGGCATTCACACGGTTGAATCTTTCACGCCATGGAATATTATTTGCAACCATTGAACCCCAATATTATGTTGAAGACCTTGTGGTGAAATGGTTTTGGAAGCGCTTCCCCCAGTTCGTGATAGCACTAGAGTCCAAACCAAAACGCGGAGTATTTCTTTTTGGACCTGTTTTCACTGATATATTCTTTACTAAGGCACGACTTATAGAAGTGATCGAAGATTTAGAACAGCGATTACCAATAAAACCAGTATTAGAAGAGGTTGCAGAATTCTCGGAAAAGATATGGCAAAGATATTATGCATCCCAGTATATTCCCTCTCGAAAAAACATAAAACTCTTCTTAAAATTCTTACCCCGAAAATATCAAAAATGGAAGGGATTAGTGACTGAAGCCAGTTTTGGAACCCGGAGCTTAGATGAATTTATTACAACCTGTCAATGATCTATGATAAATCGATATAGACGGATAGAATATTTGTGGAGTTTTTTGTCGATCTGAATATAAGAAAAACACATAATTTAATCGAATAATAATTTTTCAAACCTCATACGATAAAATATTCATAACTTTGGACATTTTATGTTCCTTAATGATCAGCAGGTGAGTGGAACAGTGAATTTCGAAGAAGAATACTTGAAGACTGTTATACTTGTAGGTCGACTTACAGAGGAGAAAACGGGGATAAATTTAGTTGATGCGTTTTTTGGTCCAAAAAAATTAACTCCAAACAACAAAACAGGCCATTTAAATGAAAGTCTATTAACCAAATTGGAGACCCTAGACGATGTAGCAACTCAAATTACAAATCCATTGCGCCAAAAATACATTCATTATTCTCTTAAGGCTCTTAAGACGATAGTACGTTGGATTTTAGGCGAACCAATCTCATATTTAGATCTTGTTTTTCATTTATTTGGAATTCACCCTCGTCGAATATCAGAAAAAACAATTGATAATATGCAAGTAAAGTTAGAAGAAGCATGTAGGGAGCTCAGGTTACCTGGAAGAAGTACCCATGAAAAGATAAACATATGGGAAAAAGAAAACGCTCTAGAGGGACAGGAACTAAAAAGAGCTATTGAAACGGTGATTACAGAAAGATCGCAGGAAATTCAAAAATTGTTTCAGAAAAGGATCTTTTCACTATTGACTGAGTCTGTTCAAAATAATGGTATCATATGGGAGACAGCCAAGGGGAAACCTTGGGGGGCATATAACTTTTATCAGGGGAATTATACAAGCAAAAATGTAGTATGCATCGATTATCCTAGAAATATAGCCCATATGCAGGGACTGATCGCCCACGAAACAGAACACCACATTGCATTACTGTTTCGAGAAAAATATTTCCACGAACATCATGCGCTCGATCTCGCTGTTGTTCCCCTTCACACACCATCATCTGTGATTGATGAAGGAACTGCAAATTGTGCTCAAGAATTTCTGGAGTTAACTAATGGGAGCACATTGGAACGAATGATAAGGTGGCTTCAAGAACTCCGAAGGTCAGTACAAGTTAACATTGCATATGATTTGAATACAAAAAGATTAGATCAGGAGGACGCACTAAAAATCTTATGTGATCGCGCGTACACGGATGAGAAGCAAGCCAAATCAAAACTTCAATTTACTAAACCGATAATCAATGACAAGATTAATTTTTGGGCGCCTTATGTTTTTACATACTATTTTGGGAAAAAAGATTATGTACTCCCTCTTTTCAAAAAAGCTCAAAAAAAGGGAAAACTACGTGAATTCTTTGAAATTCTCTATTTAAATCCCTACAGTCGCTCAATTATGACATGGCAAGATGCATTCGCTTCGATCTAAATGAAATCCGAGTTTATCGAATCATAAGATATTTCATTCTTGGGTGATTGTTCCTCCAAGTGCACCTCCAACGCCCGCTTCGATTGCGGCAGCTATGAATCCTATTAGCATTGTTTCGCCGTAGTTATTCAAGAGATTTCCAGCTCCAATCCCATCTAAGAGGAGGACCACAAGAATGAATAGAATTAAAACTATTATAACAGCGAGTATCCCGCCAATAGCGCCTTTTTGGGGGCTTTTTGAAGCCAATCCCCCAATGATCCCAGCTAGAAGCCATGGTATCACTGACCATATAATCGAATCTAATGAGAAATTACGGGATTTAACAATNNAGTGGCATCAGCCGCAAAAGATCGGTCTATGAGGATATAAGCCACAATCTGGAGAAGAAAGGCGCAAATCAATGTGATAAAGGTCTTTTTTTGCGTCATATAGATCACTCCTTCTGATCTGGTGTATTCAATTAATGACTTTAAAAATTTAAGGGAGGAATATAGTTATTACCTTAGCATAACTATACTATTTGTCTCTAATCAGAAATGAGAGTTTTTGCATAATGGGGCACGAGTTACCTAAGGATACAAACGTCCGATGGTTCTTGGATAGGGAATGGCTTCTCTAATGTGATTCAAATTGCAGATCCATTGCATTACCCTTTCTATCCCCATCCCAAAACCAGAATGGGGAATTGTGCCGAAACGCCTTAGGTCAAGGTACCATTGGTGTTCTTCTTTTGGAAGCCCAAATTCTTTAAGCCGCTGTTCGAGTAATTCATAGTTTGAGATTCTTTCACTTGCCCCTATGATCTCTCCATACCCTTCAGGAGCTAGGAGATCGTTACAAAGTACTACTTCAGGGTTTTCAGGGTCAGGTTCCATGTAGAACGCTTTGGCCCTCACTGGATATCGATGGACGATTACAGGCAGGTCGAAAAGATAAGAAATATATCTTTCATGAGGTGCACCTAAATCGTCGCCCCAGTTGATTTGAAGTTTTGGGTCTTTAATTGAAGCTTTTTGAAGCTTTTCTACCGCTTCGGTGTAGCTAATCCGGGGAAATGGAGGTTCTACCTTTTCCAAAGGAGTCAGATCCCGTTTCAACATATTTAATTCTCTGGAGCGATGTTCCAACACCCGCTTGACAATACTTGTAATGAGGCCTTCCTCCACCTTGATGCAGTCTTCATGATCCATAAAGGCCATTTCAGGTTCAAGCATCCAAAATTCTGTCAAATGCCGCCGAGTTCTAGATTTTTCTGCACGAAACGTCGGACCGTAACAATACACCTTTTTAAAGAGGAAAATATCGGCTTCATTGTAAAGTTGCCCACTCTGAGACAAGTAAGCCTTCCGTCCAAAGTATTCTGTTTCGAATAGTGTTGTTGTATCTTCGCAGATACTTGGAGTCAAAATTGGTGTATCGACACTAACGAATCCTTCCCCATCCAAATAATCCCTAGCAGCTTTTATCACCTCTGCTCTGACACGTAATATCGAGACTTGTCTTGGACTTCTAAGCCAAAGATGTCTTTGATCCATTAGGACATCAGTCCCATTGGTGGTATGGATGGGCCATTCATCTGCTATTTGAAAGACTTTCAATTCTTGAATTTGGAGTTCATAGCCACCCGGCGCTCGTTTATCCTGTTTAACGATCCCTTCGACTATAACTGAACTCTCTTGGGTCAATTGTTCAGCCTTTTGGAAAACCACAGAACTGACTTCTTCTCGGTGAATGGTTACCTGAATTACTCCAGTTCCATCTCTGATCCAAAAGAATTGAACACCCCCAACATCAAATTTCTGCTGAATCCAACCGGTTATCTTTACAAATGGGTGTTCAGTTTCATCTAATTTCCCATCGAGGATATCCGCCACTTGCTTAAAATCTTGCATGACCACGCACCTTGTTATCCGTGGAGTAGAACTTAGCCTTTTTCTCTAACACATTTTCTAACACACCAAAAATATTAAGATTGAGGCTCCAGCGAAATGAATTTTTCAATGTCATCATAATCTTCAAATTTTCATGCACCAGCTTAAACCAGCTCACCAGTAAGTCCTTCATCAGCGGCAAAAGAGATGTGACAATAGGGCTTAGCCTTTGTAACGCGTGTTTCAGGGTATAAAACCCTCAAGGCAGCATATCTCAGATAATTGATATATGTAAAATTTCTCGATCCTAGTATCAATGCCATAACTTTCAAGCTTGTTCGTTATATAATTTGCAGCTTTCTCGATGCTTTTCGTCCCGGCGAGCCTTTTTCCTTCGTTCTCAACGAATAAAGTTACATATCTGTAGGATTCATAATCTAATAAATCCGTTTTTATCTCCTGTATGACTTTATCCATCTTCTCCTCCAACCCTCCCAAAGATATAACGCTTTAAAAAATTACTTAAGTTTGCGTGCGAATAGGAGGTTGGTTCTCAAGGCTGATGCTATTCTTCAACCAAAAGTTAAAGATTTGGTGCTTCTTGAGGAGCTTCTTTAATATAGTGTAATTACTTCATTAGGTTTGAAAAGGTTTGATTGGATAAAATCTGTTCAAATCATGAAGAAATATTAACAATAAATAGAAAGAAGAATTAATCAAAGATTTTAATACTAAGAAGGGCTTTCGATGTCACAACTAAGTGAATTACGTCCAAAACCGTTTGAGGCAACAAACTGGCTAAAAGAGCTTATGACAGAATATTATCAAGAATTAGATCGAGCTGCAAAAAACAAGAACGAAAAAGTCGCATGGTGCACGAGTGTTGGGCCTGCCGAACTCCTCTTAGCCTTTGACTTCAAAGTGTATTATCCGGAGAATCACGGTGCTATCCTAGGCACCACTCGAACCGCAAACACCTATATCCCTGTAGCACATGCGATTGGTTACTCACCAGAAATCTGTTCGTACTTGACAAGCGACATTGGTGCATTTTTGAAGAATGAAACACCATTACTTAAAGCCTATGGGATCGATTCTGTTCCAAAGCCCGATGTACTAGTTTACAATACAAATCAATGCCGGGATGTTCAAGAGTGGTTTTCCTTTTACGCTCGAAAGCTTGGGATACCTATCTTAGGCATCAATTCACCATGCGCCCTCAACAATGTAGAGGCGAGTCACATCAAAGATGTTGCAGAACAGCTAAAGCAAATGAAAGATACATTAGAAGAGATATCAGGGACTTCATTTGAGATAAAACGGTTGAAACGTAAAGTTACTCTTTCTTTGGAAGGTTCAAAACTCTGGAAAGCAGTTCTCAACACAGCCGTGTATGATTCCTCACCTTTGACTTTTTTTGATGGATGTATTCAAATGGCACCTGCCGTTTGCTTCCGTGGGGAACAACGAGCAATTGACTACTATAAGGTTCTATTGACTGAGTTAGAAGAACGAATTTTAAATGGAGTAGCCGCGGTAGATGAGGAGAAATTCCGGCTTTATTGGGAAGGTATGCCTATTTGGGGCAAACTGCGGCAATTGGCAACACTATTTATGGAACTTCGGACCTGCATTGTTGCTTCAACATATTGTAATAGCTGGATCTTCGAGACGCTTGATCCGACCAACCCCTTTGAGAGCATGGCAAAAGCCTATTTGGAGATATTCATTTGTCGATCTGAGGCCCAAAAAGAGAAATATATTGCTGAACACATCAAACGCTTCAAGATAGATGGGGTGATTTTCCATGATTCCAAAACTTGTCCCAACAATTCTAATGCCAGATATGGAATGCCCCGTCGGCTTCAAGACAATTATCAGATCCCAACTTTAGTATTGGATGGAGATCTGAACGATTTGAGTTGCTATTCGGAGGAACAAGCAACAACAAATATCGAAGCATTTATTGAACAACTAGAGGGAGTATGAGTGGAAGAACCTGTACTAGCAGGCATAGATGTCGGCTCCTCGACGACAAAAGCGGTGATCATTAACCTATCTCAAAATACTGTCGGCTTTAATATAAGAAAAAGTGGGGTGAACCTTGAAGAGGCAGCAGAGCAGAGTTTCCAAGAAGCTTTGCGAGCTGCAGCACTCTCTCGAGATCAGGTAAGTTATATTGTATCCACAGGTTATGGTCGTAGAAATGTTCCTTTTGCAGATCAGACAATAACTGAAATTAGTTGTACAGCTCGGGGAAGCTATCATAACTTTCCAGTGGCTAGCACCATCGTAGATATTGGAGGACAAGACACTAAAATTATCAAAATCGATATTAAAGGTAAACTTATTGATTTTCGTATGAATCGGAAGTGTGCGGCAGGTACAGGGACATTTTTAGAAGAAATTGCCTTGAAATTAGATGTGCCACTTGACCAACTCAATCAACTTGCTCAAAAATCCACAAAGAATGTAACACTCACCAGCTATTGTACGGTCTTTGCGTCAACAGAGATCCTTCAACGTATAAGAGCCGGTGAAAAGGTGGAAGATCTAATACGGGGCACCTTCCTCTCTGTGGCAAACAGGGTATTCGAAATGGACCCTTTAATGGGACATGTCGTAATGGTTGGAGGTGTTATTGCCTATAATCCATCTATCGCCGAGCTGTTAGGAGCAAAGTTGAACACTAAAATTCATATCCCTCAGCATCCGCAGCTTATAGCTGCTTTTGGCGCTAGCCTATTTGCACTGGAAGCATTCACTCAAATGGATTAAAGATGTGCCTTTATTTTCTTCTTCAACTGTATCTGTTTGATCACTACTCATTCATACTTCACTTTTTTTAAAAGTTTCAAGACTTTATGTAGTGCCGTGTATTGGAACATAAGATACCAGTTATTTTCAGCTTGTCTTTTTGCACTTTCAAGCGGGAAACGATTATATATGTAAATATATTTTTTGTACTCTATTGAAGAATAGAACTTTAGTGCAAGTTTCGTTGCTCATGCTCTAAAATCCTCCATGAGATAGTTTCAACAGGCAGCCAGAGTAGCCAATTATTCCTTCAAAAACGAATTTAGGTGACTGAATTTGAAATATTTGAATATTGGAGAAATCTTAGCGGTGAATGCAAAAAAATATCCAGAGAAAATAGCACTTAAGGACGATCGAATCAGTCGAACGTTTCCAGAGCTTGATATCCGGACCAACAAAATTTCTAATGTATTTCTTGACATGGGGGTAGAAAAAGGAGACAAGGTAGCCGTACTTCTCAATAATTCGATAGATTTTATGGAGATCTACATGGCTGCCGCGAAATTGGGAGTAATCATCGTTCCAGTGAGTTTCCGGCTGGTAGGGAAAGAGATTCAGTATATTGTTGACAACTCAGATGCTTCGACTTTTATTATTCAGTCAAGAGAGCCTTCTTACATCGAGACAATTGAAACAATCCGCTCAGACTTAGGGAAAATCCCAGATGACCGATACATCGCTCTCGGTCCAATAACCCACACCGGATATTCGGATTATGAACAACATGTTAATGCAGCCTCGGAGTCTTCGCCTGAGATCAAGGTCAAAAATGAAGACTCTTGGATTCTTTTGTATACTTCCGGCACCACAGGAATCCCGAAGGGTGTAATTCGATCACATCGTTCGTATATCTCCTTCTTCTTGATTAATGAAGTAGAATTTGGTTTCACTCATGACGACTTTGGTGCTATAATGATGCCACTTTCACATGTCAATTCAACGTTTTACTCGTTTGTTTTTACCTATATCGGAGCAGGGTGTTATGTCCACCGAGATTATGGCTTTAATCCTGAGGAAGTTCTAGCTTTAATAGATAAAGAAAGAATTACTTTTACTTCACTGATCCCCACACACTATGCCCTCATTTTTGATCTTCCTGAGGAGATAAAGACGAAATATGATGTGAGTTCAATGCGAACTCTCTTGTGTTCCTCGGCTCCAGCTCGTAAATCTTTAAAATTACAAATTATGGAATTTTTCCCGAATGTACGTCTTTTTGAAGCCTATGGAAGCACTGAAGCAGGATTAGTTACTACACTCCGCCCTGAAGATCAATTGAAAAAGTTGGGCTCAATCGGACGTGAGTGTGTTGGCACTGATATCATCAAGCTCTTAGATGAAACCGGCAATGAGGTGCCAGTAGGGGCAGTCGGGGAACTATATTCGAAGGGACCAATGATGTTTGATGAATACTATAAGCTCCCAGAAAAAACGACGCAAGCATTCAAGGATGATTACTTTACTGCTCGAGATATGGTGCGTATGGACGAAGATGGTNNTAACTGGCGGGGAGCATGTGTATCCCAGCGAGGTCGAAGAGATAATCTGCCAGCACCCTGCGGTGTTTGATGTAGCCATTATCGGCGTTCCAGATAGGAAATGGGGAGAATCAGTGAAAGCTGTTGTTATTTTGAGGGATAACATGACTTGTACTGAAGAAGAATTAGTTGAGCATTGCCGAGGCAAAATGGCCAGTTACAAGAAACCCAAAACAGTTGAATTCATATCAAAAAAGAAAATGCCACGAACCTCAACGGGGAAAATTCTCCACCGGATCTTGCGAGAACGCTATAAAGAAGAAATAATATAAATGATCTGCCCAGGATAAAGCGGTTTAGGATAGCTAAATCGTGCTAGAGCTCAAAAAATAATTTCTTAATATATGTTTTGAAGGGTAGAGAACAATTAGATAATAATGTTTTATGTTTGATTCTTGCATGAATCATAAGCCAAACACATTTTCTCTTTCTTTCAAATGAGGGAAAAATTTTTGGCGAATAGAAGTAACAGGGTTACAACAATTAGGTGGTCTTATTGAAAGCTGCGATGTTTTATGAACCAAAAAAACCATTGAAGATTGAAGATGTGCCTACTCCTGAAGCGAATCTGGGCGAAGTAGTAGTAAAAATCACTGCGTGTGGCGTCTGTCACACTGATGCAGGATATCTGTTTCACGGAGTCCCCACCTTCAAGAAACCCCCACTTATCTTGGGGCATGAACCAAGTGGAGTGATTGAACGGGTCGGGGATGGAGTAACTCGCTTTAAAGAGGGTGATCGAGTCCTAATTCCGGCGGTCTTGACCTGTGGACAATGTTATTACTGTCGTACTGGTCGAGAGAATATTTGTCAGAACATGACGATGCTTGGTAACCATATCGATGGTGCATTTGCCGAATATATTGGTATTCCCGCAAAGGATATAATTCCTTTGCCAGCAAGTATCCCGCTACAAGAAGCTTGTATCATTAGTGATGCGATTAGTACTCCATTTCATGCTGTAAAAAACCGTGCGCAGGTGAGAGCTGGAGACTACGTCGTTATTATTGGATGTGGGGGTGTAGGTATGAACGTCGTCCAAGTGGCAGCCGCTTTTGGAGGACAAGTAATTGCCGTTGACGTGGTCGATTGGAAGTTAGAAATGGCAAAGAAGTTAGGAGCTGTTGAAATCATCAACAGCAAGGACACAGAGCCGAGAGATATAGTGAAATCTATAAGAAAACTGACAGGTGGAGGGGCAGACATTGCCATGGAGGTCATTGGAAACCCTAAAACCCAGCAAATCGCCTATGATTCCGTAAAATGGGGAGGTCGGGTGGTTATTGTGGGTTTTGCTCCAAAACCAACTGAGTTGAATCTGGGACGTATGATGTTCAGAGAAATTGAGATGCTTGGGTCCTTGGGATGCCGCCCCGTTGACTACACGTACTTGATTCGGCTGGTTGAGGCAGGAAAAATCCAAGTAAAACCAATCGTTACTCATCGCTTCCCTCTCGATGAGATCAATGAGGCATTTGAAACTTTACACAAAGGAGAGACTATTCGATCGATAGTTCTTCCCGAGGGATAGTTGAGGGTCAATGTGCTTTGTGGGACGAAATTTAAATAATATCAATGCATAATATCTAATGTAATACCACTAAGAAGAAAAAGGACGGGTGGCTAATGAATGAGATAAGCATTGAGGGAGTGGTAGAAAATTATAGCAAGTTAAAAATAGCCATCATTGGTGTAGGTCCTTCTGGTGGTATCCTAGCGACGCATCTTTCAAAAAATGGCGAGAATGTAATTTTAGTCGACATCCTCAAAGATCGGATGGATGCTATACGAAGAAATGGTCTGACAATTTCTGGATTCGTTGAATTGCATTCGGAGATTCCTCACCTTTGTTATTCAATCTCAGAACTCGACACCTACAAACCAGATGTCCTCTTTATCGCAGTTAAAACGTCTGCTTTGAGAAAAGTGATTGAAGAGATTGAAACAATATGGCATCCTGGGATGAAAGTGATTAGCTATCAGAACGGCCTTGACAATGAACTGTTGCTTGCTGAGACATTTGGAAGTGAAAATGTCTTACGAGTTGTGATCAACTATGCAGGGAACGTGATAGGAGACACGAACATCGAAATGACTTTTTTCAACAGACCAAACTTTATTGGAATAGTCTCAGAACGTGCTAAAAATTTTGCAACAAAAATTGCTCAATTGATGACCGAAGCAAAGCTCGAAACAGAATTTACTGAGAACATCAAGTGGCACACATGGAAAAAAACTATCCTCAACAGTTCCATGAGCCCTCTGTGTGCTATTACCGAAATGACCATGCAAGAGGCCTTAGACTTTCCAGAGACGCGCATACTCATCGAAGAATCCCTGAAAGAAGGGATTCTAGTGGCAAAAACAGATGGATACGATTATGGAGCTGACTTCTTCGATACTTGTATGACTTATCTCAGTAAGGGGGGACATCACAAGCCAAGCATGTGTGCTGACCTTGAAAACAAATGCCTGACAGAAATTGATTTTCTGAACAAAAAAATTGTTGAATATGGTGAAAAATACAGAATCCCAACCCCTTACAATCTTGCCCTAACCCACTTGATCAAAGCGCGAGAATTGATGGTGTGTAAGTGAAAAGAATTCAGCATCCCTTATAACAATACATAAAAAAGTTCTCCAAGAGAAAAAATACGCGGTGTGAAAATGAGGGATAGTGTTTATTGTTTCCAGCTTATCACTCTTCTTTCATAGAGTACTATCCCAACATTTAATGCACACACAAATATTCTCANNATTTAAATACCTCAAAAAAAATAGTAGCGGAGACAAAGAGTTCGGAAGATGTCATATCAGGGAAATATTTGTTGAATGTGACTTGATATAGTTTTAAAGATAGCATTGATTGGTGAAGTCAAAAAAAGACCAATAAAAGGATCTGATCTGAATAACTCCATACAGACGGATAAGCTTAGAATGGATCTATAAAGAAAGTAAAAGATTGAGAATAAAAAGAAGAAACAGGTGGATAGAGGATCATGACGTTTGAGAAAGAGACACAACTCCTCGAAAGCTTAGAAAAAAGAACAAGTGAAATCATCACAAAAGATGAGTTAATTACGCTTCTCACCCAAATTCGTTCAGGGCGAAATGTAAAGTAAAAGGGTACATTGGAGTCGAGCCATCGGGGCTTTTTCATGTAGGATGGATCATCTGGGCACGTGTTTTACAGCAACTGATCGAAGCTGGTGTCGAAATGCATTTCCTCGAAGCCACATGGCACGCCAAGATTAATGACAAACTAGGGGGCGATATGAAAAATATTCATGTGTGCGCCAAGTATTTGGAACATTGCTTGGTCAGTTTAGGCGTTGATACAAAGCGATTAATGTTCGAGAAAGCTGAGGACCTCATGGATACCTTAAGCTACTGGGAAACAGTGATGCATGTCTCCAAAAGCATGTCACTCCATCGTGTGAGAAGGGCATTGAGTATTATGGGTCGGAAAGAGGATGAAGTAGACTCAGATTTTTCGAAATTCCTTTATCCAAGCCTCCAAGTCACGGACATCCTTTCTCAACGTTATGAGGTGTGCTTAGGGGGGATGGACCAACGGCGTGCCCATGTGCTTGCACGTGAGATGATTAAGAAACTCGAACTCGACTGGAATCCCGTAGCAATCCATACCCCGTTACTACCCGGGCTTTCGGGCATGGGGAGAATGGACGTTCAAGCGGTAACTAAAGAAGAAGTATACGATCGAATGATTGAAGGAAAGATGTCTAAATCGAAACCAGGTGATGCCACATTTATTCATGATTCAGAAGAAGAGATTAAAACAAAGATTATGAACGCTTTCTGTCCCCAAAAGGTCATTGTAGACAATCCTATCATCGCTATCAATCAACATGTTCTCTTTCCTGAAGAAGGCTTCGAACTTTTTATTCCACGGCCCCAAAAATACGGGGGGGACCTCGTGCTCTCTAGCTATGAAGCGTTAGTCACGAAATTCAGATCGGGGGACCTACACCCCCAAGACTTGAAAGCTGCCACTGCAGAGGCACTGATCAACTTGTTGGAACCCGTCCGGACTTATTTTGCGAAACATGAAGAAGCCGCTCATTACAAAGATCGAGTTGCAAGAATGGTGGTTACTAGGTGAAACTAATCCACAAGTGTTACAAATCCAGATTCACTTTCGGTAACTCACTCGTTCACAGTCTGATCGAAGGTAGTGGCTTCGTATAGATGTATATATTATTTGGAGCCGGGCTTTTTAGAATGAATTTTATCTGGGGAGTGGACTGAATATCAGAGTCTGGAGATATTCTTATTTATAACAAATATTTGGCTAATTCCCTTTATCATGGCTTTCCTATCAGTTACTTTTGAAGATTTAGCAAATCGAAGGGTAAATATCGTTTGGGGCATAGTTTTACAAGTTTTAACATCTATCACTTTATCTTGCATTTGATAGAATTTCCAACGATTTGCTCACTATTGATTGTTGGTTTAACAATTGTGGCTACAGTATTGATTGTCTGGTATGCATGGAAGTGGCCTAACGAGGAAGTATGAATCCCATCTCATATTAAGTACAAATGAGAAAAGCTCATATTTGTATATGATAAAAAAAAATAGGAGTTAGAGGAAGAGAAAATCTGCTGTAGTGGAACACTCTTCCCTCTAGCTCTCTGTTTCCGAATTTTCTGCCTTCAATTTGGAGATCTTTTCATCAAGTCGCTCGATCGCCTTGGAGAGCCGCTTTCTCATAAACTCCAAGTAGGCCATTTGTTCTTCTTTGGTTGGGGGATCACACCAAAACATCCCAGGATGTGGGAAAGCGTGTGCCCATCCAAAGCCTTTAGGTTTACACATTTTCTGTTTCATCTCGTAGTTTCTTTAATTTCTTTTTTACTGTTTCAAGCTCTTCGTTAAGTTGTTGTTTGTAGGTCTCTAGCTGTCGTAACTCCTCTTCTCTGTTTTTCGGGGTTTCTATGCCCCAATGTCCTGCTAGAACGTATCCTGCCCAAAGACGCCCCCACAATCCATGCCTACTCATTGAATCCTTGAAACTCTTATGAAATTTTGGTGGAGCATGTCTTGCCACATAGCGCCAGTAGGGGCCAATCACTCTGAACGGATCTGGAACCCGCTCTAGCGCTTCATTGACAACCTCTTTGCCCTCTTCAGTGATTGTATAACGAAATGTCCGATCCTTTGAGGATGGCGTAGTCTCAGATTGTTTGATCTCGCGTTTTTCGACTAATCCATTGTCTATCAGTCTGTCTAAGGCGGGGTATAGAGTTCCACTCTTTGGAACCCATCTACCTCGGAATCCGCATTTCATTAATCGGAGGATATCATAACCGTGTGTTCCCTGTTCTCTGCGCGCCAATGTGAGGAGAATGAGAAATTGAACTGGGGAAATCCAGCCCTTACTCGTCTCAATGCCTTTTCTAAATGCAAACATCCTCAACAACTTCATTCCAAGCTTTTTCGATAGACATCATTTATTGTAGAAATATACCTATTGTAAACTATATATAGATTACTATGTGTAGATAACTACTTATTTTGGAAAAAAATTTGCATGTAATTACTTGCATTGACGTTTATTTGAATTTGAATGTTCGAAAGATCAGATATTTATGTCGGTGGTCTCTTTCACTGAATCAAATACCATACACGTTAGCGTCTTGTTGATGCCCTTCACTGTCCGAATCTTGTCGACCACAAACTGCCCTACCGCCTCGACATCTTT
>JABAOC010004632.1_pt2 | contig 35471 bp, 39 predicted proteins | sample 7062161 | NCBI WGS metagenome assembly JABAOC01 (sample SAMN14538625, study PRJNA623070) | marine sediment metagenome | biome: marine biome [ENVO:00000428]; feature: marine pelagic biome [ENVO:01000023]; material: deep marine sediment [ENVO:00002113] | place: India: Gulf of Khambhat ... | reverse complement strand
TGGCCCCGTGACTCTGGTGCCCATAAAATTCATGAAATTTGAAACAGAGTGAGTTGAACAAAAGATTATAGATGAATTGTTATTCTTAGGATTCACTGATTGACTATGGACTCGAACCTAAACGCTAAGATCGCTAAGACGGCGCTAAGCTCACCAAGAAATGAATTAATATTTCAAATACTCTGCTCTTCCGCCAACTGGCAATTGGCATCAACCTAACCGGTGACTTTACACACGGAGCTACTAAGAAAACAGAGCTACACGGAGAATATTTGTAATTATTAAAATTTTCATTGATAAATAATTATAATGATGTTACAAATTATTTATAAAATATTCCGTTATTTCACTTATTTATAATAAGTTATCCTAATTTGAAATATTCTCTCCATTTGAATTCTTGTTATTTTTTACTCCGTGAAACTCCGCGTCCTCTGAGTCTCCGTGTTAAAAAATAATGTTTAGGTTGACGCGAATGGCCAATTGCTGGACAGATCTCTATCAATGAGTAATCTGCCCGCCAATTGGTGCAAGGACAGCAATGAAAGAAATTTTAAGGTAAATAAATGATTAAGCACGGGAAACATCAATCCAAACCATCTTTAAAACTTTCAATCATAATTCCAGTCTTTAATGAACGGGAAACACTGCCTCAGATTTTGGACCAAATTCAAAAGCTTCCCTATCAGACTGAAATCATTATTGTTGATGATGGCTCAACCGACGGGACTCGCAATTTTATCAACAACTTAAATGATCCTGATATACAGATTTTACTACATGAAAATAATATGGGTAAGGGCGCAGCAGTTCGTACGGCACAACCTCATGTTTCAGGGGATTTTGTCATCATTCAGGATGCGGACTTAGAATATCAGCCCGAAGAATATCCGAAACTATTAGCTCCGCTTATTTCGGGACAGGCAGATGTGGTATATGGCTCTCGTTTTATCGGTTCTCACCGTGCCTATTATTTCTGGAGTTTCTTAGCAAACAAATTTTTAAACCTGCTTTGCAATTTGCTTTACAATACTATTTTATCCGATATGGAGTGTGGTTACAAAGTTTTTCGGACAAATATTTTCAAAAATATTCGTATTAGATCCAACCGATTCGATTTAGAGCCTGAATTGACTGCAAAAGTTTTTAAGCAAAATCTGAAAGTTGTAGAGGTTCCAATTACCTACTTTGGTCGTATTTATGATGAGGGTAAAAAAATCACCTGGAAAGATTTTTTACCGGCGGTGTGGGCACTGATAAAATATCGATGCGTTGATTAAAGCCAGTGGAATAAAATAAAAATTTTGAAAATATAGGATGATAATAAAATGACTCTGTCAACAAATCAAATCAGAAAAATTGCTGTACAAAGTCGAGACTGATTTCGATGACAAAGAGATTCAACTGATCTTTTCGGAAAACGGTACGCTTTTGAGTGAAGAAATGGGGCAGGGTATATAAAAAGAAATATGAAAGGAAAATAATCATGAGTATGCCGAAAACATTGAAACGTGTATTAATGGGCCCGGGACCATCTGATGTCGACCCGAGAGTATTGGAAGCACTTTCACGACCAACGATTGGTCATTTAGATCCTGAATTTTTGAATATTTTGAACGAAATACGCTCATTATTACAATGCACTTTTCAAACTAAAAACGAAATGACTCTCGCCATGTCAGGAACAGGGAGCGCTGGAATGGAAACGTGTGTGGTAAACCTGATCGAGCCAGGCGACCCAATGCTGGTTTGCATCAATGGTGTATTTGGTATGCGCATGGCGGATGTTGCTCGACGCTGTGGCGCCGATGTTACGACTTTAGAAATCGAATGGGGAAAAGTGTTTGACCCTGGTCAAATCAGACAGGCGCTTCAGAAAAAAGCTGCTAAAGTTATTGGCATTGTTCATGCCGAAACATCAACTGGAGCCTGTCAGCCAATTGAGGATATCTCGAAGATTGTGCATGAACATGGCGCTTTACTTTTGGTGGATACCGTTACCAGTCTTGGTGGTATGAAAGTGGATGTCGATGGCTGGCAAATTGATGCCTGCTATTCAGGGAGCCAGAAATGCCTGTCCTGTCCACCAGGGTTGGCACCTGTTACTTTTGGTGATGCCGCGGTTAAAGTCATTGAAAATCGAAAAACCAAAGTTCAAAGCTGGTACCTGGATTTAACCATGATCCGACAATACTGGGGATCGGAACGGTTGTATCATCATACGGCTCCCATCAATATGAATTATGCGATGCTTGAAGCATTGAAGATTGTGAAGGAAGAAGGACTGGAAAATCGCTGGGCACGACATCTGCAAAATCATCAAATTTTGAAAGCAGGATTATCAACGATTGGCATTCATTATGTCGCTCAACCTGGTCACGAATTACCGATGCTGAATGCTGTTTCCATACCAAGTGGCGCCGGTGATGCTGCGGTTCGAAGGCAATTGCTCAATGAATTTAATATTGAAATTGGTGGCGGTCTGGGCGCTTTTAAAGGCAAGGTATGGCGAGTCGGTCTCATGGGATCAGCGTCAACTTTGAGCAATGTCATGCTATTTCTATCAGCACTGGAAAAGTGTCTATTAGATCAGGGAATAAAATTTGATCGAGGAGCGAGTATTGCCGCCGCAGCAGAAAAAGCCAGTCAACTGTAGGACAAATTGTCAATCTGATAACGGACTGATTCCATCGCTTCGAGCGATAGAATCAGTAACAAATGCTCGGAGTAATAAATGCATACAATAAAACCTGACATTCAACAACTAAAACGAATTGCCAACCAATTACGGATTATCATCATCGATATGATTTATAAAGCTGGTTCTGGGCATCCAGGCGGATCACTTTCGATTTGTGAGATAATATCGGTGCTGTATTATGCAGAATTAAAGGTTGATCCGAAAAATCCGTATGACCCTGACCGTGATCGGTTCATTTTGTCCAAAGGTCATGGAGCGCCTGCGTTGTACGCTGTTCTGGCGAAGAAAGGCTTTTTCCCTGAACAGGAGTTAAGTACGCTGAGAAAATTTGGCAGTCGTTTGCAGGGGCATCCCGATATGAACAAAGTGCCTGGGGTGGAAATTTCCAGCGGTTCGCTGGGAATGGGCATATCGTTTGGTATTGGGACCCAATTAGCCGCCCGTCTGGACAACCGCCTGTATCGAACTTATGTGTTAACAGGCTGTGGCGAGCTGGACGAAGGTCAGAACTGGGAAGCCTTCCTGACAGGGTCAAAATATCGGTTGAATCACTTGACTGTGATTGTGGACTATAACAAAATTCAATTAGATGGCACCAATGACGAAATTTTGCCATTGGGGGATTTAGCTCAAAAGGTCGCCAGTTTTAATTGGAATGTAATCCAATGCGATGGTCATGATGTCGAGCAAATTTTAGATGCGATCAATAAAGCAAAGAATTATAATAACCGCCCCAGCGCAATTATTGCCAACACCGTAAAAGGCAAAGGCGTTTCATTCATGGAGAATAAAGCGCAATGGCACGGGAAGCCACCCACAGATGCAGAATATGAACAAGCCATGGCAGAGTTGAAAGGAGCACTGGAATGAATTGGGAAATGAGTAAACCTTTGCGGGATGTGTTTGGTGAGGCGCTGGTTGAAGTTGGCGAAAAATATCCGAATGTCGTGGCCCTGGATGCTGATTTAGCTGGCGCCACCCGATCGATCTTTTTTGGAAAACGATTTCCAGACCGATTTTTCAATGTGGGCATTACTGAAGCCAATATGGTATCTATTGGAGCAGGATTATCCACCTGCGGAAAAATTCCTTTTGTCTGTACATTCAGTTTCCTATTAACCTTGCGAGCCGCTGATCAGATTCGCAGCCAGATTTCATATCCAGGTTTAAATGTGAAATTCATCGGCACCAATGGTGGCTTATCGGGATTCGGTGATGGAGTGACCCATCAGTCCATTATGGATCTGGCAACCATGCGAGCCATGCCTAATTTTGTGGTTATCGTTCCTTCGGATGCTATCACTATAAAAAGTGCAATTCATGCAGTCGCTAAACATCGAGTGCCTGTGTTTGTTCGCATCCCCCGAGTCGCAGCGCCCATCATTCATGATCCAGATATAGAATTCAAGATTGGCAAAGGAATCAGGTTGCGGGAAGGTTATGACGTCACGATTGTCGCCATGGGTATGATGGTCTGCCGCGCGCTGGAAGCAGCGGAACAGCTTGCATCGGAGAGCATCAGTGCCAAAGTTATTGAAATCCATACCATCAAGCCATTAGATGTTGATTTGATTATTGACAGCATCCAGAAGACAGGTGCCGTCGTTTCAGCCGAAGAACATAATCGTTATGGTGGACTCTACTCGGCTGTGTCCGAGGTAGTTGGTATGAACCATCCTGTTCCTGTTGAATATGTGGCAATCGAAGATCGATTTGGGGGTTCAGGAGAATATGAGGAATTGCTCGAGGATTGTGGGCTTACCGTTTCCAATATTGTCCAAAAAGCAAAACTGGCTGTAAGTCGGAAAAAATAATAAATAATCAAAACCAAACTGATTCCATCACTTGGAGTGATGAAATCAGTAAAAAAATCAAAAGAAGCATCCTATGGTAATGGGGCCATTATGATTAGCTATATTCGTTGTCTCAATCGCTTTTGTTTTGATCATGGCAGCGCTCGCAATCAATCTGCTAACGTCGCACAATTTAATTGTTCCCACGCCTGGGCCCGTCGAGGTCGCCAATAACATGAAAATCAGCATGGGTATTTTTACCATTTATGCACTGATGGTGGGATTGCCAATGGTGCTCATTGGGGGTCGTTTGTTTGGATTATTTATCGGCAGAAAAGAAACCCGCATTGCGGAAGAAGATATTCCAGAGGAAGTAGAAGCTGCAACCGAAAAACAACCATCAGGATTTTTGTCATTTTTTGTCTTACTGCTGCCCATTGTATTGATTCTGTTCGGCAGCATTATGGCGCTGATTCTCGAAAATGGTACGGGAGCGTATAATTTCTTTCCATTTATTGGCAATAAAAATATCGCCTTGTTCATCAGCGTCATTGTGGCATCTATCATGTTAAATAAATTTGTCGTTCGACCGATGAGTCAAATTGTGGTGGAAGCGGCTGAAGAATCAGGTTTAATATTGCTGATTACGGGCGCAGGGGGTGCCTTTGGATATGTGATCAATAATAGCGGCATCGGTTCTTATCTGGTGGAGACCTTATCATCCTGGAATATCTCGATGGTGGTGACGGGATTTATTCTATCACCGTGTTACGAGGTGCGCTGGGATCTTCAACAGTAGTTCTGGTGATGGCTTCCTCGATTTTAGCTCATCGTCATTCAAACCACCACTTCACCTGTTTTGGTGGCATTGGCGATTTGTGTTGACGGAAAGTGTCTGTCTCTACCCAATGATTCAGGATTCTGGGTGTTTACCCGATTTTCGGATTTTAGCCTAAGGGAAACATTCAAAGCCTGAACGTTGGGAGCAAGTTTTTCAGGAGTAATTGGATTTATCTTGTATTGATCATCAGTCTCTTTACTGGGATTTTACCTGGATTGCATTAATTTAAAAATTAGATTGATTTTATAGAATAAAATTGGTAACTATTAAGCAATGAATGTTTTATGTTAAGTTATAAAATGACAAAGTAATTATGGACAAAATAAGTTTAATAAATCTATCAAAGCAAAATTAAAGTACTAAAAAGAATTAATTCAGCTAATGAGTTAAAGAGGATTTACCATGATTGATGAATTATTTAGTCTCAAGGGAAAAATAACACTTATCACAGGTTCAGGACGGGGAATCGGATTTACATTAGCCAGGGGAATGGCGCAAAGTGGCAGTGTCATCATCATTAATGGCACTGTCGAGAACAGAATTGAAAAGGCTGTTGAGACATTACAAAGAGAAGGTCACACCGCTTATGGAATTCGTTTTGATGTTCGTGATGAACAGGCAATTAACGAGCAGGTTCAGTATATAGAGCAGAAAATTGGAGCAATAGATATTTTAGTCAACAATGCTGGCATTCAGATTCGATCACCTTTGGAAAAATTTAACCTTTCAGATTGGCAGAAAATTATAGACGTTAATCTAACGGGTGTTTTTCTCACCTCGAAAGCGGCGGTACAGGGCATGATTAAACGAAATAAAGGTAAAATCATCAATATTTGTTCGATTCAAAGTGAACTGGCACGTCCAACCATTGCCCCCTATACAGCATCAAAAGGTGGTGTAAGAAATTTAACTCGGGGCATGGCAACGGATTGGGGTAAATATAACATTCAAGTGAACGGAATCGCCCCTGGTTATTTCAAAACCGAGATGACGAAAGCGCTTTATGAAGATGAAAAATTCGATGCCTGGCTGTGTTCCAGAACGCCTGCCAATCGCTGGGGTGAACCCGAGGAACTGGTTGGAGCAGCCATATTTTTGGCATCCAAAGCTTCGGATTATGTGAATGGGCATATCTTGTATGTGGATGGCGGAATGTTGGGGTGTGTTTAGATTTGACGAAGAATTATAAAGTCATCCTAATTTGAGCGATCAGCAGCTAGCAATTTGCAATCAGCTTTTAAGCTGAAAGCTGAAGACTAAAAGAGGACAGCTTATCTAAAAACTATAACAATAACCATAAAAAACTCAAGAATGAAAGCAGCTCTTTTAACAGAATATCGAAAAATAATCTGGCATGGTATACCCAGTCCAGTCCTAGCCGACGATCAGGTTCTCGTCAGGGTCGAATTTGCCAGCATCTGTGGAACTGACATGCATATTTTCAATGGTGATTTTCACCCACGGACAAAACTGCCTTTTGTTCCGGGACATGAATTTGCTGGCACGATTGCCAATGTTGGTAAAGGTGTAACTAAATTCAAAGTCGGTGATAACGTGACGGTCGATCCCATAATCTGGTGCGGTAAATGTGCTGCCTGCCAGATTGGTCATTATCCCGCCTGTTCCTCGCTGAAATTGCTCGGGATTGACATGAATGGTGGTTTCGGTGAATACGTGGCAGCGCATGAGGATATGGTTTACAAATTAGAACAGAATATTTCGTTAAAACATGCTGCTCTGGTAGAGGTACTGTCCATTGGCTTCCACGCCTGTAATCGGACTGGATTAAAGAAAAATGATACGATTGCGATTTGGGGTGCTGGTAGAATTGGGCATTGTATACTTCAAGCCGCTCGTACCAAAACCGATAACACCATATTCATGATTGATATTTTGGATAGCCGATTGAAACTCGCTGCAGATAATTTTCCGAATATCCTTCCCATCAATTCAAAAAATGAATATCCGCTTGATATTATTCAGAAACATACTCAAGGTAAAGGAGCTGACGTGGCATTTGAAGCTGTGGGACATGCCTGTCCTGTACCTGATCGATCGCACCCTGTTCGGGGCTGTGTTCAAAGTATACGTGGCGCAGGAACGGTTTGTGTGCTTGGATTGGCAGATGATCCTGCGCCGTTGATCATGAAAGAATTGATCTGGAAAGAAGCGAAGATTGTTGCTTCTCGGGTCAGTTACGGCGAATTCAGTGAAACGATTCATCATCTGAACCTGGGACATCTCAAACCTGATGTTCTTATCTCCGCTGAAATGCCAGTAATTGAAGCACAGCATGCTTTTGAATTGATTGAAGCACAGCCAGAGAGGTATTTGAAAATTATTCTAAAACTAGCATGAAATATGTTTACATCTCCAATGAAGCATAATTTTAATTTGTATCTTGATAATGAATATTTCGAATTAAATTAATTGAAAACATGTCTCTAAAAAGTCAAAAATCATCTAAAATTAAGGAGAGGAAAAATGACAGCTTCCTGGTTGATTGGATTTTCAATTATTGCGCTACTCGCAGGGTATGTCTGGTACGGACGGTTTATTACCAGAAAATTCGATATTGATCCGAAGCGCGTGACTCCCGCAAATACGAAAAAGGATGGGATTGACTATGTCCCCGCTAAAAAGCCAATCCTTTTTGGTCATCACTTTTCTTCCATCGCTGGCGCAGGGCCGATCCTTGGGCCCATTTTCGCCGCTGTATTTGGATGGATCCCTGTATTGCTTTGGATCATCATTGGCAGCATTTTCGTTGGCGGCGTTCATGATTTTTCTGCGCTTGTAGCTTCGGTGCGACACGGGGGAAAATCCATTGGCGAGGTCATCGAAGATCATATCGGGCATGCGGGCAAGAAACTGTTTCTTATTTTCACCTGGTCTGTGCTCATCTTGGTCATTGCCGTATTTGCCAAAGCAGTCGCTAGTGTATTCGTAAAAGAACCAGCAACCTTCACATCCTCATCGTTGTTTATTCTGCTCGCAATTGTTTTTGGGTTAAGCGTATATCGATGGAATTCGCCAATATGGATTTCATCCATCGTCGGTGTCGTACTCTTATCGGGCTGCGTGATTCTTGGTGTTCTTTTCCCGATTCAACAGACATTTAATTTTTGGATTATTGTCCTTTTCATCTATGTGTTTATCGCTGCGGTAACTCCTGTTTGGATTCTGCTTCAGCCCAGGGATTACTTGAATTCTTTCTTATTATATTTTGTGCTCATTGCTGGGATTATCGGGATATTTGTTGCGAATCCAAAAGTATCATTCCCGGCCATCACTCAATTTCATACCAATTTAGGATATCTGTTCCCCATACTTTTCGTCACTGTCGCTTGCGGTGCGATCTCTGGTTTCCATTCATTAGTATCCTCTGGTACCACTTCAAAACAATTGAATCTGGAAACTGATGCCAAACCCGTTGGATACGGCGGTATGCTCGTCGAAGGTGTTTTAGCGGTGGTAGCGATGATTACAGCCGTGACAATTATAAATGGAGATTATGGTCATTTGATAACCAAAGAAGGCGGTGGTCCTATCGGCATTTTTTCGGCCGGCATCGGCAGATTCATCCACCATCTGGGCATACCCGAACAATTTGGTGTAACTTTTGCCGCACTTGCCATTTCGGCATTTGCACTGACGACACTGGATACTGCTACCCGCCTGGGGCGCTTCGCTTTCCAAGAGTTTTTTGAATCAAAGGAGAAAACAACATTTTTAAGTCAAAATCGTTATGTGGGAACGTTGGTTACTGTTGTTTTTTCGGGACTCCTGGCTTTTTCAGGAACCAGTGAAATATTGTGGCCCCTGTTTGGATCTTCCAATCAACTCCTGGCATCGATCGTCCTATTGGCAGTGACGGTTTGGCTGGCAGAATTGCGTAAAAATAATAATTTTGTCAAGTATCCAATGTATTTCATGTTTTGCGTGACGCTCACTGCATTGGCATTCCTCATTTATAAAAACATTATATCGAAAAATATTCCTTTGTTGATCCTTTCGATCATTCTGTTTATTGTCGCTATTGTATTAGTTCTCCTGGCAAGAAAGAGTCTGATCAGAATTAAAAGTCAAAATGTTTAATTAACAAGAATAAAAAATTATTTTTTCTCACCTCTTGGTATGTTATATGGAGTTACTTTGTCACAATTTAAAACAATCCTGATTATTTTGGTTCTAACTATATTTTTCCTCGTTGATGAGGTGATATTCATTGTGCTGGTCAAGGAATTTGAAATTTGGAACATTCGGTTCCTGGTCCTGGGACTAGTTACAGTGGTGGTGGTTGCTCTAAATGTTCTCTTAGCCATGACTGTTTATCGGGCAATGAAAAAGAAGCCTACCACAGGTAAAGAGGGTATGATCGGAGAGCGGGGGGTGGTGATTTCAACCATCGATAACGAGGGTAAAGTATTTGTTCACGGTGAAATCTGGCAGGCAGAGAGCGGGGAGATTCTTCACAAGGGAGAAAAAGTAATAGTACTGGACGTGGAAGGAATGAAACTGCGGGTAGGACGAAGCATTATCACACCTCAACACAAAGAGAAGAGAGTTGCTGGTTCAAATCCAGTCGCCCCGACAAACATATAGGGCAAAATACTATTCATAAAACCTACAATCATAATTCAGAAAATTTGAACAAAGATGAGTTAAAAGACAGAATTAAGCAGTTTGGCCTTCGGATTATTCGATTATGTCAATCTTTACCAAATAATAAAGTTTCAGATATGATTAGCGGACAATTGTTGCGATCTGGTACATCCTTGGGTGCTAATTATCGAGCCGCATGTCGGGCAAAGTCAACGGCTGATTTTATCAACAAATTAAAAATTGTTGAGGAAGAGTTAGGCGAATCGTTATATTGGATGGAGTTATTGATTGAGGCAAAAATACTAACGGAGCATCTGTTTAATGAATTGATGAAAGAAGGAAATGAACTTTTATCAATTGTTGTGTCATCAATAATAACTTCAAAAGGCAAATCAAAATAATTCGTAAATTTACATTCGTAAATCTAAAATCGATAAGACCTAATCAGTACGGTAATATTGGCTCGCTGGATAGAGGATTGGAAAAAGTCGTCAAGGTATGGGATTTTTTACAGAATTAGAAGTCGACGACTTTTTTCAGTTTTTTTCTTGCATAAGAGTATATTTTTTTTATATTGAAATTGAGGGTTTTAATCGGACTATTCTAGGATTGAAACCTGGATTTTCGACAGCGGCAACCTCAATTTTTACGAACTGCAACTAGAAAAATTTGATCAGTAGAAATAGACCTAATCAGTGCGGTAGGATATTTTGATTTTGGAATTCGTAATATGGATTTCGGAATGACAAAAAATTATTCTGCAATCCGAAATCGTAAATGCGCCATCGAAATGATCTAATCAGTACGATGGGATTGAGATTAATGAAATAATAGGACTGCAACCTGGAGGCGCATCATGAAAAAGATTATAATTTGCCTGGTATTTCTTAATCTGGTTGTTGTAATAATTTATGCAGATGATTTTAAAATTAAATCCACTAGCGGAAATAATCTAATCGCTATTCACCCAAATCAAAAAATGGAATTAGGACAAAAATATTATGTCATACGAGACAGTCTAGTTATTGGCGAAGCATTTATCTTAAAAATAACCAATCAATATTGTATTTTACAATTAAGCGAAGGCCAGGCATACGCCGGAGATAAATTAGTGCAATTAAATCAATATGATAAGGCGAAATATATTATTGCTAAAAACCAATTAAAAGAGCGACAAAAAGAAACGAAACGACAAGCTAAAATTTTTGCGTGGACTTTGATGATAATTATTTCAATAGTTATTACTTATTCACAAATCAAATAATTACTATCATATAATAAACAATTGCCGAACAATAAAATTGCTGATGTTATCCGCTGAGAATTATTACGAGCGGGGATTTCAGTAGGAGCGAATTATCGTGCGGCTTGCCTTGCTAAATCAAATGTTGATTTTGTTTACAAATTAGATGTTGTTGTGGAAGAAACAGATGGATTGTTATATTGGATGGAATTACCAATAAAGTCAGGAAATGTGGAAATGCATCGACTGTTAGATTTAATGAATGAAGGAAATGAAATATTAGCGATAATTGTTTCATCGACAAAAACTGCAAGAGGTGGATTAAAATAAACTAATGATAACAAATATTATTCACGTGAGACTCCAGACTGGAACATTTATTTTAGTTGGGGAGGACCAAACTTGAAAAAACAATACACACGTCGTAAATTTTTAGATACCACAGGCAAGGGGGCGGGTATTCTTGCTTTAAACGCTCTGGAGTTACTGGAAGCGTGTTCCTCAAAAACGACATTGGGGCAGAGGACTTTAGGTCGTACTGGTATAAAGGTGTCGATCATAGGTTTAGGTTTTGGTCCCTTAGGGCTTGCTAACTATTCACAATCAGAACTGCTGGAAGTAGCGCAGGCAGCTATTGATGACGAGTATGTTACTTATTTTGATTTACAGCCTGATTACGGCAATGCAGAAATTTATCTAGCTCCGTTTTTGCGTGCACACCGAAATAACGTCTTCTTGGCAACTAAGACCTGGGAGCAAACCAGGGAGGGGGTGCTAAATTCAGCACAGAATAGTGTTCGGCGAATGGGAGTAGATTATTTGGATGCTTTGCTCTTGAATAACATTGGCATGTTCGATATGAATCGTATTTTTAGCCCTGACGGTGCAATCACTGGATTGAAGCAAGCTAAGAAGCAAGGTTTAGTGCGTTTCCTTGGTATTAGTGGACATATGGAAATTAATAATTTCATTCAAGTCCTTAACAGCGGAGAATTTGACATTGCAATGCTGGTGATCAATTTTGTGGACCGACATACATACAATTTTGAAGAAAAAGTTATACCAGTGGCAGCCAAACATGGGGTCGGTGTCGTAGCCATGAAAGTTTTGGGTGGGGCGGTTTCCCTGGATTATAGCACCCGTCAACAACATGCTTTAATCGCTAAAGATTATTACGAGCAAGCCATCCATTATTCTTTAGGTGTTGCAGATGTATGTACAGCAGTTGTAGGCTGCAAAAGTATCGCGGAAATTCAATTAGCAAAACAAGCAGGGAGAAGTTACCATGCCTTGAGTAGATATAAATTACAGGAACTACTCAAGCATGGAAAAGAGATGGCTGCCCAGTGGGGTGCTCACTTAGGTCCAGTCTAAAACTTTAACTTCATTGCTAACAGTCATTATGACAATTCCGCAACGATAATATCAAAGTGAATTGAGTCAGATGTTTAACAAGGGTATCAAGGCGAACGCAACAACAGAAAGCTTTTTTGAAAGTTCAGATTGGTTTGGTGTAAGTTTTGTGTTTTCTGGCATGTTCAGTCCCTTGTTGCGGCGCCTCATACCAATCGTGAGTGCTGAATATCACACATCGCTAATAGGGGGCGAGTCCCTGTACCATGAATTTGTGGAGCCGAAGGTTAGGAACAGGGCAATTGTGTCGTCACAAGACGGGCTCTGAATGCCTGTGCCCGATAGGGAAAAGCCAAATCCAAAGATGCGGGACAATCCCGCAAAGCGGGATAAACTGCCAGGAACCGGATACGAGATGTAGTATACCCGGAACCCCACTAATGCCGGAAGACCATAAAGCCCTCCATCCACAATTGGGATTTGCTTTATAAAATTAGCCCATGATCCCTGGAGGTTGAGTCGTAGTCCTGTGTGATTCATAGCGTTACCAGATCGTTACTCTGACTCGATGGATCTACTGTGATGAAACGTAAAATCAACTCAACCAGCCAAACCGCCTTGGTAAGTGATTTGTATGCCAGGAGGTGCGGGCGGAGCGAAGTCGCGAGCCTTCGTCCTATCCCGATTAGGCCAGCAATACTAACTTGAGAATTAAGAAGGAGGATTTTATCGATGACTTTCAATAGCCATTTTCTGAAAAAATATCTAATTTTAATTAGTATTTCGATTGTTTTCAGTACTTTCAATAATTATCCATTATATTGCCAAATATCAAAAAATAATGCGATATCCACTTTTTCAATTGATGCCCGGGATTCTGCAACTGGAGAATTAGGTATAGCCGTTGCCTCCAGGTTTTTTGCCGTAGGCTCAGTTGTACCCTGGGCAAAAGCAGGGGTGGGAGCTGTAGCAACGCAATCATTTGCTAATACCACTTTTGGCTGGCGCGGATTAGAATTATTAGAAAAAGGCGCTACACCAGAAGAAGTCATAGAAATTTTGATCAGGAATGACGATGATCCTGAACGAAGGCAAATTGGCATCATTTTTTCTGACGGGAAATAGGCTACTTATTCTGGAAGCAAATGCCTGCCTTGGGCAGGTGGCCGAAATGGTTTAAATTATGCGATTCAAGGGAATATTCTGGCTGGTGAAACTGTCGTCACGTCAATGGAGGAAACCTTTTTAAAAACCAAAGGAACCTTAGCAGAACGGATGTACGCAGCATTATTGGCAGGTGACAGGCAGGGCGGTGATCCCAGAGGAAAACAGTCAGCAGCATTATTGGTAGTAAAAGAGAATGCTGGCTATGGGGGCTATACGGACCGAGCGATAGACATTCGGGTTGATGATCATCCGGAACCATTCAAGGAATTGGGGCGATTATTAAACTTTGCACAAATGAATTATTCCTGGAATCAAGGCTGGACTCTTTTTACACAAAAAAAGTATGAAGAGGCTCTTCCTTATATGAAGCATACAGCAAAATTAGCCCCGGAGAATCCTGAGGTATTATATGATCTTGCTGTAATTCAACTTGTTGCAGGGAAAAAGGAAATGGCCATTAAAGCACTGGAGAAAGCGTTCACATTAAATCCAAAATTGAAAAAGCAAGCTATCGGTGATAATGATTTAAAAAGTATACATAATGATAAGAAATTTAAGGAGTTAATCAAATAAGAACGTTATTTCTTGAAATAGGGAGAGAATAGAATCCCAAAAATTTTGATTGGAAATAAACTTTGATATTTCAGAGAATAATTATAAAGAAGTTAAACAGAACTCTTAGTTTTAATTAATTCTCATGCCCCAAAAAAATTAACCGGCTTTTCAAAATCCCGTAAATATATCTCTTTATCCTCACCGTAAGAGCCTTCCAATCTCTTTTTCTTGTAATCAACAACAAAAGTAGAATGGATCCCATAAATTCGATTGAAGACGACCACGTATTCATGTCCATCATCATCAATCATTTTAATTTCAGCTAAATCGTCATCATAATGTGTCGTAAAACTGCGATCACACTTTGAATTCGGGCAGCGAAATTCGACTTTTGCGCCATCTTTAAGTTTAACATGGTCATCAGCAATGTGACCATATTCGCCGATGGCACCAGGCAGATAGAAATTAGCCACACATTCGAATGTATCGCAAGCTAAAACTCCTCTCATTTTAATTACTGTGCCTTCAAAATGAGATAGTCTTTCATTACAATACGGACAATAGAATTGCTTCATGGTTCTCCTCCCCTATCATCCAGCGATAATATAATTGAGTCCGATATTCTTTTTATTCATTTTATACTCGTTTTGGCTAAGAATTTCATAAAATGCTGTCATTGCGAACGAAGTGAGGCAATCTCATAAGTAACTGTAAATCAGGAGATTGCTTCGTCGCTTCGCTCCTCGCAATGACATACGCAATCATGAAATTTTAATCCGTACTGAGTATAATTTGATAATCTAATTTACTACTTATTTTTTCATTCCTAAAATAAATTTAATATATTTGTTATATAAGTGTAAACTCAATCGCATTTTCAACGGATTGCTGATTGTTTTTGTCGATCACTTTAATTCGGAGTTCGGTTAACCCCCTATCCAAATTTTTCAGATTAAATGAAATATATTCAAAAGCTGTGTCAGAATCCCCTTCACGCTGAATTGCTGTAGATACGACATTCTTTTCTTTTGTTGAGAAAATTCTGGCAATGCTGCCGAACGTCTTCTGCCAGAAATTACGATCAGCCTGGATTGTTTTTAAAGTGTACGAAATTTCAAAATTTGTCTTATTTTCATTGTCCAATGTTAAATTATAAATTTCGAAATAAAGGTGAATTGGTTTGCTTCTCATCACCCTTGAAAATGGATATGGCACGATCGATAAATCATTTTTTACAATTGATTGGTTGAGTCGATCAACCTTTCCTGAGATTTTCGAAGAAAACTGGATGTCGCTTAACATTAACCGGTCTGAGGAAAGGTCTCGCACGACCATGCTTTTCTTCTGAACACCTTTAACTGATTGATCAACGTTATTCATCACAAAAGCGACATCATACGTACCCGGAGGTAATTGATAGTTATTTTGAAGTAAAAAGTGTCTCGTCTCCATTTCTTTAACGTAATCGAGTTCGATTGAGTATCGGTCTCGCTTTTTAATTGCTGAATTAAAATTGGTATCAAGGGCTTCAATGAAGAAGTCAGTATAATTCAAATAACGATTATTAACTTCATTAAATTCAAGCATAGACCCAGGAATAGAAGTATAAAACTCGACTCGAGTTTTTCCGTCATCACCTCTAAATTGAGCCCAATTTGTCAGGAAAGGAAAAACTTTGGCTTTGAAATCGTAACGATAAATTTCTCCAGGGTATTTTTCTAACGCTTCAATTCTTTGAGTACGAAAATAATTCAAGCGATCCAATGAAAAATCGACTGCTAAATTGGCATAAGCTTGACTTAGATGACTCCTATTTTGGTATAACCGAGAAGCCAACGCTAATTGCGCATCATAATTATAACCAGGGATAGCTGCTTCAGTCAAATCTTCAACGAGACGAAAATATCCGGCATCAGCAACAAAATCAAAAACAAATCCCTTGGCGATGCTTTCGTACGTCCAGGATTCATTATCTTTGACAGGAATATTTCCAATTGGTGAATTGTATCGGTCATCCGGGGGACCATATTTAATGTAAATTTTTCCACGATCATCATAATATGGGGGAGCGGTAAAATGAAAATTTTCTCTTGCGAATCTTAAACGGCGAAAATGCTCCATTAATCGTTCATTTTCTGGCGTAATTGGGTCAGGATCTCGATGCTTCCAGAACTTTATAATTAGTTTCTTCTTTACCGAAAATGATGCCAATTCAAATTGATTCAATTCAAAGGGGGTTAGGATAATTTTCTGTTCCTCGAATATATAGTCTAACAATTCGTTATCTTCAAGGTTTTCAATACCCTCAAAGTAGCTATCTGTTGATTGATTGTAATCGCCCAGTTCATAATAAACTTCAGCCCTGCGAATATTAGCTCTGCCATAATCAGGCATCAGGTATTTAATTTGGTTATACATTTGAAGCGCCTGGGAATAGCTACCGATCTTTTGGTAAGTATATCCAAGTTGATACATGACATCACTATAATCTGGATGTTGATCAAGTAATCTGGCAAATACATTTTTCGCCTGTTCCAAGCTGTTGCGATCTCCTTTTTCCAAATAGGTGCGAGCTAAAAAATAATGTGCAGGTTTATAATCAGGGTCTAAGGCCAGAGCCTGATTGAATCTTTTAATCGCCTTTGATTTATGGTCTTGCTTTAAAAGTTCCTTCAATCGTTCAAAAGGAATAATTTTGCTGGGTTGTCGCTGAAAATGAACCCGTCCCAAGCCAGTTAGAGCCTGGACTGACAGTGAATCCGTATTCAGCACTAGATTAAATTCAGCTTCGGCTTCGTTCAATCGCTCGCGTTGCAAATAAATGTTTGCCAGCCTCAGATGCAAAAGGGGATTAGAACTATCATCCTGAATAAGACGTCTCAAGATGAATACTGAATCAGAAGGAGTGGCGAGGGTTGTATCTGATCTAACATCTATAATGACTTGCCCCCACCCTATTCTTGTTATGGATATAACCAATGAAATGCAAATTACTTTTATAGTCAGGGATTTTAACATTTTTATTCCTCAGGTAAAAATATAATACCAGTAGAATCGGCCTTTCGTTTAAGTCTATCAGGTACTCGTGGATCTTTCAAAGCCTTTTCGAAAATCGAGATTTCAGGAATATTTTCGTGCTCAACAAATAATGGTTTCCATCCCCTTAAGTATACCTGTTGTGTAATTAAACTTTCAAATTCTTCATTTGTGATCAACTTGGCCATTTTCATGAGCTTTAAGACGCGTGATTGTCGTTTTTTTGCTCCAGACCAATTATCAAACGGGTTTAATAAAATAGGATTCGGGAGAATACCAGCCAACAAAGAGGCTTCAGTCAGATTTAATTGAGAAGCGGATTTGTCAAAATAATACCAGGCCGCTGCTTCAATACCATAAACGTTTTCTCCCCACTCAGCGATGTTGAGATAATATTCAAAAATTTTTTTCTTGCCCCAAATTCTCTCAATTTTTTTTGCTAATAAAATTTCTTTAATTTTCCGAACAATTGTCTTCTTTTTAAACAAAAAGGCATTGCGGGCTAATTGCATGGTAATTGTGCTCGCCCCTCGAGCGAAACGTCGCTTTTTCAAATTCTCCTGAAAAGCCTTTTTAAGTTCGGTCAAATTAATCCCAGAGTGTTCGAAAAACGCGTCATCCTCACTGATGATTACTGCGGTTCTCAACTCGGATGAAATCTGACTTAAGGGAACATATTTCCTCACAGGAGCCAGATTTTTCTGTTTCCAGTTAAAGCCATTTAAATTTATGACTGTTGATTCAGGTTGAAAATTGGCAATCTCGGTGACACTGGGCAAACTGGCGACTAACAACCAATAGCCTATTAACAATAGGCCTGCAAATAGCACTAAAATTTTGACGATATTTTTCTTCTTAACTGACATGTTAAGTAACCTTGGATCATTATTAATAAGTTTTCTCATATAAATCAAATTTTAGAGTGCTGTCGAAGCAGCCGTCTTCAACATATCAAGAATATCAAATACGCGTGCGACGTACTGATCTTTGATTTCAAATTTCGATTCGCCCGTTCCTTTTAATTCTTTTTCGATGCAATCAATAAATTTCATGAGCCTCTTTTGATGAATGCCCAGCTTTTTCTGAATCGGATCAGTAATGATACCGGCAAAAGAAGTTACAATAGACATTGCTGCCATGATTGTTCCTGTGGTGGCAACGATTAATCCCATTGATGCTGAAACTGGAAAAATACTATACCAGAGAGAGCCTAAAGTTGATCCTAATACAAAATTTGAGACTGCCGTATGATGAGCGATCGCGGTTGCTGCTACAGTACCAGTCGCCATCGCTCCAGGAGTCATCTGCTTAAACAGTGTGGCACCAACAGATAATGTGATAACTGTCCCTGCCAGATCAGCCGCTGCGGTTCTACTACTGGCGTATTCTAATAAATTATTTTCTAAAATTTTTCGAAATCCTGGGTCTTTCGATTTTTGATTAATCTCAGAAAGCTGCTCAATAACTAATGCCGCAATTTTAGGTTGATTGAGGATTTGTTCTAGCAAGGCGTCTTTATCCGATTTCCGTTTACCTTGTATATACGGGATTTCAAGAAGCTCTGTGTAGATGAGCCACTTTACCTCTTTCTGGACATTGGTCTCAAAACCACGGGGTAGCTTTTCGAATAGAGTCGGAATTTTCTTGTTGCCAGCTATTTTAAATACCGAAGAAGTGGCTTTTAATAAAGTGTAGGGTACTGACCATGATATATTCATGGGTCCCTTGTAAAGATCAGAACCGAGCGCCTTTTTGTGGAGTTTTAATGCACCTTTCACTGAAAAATATTTGTTGACGAATTTTGGCATTTTTGCCCGTCGAGACTCAATATATTTATCAATGGCATTATCTATAGCGCTACTTATTTGTTGATGTTCCGACTTAGAATTAGTGTTTTTCATATCTGTCATTTCTTTAAATTAAATATAGATATAGTACTATTAAAAATGTCAATCATTTTCCATATAAGCAACAGCCAGATGAGCCAGTGCTCGCATACCAATAATCAGAGCACTTTCATCTACGTAAAAATATGGTGAATGATTCATGGCGACTTTTTCAGGATTAGCATCTTTCGGAGTAATTCCAAGGAAAAAAAATAACCCCGGGATTTTCTGTTGATAAAAAGAGAAATCTTCAGCCGTCCCTTTGGGAGAAACGGTGAAAACATTATCATCGCCTGCAACTCTTTTCAGTATCGGAATCATTTGTGCAGTTAATTCAGGATTATTGACAGTTACCGGTAAACCCAAATTAATGGTGACATCAGCGGTAGCATCAGCACTCTGCGCAATCATCGTAGCTGTATTCCGAATCCGTTCATGGATTTCTGTTCGCATTGCTGGATTCAGGGTACGGATGGTGCCTATCATCTCGACTATATCTGGAATGATGTTACCCCGGACACCACCATGAATACTCCCGATCGAGATAACCACAGGTGCCTCTGTGATGTTCATTTGTCGGCTGACGATATTTTGCAAGCCTAAAACGATCTGGGATGCAACCACAATTGGATCAACACCGCCCCAGGGCATTGCTCCATGTGTCTGTTTACCCTTAATAACAATCCTTAATCCGTCGGCACTCGCCATTGCCGCACCAGAGCAATACGTAATTTTTCCAACTTCAAAGGGGAAAACATGAAGTCCAAAAATAGCATCAACTTTAGCATTTTCCAGCACGCCCTGTCTGATCATCAGTTCAGCACCGCCTTCCTCTCCTTCAGGTGTGCCTTCTTCCGCAGGTTGAAAAATGAATTTTACAGAGCCAGGTAATTGATTGCGCAAGGATGATAATACCTCTGCTGTGCCCATCAACATCGACATGTGTGCATCATGACCGCACGCGTGCATGACGCCGACCTCCTCCCCTTTATATATTGTTTTCACTTTCGATGCAAAAGGCAGGTCTAAAGCCTCAGTAACTGGCAACGCATCCATATCAGCCCTCAAAGCAACGACAGGATGTGTGCTTTTCCCTTGCAGAAATCCAACCACACCAGTGTGCGCAACACCAGTTTTGACCTCCAGACCAAGTTTTCTCAAATGTTCTGCAATAACCATTGCTGTTCGAAACTCACGATTGGACAGTTCTGGATGTTGATGCAAGTCTCTCCGCCATTCAATGACTTTTGGCTCAATCTTTGAAGTAAGCTGATCAATCTTTTCCCAAAGATGGCTGGCTTCTTTTTCCTGAGAAAATACACTAACTTTCATAAACAAAATTGGCAAAAAAACAAATACGATTGTCAAGGTAAATATAGAAACTATATGTTTTATTAAAACTCCCATTGTCATTCCATTTTAAAGAACAATAAACAAATAGTAAATTGACTTAACTAAAAAACTAATATTTCATCTCCAAAGTATAGATGAACCAGACGGATACATCTGTTGTGAATGTAATGATGATACATCGCCCGCTGCCACCGGAATCCTTGAGCTTGTGTCATTTTCTTGTTACTGAAAAACTTATCCGTGTAATGAGATTTTTCAATAACGTCGTTTATTTTTTCTCCATTTTTTCAATTTTAAATTTTATCTTAATTGTTTTATCATCCCTCAAAATTTTAACAACGATATTATCATTCCAATTCTTAACGCTAAGGTACTTTTTCAATTGTGCCATATCAGGAAACGTTATGCTATCAATAGATAAAATAATATCGTCTTTTTGAATACCTTGCTCCTCAGCTATTGTCTCTGGAATAACCCGTTTGACTTTAAAACCTTGTTCACTCCTTTCATCAACACTAAAACCGAATGAAGGATATTTTTCGTATTGTTCCTCAGGTACGCCCCATAAAAAGTCAGCTAAGCTTCTGATGACAATTTTATAAGGCGTTGTATCCATGTAGCCACCATGCATCATCGCCATTTGTGGCATCTTCTTTTCTTTTTTCAATGTTTCTTTTTTCTTCTTTTTCCTGTCATCTTTTTGCAAACTCTTTTTTACTTTCATCATCACCGATTCTTCCACCGTATCTGGCACATCAACTGCAAGGACAGAAGAAAAAGCTAAATCGCTTCGTTTTTTGATGATGTTTCCAATGCCCAAATTGTATACAACATGTCCACTGCCGACGAGAATAAGTACGATTGACTCCGGGTTTTCCCGTGCAGCTTTTATTGCTCCCTCCCCCATTGCAGCGTCCCATAAGCATTGCGCCGTATATATTTTACCAAATTGTGATGGAAATATCGCATCCATACCTTCCATTGCTACTTTCATATAAAAGCGATGTTCAACATCTGTTGTATCGATCTCAGGAATATCCTCTTTTTCATCCTGGGACAGAGATGTAATTCCTCCCCTGCCAATTTTTGAGGTATAATCATGTTCTATATTGACACCATACATCCTTATTTTTTTCTCTCGAGCGTAATCGAAAATCGGTTTGTAATAGCGATAATTATGCCCCCAGGTATTAAAATATTCAGATTGATCTAAAAATTCCTTTTCTGTGATATCGCCTGATATGTATTGATCAAGCACTTCATTTTGCGACTCATTAAACATCTCTAAAGCGAAACATACCGAAGAACCAGATTCGACCAATCCCCTGATGATTTTTAATTGCACTTCATGATGATGATCGCTGGTATGACTTTCACCGAGCATGATAATCTGGAATTTTGATAATCTATTGATAAGTTGCTCAAAAGATATTTGTTCATTTTCATTGGTATCAAAAATACGATCCAATTTCACTGCACAAAAGTCATGCTTTGTTTTTGGGTTTCCAATCGGTAATCTTTCAGTATTGAATTGATTTTCTTCCGCCCATAAGGCTATACAAAATAGGAATACAAAAACGATTAATAAAATTCGATGCATTTTTTTCTCCTTATCATTCAAAAGCATTCGACTTCTTTTCTTTCAATAATTTTTTATCAGTCAACTAATGTATTTTATAAAAAATTAACAAATTAAAAATTAAAAAGCAAGCGTTTTATAAGACTATTCATCAATCAAATTTCTGAAAATCATTATCAAATTGTTTAAAATTCAAGGAAAATAATAATGCTTGATTTTTAAAAAAATTTTCGGTAAAATTAAGATAACATTTTCAATAACAAGTTTTAAACAATTTTAATCATGATGATGTCAAAAATTTAGCCGCAAATTTGGAGAACCAATGGTTAAAAATATCATCTTCGATTTAGGACAGGTAATAGCAAAAGTCGATCTTAATCCCTTTCTATTCCAATTTGGTAGAGAATTCAATATTAATGCCGTTGAATTAACAAAAGATGAAAGTGATGGTGCACATAAAGACTTTATGGTCGGGAAAATAAAAGGTGAGGAGTTTCATAAAATAACATGTGAACGCTTCAATCATTTCATTTCTATTGAAAAATTTAAGGCTATCTGGGTCAGTATGCTAGTGGGAGAAATTGACGGCGTGTCTGAAATTGTACTCAAACTTCATCAGCAAAAATATCCATTAGCTCTGCTTTCAAATACTGATCCATGGCATTATGAATATTGTGAGCAAAATTTACCTGTGCTGCAAAAATTTAATAAAAAATTTTTATCGTATGACCTAAAAATGAAGAAGCCCGATCCTGATATCTTTTTAACTGTGATTAAACGTCTGGAAACAGAACCACAGCAGTGTATATTTATTGACGATGCCAGAGAGAATATTCAATCGGCCCAAAACCTAAATTTTCAGGCGATTCTGTTTCAGAATTCAATGCAGCTCAGACATGATCTAAATGAATTGGGAATTGAAATTTGAATGCTGTTTCAAGTTGAAAAAATGAGGATATCGAAATTTATAAATTATTTTTTGTAGAGGAATTGAGCGACACAATTCTGGCTTGCTTCTTTGGTATTTCCACTAGTTCTGTTTCTTTTTGTTCAGTGTCTAATGTTTCTGGTGATAATGCTGGGGCAATAACCTTTTCGATGCGCACGGGAGTTCCTCCCATGGTAAAATCTGCCCCACGAATTTGATCATTGTCTAAAATCCATGTAGTGATTACCAGAGGAATTTGTAATATTAGTAATTTCACACGCCACCAGCCTTTTTTAACATCAGGCGAGATGTTTTCGACCCGGGCAAAGAAAGTGGGATTGTTATCAATATATACTAGAATAACATCTGTTTCTAAAATAGATTCGTTATTATTTTTTTTCATGTTTTTATTGCTCCGTTTTTTAACACGGCGAAATTTACAAAAAGCTTTTTAAAGAGTCAAGATTTATTTTATTTGGAGAGAAGAATATGCTAAGAACAAAAAATAAAATGATAAATATAGTGTTAGTTCTATTTATCATTCTATCAACTCCAATGGCATTTTCGCAGTTCGAACCAGACACAAAACCAGCTCAGCAAAGGGAACAACAGGCTCCACCTTCTGTACAAGACTCCATATTTCAAGAAGTTCCTTCTGCTTATTGGATTAAATTTACGGCGTTCAAAACATTCTCAATTATTGTCGTTTTGCTCGCCTTTATTCTCGGATTTGTAAGCTACTTTATCGGATTAAACGCTGGAGGACGAGAAAATCGAAGTCAAATTCGTAGGAGCATTATTTCTGCATTAGTCATTGCAATTGTTGCCAGACCGATTTCTATTAACGCTCATAAATATCTGGGTATAGCATTAAGCTATGTATTACCAGATTCTTACGCATATGGAATTGCGGGTCTCATTATTTATATTTTATGGAGCTTATATATTGTTGCGATTCCAGTATTTTTATATGAGTCTTTTACAGTATCAGCCAAGGAAGCATATCCTATTGGCGGGAGACCTTAATTTAGTTTATTCAAAATCCAATTTTTCCATGGCAAAATGAAACATTTTTTTGTATATTTTGCACAATTAATTGTTATTGGATGAGGAACAAATTTAGGAGCAGATTTATGATTCTGTTGCTTTAATATCATTCTTTAGCCAAATACAACAACATATTGGGTAGTAGCAGTCACTGACTGCTGCATATTGTGGTCAAAATGAAAAAATGGCACTAAATCAACAGAGACATTTATGATTAGCAAAATTGAAGAATACCTGGGAGATGATGCAAAATACTTGCTGGAATATGAATGCCAGGGAGTTAACAAGGAATCATTACATTTACCAGTACCAGATTTCGTGGATCGGGTGATGTCACAATCAGATCGTCCGACGTCAGTCCTTTTAAGATTGAATAGAGAATTGATTTTTGGAGGATAGTCAAATGCAAAAGATACAAAATGATTAAGAAAGATATGATAACTGGCTGTCCGAACATTTCGAGGATTTGGTGTCTGAATATCCGAGAAAAGTCATTGCGGTAATTGACAATGGGATAGTTGCAATCGGAGAAAATGAAAAAGAACTTGATCGGAAGAAATATCCAGGGACTACCCCTTTTATCTTCACAGTACCTTCTGAGGAAGATTTGGTATGTCTATTGTAAAAATGAAATATTTTCGTTGCCCACCTGAGATTTCACTTCCGTGACTATTTATTCAATCTATCCTTAATGGAAAAACAATCTTATAAATTTAATTTACAGAATAGAAACGGGTAATTTATTTTATCTTTCCCCTTAAATCATGGATGAAATGGATTGGTAAGAAGAAGGAGGTCGTAATGATTGATCAAATGGCAAATTTAAATCTTTCTTACCTGATTGAGTTATCGAAAGATGGGAGCAATGCAACAATTCAGTACAAAAATTTAATTCAATTCTTGATGGACGAGCGGTGTACATTTAAAGGAGAACCTATGCCGACCTTACTGAAACCGAATTTTATCTCTCCCAAACAAAGTCGACAATTGCAATATACAGTTGAAAAGATAAGCAGTGCATTAAATAAATTTATCGGCTTGTATTTAAAGAGTAAACAAGTTCGTCAAATCATGAAATTTAAAGCCGTGGAAAATGAGCTATTTTTCATTGCGCCAGGCTACAGCATTCCTCTGGTCATCGCTCGCCTGGATGCATTTATGAACGATTATGAAGTAAAATTTTTAGAATTTAATTGTGACTCGCCTGCTGGTACAGCTTATTCTGATGTTCTTGAAGATGGGTTTAGGGAAATATTAAGCAGTTACCCTTTTTTAGATCATTGGAAGATTGAATATATTAACCGACAGGAGAGATTTCTCCTTTCGCTTCGTGCTTGTTACAAAGACTTCAAGAAATCACATCCCAATTTTCCCGATAAACCAACAATCGCCATCGTTGACTGGGAAGATGTTTCTACAGCTTCTGAATTTGAACTACTGAAAGAATTTTTTGAATCAAACGGTTACTCCACAATAATCACCAGTCCACAAAAGCTAAAAATCGGTGGCTCCAATATAGTTGCCGATGGTCAACCAGTTCATTTAATTTACCGTCGCGTAATCACAAGGGAATTGATTCAAAAACTGGATGAAGTTCAGGATTTTGTACAGGGAATTAAGAGTGGACTGGCTTGCATGTGCAACCCATTTCGATCCTTTATTGTTGGCAATAAAAAAGTTCTGGCATTGTTGACAGATCCCAGGTTTCAAGATATATATGAGCGTGATGAATTAGATGTTATTGAAAGATCAATTCCATGGACCAAAATCCTTGTCAATAATAAAGTAACATATCAGGATTTCACTATCGATCTACCCACTTTTGTATCGGACAACAAAGATAAATTGGTTTTAAAACCAGCCTCTTCATACGGAGGTAAAGATGTGTTTTTGGGAAGAGAGACTGATCAGGAAACTTGGGATAAAATAATCGATGAGAATATCGAAACAGAGGATTGGGTCGTTCAGGAATATATCAACATTCCTCAGGAAATTTTCCCAGAAATCAAAGATTCTGTGTCCATGAAATTGAAGAAGGTCAATATTAATCCTTTTGCGTTTCTGGGTAAATATGGTGGTACAATTTCACGCGTATCTGATAAATCAATTATTAATGTTAGCGCTGGCGGTGGTTTAGTACCTACAATGTGTGTTGTGAAAAAGAAGGATATTGGGTTAGCGAAATAGATTAGCCAAATCTAGTGCGACCCAAAAAAGGGGACGACCCAACGGATTTTATTAATTGGGTTCATCTATACGTTGGAGAATTATTCATAAATAGCCGAGAGTTCAGTAAACAGTGTTTATTTCATAACTAAAAAAATGAGCTTATTGTATATTGAGAATAAAACTTAAAAGCTAATAAAATTTATTAGACAACCATTTTCTCTGCCATCTCAGCGAACTCTGCTTTTAAGAAAAAGAAATCTTATACTAAAGTGCAGCAGATCAAAGATCATAGGAAAAAGCGAGATAACTTCCGAAAAAAAAATATTCACTTCAAGAAATTGAAAATCGTCTAAAAAGCCATGATTTTCTATTCAGTAGTATTACTGAATTAGAAACAACTCAGTTTAAATTCAATTTATAAAATGCTTTTAAAAACATAGAGTTATTTATAAATTCCCCTTATCTTCAAACCACATTCTTTCAAAAAATGACTTGCATTTTTAATTCTAATTTATTATTATTATATTTAATTTTTTTCTGAACAATTATCAAACAGCAAAGCATTTATTGAAATGGATGTGATATATGTCAATTATCAACTTACTAGAAAAGACACGAGAAGTTGAGCAACAGAGCGAGCAACTAGTTAACGAAGCGAAGAAGAAGGCTCAAGAAATCATTGTACAGGCTGAGGCAAAATCTCGTACACTGGCAAGCGATGTTAAAAAGCAATTTCGGAAAAATGAGGAGAAGCTAATATCCGAAGCTAAAAAAAGAGCTGAAAATGAGGTTAAAAATATTAAACAGAAAGTTGAAAAGGAAAAAGAAAAAATAAACAGTATTGCCCAGAAAAATATGGAAAATGCAATTCAATTTGTAACTAAAAAGGTAATGGAATTTGGCAAATAAAGAGTTACGGATATGGCTGTCAGTCGGATAAAGAAGTTCCAGTTATTAGGTTATCGTTCTTTAAAGCAACAGGTCATTGATACATTAATAAGTATGGGGATTGTGCATATCTCGAATGCCAGAGATGCTTTTAGCGAACAAGTCCCAAATGATTTGATTCAAGACATCGAAGTGGCAGCGAATGATCTGGAGGAAAAGATTGTTCAGCTTGAACATGTTATTAAGTTCACTTCAAAATATTATGAAAAACCAAAAGGGCTGGAGGGTCTGCTACAGGGGAAGTTAACCTTATCCTACCAGGAATTAGAAAAACTTATTAACAAAGTTGATGTCCAGGCTGTTTATCATAATGCGATTGATTTAGAAAATCAAAAAAAATCAATCAATCTTTTAAAAAATAAAAAACAGCAGTTAATTAATGATCTTGCTCCCTGGACCGAATTAGATGTATCACTCGATGATCTCACTGAAACAAAACATGCATACTTTCGCTTAGCCATCATTAAACAAGATTTGAAAGAATCACTTGAGACAGCAATCTCAGAACATACATCAGAATTCGATATTCTGATTATCTCCTTTACTAAAAGCTTAGCGTATATTTTAGTTATTTGCTCAAAACCGCACCTAACAAAGATCAGCGAAATTATAAAAGAGCATGATGGCCAAATAATTGAATTTGAAAAAATACAGGAGCTTCCATCTGAGGCCATTCAACAAGCAGAGAATGAAATTACACAATTGGAACGTCAATTACAGGCGTTAGAACAGAAAAGCAAAGATTTCACTGCTAAGTACCGAAACAATATTCTAACTCTATATGATTACTACTCTGAGGAGTTTGAAAAACGTCAGGTTCAAAATAATTTTGGTCAGACACAGGGAACTTTCTTTATTCAAGGATGGATACGAGAAAAAGATGAGAATCGGATCAGGCAAAAAATCGAAAAGATATCTTCTGAAATTGAGTTGATTACATCAGAACCAGAACCTAACGAAAAACCACCCATCGCTTTTGACAATAAGCCTTACGTATCACCATTCGAATTTATTACGACCCTGTACAGTCGTCCAGATTATCATGAATATGATCCAACACCATTGATGGCACCATTTTTCATCCTCTTTTTCGCGCTTTGTCTATCTGATGGTGGCTATGGAATTGTTTTAGCGGCCCTTTCTGGCTGGGCATTAAAAAAGTTCAAACCTGTTGGTGGAGGTGCCAAACTTCTGATGGTCATGCTATATGGTGGGATAATTACCGTGCTCGTTGGCGCTTTAACAGGGGGTTGGTTTGGTCTCCAAGTTTCAGGTTTACCCCAAATTTTTCAAAATATTGTACTGATAAATCCTTTGCAAAATCCGATGGGGATGCTCAAATTTGCCTTTGTATTGGGCATTATTCAAATCCTCTTTGGAATCTTAATAAAAGGTATTAAAAAAATACAGGATGGAAAAGTATTAGATGGTATTTTAGACCAGGGTTTATGGATTATCACGCTCATTTTTTTAGTCCCTCTCGGTTACAGTTTCATACTTGGCGGAAAAGTCAGTGCAGATTTATCAAATATCGCCTCTAAGGGGGCCCAAATCTGTTTATTCGCTTTGATACTGACGCAGGGGCGTCACCAAAAAGGTATCATTAAAAAACTGTTGACTGGAATTACTAAACTTTACGATATTGTTGGCTATTTTGGAGATGTGCTTTCTTATGCACGATTGTTAGCATTGGGATTAGCCACCAGCGCGATCGCCATGGCAATCAATGGCGTTGCCAAAATGACGCTTGGAATGCCCTACGGTATTGGTTATGTTGTTTTCGTGTTGATATTTATTGCTGGACATTTATTTAATTTAGCTGTTAATACATTAGGCGGCTTTGTTCATTCGAGTCGTCTACAGTTTCTTGAATATTTCTCCAAATTTTTTACGGGTGGGGGTAGTGAATTTCATCCCTTTAAAAAAGAATCACGATATTCTATCGTGATAGAAGAGACATAATATAGAATGGAAAAATTTTATGGGAAATTACCCGACACATGTTCGAATTCGATTGTGGGCTGGAGTGATTTTCGGGATTTTATTGGGAGTTGGTCTTGGAATTTTAATGGAAAGCCTTTCATTGGGGCTTGCGATAGGAATTATTCTGGGATTAGCCTTTGGCTCTCGATGGGCAAAAACAGGTCTAAAAAAAGATGATAAAAAATAAATTCTGATAATTGATAAACTTCAAAGGAGTATACATATATGGAAGGTTTTATGCTGGTACTTTTAGGCGCTGCATTAGCTGCTGCATTGCCAGGTGCAGGTTCGGCTTATGGGACTGGAATAGCTGGTCAGGCTGGTGCTGGAGTTGTCAGTGAAGATCCAGAAAAATTCGGACGATTACTTATTTTACAGGCACTCCCCGGAACTCAGGGAATCTATGGATTAGTTGGTCTCTTTCTTGTTCTCACTAAATTAACAGGTGTAGAAATTAGCTCCATCACTGTTGGACAGGGCTGGAATACACTCTTCGCTTGTGTCCCATTGATGATTACTGGATTAATTTCAGCTATCCATCAGGGGAAAGTGGCTGTTGCGGGATGCAATATGGTCGCCAAACGTCCTGAAGAAATGGGCAAAGGTATGATCTTTGCGATCGTAGTCGAAACTTATGCCGTACTCGGTCTTCTGGGTACTATTCTTTTGCTTGGCAATGTAACATTCGGTTAATTTTTAAGAATTGAGGTTTACTCATGGCATTTGATGATATTATCAAACGCATCCAGGAGGATGCAAAAAATGAAGCCAATGAGATTGAAAAATCAGCAAAAAAACAGGCTGATCAAATTTTGGCTGAAGCGCAAAATCAAGCAGATCAGTTGTTTCAGGAGTTAAAATTGAAAGCTGAGCAACGTGCGGTTGAGGAAGAACGGCGCATTGTAACGCTTGCTAGTCTTGAATCTCGAAAACAGTTGTTGCAACAACGGCAGAATCATATTGATACGGTTTTTGACAAAGCTTTTGATTCCTTAACTAATTTAAAAGATCAAGAATATAAAAATTTTATTAACAGTCTGTTGAATAGTACAATCGAAACTGGCGAAGAACTTGTTATTCCTCCCGAAAATGGTCAGTTTGAATTGACAAAACAGGTTATCCAAGAATTAAATAAAGAAAAAAAATCAAAACTTAAACTATCTGATGAAAAGAGAAACATTGCAGCAGGATTTATTTTACGCCGCGGAAAACAGGAGATCAATTGTAGCCTGGAAGCGATTATGAAGAACCTGCGCGATGGTTTAGAGACAGAAGTGGCTCAAATTCTGTTTCAGGAGAACTGATATGGCGGTTTCCCAATTCACCTATGCTGTGGCAAGAATCCGAGCCCTGGAAAATAATTTGTTGGACCGAGCAACTTTCGAACGATTGCTATCTGAAGATGCTAATGGTTTATTAAGATTGATTCGAGAGACTGAATATGTCGAGGCTTTCAATGAGATCGAACAACCCTGGTATTTTGAAAAGGGGCTAAGTAACGAACAGAACCGAGTTCTCACCTTACTCGAGAAACTAACTGATAATGATCGAGCCATTCAACTGCTGCGAATAGGATATGATTTCTACAATCTGAAAATATTGATGGTAGAAAAAATCACTGGTGAATCCCAGGAAGAATCGCTTTGTCCAGTTGGTAAACTTGAAATAGATGATTTAAAGAAGAATCTTGCCGAAGAGCATCCAGATCTGCCCGATTATCTTCAAGAACCCTATCAAAAAGCGACAATTGCTATTGAAAAAGAAAAAAAAGCTTTAGAAGTAGGCGCCCTGGTGGATCGGGAATTGTGGAAATTCTTTCAGAATGAATATAATAAACTGAACAATGAATTTCTCACTCATTTGTTTCAAAAACAGGTCGATTTTATAAATATCAGAACCTTTCTGCGACTCAGAGATCAGGCAGCAGATCAGGAAGTATTATCAGAAACTTTGATTGAAGGTGGCTTTCTCGATCTGAAGTTCTTTGGTGAATTATTTTCTGAACCCTGGGAACTCTTTTTTCGTCAGTTACAATTTAAAAATTATGGAGATCTGGTTAATCGTGGACTTCCCGCCTGGCCTGAGGATAGATCATTATGGAAATATGAGCGTGCCGTTGATGAACACTTGTTGAAATTTTTCGCTCAAACAAAATTGATTTATTTTTATGTTGAACCACTGATTGCTTATTATTATTATAAAAAAATCGAGATGAATATGCTTCGAACCATATTTGTGGGAAAGATAAATGGTCTACCCGATAAAATGATAAGTGAGAGATTAAGGATCAATCATGTCTGATATTGCAATACTTGGTGATAAGGATACAATCTGGCCCTTCAAGGCATTCGGGTTCGATCTTTTTCCAATCGTGAAATTGGATAATGCAGAAACAGCGCTTGAAGATGCGATTAAGAAAAGATACAAAATTATTTTTGTGACTGAAGATTTATATAAAAGATTTCGTGAACTAATCATTGAAGCCCAACTTGAACCATTACCAGCTATACTCGCCATTCCGAACATTAGAGGGAGTCAAGGAATCGGTAAAAAAGAGCTTCAACATGCCATTCGAACGGCAATTGGGAGTGATATAATTTAGTATTTAGAGTGAGTTATTTATTTTTCTAACAAAATAATTCAGTTTAATATGATTATAGCTGTTGTAAACTGAAGTGAAACGTCAAAGGTGAAAAGTGAGACAATTAGTGATAAATTTTTTTCGTTTCACATCCGCCGTCTCGCGTTTCACTTTTTAGCTTGCTACATTGAGATAATATAAGTTAAATCAAATAATGAGAATTATGAAGTAAGAAATTGCTTAAATTTGTGGAGAATATAGAATGAAACAAGGAACCATCATAAAAGTCTCCGGACCATTGGTTGTTGCTTCTGGAATGTACGAAGCCAAAATGTTTGATGTTGTAAAAGTCGGTGAAAAAGGACTGATTGGAGAAATTATCGAACTTCGAGGTGATAAGGCTTCTATCCAGGTTTATGAGGAGACAGGTGGTGTTGGTCCTGGTGAACCTGTAATTTCGACTGGATTACCTTTGAGTGTAGAATTGGGACCAGGACTCATTGAGATGATTTACGACGGTATTCAACGTCCGCTAGACATTATCAAAGAAATTGCAGGATCTTACATTACGCGTGGTATTGAAGTCCCAGGATTAGATCGAGAGAAAAAGTGGGCTTTTAAACCCGCAGTTAAGAAAGGTGATCATGTCATTAGTGGGGACATCATCGGAACAGTTCAGGAAACCTCTCTGATTGTTCATAAAATTATGGTTCCTCATGGTATCGAAGGTGAAATTGAAGATATTAAGGAAGGTGGATTTACGATTGCTGATGTTATTGGTACCGTGAATGGAAAAAATGGCAAACATGAACTCACAATGATGCAAAAATGGCCTGTTCGAAAACCAAGACCTTATAAAGAAAAGATTGTACCCAAGGTGCCTCTCATTACGGGACAGCGTGTCATTGATGCCTTCTTCCCGGTCGGAAAAGGAGGAACTGCATGTGTTCCTGGACCTTTTGGATCTGGAAAGACCGTTGTTCAACACCAGCTTTCACGATGGGCTGATGCTGAAGTGATCGTCTTTGTTGGCTGCGGTGAGCGCGGTAATGAGATGACCCTGGTTCTGCAAGAATTTCCAGAATTGATCGATCCCAAATCTGAGGAACCTTTAATGAAACGTACCGTAATGATAGCCAACACCTCTAACATGCCGGTTGCAGCGCGAGAAGCCTCTATTTACACAGGGATTACTATTGCTGAATATTTTCGAGATATGGGTTACAGCGTTGCTTTAATGGCTGACTCAACATCACGATGGGCAGAAGCTTTGCGAGAAATATCAGGCCGTTTAGAAGAGATGCCTGGTGAAGAAGGTTATCCAGCCTATCTACCTGCCCGATTGGCTGAATTTTACGAAAGAGCCGGTCGAGTTGTTTGCGCTGGTAAGGATAGTCGTGAAGGAATGTTAAGCGCTATCGGTGCCGTCTCGCCCCCAGGGGGTGATTTATCGGATCCAGTCGTTCAAGCAACACTAAAAGTTGTAAAAGTATTCTGGAGTCTGGAAGATTGGCTGGCTTATGAGCGGCATTTTCCTGCCATCAATTGGTTAACAAGCTATTCCTTATATCATGACAATTTAGAAGAATTTTTTATTAGAGAAATTGGTGAAGATTGGCCCGAAATGCGCCAAGAGGCAATGAATTTATTGCAACAGGAGGCTGATCTCAAAGAAATTGCCAGACTTGTCGGTACAGACGCTCTCTCTGATAATGATCGTTTAATTCTGGAAACCACAAAATCAATTCGTGAAGACTTTCTCCATCAGAATGCATTTGATCCAGTGGATACTTATACTTCCTTTGATAAACAATACAGCATGTTAAGAATTATTCTGGATCAGCATCATAAATGTTTGGAAGCACTTGAAAAAGGTGTTGATTTAGACGATATTATTGCTCTCCCTATTCAAGAAGAAATTGGACGAATGCGGGATGTCTCAGAAGATCAATTGGATAAATTTGATGAGCTAACTCAAAAAATGATTATTCAGATCGAAGGCCTTTATCAGGAACCATGATGCCATAATATTACAAGTAAAGTCTTTGTTTTTTTGGCAAGAAATTTAAAAACATAATATAGAACCACAAAAAGGAACAAACACAGAAAAATAAATTTAAAAAAATTTAATGTCTGTGGTTGTACCTTTCTGTGTTTTATTTCACTATTGCACCTTGCTGCGCTATGCAATAAAACATGTTATGTGCTCATTATATCAAAATGTAGAAAATAAAGTCTATGACCCAAAAGCAAGTTCTCGAAACTCTAAAAAAATTGAAAAACGATGCTGAAAAACGGTATAACGCTAAATTAAAAGGTATTTTTGGTTCTTATGCCAGTGGTGAATTCAGAGAAGATAGTGATATTGACATCTTAGTTGAATTTAAGAAAGGTGCGACATTGCTTGACCTAGCTGGACTTGGTAATTTTCTTGAGGAAAAGTTAAAGCGGAAAATAGATCTGGTTTCAGAAAGAGCTATCCGCGAAGAGCTTAGACCTTACATTCACAAAGATATAGTATATTTATGAAAAGAGATTGCAAACTCTTCTTGCATGATATTATTGATGCTTGCCGATACATTAAAGAATTTGTTGAGGGTATCGATTTTGAACAGTTTAGTAAAGATGAAAAGACATCTAGTGCGGTCATCCGTAAGTTTGAAATTATCGGCGAAGCCGCTAAAAATATACCTGAATTTATCAAAGAAAAATATCCTAATGTCGCTTGGAAAGATATGGCGGGCATGAGAAACCGTCTCATTCACGGTTATTTCGGTGTAGATTGTCTTTTGGTTTGGGATACCATCGAGTCTGATATTCCAGAGATTATTTCAGTAATTTCTCAAATCCTCGATGATTTAGAAAAAGAACAAAATTTTGAGTGAACATTTCAAAAGAAGGAAATCATTATGCTCAAAGAATATCTAACAGTTGAAGAAATTGTCGGCCCACTGGTATTAGTCGGTCAGGTTCAAAGCGTGAAATATGAAGAACTTGTAGAACTCGAGCTCCCCAATGGCGAGATCAGACGAGGTCGAGTGTTAGAATGCCGCGAAGATAAGGCTTTAGTTCAATTGTTTGAGGGAGCCAGTGGAATAAACGTTCAGCAAAGTCGAGTCAGGTTTTTGGGTAAAGGATTGGAACTGGGTCTTTCTTCCGATATGCTGGGCCGTGTATTCGATGGAATTGGTCGACCCATTGATAATGGACCAAAGATTATCCCAGATGTTAAATTGGACATCAATGGTAATCCGATTAATCCTTACGCTCGAAATTATCCTTCTGAGTTCATTCAAACGGGAATCTCGTCGATTGATGGATTGAATACCCTTGTTCGAGGACAAAAATTGCCGATTTTCTCAGGATTCGGACTGCCCCATGCAGAACTAGCGGCTCAAATTGCGCGCCAGGCGACCGTGTTAGGAAAAGAGGAAAAGTTCGCCGTAGTCTTTGGAGCAATGGGAATTACTTTTGAAGAGGCGGATTACTTTATTTCAGACTTCAAAAGAACCGGTGCAATTGACCGCGCTGTACTTTTCGTCAATCTGGCAGACGACCCAGCCATTGAAAGAATATCCACCCCACGCATGGTGCTTACAACAGCCGAGTATTTAGCGTTTGAATTGGAAATGCATGTATTGGTAATTCTAACCGATATGACCAATTATTGTGAGGCTTTGAGAGAAATATCTGCCGCACGAAA
>JABAOC010008203.1_pt1 | contig 35484 bp, 48 predicted proteins | sample 7062161 | NCBI WGS metagenome assembly JABAOC01 (sample SAMN14538625, study PRJNA623070) | marine sediment metagenome | biome: marine biome [ENVO:00000428]; feature: marine pelagic biome [ENVO:01000023]; material: deep marine sediment [ENVO:00002113] | place: India: Gulf of Khambhat ... | reverse complement strand
AATCCTAAAAAACAAAAGAAGCCATATAAGCCGGATGATTTTTTAATTAAAGTAGATAGAGCTAAAAAAATATTAAATCCCAAAAAAACAATGGTTCAGTTAGAAAAATTAAGAGCGACTATGGAAAAGAGATCGGACGATAAGTGCAAGTAGGCGAATTACATGCAAAGGTTACTGTTGATATTTCTGGTGTTCAAAAATCGCTAGATACTGTTCAACGAAGTGTACGACAATCTAATAAATCTATTGAAACTAGTTTTGTATCATTAACAAAGACTATTAGATTTGGTGTCGCGGCTGTTGCAACTGCGGTAAGTGCTAAATTGCTTGGTGGTTTAACCAATACTGTTGTTGGAATGGAGCAATTAAATCGCGCATTAAAATTCGCGACAGGTGATGCTATTGCGGCTAGGCAAGCGTTTGCTTTTTTGCAAGAACAGTCTATTAAACTCGGACTTCCATTAGAAGTTTTAGTAAAAAGTTTTATTGGATTAAGTGCTGTAACAAAAGGAACTATTCTTGAAGGCAGGGAAACTGAAAAAATATTTTTAGGGCTTGCTCAAGCGTCTGCTGCTTTAGGATTGTCATCAGAACAAATCGCTGGATCTTTTGTTGCGATACAGCAGACTTTAGCTAAGGGTACTATTCAGGCAGAAGAATGGCGCGGCCAATTAGCAGAAAGGATTCCTATAGCCACAAGAGTTCTTACAAAGGCTTTAGGTATTACGACAGCTGAACTTGAAAAATTTATGCAGCAGGGTCTTCTTAGATCTACTGAAATAATTCCAATATTTGTTAATGCTCTTACTCAAGAAGTTCAACCTGCATTAGATGATTTAACAGGATCCGCAACTCAGTCTTTTGGAAGGTTGCAAGCTGCATGGTTTGATTTGAAAAAAACTTTTGTTGAGAGTCCTATTGGTGATGCAATTGTTTGGACACTTGAAAGAATAACAGATGCTTTAAAATTTTTAAGCAAAGCGATTGATGCAACTTTTGCAAAATTTGGTCAATTAACAGGAGTTATAAAACGTTTTTTTGGTATTATTGATGAAGAAAGAGAAGCACAAGCTAAAACTATTGAACAAACTGCAAGACAATATGATGTTATTACAGTAACTCCTTTACGTAGACCAGTTCAAGAAGAAGCTGCTATTGTAGAAGAAGAAAGAAGAGGAAGAGAGCTTGGATCTCAACTTGAATCTTCAATACAAAAGGTTGCTGGACCGACTTTTGAATTAAATGAATTAATGAACACGTTAGGTGATTCAATTGATGTAGTTACTGAATCATTAATAGAATTTATAAGAACTGGAAGTATAGATTTTAGATACATGGCAGAATCCATATTGTCTGATATTACCAGGTTAATAATTAGGTTATATGTTTTAAAACCTTTAATAGAAGCGATTGCATCTGCTTTAGGATTTTCTAGTAAAGGGATCGCTACAAGTTTATTGACTAGAGGTAGTTTAGCTTTTGCTAATGGTGGGATTATAAATGAACCTATAGCTGGTATTGGTTTGGCGTCTGGAAGATCGTATACTTTTGGTGAGAGAGGACCTGAGACTATCACCCCTGGTGTTGGGATGCAATCTACTAATGTTATCATTAATGCTGTTGATGCTGCGAGTTTTAGTGATATGGTCAGCAGGAATCCTAATTCTATTTTAAAAATTGTAACTGAATCTTTTAAAAGCGGTAATCAAGGAATGGTTTCAGCAATGCGAGGTTCTATATAATGGCAATTTATCCTGATATTATGCCAGAAAGTTATTTAGTTGTTCCTCTTGGTGGTTATAATGTACCAGCAACCATACCTTTTTCTGAAGAAAATTCATTTAGTACTTTAATAAGTAATTATTCTGATGGAACAGAAAATAGACGACAATTATTACAAAATCCTTATAGAAATATATCTTTAAATTATAGTTCTATATCTGATTATGGTTTTCGGTTGTTACGAAATTTTTTTAGTGAACATAAAGGGATGGAAAGATCTTTTTCATTTTATTATCCTCCAATTGTTCCAGTTTCTGGTACTCCACCTAATGAAGCATCATATTATAAAGATGAATTTGTAGGAATTGTACCAAGTGGTTTTCAATATCGGACAGCATCATTACCATCTTATTCTGCGGATGTTTTCGCAACAGGACAATTTGCGCCGAAGCTTGTTGTTGGACAAATTACGTATGCTTTTGATACGGATTATCGAGTTTGTACTCGGCATACATCTCCAGCTGGTTTTGGTACTGTAACTTCAAATCCTGTTGGTTTGTCAGCGACTCTTTCTCATCGTGGTGATTATGATGTGTTGAGGTATCAGTCTAAAATTCATATTCCAGCACCACCTGAAACGCTTACTGTTCTTGCAAAGCCTGGTTTTCCAATATTAACAGTTAGTGGCGGAGTACTTCCTGTTTCTAGTCCTTCTGTTTTTACAATAACAGATGCTTATGGAGTAGAAAATTATGAAGATAGAGCATATTTTAATGATATTTTGCCTGTAGGTGCATTAATTAGATGGTCTTTTGCATCAAGCACATCTTTGAGCCCAACTTATCAAACAAGATTAAGAGTAATAGCAAGATTTGCTGATGATACTTTGGCTTCTGTTGATAGATATGGTTCAGGTAGGGCATATGATTTAAATGTAAGATTGCGTAGTATTCCTGCAGAATTACAATTATGAGATCGGTTCCACAAAATTTATTAGATTCATTTTCTTCTTCAGAATTCAGTCCAATTTTATTATTGGACATGTTTTTTTTTAATGAAAATGAGGGGATTTATAGGCCATTTAGATATACGACTTCGGATATACAAATTTCTGAAAAAATAAATTCTGTTGGTACTATAACGGCACCTCCTCCAATACCTCAAGAGGGTTGTAACGCTCAATTATCTTCTGAAATTGATTTTTACAATCTTATTCCTGGTAGTTCATTAGAAATCACGTCTTCTATATATATGGTTACTTACAAAGATTACCATTCTTTTCAAATCATATTAGATCCAACGCCACCAGCACTTTCTGGTGAAAGTTTTATTATAACAACACCTTATAGTTCTCGTGGTTTTGTTATTGATCCAATATCATTTGGTATTAGTACATTTCAAAATGAACTTAAATTAAAAATAGATGATGTTGATAGAATTCTGCTAGCTGCTCTTGGAAATATTGGTGTAGATGAGTTCCCTATTAAATTAATTGTAGCAACTATTGATGATAGTGGGGAAATTATTGGACAACCTGATGCTTCTGCTAAACTAACTATTTTTAGAGGATTTATTTCGAATTGGGAATATAAACCTGGAACTATTAGTTTAAGTGCGCAATCTTTGGCTGCTAGATGGAATCAAATTACGTTAGCTACTCATTCTATAAGTTGTAGATGGTTAGTTTTTGGTGGAACAGAATGTAAGTATGTGATTCCGGCAGGTCAGAATTTAACTTGTGATCGCACTTATTCTCAATGTTTATTATATAATAACACAGATAATTTTGGTGGATTTAGATGGTTAACATCTATTGAAAATAAAGAGTTAATTTGGGGTCAAAGTCGTCCATAAAATGATAACAAAACGAAAAAAAATAAAAATAATGTCTGTGATATCAAAATTTTGTTTCGCTCCATATAAACTTGGTGGGAATAATATAAAAAATGGCATTGATTGTTTTTTTTTGACGAAAAGATATTGTGAAGATGCTTTTAATATTAAATGGCCTGAAAAATTTAATGATATATCTATTTATGATTACGAGAGTTTATTTCTTCTCGATAGAAAAAAGGCCGATTTGTTATTAACAGAATATCTCAAAAATATTGATGGTTTAACTGAATTACATTCAAAAGAAATTCGTACTTTTGATATTCTTTTATTTTCATATAGAGATGAATATATAAAATATGACGAAAATTTGTCTGGTTTATCACTTGGTATAAATTTAGGAAATAATAGTGTTTTAACTTCAGAAATAGAATCTGGTGTTTGTAAAAAACCAATAAAATTATTTAAAATTAACAATTTATTTAGAGCGGATATTTTAATTTAATGGGAGTTGTAGCTTTAGCCATACCTTTGCTTGTAACTGGAGCAGCTTCTGTTCTTGGTTTAGGTACTGTAGCAACTTCTTTATTAATTCTTGGTTCAAGCCTTGCTGTAGGTTTGTTTTCTCGTGAACGTATAGGTGCAGATGCAGCTGAAAGTATTGAAATAAGGCTTAGAAATACAAGAAATACTATATCTAAAGTTCCTGTTGTTTATGGGACTACGAAGGTTGGTGGAAATGATATTTTTATTTCTGTTCAGCCTAGTGATCCGAAGTATCTTTGGGTAGTTCAAACATTGAGTGAAGGTGAATGTGAAGGTATTGAACAATATGAAGATAATGATTTAATTTTTATTAATAATAAATTGGTGTCTTCTTATCCTGATGATCTTATTACTTATACATTTCATAATGGATCTAATACTCAAGTCGTTGATACTAATTTACATAATGAATTTTCTGATTGGACAGATCCGTTAAGAAATACAGCATATATTGTTTTTAGATTTAAATATGATAAGCAATATTTTAATGGAATTCCTTTGAGACATATTGTCTTAAAAGGAAAAAAGATTTTTGATTTTAATACTGAAACTTTTACGTTTAGTAATAATCCAGTTAGGATACTTTATGATTATCTTACAAATATAAGATATGGTCTTGGAATTCCTACAAATTCATTTAATATTAGTGAATGGTTAGCTGTTTCTAATGATATTCAGAGCCTTGGATGGGGCTTCGATTCTTCTTTTGCTCAGAACACAAAAGCTCAAGATATTATTGAATTAATTCTTACACATTTTAGGGGTGTGTTAACATATTTTGACGGTATTTTCACAGTTTCTGAAACTGAATATGCTCCATTTACTGACGTTATACGTGACAGTGATATAGCTGTTAATTCAGATAATATTCCAAATGCTTTTTTAAATCAGAATACTAAAGGGAATATTCCTGATGGAGTACAAGTAAAATATATTACAAAAACTGAAAATTGGAGTGATGTAAATGTAGATATTTTAACTATAGGTGATAAACGAGGAAGAATTGATACTATTTCATATCTTGGGTGTTTAAATAAAGTTCAGGCTGGAGATCTTGCATTATACAATTTTGAAAGACTTCGTTTGTCAAGAATTATAACATTAGTTTTAAGAGACAGTAATATTATTTATTCACCAAATGATATTGTAGGTCTTGTTTGTTCAGAACTAGGAATAGGAACTGCTGCAGATGAAGTAACTAATGAAATAGCTATACCGCATCGTATTGTTGAGTCTAACGTCCTTGTTAATGGTCAATTACAATTAACATTACTCCAGGAAGATCCAAGTTTATATGATAAAGATTTTGATCCAGACCCTGGTGTGATTTATGAATTATCGTTTCCAGATCCAACAGAAGAGCCGCCCGGGGTTGAAGATTTTGCTGTTCAAGAAGTTTTATATACAGAAAGAGAACGAAGCAAAATAAAACTTGAATGTACATTTTTACCGCCAAATAATTATCCATGGTTTAGTCATGCAAATGTTTCTCTTGGAATAAATAGTCAACAATTTGCTAATTATTTGAGATCTACAGGAAGATTTTATGTTAACGATGTTATAGAAGGAAATACATATTTTTTTAAAGTACAATCAGTTTCAGATTATGGTGTTGTTCAAGAAAAAGATTTCCTTATTTATCAATATGTTGTTAAAGGCGTTACAGATTCTCTTCCTAGAGATCCATCAAAATTAACAGTTACTCGGCATAATGGATCTGTAACTCTTAGTACGCCATCTTTATTGGACTATACAGATATTGCTGCATATGAATATAGATTTGGGCCTTCGTGGAATACTTCTATTTTTATAGACAGAGTGTTAGCTCCAACATTAACTCTTGGTGATGTAAAACCATCTGCGATTGTATATTTAGACCCTTTTGATGTTACAAGAGCTTATAAATTTTGGGTAAATACTGTTGGACAGAATGGTCTTTATGGAAAAGATCCAAAATCAGCAGTTTTATTTATGCAAAATCCTCCTATAGGATTAAGTGCTCCCACTACTGGTGGGAGACGGCCATTATTATCATTTGAAATTCCAGACGGAACGATAGAAGTTTTTGATCCTTCACCATGGTCGATTGCAAATTTAAGCAGTTCTGTTGATTATGCTAATATAAGTGTGGATGATACTATTTATATAATAAACGGTACTGGTAATATTAGAGATACTTTAACTGTTGTAGCAAAACTTGTACCGTCTCCTCCATATTTGAATAGATTGCAGGTAAGTGGAGCTACTCAAGCTTGGCCAGCTGGGACCGATTTTTTATATGATACGACAGATCGAGTTATTACATATAATAACATGTCTTTAGTTAATATAGGAGGAGATAGATACTTAGAATGTAGTCATGAAAATGGAAGATTATCTGGTACTGTTACTATTGAAAATATTCCTGCATTTACTACAGCTGTTGGTTCTTTTTATTGTATGTATGATTATTTAATAACAGGTGTTGGAGAACATTGGTATGATGTTCTTGCTAATTCTGAGACAGTTTCTGTAGGAACTATAACTGTTCCTGGTACAACAATTGCGACTTTATCAAGCACGAATGATTATAACGAAATAACTGGTTGGGTAATTCATGTTTCAATTGGAACTATAACTATAAATACTGTAGCAACTCCAGCTCAAGCTTTTTTAAGTGACAGTGAAGGAGATCAAGGGGATTGGGATCATATACAGGTAAATTCTCGTATTATGATTGGACCTCAAATTTTAATTGTTGTTTCTAAAGATGCTGGTACAAATAGTATATGGGTTAATGGGGTAACGGCTACAGTTACAGATGTGCCATTTTTATTTACTGGAGTACCTGATGGTCAGAATTATGGAACTGTACTTTCTATACCCTATCCGAATCCTACAGCAATAGTTTCTGTGGTGCTTAAAGTAGATCCTAATATTTTAGTTTTAGAAACGCCTCAAACATTTACGGCACAACAATTTTCATATGAAGGTCCATGTTCAAGATGGAGAGATTTTGTTTTTAGTCCAGGTTATTATGTTTCTTCTGCAACAATAACTGTTGATACTGATATTATAGCAACTATAAGCACAGCAACAGAATGGGATAAAATAGAAATAGGTGATTATATTACTGTTGCATATCCTGGAGCAATGCATGGTCCCTTAGTGGATTTTGTAAAAGTTGTTAATAAGTTTGCTGTTAATAAAATACAGGTTGAAGCTCCTGGATTTAGACAATTTTGGGTTGATTACGCTTTTGTTATTGATTCTAATCCAAGAAAATGGAAAGATTTTATTAATGATAAAGGGGCTGGTTTTAAATTAAATATAGATGCAGAATATATTGATGGTACTAGTTTGTCACAACAAGCTGCTAGGTTAGAATTGCTTAATGAATCTTATAATACTGCTCCTTTAACGATTAATACTGTTACTATTTATATAGAAGACCCATTACAGAGCACGCATTTAAGAATAAGAGATAATATAGAGATACAAAATGCTCCGAGGTAATAATGACTCAAAATTTTAGTTATAGTTTTAATTTAAATAATATTGCACAAGAAGATCTTAAATCTATAGAAGCAACATTTAATACATTAAGAACTAATTTTTCAGGTTTAAGCACACCCCCTGGAGTTCAAGGCCAATTGTGGTTTGGTGGTAGTATTGCCAGTGGTAGAGATAGGCTTAGAATTAAAAATTGGGCAAATTCTTCTTGGCTTGGTGTTATGCTTGGAGATGATAACCAAAAAATATGGGTTTATAGACATCCGAGTCATGGAACTATGGATGGATGGGTAGTAGATCCTACTGTAACTGATGTTGTTACTGGTATAAGAGCTACTAGTGGTGTTTGGAATGTTGATCCTGGAACTATTGCTGGTACATGGACAGAAGCTACACATCAACATACTATGGAACATAATCATGGATGGTATGATGTTGATGATAGGGATCCGTTTCCAAGAATTCGAACATTTGATATTTCTGGAGCTCTCAGAGAGTTTATTATAGAGTTTGGGAGCGAAGCTCATCCACTAACTGGTTTTGTGTATGATGATTCAAGAGCAGAAGATGTCTGGGTTGTTAGTAGTGATACTCCAGTTAGATATTATACAAGCAATTCTCCTGAATATACTGGTTTTAGTGGAGCAACAGCAAGTTGGAGGCCTGCAGCAGCAGTTGGACAACTTCAATATTTAAATTTAGAAGATTTATAATGGGTATTAAAAAAATAATAAAAGAAGCTATAAGAGAAGAACTTGAAGAATTATTGCCAAAACTTATCAATAAAGCTCTTATGCGTGAAATAACATTACAAGATGGTCATAGTGAACCTGGTGTTGTTAAAAATATTGTTAAAAAAATAAACATTTTAGATCAACTTGTATTTTATTTGCCATATATAGAAAAATCTATTGTTGGAGTTCAAGCTGATGTTTGTGAAACAAAAAATAAAATTAATTTTGTTAAAAATCGAACAAATGAATTTATTGAATTAATTAACCATATTGTAATGACAGGATCAAATATGTCATCAAATGCATTAAATAATTCTAAAGTAGAATATAATCTTTTAGAAAAAAAATAAGCATTAATTATGCCATTTTGGGAAATAAGAACTAGTGAGATTGATCCAGATGAGTTTCTAGCTCATGATGCTCCTTTGGATGATAATCCAATTATTTTAGAACAAGCTTATGTTTTATTAGCGGAATCTCGTAATATTTCTAGTTCTATTGCCGATATTGCAATGAATTTAACAATTGATGCTGATAGTTTTACAACGTCTAATACTACAAATTCTTTAGCTAAAAAACATGCTATTTCTGCTACTATTTATACAACATCTAATAATATAGGTAATTTAGGTAATACTTTTGCTGTTTCTAGTGAAAATCATACAATTACTTTTGATTTAACAAGTATAATTTTAATTTTTTCTAAACTTGATAGTTTTATTACAACTACCACTGGCCCTGTAACTGAAGACTATCATGCATATGTGTATAAGAAAGTACAAACAGAAACAAAAACTGAAACATCAGCTCTTTCTAAAGATGCTAGAGATGTTTATCTTGAATCATTAATAAAAAATAAAACGGATGAATATGGTTATATAACTGTAGATAAAAAAGTAGAAGATACTTTTTTACAAGTAAGTGATGCAATAGACGAATGGCTTGTTATAAGAGATGATTTAAATGATTTCTTATCTGTCGGTCTTTGGGATCTTGGTTCAAATATATATTCTCAAACAAGTTCGCATGCAGAAATAGGTCTTGATATATCTGTTAGTTCACAAATTTTTACTGTTTCTTCTTTATTTGCAGATGCATTACGATTAAAAGGATTAAAATCTAGTATACAAACTATATCAGATGTTTTTGGTGATCTTTTTGTTTTACATTTAAGATTGACTAGGATAGTTAATCCAGAAATACAGTTAATTTTTGCTGATAAATATTATATTGAAATTATTTTTGATAGTGATTAGGTGGTTATATTAAATGGTAGATATAAATAGTACTGGGTTGTCATTTTCTGGAATGACTGACGCTTTAGAGTCTTGGTATATTTCACCTTATTTGTTATATGTTCAAGTTGGTTTATGTTATGGTAATCCTGGTGTTGCTCATCCAATAAGTAATGAGTTACCTCATGAGAATGGCTATACGCCATATTTTACACCTCCAGGTGTAGATTTTTTTGGAGGAACACATACCAATTATCCTCCGCCACCAGGAGAAGCTCTTAATTTTTATAGGCAAAATGATTTTTTTGTTACATGGACAGCAACGGCAGATTGGGTGTATTCTGCAGAATATTGGTATGTTGTATATCATTCAACTTTGTATCCAGCTCAACAACCAAAATTGTTATCAACTGGTCAATTTAAATCTGTAAGACCAATGAAGGCAGGTGATATTTTATATATTCCACCAGAACAATTGACTATTGCTATTAAACAACGATTGGATGAAGATTTATAATTATTAATATTAAGGATATATTATGACGACTCAAGGAATTGTTACAAACAGAATCACACAACTTTTAAATGTTCTTTTTAGGAATGTTTCATTAACATCTCCAGATACTTATGTTGGATTAGCAACAGGTAATCCAGGAATGGGAACATCTCCAGCAAATGAAGTTTTAACAGCTGGAACTAATTATAGTAGAGTACTGGTATTGCCTGCTATATGGGAAGAAACTGATATTGGAGCTCCGACAGATGGTAGATTAATTAGAAATAATTATGATATTACATTTCCAATTGCATCTAGTACATGGGGAATTGTTTCACATTATTTTATCATAGATGCTGCTAGCGGAGGAACATCTATTGCTGCAGGACCATTGCTTACTCCAAGAGAAATTTTAACCGATGATTCTGTTAGATTCCCGACAAATGATTTAAAAATTATTTTAAATCCGTATGATGCTCCATAATATGAGTTATAAAAGATGGCGTTTATAACATTACGTGGTTATCCTGGTAGAGAAAATGTAGCTGCGATAAGATTATTATCCTTAGATGATGAAGGTGTTTTGGTTCCTACTGAATTATCAGAAGTTACTAAAATGGAACTTTTATTTGAGAATGGTATTGTAGTATCATCTGTAACTGATCCAGATGTGTTTGATTGGGAATTTTATATTATTCCAGTTGGCACAATAAGCACTTCTAATTATGAAGCTGGAACATATATTTGGGGTGATCTAACTGAAGAAGTCGATTATAATAAAATAGACATTGGCGCTCATTTGAATATAAGAATTGCAACAAGTCCTGATATTTATCAATCATGTAAAGTTAATACATTATTAGGTTATCAATCAGGCACTGATACTTGGAGAGTTCAATTTGATGAAGGAACAACGAGTCAAGTAACTGATGAAATTTTTAGAATTTCAGCTCCAGATCATGTTGGTAGAGTTGAACTTTATCTTGGTAGAGCTCCAGAAGGTTTAGATGGGGCAGAAATAGCGTGTTTGGTCGTTTATCCTCAAGCTTATCCAAACGGAGTTACATGGGGTAATCTTCGTATAATTTATGGTGGTTGTGGAATAAATTAATAATTTTAATAATAGGTGATATATATGCCAGGTACTCCCATAAGTGGCTTGCCACCATATACAACACAATCAGGTGGAACTGAAGGTGTAGTTGAATCTAATCAATTATTTCCAATATCAAATAATGATACGATTACATATCCTAATCAAGCTTACAAATTAAATTTAGATGAGTTAACTGAATTTTCTAAAACACAGCATTTTATTCAAAGTTCTTATTTAGGGAATGATCTTCCTCCATCATCTACTTTGCGTTTGTCTCTTGTTGGAAGTCCTCCTACAAATGAAATTACGATTACTGGTGGAACATCAGCTCAAAATCAATATGCTTTGGATAGAATTGCAATTAGTTCTATTATAGGACCTGTTTCACCATTAACTCCACCATCGTTGAGAATTGTTGGAAAAACAGGTACTCCTGGTTTATTATTGGAAAATAGTTTGGGTAATACAGCTTGGGAAAATCAAGCTTATTCTTGGAAACCACCATTAATATCAACTAGGAATATAACAAATTCTATTCCAAATAGTTTTAGTGTTGATGCGACTGGTGTGTTGCAAAATTATAATCCTTATTTTATGGGTGTTTTAACACCAACTGCTAATGATATTCCTTATGATGCAGCTGCAGATCCAACAATATTTCCTAGTACTGCTAATCATTGGACACAACTTGATTTTACTAAATCATATTCAAATAAAATTTCTGTTGGATCTGAAAGTGGAGGGAATTATTTAGAATTTTCTGAAAGAGGAATATATCAAATTTTTTTTCAATGTAATACTGTGCCAGTAAGTAGTGTTGCACCTGGTACTTTTTTTCATGTGGCTTGTGTATTATATGATAATACTGGATCTGGTTTTACTATTCAAGGAGGTAACTGGATAGGATATGTTGAAACTGTTACTACAAATCAAACATTTACACCACAATTAAATTTCATTACTTTTATACCACATAGTGGTGCACGATTACGATTTTGGGCGATAAATCAAGTTAATTTTTCAATTGTACCAATGATCGGCGGTATTGCATTAAGTACAGCGCCAATGGCTCAAATAGGTGTTAGTAGGATAATGAGTTTTTATAACGAACCTTAAAGAAAGAGAGAATATAATGGCAGTAGAAAGAGTTATTTATGGATCAGTTTATTTTAATGGAAATATTATTCCACCTGTATTATCAGGTCAATTAATTAAATTAACAGATAATAATACTTTTAGTAGAATCACTTCTTCTTCTGACAAACCAATAGGTATATCATTATTTGATTATTTTGATTCAAATAACCCACAGACTCAAGTGATGCTTGGACCTGCAATGGTTTATTGTGATTCACAAACAGTAGGAACAAGTGTTGTTGCGATGGATTTTGTAGCATTAGATCCAGATAATTTAAAATATAGAAAAGCGCAACCGGGTGATTGGGTATTTGGTGAATGTATATCTAAATTTACAGGAAGTCCAGAAATAATAACATCTTATATGATAAGGATTTATGATCAACCTGCTATTTATCAAGTACCACCTAATTGATAGAATTAATTTTTAAATCAAAAAGAGCCATTGCATCGGCTTCATTATAATCTATAGGTTCATAGCCTTTAAATTTTAATGAAGCCATTACAAGTTTTTTTGAAGCATTTCCCTTTCCAGTAATATGTTTTTTTATCGTTCCTACTGGAATACCAGAATATGGAATTTTATTTTCATCACCAAATACTGTTAGATGTGAAAGGAAGCCACCATATATATGAGCGGCATCAGTTCCAAGATGTCTTCGGACTTCTTCGAAATAAATACTTTTAATTGGGTTATTTATTTTTTGGCAAGAAACCATTATTTCATATAACCAATTTTTAAAACGTAAAAATCTCATTCCTCCACCCTCAAATCTATTTTGGGTAAAGATTTCTACACCACTATAAAAATTTTGTTTGTTACCAAGAACCCATCCAGTTTTTGATCCTAAATCAAGACATAAAATCATAATTTATTAATAATATTCAGTCAGGTTTTATATTGAAATCATTATTAATGGTTTCTTCATAGCATTTTTTTATTAGTTTCCCATATGACATATTAAACATATGGGTGGAAAAGGAAAATTTGGTAGTCTTGGACAATCTTTATCAGGGTGAGCGTTTGCTTTTGTGATAAAACAAATTGATATTGAAAATATCATTATGCAAACAAATATTAGAATTGTTGATGAAATTTTTTTCATAAATCGCTTTTATTTTATAGAAAATTCAATATGGCATTCTTGGCATGTTGAAGGTCGAGATAGAAATTTTTTAGAAAATTTTATTTTTTCATTATTATGATTAGCGATTGCAATTGTAATAAAACAGATTGATATCAAAGGTATTAATAATATTTTTTTCATTATCTATCACCATAATTATTGGCTTAATTCATATTCAAGTTTAAAATTGTTTATTCGTTTTTTGGCTTTCAATAATCTTATGCTTGGGCTATCCATTGTTCCAATCGCAATTGGATTACATAATTCTATACATCTATCAATCAATGCTTTTGTCGACTGTTGTAATTGTTTATTTTGATTATTATTAATTTTTAATAGATCATTTGGGCTAATTTGGCTTGTAATGATAGTTGTTTTTTTTTGTTGTAATCTATTTTCTACAATAGAATATAATAATTGCACATTATTAATATTGTTAATATTATATGATAAATCATCAATGATTGCAATGTCGCATGATATAGTTTTTTTGATTAATGAGTCAATTTTTAGGTTATTTTGAATATAATTCTTAATCAAATTTAACAATGATGGTACATTTAAATAAAAAACGTTTATTTGTTCATTTCTAATAAAATGATTTGCAAGAGCGAATGCTAAAGTTGTTTTTCCAATACCAGAATTTCCATAAAAAAATGGGCCATTAAAATGATTTTTTCTATTTTTAATCCAAAAATTTAATTGTTTTATTATATTCTTATGTAATTCTGGGTAATCTATTAAAGCATCTAAAGTTATAGATTGTTTTAATTTTGGTATATTTGAATCAGAAAATAAATTTTTAATGAGCATGATAGTTTTTTCTTTTAATTCTTTTTTTCGTTCTTTTGCTACACATTTTTCGCAATAAAAGAGTTTTATAATATTGTTACGATAAATCAAATTGTTGTAATGAAAAGGTTTGTTACATAGTTTACAGTTACCATAATTCATCTGTATATTCCTCTAATTTCTTAAGTAAACGGAAATATCCACTTTTATAGCTTCTTTCTTTTTTTAAAAGAACTTCAGTATCGGCTACTCTTTTTATTTTGTTAGTATATGGGAATGGACATTGTGGAATATTAGCTTCTTTTAAAAGAACACCTATTTTTTTAAATGTTGTTTGACAATTTCTAGTATTTAATGGATTGGCATTCATTAAATGCGCGTATAGATTTATATCTACCCATATTTTGTAACTTTTTAAGTCCTCTTTCTTTTTAAAGAATCTTCCATTAATACAATCGATTGGCCATGGGTACCAAATATTAAATGGGATTTCTTTTATATATTTTTTAAATCTAAGTATTCTTGCTGTTATTTTGGCATGACGGTTCATTAGTTTACGTAAATGTTGTCTGAGTTTTTCTACATCAAACATATATTCATGACTTTCTTCATCAACGGCGACTAAAAAATTATAATTGCGTGCATGATGATATAGACCTTTTCCATATTTAGTGTTTAATATGTTTTGTAATTCTGAACATTGAATTAATGGGCCCATAGTTATTTAAATTTTACATGTAATCGTTTATGTTGTTTGCCAATTCGTTTAAAACGTTCCTCTATGTTTTTAACATTATGAGTTCTTAATTCGTTGTACATCGCTTTTGTGTCCCATGTTATTCTCGGTGAGACAGGTAAGAATGAGATTTTTTCGATGTGTCCACCTGAACCAATGCTTATATTATTTTTATCTAAATAATTTTTGATAGCTGTTTCTTTTTTTTCATAATGTTTTTTTGCATCATCTAAGGATTCTTTTGCATTTTTAAATTCTATTGATAATTGGTCCCATTCTTTAGAGGATATTTTTTTTATTTTAGAAGATTCAATTTTTATTGAATCTATTTTAGATGCTTCATATTCATTTGATTTAGGTGGTATTTTTTTTAAAATATGATTTTGCCAAAAATTTGTAGCTTCATTTGTCATTAATTTTATCAATTCTTTATTTTGTTTAATCCAAACACCATTGTTGTGTTCATCAAGAAATTCCCATTTATCAGGACAGAAAATTAATAAAACGGCTTTTTCGAAACCTGTAATATTTAAATAATGTTGGATTTGAATAATCCAATGTTCAGGTAGTCCGTCATTTTTTATGTTGATATATTTATTTAATGATACTGTTTTTATTTCAGCGAGTGCTTTATGTGTTGGTACAAAACGATCGATATTACCGAACAGCCATGGGTAATTTGGGTGTTTTAGTAATGTGTTGGTTTTATATTCTTGGCATGATGTGGTTAATTCAATATTTGTTAATTGATTATATTCGTAGGCAATTAGAGTTTCTAATAGACGTCCTCTTCGCATAACTCTATTTTCTTCTTGTGATTCATAGTTTGTTACTTTTTCATTGTATAGGTCTATTTTTGTTCTCCAGGGGTTTTTGCCAAGAATAACGGACATGTCAGTTCCGCCGATGCCTTTTGCCCTTGCTTTTTTCCATTCACGATAATCCATGATAATCCACCATATTTTTTTTAATTTGGTACCTGGGACGAGATTTGAACTCGTATAGTGCGCCGCACCGAGGGATTTTAAGTCCCTTGCGTCTACCAGTTTCGCCACCCAGGTAGCATTGTTTTAGTCTATTTACATTTAAATTATATTAGCGTATTTCAATATGTCAATAAAAATATCATTTAAATAAAAAAAGACCGATAAATTTTATAGGAACTATAATCCTTGATTTAAGAGCTATTTAATAATAGACCTATATATAGATATAGACTAACATCTAAAAATGAAAATTTGGGGGCAAAATGGAAGCGAACGAAGGTTAAATGATGCTTTTCCGAAACTAACCATTGCGGAGGGTAGAGGTAAGGTTAATAATCTGTATGAAGGATAATAACTTTTATTAGGGTCTAAAATCACGTTATCGGTTGTTAGTGATATTATTTTTTTGATACCCCCTACAATGGTTAGTGTTGTTAGCTTATTGAACTTTATGAGCTTTGTCAATAAAAAAAAGCTCATTGTTGTTTATTATATTGTTTTTAAATCTTGCCTATAATACAATTAATAAATATATGAGCAATAACATAAATACCCCCTCCGATTGGTACAAAACTTGCAATAATGTATATACTAGTAAACTAGTATATGACTATTATATATACTAGTTTAATAAATAAAATAAAATATACCTTTCTTTCTTTGGTTCTTTCTTTCTTTAATACTATACCTAAAATACCATGCTATAAAATTAACCTAAAGGATCTTAAACCTGTGAATAACGAAAAAAAAGACACTATCAAAACTAAAAGAATACACTATACCAAAAACGATAAAAACTTCATGCACTCAACAAACCTTACTAGAGTACCAGCTTGCCACGTCTGTAAACACCCAGACTTGATCAAAATAGAAAAAAAAATCATCGCTCATGTAAGCTCCCGTAAAATAGCTGAAAAATTTAACGTTAAAGATACCTCCGTACGACGCCACGCCTCTAAACATATGCCTTATAAAATTGTGGATGACTTTAATAATACTAAAGAAGAAATGATCCCTAAATTAATTAAAGATAAAAAAATACCAGACCCACCAGAACCTAAATACGTCGATACTAAATACGTCGTCGGAAGACTACAACAACTCGAAGCAGAAGCACTCAATATCCTCGATATAGCCTCCCAAAACCAAAACTTTAAACTCGTACTAAGAGCTATTAAAGAAATACGCGACTGCCTGTCAGCATATACCGACCTCGCAGCTAAACTCAGATACCAAGCATCACTCCAAGTCCTGCAATCTGAACAATGGAGAATTATACAATCAACTATGATGACTGCTCTTAATAAATACCCAGACGCTAAACTCGCCGTCTCTATCGCTCTCGAAAATATCATTAAACAAAATCAAAAATGAATCCACTAAAACTGAAAAATTGTTCCACAATGTTTCACAATTGCTCCACGTGAAACATTAAAACATAATTTGGCAGTAACTAACCTAATAATAACCCCTGATTTCTAAATAAAAATTAACTCACTAACTATATCTCATGTATAATAATACCAATACGTACACTATTAAAATAACATAACAGTTCAATCTAATAATAAATCGTGGTTTAAAAAAAATTTAAACCAAAAATAGGATAGTTTTTTTGATTCTTACTAAAACCAAAGATATTTTTTAAAAAATTATTTAACAATCATCTTTACCTAGGAACATATTGTGTTTGACTATATTGTTTTGAGGTTGCTTTTTATTTATTATAATGACGTCCGATAAAAGATATTATGTTAACTTTTTTGGAATTTATTGTTTTTTCCTGAATCGAAATCCGCCTATTCTTAAACCCCCCTATTGTTTTGGCGGGTTGTAATGACTTTTTGGGGCCAGACCCCCTTTTCCCGTGATATATCAAAATGGATTCATTAGTGAGTATTCAGGAATAGTTACAGAAAAATTTTAAATTCATTCTGTGCGTTTATTGGTGTGTGTTTTTGTTTTGTGTTTTCATTTTTTGCGTTTATTTTCTATTTTTAATTTTTATTAGCCTTAAATTTTTAATTCATTTTATATTTTTTTTATTGACATTCTATTTTTTTACATTTAAGTATGGCATATAATCTTTAAAGGAGCGGTTAGGATGGACGATGGTATTCATAGCATTTGAGGGTTTAGATGGTAGTGGGAAGACGACGCAGGTGGAGGTATTGAGTGAGCGATTATTGGGTTTAGGTTTTAGTGTATATTGTGTTAGAGAGCCTACAGGTGGTGAAGTTGGTGTATTAATAAGGGAGATATTATCTGGTGGGAAGCAGGTATCAGACATAGCGTTGAGTTTTTTATTTTTAGCGGATCGGATAGATCATTTAGGTGAGTTACGAGAGAAGCTTAGTAAGTTTGATATTGTGATAAGTGACAGGAATTTTTTTTCTAACATAGCGTATGGTGCGTTAAGTTTATCGATGGAGAGTTTGATTTATTTAGAGGATTTGATTTGTTTAGATAGGGTTACGCGTCCTGATTTACATATTTTTTTAGATTTACCGTTAAGGGAGTGTTTAGAGCGGGTTAGTTCTTCTGAAATATATGAGAGTGATTTTATTTTAGGTACGGTGAGGGACAATTATTTTAAGGCGTTTGAGTTATGTAGTAGTGAAGTAGTAGAGGTAATAGATGGTAGAGGGAGTATTGAGGTAGTAGGTAAGCGGATTTTTGATTTTATAAGTAGCAGGAGGTTTTACAAGGTATTAAGTGATAGGAGGGGTAGTGGGATTTATAAGTGATAAGGATAGTGGTCATTTATGGGATTTTTTAGATAGTATTTTTCGTTATGGAGCTCCGTTGTGTGATTGGCAGGGTGAGGTTAGTGATTTAGAATTTTTCAATAGGTTTTGTGGGAAGTTTTTAGAGCGTTCAGGTGAGCGGGCGATTTTTGTTAAGTGTCGTACGGAGTGCGATTTAGGTTGTCCTAGGAGAGTTATATTGCATTCGTATGGGAATTTTATAGCGACATGTTCTGGTACATCTAGTGAGTTACCTTACAAGTTAACGAAGAAGGGGGTACAGGTTTACGGGGTAAATTATGGGGCATTTTTAGGGAGGATTTGTGATGGGTTAGGGATTAGTTATGATGGGGGTATTTTTGACAAAGTTACTGGTATTTATTTTTTAGGTGAGCACTTGGCGGTTACTGGTCAGAATTTTCCGGTATTTTTTTATTTAGATTTTCGGTGTGGCAATCTTCTTAAGGGTATTAGGGACATTAATTTACTTGTAGATGGTGCTTATATATTAGTTATTTTAGTTCATGAGAAGTTAACGATTAGGGCGCAGGAGTTACTTAAGAGGAGGGGGTCGATATGTATAGTATTGAGTGAGGAGTTTAATTTTAGGAGTGATGGTGATTTAGAGGCGAAGAGGTTACTTAGTGATATAGTTTAGATTAGGGATGTGGTGATACACATGAATTTTGATATATAATTTTATTAATTATCTTTGTTCTAATTATATTTAGATAAATGTTAAATATCTCATAGTCAACAATTACATTCATGGAGGGTAGACATGGATTTTGAAAGAATTTCATCAGATGATGTAGGGGTATTTAGTTTATTGACAGAAGTTAATTATTGTATAGACAAAATAACAGAAAGAGTAAAAGAGAATTATTATTATTCTGGTGTAAAAGACATTTTGATATTGACTGATTTGATTTCTATAAAAAGTACAGTTGAGTCTATTCACGATCTTTTATCTAAAGGGGATTAATTCGATTGAGCATGAGAAATAAAATATGGAAGAAGTTGGAGGAGAAAAGATTGTTTGATAGTCGAGAAGCTGCTGAATATATTGGTATTTCTTATAGTAGTTTAGTTAAATTTCGTCGTAATGGTGTAGGACCTAGGTATGCGAGGGTAGGTTTTGGTAAGGGAAAGATTTTATACAATCCAGCTGATTTAGATGCATGGATTTATCGACATTTAACGCAATCTAATGAGGACGTCATGAATTGTAGTGAGGGTTTAATTGATATTAAGTTAATAAGGAGGTTTCAGGAGAAGAAAGAGTTATTTAAGGAAGAGGAATTACAGACACTTTTTAAATCGTGTTATTCTTGCACGAAATTTTTTTCATGTGATGTTTCTTCTAAGCTTGGTTTAGAGATAGCCACGATAGGATTAGATCAAGATATATTAGAATAATATTTTAGGGGGCATATAGATGGGTGACATTTATATAACTGTAACTCAGAGTATGAATGTTTTTAAAGTTACTAGGCAGACAATTTTAAAATGGATTAATGATGGAAAGTTAAAGGGTTGCAAGCGTTCAGGCAGGAAATGGTTAATACCTGAGAGTAGTATTGATGAGTATTTAGAGAACAAGCCTGAAAAGGAAAAGGTTATTACAGATTTAGAGAGGTTAGACAATTGGTTTATGGAGTTAAAGCGGGCGTATCATCCTACGAGGGTAAATAATCAGTTACAGACTGCTTATAATTTATTTATTCGTTGTATGGGAAGTATTAGTGCGAACAAGAGAGGGATTGAGGCGTTAAATGCTCAAATAGACCAGCAGTTAATTTTTTATTATAGTATTGAGAAGATTAGAGATTCTAATAAGTGGTCAAATCATGGTGGGAAATTTTTACCTGGGTTTGGGAATTTTATTCGGTATGTTATTTGGCAGCAGCGTGAGGATCCGTCTGTATTAAGGAAATATATAATGAAGAAAGATAGTGAGATGTTAGAAGAGTCTTTCAATCAAGGGCAAGATATTTCATATAATATTAAGTTAAATTAAGGGAATATTTTATGTTACCAGAAAAGAAGTCTTCTTCTAAGAAGAATTTTAGTGATTTAACAACATTGATTTATGGCAATGCTAAGATTGGAAAATCCACTTTTTGTTCTCATTATGATGATGTTTTATTTTTAGCTACTGAGCCTGGTTTAAATTTGATGTGTGTTTATAAAGTTGACATACAAGATTGGGATACTTTTTTGAAAGTGTGCAAGTTACTTTCGTCAGGAAAGCATAGGTTCAAAACGATTGTAATTGATACGATTGACAATGCATATCGTATGTGTAGTGAGCATTTTTTATTTAAAAAAAATATTGAGCATGAAGGGGATTTGCCATTTGGTAAGGGTTGGAGTCTTATAAACAATGAGTTTCATAGAGTAATAACAAAATTATCGTTTTTACCGACAGGACTTATTTTTATTTCTCATTCTATTGATAAAGAAATTGATACACGTGTTGGGAAGCAAACTAAAGTTCAGCCAACATTACCTGATAGAATTTGTAAGATGATAATTGGGATGGTTGATTTAGTTTTATATTTTACAGTTGAGATGACAAAAGATGAGAATGGTGTGTCTTCTTTTAAGAGGGTGATAAAGACAAAGCCTAATCCATATTATGATGCTGGTGATAGAACTAATTTGTTACCTGAGACTATAGATATGGATTATTCCAAATTTACATCATTTTTTGGCAATATGAAACAAAACAAGAGAGTTGTTGATGTGTCAGGTGAGGCTAATTTATTATAATAAGGTATAAGTATGTCTGTTACAGATAAGTTAAGAGAGTATAGCGAGATGTTTAGAGATATTAAGATTCCTGCATTATCAAATAATGTTATTGATGGGGATTATAAAGTTAGAGTAGATAAAGTTTCTTTAAAGGAAACAATTAATGGAGATCCTTTATTAAAATGGGAATTAATCGTATTAGAGCCGAATGATTTTGATGGTTGTATGATAACGACGAATAATTTTTTAAATTCTGAGATGGGGCTTAAGTTTTTGAAGAGGAATTTACATTTTTGTGGTGTGAATTTGGATTCATTAGAGGAGTTACCTTCTAATTTAGAAAAATTATTAGACGTTGTTTTAATGATAACTAGAAGAACGAATGGTAAGTTTGTTAATATTTATTTTAATCAACGTTGTGAGTACGATACGAAATTGATTTTTAATAAAAAAGATAGTGATATTCCGTTTTAAAAGTGACTACTCATTTATATGATAATAGTGATTTTTCTATTGATGTTTTAGCATCTCAATTATTAACCAGTTTATCTCCTGTTCATTTAATGAGACAGACTATTGGTGAGCCTGATTTTTGGCAGGCAGAGTTTTTAGAAGAGATGCCTAATCGAGGCATATTGTTATGTAGTCGTCAAAGTGGGAAAAGTACTGTTGTCGCGATTTTAGCTTTATATGAAGCGTTATATAAGGCTCCTGCTGATATATTGATTATTGCCCCAAGACAAGCGCAAGCATTTGAATTATTAAGAAAAATTCGCAAATCGTTAAATGTTTGGGAAGAAATTGGTGGGAAGCAAATTTTGTTTGAGTCTGCTTTACGATTAGAATTAATGAATGGAAGTAGGATACTTGCTTTACCTGGAAAAGAAGAATCTATACGTGGTTATAGTATTCGTTTATTAATATTAGATGAAGCAGCAAGGATTCCTGATGAATTATATCGTGCGGTTCGTCCTATGGTTGGGGCATCTAATGGGAAATTAATTGCGTTGTCTTCTGCTTTTGGTAAGAGGGGATGGTTTTGGAAAACATGGATATCTGAAAAGGATGATCTTGGCGAAAATTGGCACAAGACTATGATCACAGCTGATGATTGTTCTAGATTGACAGATGGTTTTTTAGCTTCTGAAAGGGCTGTATTAGGTGAGTTTTGGTATAAACAAGAGTATTTATGTGAATTTTTAGGTGAGTCTAATCAAATAATAACATTAGACATGATTGATAGCGCCATAACTATTGAATATAATTCTTTAGAGTTATATTCAGTTTTAAAAAAGTAATTATTTTATAATTTTTTTTGTTATGGTGGATATTTATGTGCGAAAATCAGTGTTTTTACTTAAAATTATATAAGTCGTTTTTATTTTTTATATTATTTTTTATATTATGGATTTATTTAGTAATAAATATTGATTATTTAATAGATTTATATGAAACAATACTTTGTAGGGTTGGATTTAGGGCAACAAATTGATTATACAGTTTTGACTGTTATTGATCCGATAATAATGAGTTTTAATGGTCGGATTAAACCAACGACTCATATATTAAGGACATTAATTAGGTTTGATCTTGGTATTTCTTATATAAAAATGGTTGAAGAAGTTGCTAAAATTGTAAAACACCCATTGTTGCATAAGAAATATATTATGGGAGTTGATGCTACTGGAGCTCGTCCTGCAGTCGATATGATTATGGAAATGGGGTTAAATGTTATTCCTGTTACGATAACAGGTGGAAATACTGTAAATTGGGATAGAAAAACTGGTGTAAAGATACCAAAGTCAGATCTTGTAAACAATTTACAAGTTATATTACAATCTGGTAGATTAAAAATTCCTAGTGATTTGCCAAATTTAAGAGAATTCAAAAAAGAGTTGTTACATTTTAAGGCTACATTTAAATCTGATAAGGTTGCATTTGAGGCTGCTGGAGATAGTGGAGTTCATGACGATATGGTTTTATCGTTATGTATTTCTTTATGGTTATCTGAAACTTATACTAAACGAGGCCGAAGAGTACAGGCTGTTGGTGGAAATTAAAGGATTCTAAATGGGTTTTTTTGATATTTTTCAAAAGAAAGAACGTATTTCTAATAAATTAAGAGTAAAGAATAATACTATTGATTCATGGTCAAATCGTAGTGGTTATACCAGATATTCTGGAGAGCGTGATTTATATGATGTTTTAGGATATCCCCAAAAAATAACATATCATGAATATTCTGATCGTTATTGTAGACAAGATTTGGCAAGAGCGATTATTGATTTGCCTATTAACTATACATGGGGAGATTATCCAAGAATATATGAAACGCCTGATTATAATACAGCATTTGAATTAGCTTGGGATAAATTAGTTGATGAGTTTAATATATTTTCTGTTTTTAAGCTTTTAGATAGGAAAGCTAGTTTAGGAAAATATGCAGTTTTATATATTGGATTTGAGTATAAGGTTCTTGATAATAAAAACTTATCTCCTGAAAAATTATTATATATAACACCGTTTAGTGAAGTTGATGCAACGGTAGATAGTTGGGATAATGATAAATCTTCTCAGAGATTTGGCCAACCTGAAACATATTCTATTTCTGCCATGATTGGTGAAAGTACTATATCTAGTGTTGTTCCGTGGCAACAGGTTATACATGTAGTAGAATGTCCAATAAATAATAGTTTGGAAGGATCACCAAGGTTAGAGTCTGTTTATAATAGACTTCTTGATATTGAACAGATTGTTGGTGGATCTTCTGAAATGTTTTGGAGGGGAGCGTTACCAGGATATGTTGCTAATTTAGGTGATAATGCATTTGTTAATGATGATCAGATAAATACAATTAAAGAACAATTAACAGCATTTTCTAATAATTTACAACGTTGGATTTATTTGCAAGGTTTAAGTGTAGAAGCTTTAGCTCCACAAGTTGAGTCGCCTAAAGAACATGTTGATGTTCAATTACAACTTGTTAGTTCTGCGTCTGGAATTCCACTTAGAATTTTAGTTGGTTCAGAAAGAGGGGAGCTTGCTTCCTCTCAAGATGAAAGAGCTTGGTTAAGAACTATAGAGAATAGAAGACTTTCTTTTGCTGAAAATAATATTTTGAGGCCATTCATAGATAGATTGATTAATTTAAAATTATTGCCTGCTCCTGATACTGGTAAATATACAATTGAATGGCCTTCTTTGAGAATTCTTTCTGAGAAAGAAAAGGCAGATATTGGTCGTGTTCATACTGATGCTTTGTCACGATATGTTCTTTCTCCTGGTGCTGATCTAATTGAACCACCGGAATTATTTATGCGTAGAGAGCTTGGAATGACTGATTCTGAAATCAGTGCTGCTGAATCAATGAGAGAAGGTATTTCGTCTATTGGAGATGGTAAAATAGAGGATACAAATGAATAATTTATTTAAAAATAGGTGAATTAATGTTGGAAATAATATTTCAAGGGATTTTTGGTGACATAATAGATTTTTTTAACGAATCTATAGAAATTCTTAAGTGTCTTGTTCTTGGAAAATGTGTTCGATAATAATAGAAAATTTCAAATGTGAATGCAAATTAGATGGTATTGTTACGTGATGCATTAAAGAATAATGTCGATCCTACAAAGACAGTCACTTATAGAGCAAAGTTTGTTAGTGACATGGTTAAAAGATTTAATGTTATTAAACGTGCTAGTTTGTATAGTATCATTGATAATGATTGTTTTGGATATGGAGTAGAAAATGGAAATAATATTAATGATAATAATCAATATGATTTTGACGTGGCCCCATTAGCTCATCGTCAGTTTCAAAGTTTACCTAATTCTAGCAAAGTAGATTTTTTTCTTGATTGGCTTGATGATACAGAAGAGAAATCTTTGTTTGAGCCTAAAAATTTACCATATTTAATTCCATTTGTATTGTCTTTATGGGCGAATGCCTATTTAGATGTTTTTTACAAAAGAGGGATTTTATGGAGTAGACAAAAAGTAAAAGCAGATACTAATGTGTTGAGATATCTTGGTTTAGAGGTTGATGACATTGATACAAGTACATTTGGGATATTGGATAGTATTCGAGTAGAAAATCATACTAATGCATTAGTTGATATTTTGAATAAGAATTTTGGTTATCTTACATCAGTTAAGGAAGATGTTAACAAAGCAATTAAGTCTATATTAAGGGATGGTATAGAGAAAGGATTACACCCAAGAATAATAGGAAGAGAAATTTCAAATAAAATTACAACTATTGGTGTTCATAGAGGTACGTTGATAGCTAGAACAGAAGCTATTAGGGCTCATCATATAGCATCTATTAATGAATATGAGAATTTGGGATTAGAGACTATAATTATAAAAGCAGAATGGACTACGGCTAAAGATTCTAGAGTCTGTCAATTGTGCAAACCATTAGAAGGAAAGGTTTTTGAATTAGATGAAATTAGAAACAAAATACCATTGCACCCGCAATGTAGATGTGCCGCATTGCCGTATATTGAATCATAATTTATTTTTTTTTAATAGAAAAATATTTTTATTATTATGTAGTTTATTTTTATTTGGTTTTTTAAATGCTGATATAGTGTTTGCTGATAAATACAAATTTAAGAGTTATAGTACTCATAGATGTTTTAAAAAAACATTGATTCCTTTTTCTAAATTAGATTCATCTATGAAAGATGTTACTGTGGAATGTAACTGTTATCAGGGTTTTCCACCACGTCCGTCGTTACCGAGTCGTACAAAAATATATTATACTGAAGCTTTTCCTGAAGATAAGGCGTTTATTTATTCATGGATTAGGTATGTTCGAAAATATGGTGGTGATTTTTATGTTTACCATTTTAAGTATGATCCAAACCAAAACAACAATTTTGGTAAAAAAGACCAAGATAAAAAAAATCCACCAGATACGAAATATTGGAAACTTTTGAAATGGGAAAAGACGACGCCTAATTTTTGTGCTCCTAGGCTTAAAGCATTAAAGGATCAATATAGAAATCTTGCTGCACAAAAAAGAAATGAAGAGAATGAAAAAAATAAAGGAACTAAATAATGTTTAAACATAAAAAATTATTTTTTATATTGTTGTTTAGTTTTATTTTGTTTGGGTTTTCAAATGCTAGTACGGCATATTCTAGAGTTAAGTTTAAAAAATATATTCCTCATAAATGTTTTGATTCAATATTAATTCCTTTTTCTGAAATAGATTCTTCTTTGGATGATGTTTATGTGGAATGTAGATGTCATATTAACAGACCTAAACATCCTCCATTACCAATTTATGATAAAATTTATCATCCAAATTCAAATGGTGAACATCATCATCTTTTTTTTACGTTATGGAAAAATTATGTTGAGAAATATGGAGGTAATTTTGTTTTTTTTCGTTATGAATATGATTCAAGAAAAGAAGAATTTATATGGAAACGCCAGTATTTTCGTTGGCAGCATAAAATTAATCCTTGTGCTAGGACTCTTATGTATTATCAAAAAAAGTTTAAAGAACTTGCTGATAAAAAAAATATGGATGATTGATTATGTTAAAATATAATAAATTAATATATGTAATAACATGTAATATAGTTTTATTATTTTTTACTATAGGTATAGTTTTTGCAAAAGAATATCCTAATGAGTGGCAATTTATTGATTTTCGTTCTTGGAAATGTTTTGAAGCAGTAACCATACCGTTTTCTGAAGTAGATAAATTGAGACGTGATGTTAAAGTTGTTTGTGTTTGTCATTTAATGACTCCTTCTTATATGAGATTTGGTTGTGTCCAAAAGATAAATCGTATTTTTACAGATAGTCAGTTAAAATGTTGGGAAACTTATGTTAGTGAATATGGTGGAACTTTACGTTATCAACGGTTTGAAGTGAATGAATATGGAAGAAGAGGCAAACCTATTAATAAAGTTTTGCGTAGTTCGAATAAACATGCTATTTGTAAGAGAGTATTAGATAAACAGTTGAAATTATATAAAGATTTAAAAAATGAAAAGAATGGTTATTAATGAGTATGTTAAATTTAAAATTTTCTCAAAAAGTTTCGTTGTTTTCTCTTTATAGTAAAGAGAATAGTTATATAGATGACAAGATATTGTTAGGAAATAGATATAGTGTCTTTAATGCTGTAATGTTAGTTCCTGGAGTACATAACGGCAGTTCTGGTCCAATGTTATTTACTAATGATGTTATAGAATCAAATGTAAATGGTTGGGATGGTCGTCCTGTTCTTAATGATCACCCTCAAGGTAATTATTCTGGAGCAAGTCCTATTATTTTGAATAAAACTTTTTTAGGGAATGTTTTTAATACTTATACTTCTGATGGTTCTCTTAATGCTGAAATTTGGTTATCAAAAGAATATGCAAAAAATATTATTTCGTTAATATTCAGTGGTGAAAATATTGATGTTAGCGTTGGAATATGGGCTGATGTTGATTTTGAAAATGGAATTTATAACGGAGAAAAATATTCTGGCATAATTACGAAATTTATTCCAGATCATCTTGCTGTTCTTCTTAATAAAGAAGGGGCATGCTCTTGGAAAGATGGTTGTGGTATAAGAAAAATTGCGAATATAGGTGACGAAAAAGGTGACGAAATGGATAATGAAATAAATTTAATAAGAGAACGGGCAAGAATTCCAAGTTATGATGGAATGGAAACAACATCTTGGGCAGATGTTGATAAAACATTAACAGCGTTTGTATCAGGATATTATAAAAACAATGATGTTGAAGTTCCTGATGAACCGCCAAGAAGAATTGGAGATTTATCAGCAACAGTAAAAAGATGGATTGCAAGTAAAACGTTGCTTGGTGATGTCGAAGCAAATAATGTGAGGGATTTGATTTTTTTTCCTGTTGTAAATCCGTCTTCTAATAAACTTAATGCTGGAGCATTGAGAGCTGTTTTAGGTGGTCGTGGTGTTCGTGCAGATATTCCTGAAGAAACAAAGACATCAGCACAAAGAGTCGCAAGAAGATTGTTAGAAAAATTTAAAGTAGAGGAGGAATCTATATTTATGGATACGAAAATTATGGTAGAAGAAGTGAATGAAAAAAATGGTCAGGTTGAGAAAATTGAACAAAAAGCAGAAGTTAAAAAAGATATTGGTTTAGAGGAAGTTATGTCAATTTTAGATGATGATTTAAAAAGAGTTTTATCAGAAGGATTGCAGTTGCGTGAAGATAAGCGTGCTGAAGCTATTGAAATAATTAAAGAAGTTGAGAATATTAACTTTTGTGATGAGTTCTTGAAAAACATGGATTATGATAATTTATCAGAGTTAGCTAAATTGGCGAATTTTGTTTTGAATAAAAAAGAAGATTTAGTTGATCAAGATAAGAAAAATGTAGAACAAAAAGTTGATAATAATGTTATTGATTACAGTTTAAAAATTCCAAATTCTAAAAAATCATCAGATTGGGCTCCAATGCCTAAAATTAATTGGAATAAATAAGAATGAGTAAAATACGTTCTATACGAATTAGTAGTGATGGGCATCGTGTGGAAGCACCATATGATAATCTTCTTAGAGCTCAAAACGGTAGACAGGCTGGTCATTGGGTATATTGGGACTGGAATGGTGGAACAACGGGTTTAACAGCTGCAGCTGTTAAAAGAGAAAAAATGATTTTGCTTGAAAAGGATCTTTTCGGCCAAGATTTTACTGATCGTGTTGTTGATAATCCAACAGTTATGTGTCCTAATCGTGGAGATGTATTTGCTTGTGCGGTATCTGCTGGTATACCTTCTACTGGACAATTTGGCAGGTATGTACGTGTTAATCCAGATGGAAGTGGTCGTTTGGTTAAAATGGATGCAGAAGAACGTTGGAAAGCAGTTGGTGTTATTGTTGGAGATGGGAATGCAACCTTTGTTGAAGTAAGCCAATATCCTGGTTGGAATACCTATTTTCAAATACAAATATTATAAAGTATAATTATTATGAATTCTATAATTATATCTTCAATAGGACAAAGAAAAACTGCGATAGCGACAGAAGAAATTTTTCCTGGTGAATGGGTGACATGGGGAACTATAGAGGGTGTTGTTATTAAACAAGCTGGTTCTGTAAATGTTACTGGGATGATTGTTATTGAAGATAGTATTAATGGTCGTACCATCAATGATGGGTATGCAGTTGGAGATACTTTACAAATGATTGCTGTACAAAATGGGGATCTTGTTTTTACAAGATGTGATCAGCAATTATTAACTGGCGCAACGTTAGTTGGTGTTGATAATGGTTTGGTAACTCCAGTAGCAAAGCCACCGGTAGATACTTTTTTTATTGGTATTACTTTAGATTCAACTACTTCTTCAGCCCCATTTTGGGTTAAAATACAGGTGGCAAAATGAATTCTATAATTTATTCGAGCATAGGTCCATTAGTTGAAGGTATTGCACCTGCTGGTGGAATACAACCAGGTAGATTTTGTAGATGGCAGGAAAGTACTGTTCCTTTATTATTAGCATATGAAGGCGGTGGTGATTTAACACCTGATATAATTACTGGAATGATAGTGATTGAGAAAAATGCATTTGGTGATTCTGTTCAGGTTGATTATTCTGAAGGTGAACGCGTATTTATTAGGGTTGTGCGTTCAGGAGATATCGTTTATGCAAGAACTGCAGGATCATATTCTATTGGTTCTGTATTAGGGCCTAATAATATAACAGCTGATGGTTTATTGATTAATACAGCAGTAGTTTATACGGAAATGTGCGTATCTTTAGGCCCAAGTTTTGATATGGGTGATAGTACTTATCTTACGAAAGTACATATATTTTAGGAATGGAGGATTTTTTTATGGCGAATTCTATTATTTTAAATAGTAGAGGCCATCGTGTGGAAGCACCATTTATTAATTCAATCATTACTGGTGGTGGGATATTTCCAGGTTCAATCGTACAGTGGTCTTATGAAGATAATATTTTAAAATTTGCTAATGAGAATGCAACTTCAACTGCGGATACATTGCAAAAAATGGTTCTTGTTGATGAGTCATTATTTGGAAAAGATTTTAAAGAAAAGGCTAATTATCATGGTACAGCAACATGTATGATGCGAGGTGATTCTGCATGGTGTTTAACTAGTGGAATAGCAATTGATGCTGGTGGGATAGGAACATCGTGTAGAGTTTCTGATGGTGAATTAGTTGCAGGAACTGTTGATCTTCATTCTCTTGATGTCGCACGTGTAATCGGGTTGGGTAGGACTATAGGAACACAAAATTGGCATCCTGTTCAATTTTATTAAAATAAGGTGAAGAATGGAATCTATAATTTATAATGCAAAAGGGCCACGTATTGAAGCAATCGCTGGAGTAGCGTTATCTCCTGGTGAATGGGTTGAATGGAGTACAGTAGATGCGGATAAAGTTATTCTTGATATTGCTTCTGATGGTTGTGCAAAAATGATAGTTATTGAAGATAGTTTGACTGGAAAGACTATAAATGACGCATATGCTATTGGAGAGAAAGTTCAATTATTATGTCCTATAAATGGTGATGTTGTATATTCTAATGCAGAAGCAGCGTTAAGTGCAGCAGCTCCAGTTGAAATTGATGGTGGAGTACTTGCAAATGCAGATCCTACGGAAGTTCTTCGTTGGAGAATAATGGGAGTGACTTTGGAGAATAGTTCTACTAGTGCTCCTTATTGGACAAAAGTACAAATCTGCGGAAGGTAATAGTATGGAATCAATTGTTTTAAGTAGAAGAAATGGGTTTTACATTGAAGGTATTGCACCTGCTGGTGGGATTGAACCTGGAAGATTTTGTAGATGGAGTACTACAGAAGGTGTTTTAGAATATGACGGCGGTGGTGTGGATAACGCTTTGCCAGCAGCAGGAATGATTGCTGTAGAAGATTCAACAATTGGAAAAACTATTAATGATGTTTATCCTGAAGGCGCTGCAGTTCGTGTTGTTGCTGTTCAACCTGGAGACGTTGTTTATGCAAGGACAGCGTCTGCTTTGTCTATAGGTGTTGCAGTAGGTCCAACACAGGCGACTCAGAATGGAATGCTTGCAAATAATCCACAAAATTCATTTGATGTAGGCATTGTTCTTGAGCCAGGTGTTTCTGAAGGAACTAATTTTTTAACGAAAGTACATATAATTTAATTCTAAGGAGTGATCAAAAATGACTTATGATGTAGTTAAACCTGATAGTTATGAGACTTACTTAAACTTTTCAGCAATGAGAAAATTTGGAACTCTCCCTGGAGGCGAAGATTCTTGGGAAACTATTGATAGAGAGATTATTGAAGTCGCAGAAGCAGAATTTGTTGCTGTTGCTGATTTACAAAGAAATGGTCTTGTTACTTCAATTGATGGTCGTTCTGCAACTCTTTACGGTTATAGAACGGTTAGCGAATTAGATGATGCACAACGTTCTATGCATCCTGATACTAGAGGAGAAGCAGATAGAATTTTAACTGAAAAAATTAATTCTCCGTTAGTTATTACTTATAAAGATTATTATCTTGATATTCGTGAAGTTGCAGAATCTGCGAAGTTTGGATTGCCTTTAGACACTACTACTGCACGGCAAGCAGCTAGATCCGTAGCAAGAAGTGTTGAAGATTTAATATTTAATGGTAATTACACTGCTGATGGAGCGGTTGCTCAAGGATATATTACTGCTGCTGATGATGTTGATCCAACTCCTATTGATATTTCTGATTGGACTACTGCAACTGGTGATGTAATAGTTGGAACTGATCTTAAAGCATTGTTAGACAGAGCATATGGCCATAACCATTATGGACCTTTTATTTTGTATATTCCTACTACTTTTCAATCAGCAATGGAAAAGGATTATACTAATGGAACTTGGAACACTGGGATGACCATTAAAGAGCGTATTTTAAAAAGTAACGTCACAGATGTACGTGTTTCACCTGCTTTGGCCACAGGTGCTAATGCAGATGTAGCTTTAGTGTCTATGACTAGACAATCTGTTTCATTGATTGAAGGTATGCCTATAACTAATGTTATGTGGGAGCCTGACGGAGTTAAAAATTGGAATAGATTGTTTAAAGTCATGACTATTATGGTTCCTCAAGTATTTAAGGATGAGCAAGGAAATGTTGGTGTTGTTCATGGTCAAGTATAATAAAATATAATAGAGAAATTTAATGGCTGCCATGATAACGCCTGATATGGTCAGGCAAGTGATCTCTACCGTATTAACTGACCAAGAGATAACTGGATTAATAGCAATAGCAGATGTTTTAATTGAAGCTAGACTTGGTTTGGATAGTGGTATTAGCAATAATTTAAAATCTGAATTATTGCGGTTTATCGCTGCTCATTATGTGGCAGGAAGAGAACGAGGTGGTGGTGAACAAGTTGTTGATAGAGATATAAGTTCGCAGAAAATTGGTGAAGCTGAAATAAGTTATGGTTCTAGTACAATTTCAACTGCATCGGTATCTAAAGTTGCGGTTACATCTGGTGGTCTTGAATCAACTTGGTGGGGAAGGCAAGCTTTAGCGCTTGATCCAACTGGTTTGTTACGATCTTCAGAAGGGTCGTTGGCTGGAAGACTCGTAGAATTATCATGACATGGTATTTTAATTTATTAAATAGTGACTGCACTTATTGGAACCCACCTCATCGCCAAGGTTATTCTGGTTATTATTGGGATTCTCCAATTATATTACGATGTAGGTGGGAACGTCATACAGAATTAATAATTGATGAAACTACGGGTGAAAATATTGTTACGACGGGGAAAGTTTTTTTGTCTGCAAGAGTTAGAGTAGGAGGTTTTATGGTTCAGGGGACTGGATATTTGTTGCCCCCCTGTCAAGAAGGTGGTCCTGTTGTGGCTAATCCAGAAGATTGTGCTGTTGAAGTAATGAGATGTGATGTTATTGACGGTTTCCCTGATGTTGCAACTAATGTCCCTATTACAATGTATCGTGCATTTACAAGATAATGACTGTAAAAGTAACTGGTGCTAAAAGCATAATTAGGAATCTTGATAAGGCAACGAGAATTATTGAAAATGCTACGATAAGAGGAACTACGGATGTTGTTTTAACTTTGCGTAAAGATTCTCAATCTTTGACTCCTGTTGATACTGGTGCATTGAGATCGAATGTTTCAAGTGATGTTAAAAAATTTGGTCAATTGTTAGTTGGGATAGTTTCATATTTTATGAAGTATGCAATTTATGTTCATGAGCGTACTGATCTTCGTCATACGGTAGGTAGAGCCAAATTTTTAGAAACAGCTGTTTTTAATATGTCTAATAATATGCTTAAAATAATATCATTATATATTAATAGAGCATTAAAATAATGTCATATCGTTCTGCAGCATATCAAGTTGCTTTATTTTTACAAAGTAAGTTTTCAGGAGATCTTACATTAGGAACGAATTTGTTCGTTGGGTTTGATTCTCCGTCAACTCCTAATTTTGTGATTATGGTAATTGATTCAAATAGAGATCCTTTATATGCAGGATATCATTATTCAAGACCAATTGTACAAATTTTAGTTAGAGGTGAACGAGGGAGTTATACGGATGCTTGGGCTTGGATAGATGATATAGTTGATGTTCTGCATTATAGGACAAGAGCAGATGGAACAACAGGGGGTGGTAACTTTTCTTTTTTACGTGTTATTAGTGGTCCAACATTAGTTACTTTAGACGAAAAGAAAAGACCAGTTATTTCGGTTAATTTTACTTCATTAAGGGAAGATGATTAAATGGCTATTTTAGGTGTAGGAACTCAAATTTTGATAACTGGAGGTGATTGGGATACTCAATCTTATCCTTATCATTCTGTGGTAGAAGCATATTCATTTGGTCCAGTAACTGATGATAGAGAGGAAGTTGAAGTAACTCATTATCAATCTTTTCAAGTTGGTACAACTCAAGGTTGGCGTGAATATATTCCAGGATTGCGTACTGATGCTGAGATTGAATTTGAAGCAAATTATACTGGTGATGAATTTAAAAAATGGCATGTTGCGAAAGAACAATCTACAGAATTATCAATTCAGGTTGTTTATCCTGATTTTTATTGGCATTCTTTTGGCGCAACTGTGAAAGGTGTAGATCTAACTGTTCCAGTTGATGACAGAATGATTTATACAGTTAGTTTGACAGTAACTACTGCACTTAGTGTGTATGATAGTTTAACGCCTTTGTATTATCAAATAACAGGTGTTTCGTCTGGTGGGTCAACTGGTACTATAACTTTTAATGATAGTGTTAATTCTGTTATTAATTCAGCAAGACAGATAGAATATTTGCTTGCTCATGAACCAGCTGGTCAGGCTTTGCATATACAGGTTGCGGGTGTTTCTGGTAGTCATGAAGTTGCTAGTATCAATACGAGTACTGGTTTGCTTACGATTACAGGATCTACTTGGGGTGCTAGTCCAGGGACATCTACATATACATTAACATACGAATAGTTAGTTGTATTAATTTATAATTAAGGCTTATTATGCAAAGTTTAACAAAAGATGATTTTTTCAATTTCAATCATACTTTATTTATGAAAGAGTATGTTATTGAAGATTTAGATAAAAGTATTTTTTTAAAAGCTCTTACATTAAGTGAAAGAGTAGAGATAGAAAAATTGGGTGTTTCTAGTGAGATGCCAAAAATAGAACAAATTTCTACAATTAATAATATTGTTTCTATGTCTGTTTGTGATAAAGAAGGTGGTTTTTTGTTTAAAGATGAAGATGGTAGAAGAATTTTAAATGAATTGCCTGCGAAAATTGTACAAGATATTTTTAATGAAATTGTATCATTAAATTTTGATACAAACGATAAGATTGAAACCAGTAAAAAAAAATAAAATCATCCGGGTTATTAATTTTTATTTTTAGATTATCATTATCTCTTGGAATGACAGTAGAAGAATTAAAAAACAAGATGAGCTATGAAGAATTTATTGATTGGATGGCGTTTTATCAGATTGAACCTTTTGGGCCATCTGTTAATAGTTTGGGTCATGCAGTTACTTCTTCTGTTATAGCAAATGTAAATAGA